>Ga0228711_1001340_pt1 | contig 35864 bp, 20 predicted proteins | sample MedpolnodulmetaG_2_FD_177996 | JGI IMG/M metagenome (GOLD analysis project Ga0228711, IMG submission 177996) | Root nodule microbial communities from Medicago polymorpha collected in Santa Monica, California, United States - brown nodules | ecosystem: Host-associated > Plants > Roots > Nodule... | reverse complement strand
CTTCTTCAAAGCTTTTACTTTAATAGGTATGACTTTGTATATTAGGATTTTTATTTTGCAAAACTTTGTAGCTTGGGAGAGGCTTTTTTTTTTTACCAAAGAAATTCATATTCATTCAAATTGGCAACCTTTAATTGACCGTATTAAGTCAAGATTATCGGGTTGGAAGAGCAGAAATCTTTCGTTGGGTGGCTGTTTAGTTCTCCTAAAGTCTGTCTTGTCCTCTCTTCCGGTTTACTTTCTTTCCTTCTTCAAAGCTCCCGCAGGTATCATTTCTTCCATTGAATTTATATTTAATTGTTTTTTTTTTTGGGGGGTTGTGAGGAGGTTAGGAAAATTTCTTGGATTAATTGAGACACTATTTTTTCCAAAAAGGAGGAGGGAGGTTTAGGAGTACGAAGGATTCGGGAATTTAATTTGGCTTTACTTGGTAAATGGTGTTGGCGGATGCGGGTTGAAAATAGGAGTTTGTGGTATAGAGTTTTATCAGCTAGATACGGAGAGGTAGGAGGTACAATCACCGAGGAGGGGCAGTTTAACTCTGTTTGGTGGAATAATTTGATCAATGTTAAAAATGGGGCTGGTGTGGGAAGTGGGAGTTGGTTTGATGATAATGTTGGGCGGGAGGTAGGAGATGGTGCCCAAACTTTATTTTGGTGGGATCCTTGGATTGACGGGCTAGTTTTGAAGAATAGTTTCAGCCGCCTTTTTGATCTTGCTACTAATAAAATGACAACGGTGGCTGAAATGTATTCTTTTGGGTGGGAAGTTGAGGGTGAAGCTTGACAGTGGCGGCGTCGTTTGTTGGCTTGGGAGGAAGAGAGAGTCCGAGAATGTTGTGATATTTTATCTAATATTGTTTTGCAGCCTACTCACTCTGACAGATGGATTTGGCACTTGCATGCCTCCAACAGTTATACAGTCACAAGTGCTTATAATCATCTCTTGACATTCACCAGTAACAATTTGGCGGTTACTCACATTACTGAAATTTAGAATAAGGAAGTGCCTCTGAAAATCAGCCTCTTCGCTTGGCGCTTGTTACGTAATAGATTACCAACAACGGACAATTTAATCAAAAGACACATTTTACATCCGAATGCGCAGTTATGCGTGGGTGGATGCAGCTTGATAGAAGATGCAAAACACTTATTCCTCTCTTGTGATTTTTTTGGCAAGCTTTGGTATGGTATTTCTCACTAGCTTGGTTATCACTTAGTGTTTCTTGAAAATGTGTCAGATCATTTATATCAATTTAGCACCTTTAGCGGCTTCTCTAACAGCAAACGCTCAGCTCTGAATCTTATTTGACTATCTTGTGTGTGGGTGATCTGGCTTGAAAGGAACGCTCGAATATTTCACCAAAAAGAAGCTTCATTTAATCAACTATTAGATAAAGTTAAGCTTCAATCATACTGGTGGATGAAAGCGAACCGCCCTAGCTTTGTGTTCTCCTACCATTCGTGGTGGTTGAACCCTTTACCTTGTTTGAGTATATTTATGTAACAGGGTAGTTTTTTGTTCCTGTTTTGACTGTTTCTGCATTCATGTAATTGACTCTCTCAGCTGGGGTTTTGGCACTTCCTTGTGCTGAAATCTCCAGGCTTTCAGTATTTTAATCCATTTTAGTTTCTTCAAAAAAAATAAAATAATATTGCCTACAAATAATATGGCAAAGTTAAAGTGACTGAAATACTCATGCCTTCAGAAAATCAAATATCACCGCAACAAGACGGTGAACAACTCACTTCCGCACTCATACGACAAAATCAAGAAAGAAAACCTTGATCTATATGGATAAACTACTTATTTTGATTAAAAGAAAGGAAAAAGTATGCAAATAGGTGGTTTCATGACAACAACAAAAAAGTGACCCATAATCACCCATCTCCGGTGAGTGAAGAAGAAGAAAAAAACTTGGAAAGAATGTGGAGTTTCTTTATCTGAGAGAAAAGATGGAGTTTTTTTTATTTGAGGGTGTGTTTGATTAAAGGATTTAGGGACAAAATAAAACGTTTTTTCTAACACACCTTTCGTAAAAATAGGTGGGTGTATTGTAGTATTCACATATATATGTATATATGTTTGTCTAACATGGGCAATATTGCACATGTTAAAACAACTAAAAGTAGTAATTTTATTGAAAAACAACAACAATTTATTAAAAAAGCTACATATTTAATATAAAATGAACAAGTTTCAAGACAAAGTTATTATTTTAAACTTTTTAACATGTGCAAATTTGCACATGATAGAAAAGTCATATATGTATGTATGTATGTATGTATGTATGTATGTATGTATGTATGTATGTATGTATGCGGTACTTTGAAGTTTGGTTGAATATATACTCATCGTTCAATATCATTTATATTTTTATATTAATTTATTTTAAAACAAATTGAAATTTTGAATGAACTTTACCTACATGGTATGCAAGGTTGTATCTGAGGCAGGGCAAGTAGGGCGATCATCCTAGACCCTAAAAAATAAATTTAAATTTGGGCCAAATTGTTTTTGTTCTATTAAGGCCAAAACTAAAAACAATACTTAAATTCTAAAAGGATGTGAGATGTTAATGCAAATTATCATTTTATTTTAAATTGAAAGTGTTGCAAATATCTTTGTCAAAATATATATGTTGACAACAACATTTGAAATTCTTGACTTTGTCAAAATTGCATACCGTTATATAAATGTTTCAATTGCTTATCGAATTCTCTTAATTATGCCGATGACCTTACATATACAAAAAAAATAAAAAAAAACGATGTTAAATTTGTCAAAAAAACTACTTGAGACCGTTATTGTCGCAAAAAAGATTAAATGGTCATTATTGAAAAAAGATATGATAGAACTTATTGATGTAGACACGGTTATTTATTACTTTCCATTTTGAAATGCTCCTAAAAATTGTTTTGAATGAACATTTGGATATTAAATAAAAAAATTCAATGTTTTTGTAAGAAGTTTGAAATTTTTATTAGATTATTTTTTAGCATGATAAAAACTATTATCTTCAAGTAAATTTTTTGAGGTATCATCTTCACGTAAATTATTTTCACACTTTGAAAATTCAATTTTTTTATATATATTTATTAGTTAGGCCTAAATTAAGGGTTCGTCTTAAGCCACCAAAATCTTAGAAAGAGCTTTGATGGTATGACTTACCGGTCAAACTTCAAAGTGTTTAGGAATTTATCATATATCAAAAGTAGCTGTCAAGACAAAACATCAGACATATGATATATGATTTAACAAATAACTTCTAAGAAAAGAACCCATTAAGACATATGACCCCATTCACACAGACCACATACTTTTCAGCACCTACTTATTATTATACACAACAACAGTTGTGTTGACTTGGTAGTTATGTCCTAAGTCCTTCCTGTGTGGAAAAACTATTGATTTCACACGTTCCCGTTTGTTTTTCTTCTCTTTAATTTCCAGGTTGTGTCAAATTGAAAAATTGACGGTACTTGTAGCCGCTAATCTGGTTGCATTGGGAGACAAGAAGGGGTCCAATCCAAAAGTTCTTTGTAATTGAATTAGTTTTATGTTCATGGCTTGCTGCTTTAGTGCAAGGGTCAAAGTTAAGAGTTCTACACATAATGGTATGGCAAATGTTATTCTATCTTTGCTGCTTTGTTACTGACCTAGTCTGGAGGAGAGCAACTCTACGTTCCACTATAATGATGAGTAACTTTATATAGAGATATAAAAGAAAGGTTACAAGAATAAGTCTTCAAACTTAATTCTACCCAAAGTCCTGAATCTCTTCTCGTGATCAAGAGACTCAATCCTAATAGTGTTTCTCCAAGGTGAATCAATCCCAACCATAGTGTTTGTTGTCAAGAGAATTCTCTACAAACCCTAGTTTTGATGTTGGCTTCTAAACTCTTGTTTTCTGGATATCTACACCTCTCTCTTAAGGTTTCGTCTGATACAAGGTTTATATTTATTGTAAAAGCATTCCAAAAAAAATTGGAACAAATTTAAACCCAAAATATGTTTATGTTCTATTTCCTGTTGCGTGAAATTGGGCACCAATTTTTGCAAATCAGGCACCGAAAAAAGTCGAAAGGAAAGGCCAGGAATCACAGTCAAAATCAGCCACCGATTTGTTCAAATCGGACCCCGATTTTGCACTCCTTCATAACTCCAAATTATAGAAGAAAAAAAACTCATAATTTTAATATCAAAATGAATGAAATTATTTACTATTATAATATTTTAAATTTATATAACTTGATGAGAAATTCAAAAGACAAACATATTAAGTAAGAAAGTCAGTTTTAATCAAGAAAATAAAATAAAATAAAAAAGTCTTTAGCGCAATATATATTTTAAAAGTAGCTGTGAAGACAAACATGTTCTTGTAGCTGCTCTTCTGGCTGCATTAGAGACAAGAAGGCCTTCCGATCACTTTGATTTTATTATGTTAGTTATACAGCGTTTACCAACCATATGTATCAACGTCTTGTTGAAGCTGCCAGTGTTTTTCTTATACGACGAAGTGGTGTGGTTTTTATAAAATGTTTTATATGAGTCAATGAAATAATAATATTTTATCGATCTTCTATGTTTATAAAATGTTTATTATTTTCATAAAGCTAAAATACATATTTAACGACTATGGTTTTGTTGTGGCTCGTCTCTTTCTTTCAACTTGTTGATAAAACAACCAATTAAAGTTTTGACAAAAATAATTGTTCACATTTTCTTTTCTTCTCTATAATTTCAAGGCCTTGCTTATGCAAAATTATGTAGCTGCTCTCTTCTGGTTGCATTGTTCTTGAATTAGCTCTATGTTCATGGCTTGCTGCTTTAGGACAAGGGACAAAGTTGAGAGTCCTGCACATAATGGTATCATTAATTTTATTCTATTTTTCCTTTTTTCCCTTATTTTAATTTTCTTAATACTTTTATTTTTGAAGAATAATTTTCTTATTACTTGGTCAGCTTATATTTGTCATCTACATTTTTAATGCATTTTTTAGCTCTATTTGCGTAAAGAGGATTTTTTTTATAAATAAATCAAAAAGACTTGCTTCACATAATTTATGAGTTATATTTTGAGATCCAATGCATTACATGATATATTGCAATAATGTTGTTATACATTCTATCAAATGATTAAACTCAAGTGATTAATGAAATCTACAAAGACAGATTGTTCTCAAGAATCAGGGTTTGATTTTTGTGTGAAACAATTTTTTGTCAGACTTAACTTACTTTCTATCGGAACTCTGTATTATATAAACTCATTCCGCTAGAAACCAAATGGTTAATACAAAAATAAATAATCTCTTCTTCAGGTGTGTTGGTCTCTAATTTCCAAAAAAAAATAGAACTGTATAACAAATTATAAAAAATGGTATGGCAAATGTTATTCTATTTTTCCATTTTTTATTTTTTAACTTTCTTAATTTGGTTCAGCTGATATCTGAGCTCTATTTTTTTGTTTTTAATAAACTAGTTTTGCGTTCAATTTTCTTAAAGATCTTTTTTTTAATACACCAAAAAACTTTTTTTTAACTGTATTGAAAAAATTGGTAGAAAAATAGTTGCCAGAATATTGCATAAAAGTTAGTTCATGTTTCTATTATGACATGGACAGGTTTGAATTCAAAGGTTGTTGGAAGAGAAGAGGTTGTTTCGAGTGGTTTGAGCAACAGGGAATCCTCTTCAACTGTTCTGCTAACTTCAAGGACTGAGGGTGAGATATTACATTCCAACAATTTGAAGTGTTTCACATTCAATGAGCTTAAAACTGCAACAAGGAAATTTCATCCAAGTACTGTATTGGGTGAACATTCGTTTGGTAGAGTCTTTAAGGGGCGGATCGATGAGCACACGCTAGCTCCTACTAAACCAGGTACTGGTTTTGATATTGTTGTGAAGATGTTTAACCAAGAGCGCAACCAGGGACATAGTGAATGGTTGGTGAGTGTCGCTTACTTTTATTTTGAAGTTCGGAAAATATCAAATTAGTTTATGAACCTTGTTTTTTGTGGAAAATTAAATAGATGGTGACAAATGAGAATTTTGATTTTGACTATGATGAGACTAATTAAACCTTGTACTTCAGGCAAAAATCAATTACCTTGGGGAGCTTCGTCATCCTAATCTCGTGAAACTGATTGGTTACTGCTTAGACGATTCCTATCGGATTTTAGTATATGAATTTGTGGCCAAAGGAAATTTGGTTAATCATTTGTTTAGACGTATGTTGTTAATTAACCTACTTTTATAATTGTATTTTTTATATAATGAGTTTTTATATGTTGACTTCATTTACAAGTTAGTATCTTACACCACTGAAAATCTCATATCTCTAATGTTTATGGAGCAGGCTTTTCTAACATTCTACCACTCGCTTGGAAAATTCGTATGAAGATAGCTCTTGATGCTGCCAAGGGTCTTGCATTTCTACACAGTGATGAAGCGGGAAAGATACATGGAGACTTCAAAACTTCAAAAATCTTGATTGATTCAGTAAGTGGATTCATTGATTTTACAAGCTTAGAGAAGGATCTTTAATAGTTAACCAAGTTTGTAAATTTGTTTATGTGAATTACAGAACTATGATGCAAAACTATCCTTCTTTGGGTTGGGAAAAGATAGATCAGATAGTAATATGTCCGACTACGATATGGTGGATATGGGCCCTCAAATTAACACGACACTTGAGTATATAGACACAGGTACCAAATTCTTTTTCAAGTCAATATTGGCAGTTTCAGTTTTCTTTATACGATGTCCTTTGACATGGCCCCTCCGCATATGTGATGTATGTATTTTGATATTCAAATAATGCAACACTTTATTGTATTTTGATATGGCGCCTGTGCCGTTGTTCTTCACTATATTTAGGTCTATATTAATTATGGAATTAATGATTATTACATCTTACCAACAACAATATAAATCATAAAACCTAGAATTTTACTTTTAACCTTTTTCTCATTGTCTTTTTTGTGAAGATCACCTAACCAAGGAGTGTGATGTATACAATTTTGGGGTTGTTCTCCTTGAAATTATGTCAGGCAAACGTGCATTGGATAGTAACAGACCGCTTCAGGAACATAATTTAGTTGAATGGGCCAAGCCATTACTCAAAAGCAAACATAAAATCTCTCAAGTCATAGATGTTCGTATAGAAGGCCAATACTCCTCGCGTGAAGCAAAGAAATTAGCTAAGGTTGTAATTCAATGTCTGTCTGAAAGACCAGAATATAGACCAAAAATAAAAGAGATTGTGAGATCATTGGAAAAACTTCAGGATTCCAATGACACAATTGGTGGAGTGGGGAGCTCTTAATCTTGATTCTCAAGCAGCTATTGTTTAGAACAACATGAAAAAAGAGTCAATGAATCTTTAAGTACAGAATGTAATTCTAATTTGAGTTCATCTCCGTCTTCTCATCTTAGTAAACAGGAAATTTTTGGACATACTACAAATATCTACGGAGGTGGTGTTCCTATGTGTAAGAAACAAATGAAATGTAATATTGATATAATGCACATCATGACAATAACATAAATCTTAATCATAGCACCATGACATGATCAATTTATCCTAGATCAAGTGCATGAATAGTCTAATAGGTTGAGAGGCTTCTTCACCTAATAGTTTAATCACATTTTTCAAGTTCATCTAACAAGATAATAATTTATAGGTTTAAACAGAAATGAAATCATATATCTAAATTAATTTATTGTGTGACATTGTGTTGTTCTTCATCTTGTGTGGTCTAGTTTGATTTGGGGTCTTGTGGCAGTGTTCGTTTAGTTTCTATTGAAAGATCAACCTTAAACAATTACATATGTAATCAATGACTTGGGCGTCATATTGCAGATCCGGAGACATGAGTAATAGAGTACTGTCATTTTGATTTTATCATAATATAGTTGCAGACATTTTGTCGTTGGTTCTATTAACTTAGATTTTGTGAGCGATATTAAATATGTGGTTGTATTCGATGTACTATATCAATTTGAATGAATAAAAATCATTTGTTATTGTAAAAACATATATATTTTATTTAGTATTAAAGTACTTTTAAACAAAATATTTCGAAAACAATATTTCCATTTTTTATTAAAATTAAAAAAGAAAATCCATGATTGTTCTTTTGTGCAAAAAAGAGAGAGTAACTTGAGAACCAAGAGAAAGAAAAAAATATATAAGACTTCAAATATTTCCCATTTTACCACACACTATTAAGTGCAGAGAAATGAAAAATCATTATTAGTATTGTTATTTTCTTTCAAGACAAAAACTAAACCTTTTAACTTTTAAAACTTTCATTCTAATCATTGTTAAAAGTTAATTAAATTCATAACTCCCTGTCGGAATGATATTCTATTTTTACTACTTCGGTAGAACCGTGCACTTGCGGTTTTACTCATCATTCATCAGATTGTCGACTTTGTGGAATATTGAATCATATAAATATCAAGATTATTGAATAAATATTTAGAAATGTAGCTTCCTATATCATGTTCATTGCAATGTTTATCTTGATAGAATCCATCACAATGTTATAGAACCAGTAAAAAGCATTTTAGGTGAATGGATCACTAGTTGAAGTTAACCACTAATTTGTAATATGAAAATTCTACACCTATACAAATATATGATGTGAATGCTGTTGTGAATTCGTTGAAAAAATCACACCAATAAAATACTTGATGTTTGGAGCAAATTCATCATGCAACCAAAACAACGTGGGTGACAGTTATAAACACAAGCAAAAGTATGAAACAACAGGAGAGAGAGAGAGCACACAAAATTTGTTTACCCAGTTCGATCCAATAATGACCTAGTGTGCGGGAGATCAACTCTACGTTCCACTATAATGATGAGTAACTTTATATAGAGATATAAAAGAAAGGTTAGAAGAATAAGTCTTCAAACTTAATTCTACCCAAAGTCCCGAATCTCTTCTCGTGATCAAGAGACTCAATCCTAATAGTGTTTCTCCAAGGTGAATCAATCTCAACCATAGTGTTTGTTGTCAAGAGAATTCTCTACAAACCCTAGTTTTGATGTTGACTTCTAAACTCTTGTTTTCTGGATATCTACACCTCTCTCTTAAGGTTTCGTCTGATACAAGGTTTATCTGTAATCAATGACTTGGGCGTCATATTGCAGATCCGGAGACATGAGTAATAGAGTATTGTCATTTTGATTTTATCATAATAGTTGCAGGCATTTTGTCGTTGGTTCTATTAACTTAGATTTTGTGAGCGATATTAAATATGTGGTTGTATTCGATGTACTATATCAATTTAAATGAATAAAAATCATTTTGTTATTGTAAAAACATATATATTTTATTTAGTATTAAAGTACTTTTAAACAAAATATTTCGAAAACAATATTTCCATTTTTTATTAAAATTAAAAAAGAAAATCCATGATTGTTCTTTTGTGCAAAAAAGAGAGAGTAACTTGAGAACCAAGAGAAAGAAAAATATATATAAGACTTCAAATATTTCCCATTTTACCACACACTATTAAGTGCAGAGAAATGAAAAATCATTATTAGTCTTCTATATTAACGTTCTTACATGACGAAGTGGTGTGGTTGTTGTGAAATGTTTATTTGTTTTTAGTCCCATATAATGTGGTTAAAAATTTCTTATCGGTCTTATAAAGAAGATTAATTAAAAACACACATTAGTTAATTATTTAACTACTATGGTTTTGTTGTGTTCTCTCTCTTTCAACTTGATCATAAAAAAACCAATTAAAGTAGCAGCCAGGACAAAAATAAATTGTTTTCACATATGCTTTTCTTCTCTATAATTTTAAGGCATTGCTTATGCAAACTTATGTGTTTCAAATTGACAAAATAATATTACCTCGTAGTTGTGCTCTTCTTGTTGCACTGAAAACTAACAAGAGTCAAGAAGGGGGTCCAATGCAACGGTTCTTTGTTCTTGAATTAGTTATGTGTTCATGGCTTGCTGCTTTACTGGTATGCTTAATTTTATTGCAATAATGTTATTGTACCTTCTTTTCTTCTAATGGTAGAAAAATGGTTGCCATAAGAATATTTTATAAAAGTTGGTTCATGTTTCTATTTTTACATGGACAGGTTTGAGTTCAAAGGTTGTCGGACGAGAAGAGGAAGTTTTTAGTGGTTTAAGCATAAAGGTATTATGTTCATCAACTTCAAGTACTGAGGGTGAGATATTACAATCCAACAATTTGAAGTGTTTCACATTCAATGAGCTTAAAACTGCTACAACAAACTTTCATCCAAGTAGTCAAGGGGATGAATGCGGATTTGGTAGTGTCTTTAAGGGGTGGATGGATGAGGACACACTAGCTCCTACTAAACAAGGTACTGGTTTTGATATTGCTGTGAAGATGTTTGACAAAAAAAGCAACCAAGGACATAGTGAATGGTTGGTGAGTGCTGTTTAATTTTATTTTGAAGTTACCAAAATATCAAAGTAGTTTATGAAACTTATTTTTGGTAGCAAAATAGATTATGAGACTAATTGACCTTGTACTATAGGCAGAAATCAATTACCTTGGGCAGTTGTGTCATCCTAACCTCGTGAAACTGATTGGTTACTGTTTAGAGAACGACTACCAGATTTTGGTACTTGAATTCTTGGCGAAAGGAAGTTTCGTTAATCATTTGTTTAGAAGTATGTTACTAAATTTCCCTCCTTCTGTTATTGTCATTTTTTTCAATTTCTTTATTTGTTGATTTCATTTACTTACTAGTTAGTATATTACACCCCTCAAAATCAATGTTTATGGAGCAGGGGCTTCATACTTTCAGTCACTCATGGAAAATCCGTATGAAGATAGCTCTTCATGCTGCTAAGGGCCTTGCATTTCTTCACGGCAATGAAGTGGAAAGGATACGCGGAGTCTTCAAAACTTCGAATATCTTGATTGATTCAGCAAGTGGATTCATTGATTTTACAAGCTTAGTGATGGATCGTTTAACAGTTAGACTGAGTATGTAAATTTGTTTGTGAATGGCAGAACTACAATGCAAAACTATCCTTTTTTGGGTTGGCAAAATATAGATCAGATAGTAATATGTCCCACTTCGATATGGTGGATATGGACTCAAATCAAATTAACACAGCACCTGAGTATACAGACACAGGTACCTTAATCTTGTTCAAGCCAATATTGGCAAATGCATGTTTCTTTATGAGAAATTATGCTTCTTATTTTGTGGTGGCCAAGGTTTGAACCCTGGACCTTGCATATATTATGCATTGTCCTTACCAACTGAGTTAAGCTCACGAGGACGGAGAAATTATGCTTTGATGTTACATACAAAGTTCTTTGATTTTTATTTGTATTTTTGAGATATGCATATGTTGTAGAGGATTAAAAGTATTAGAGAGAAATAGTTAAACATATATGGTGTCGCATATAGTGTCTGTATTTTGATGTTCAAATAACAGGTTATATTGTATTTAGAGTTTAGATCAAATTCATGCTTATCCGACTAGTATGTGTCGTTGTTCTTCACTATATTTAGGTATATAGTAATTGGGAAATGATATTTGTACAACCATTTTATAACAATTTTTTGACAACTTTTTCTCTCATACTTACATTATGTTTTTATTCTCTCTCTATTATTTTTGACCAATCAAAAAAGAGAAAAACAAAGTTGTCATAAAAGTTGTACAAAAGAGTTGTACAAATATCACTACTCATACTAATTAATGAATTAATTATTATTACATCTTACCAACAACAAAATAAAACATAAAATCTACAGGAAATTAATTATTGTTACTCCTAACCTTTTTCTCTGTCTCTTTTGTGAAGATCACCTAACCAAAGAGAGTGATGTATACAATTTTGGGGTTGTTCTACTGGAAATTATGTCAGGCAAACGTGCATTAGATAACAACAGGCCATTTTTGGAACGTAATTTAGTTGCATGGGCCAAACAATTACTCACCAGCAAACGCAAAATATCTCAAGTCATGGATGCTCGTATAGAAGGACAATACTCATCGAGTGAAGCAATGAAATTAGCTCACATTATAATTCGATGTCTGTCTGAAAGTCCAACGAGTGAATACTTATTTCTTGAAGTCAACCTTTTAAGGTTGATTTGATTTTCTTAAATGTCTCTCTAGATCGATTATTATAGGCTGTCCTGCATAGTGAAAACAGAAGAGACACGAGACTTGTTGCTTCTACTTGCAATTATGCTTCATGAACTGTGGTGTGTCATATGTGATTTTAACCCAAGAGCGTTGTTGGAGCCAATGAGCAAACTCAATGTGGTTCAAAGAATGGTGTTTTCCTCTGAATTTAAATGATACAAACATAGTATTGCTTCCAAATTGTAAAATTAGAGGGCAATGTCGTTTGTTGTTTATAAGATCTTATCGAAAGTACTGTTGGTCATCGGTCGTTTGAAATGCATCCTCCATAAATATGTATTTTTCAATCAATCCGATTTCATTTAGGGTCGTTCCATTTAACAATGGACTTGTAGCTTTCGAAAGCATGCATTACATGACGAGAAAAATAAAGGTGAATATTGGTGATGTTTCCCTTAAGATCAATTTTAGTAAGGTCTATGATAGGCTTGACTGGGGATACATTCATAGCACTATGCAAAGTATGGGTTTCGATGCTAAAGTTTTATAATATAATTTAGAGGATCAAATTGATAAGTTTTAAAGTTAAGGGATGAAAGAAGTATTTAGGTCTTTTAAAATAAAAATCCTTTTTTTTTAATTTTTTTAAAAATATAAATCCATGATTATTCTTTTGTGCAAGAAAGAAAATAGTAACTTGAGAACAAAAAAGAAAAAAAGAGCAATTTTTTTTTGTTTTATTCCCTTTAAAAAATTTCTTTAATTTTTGGCCCCTCTGAATACTCTATTATCAATTTTAGTCTCTGCTTTCTTGCAAAAGTTCACGTTACGTGTTTCGAACAACTTTAAAAGAGCATAAAGTTTCACTAGTTTAATAATTTAATTATTCAATCTAAAACTTAACAATTTAATATTTAATTTAAAATAGGGGTAAAAATGCAATTAAATTCTTTTTTAATGGCAAATTAGTTTTTCTTTTTTATCCGAGTTTAAACCTGGACCGCCAATATTTTACCCCTCAACACTAACTAGTTGAGTTATGAACCCGAAAAATGCATTCAAACTAAAAATAATATCATGGTTTAATTTTTCTAGTTACAATGCTAAACAAAGCAAGCAAAAAAAAAAGAGAACAAAAGAACAAACTACACTCTAGAGAAAAAAGTTCCAGTTGCGTCAATGCTTAGAGGACTTTGAAGGCCTTCGGGAGATGAAGCTCGAAAGGAAAGATCGATATCTAAGGAAGCTCCAAGCTTGACCAAAAAGTCTGCACATTGGTTCCCTTCTCTTAAAGTGTGACATATAGTAACATTAATTTGACCAATGAGCTCCTTGATGTCTTGGATCAACACTACATAAGTGTGAAACTTCATTGGAGGGCCTTTGATGAGATTAATACAGTGCAAAGAGTCAGAGTAACAAACAAGATCAGTTATTGCCTTTTTTTTTGCCTGCAAAAGACCATGGTAAATTGCCAAAAGCACCGCTTGGAGAATATCTGCTGAATTTTGGATGAAACCAAAGAATCCTGACAAATAGAACCCAACATAATTACGCAAGAGGCCACCAAAACCAGCCCTAGTAGGTGCCAAGACAACTTTCATCAACATTAAGGATTACATTAGAATGATTGTTATGATTTCATTTGATAATTTTTTCCTCTTCCACGCTACTGAGGTTGATGGGAGGCAGTTGTTGAAGGTTGCTACCATGCTTTGAATTAAGAACAAAATGGTGAAGAGACCAGTTATCTTTGCTTAAACACATCATGTTACGGTGGCGCCAAGCCCACCAAATGATGGCAGCGAAGGTGAAGGAATGAGTACCTATAAGGTCAGCATTGAGCCAATCATGGGGGACCATGCAATCAAAGAAAGATGGATGATTGAAATCGAAATGATACCATATATTTTTTGAAAATTCACAATCTCGCACACAATGGAGAAAAGTCTCTTCATGATGGCCACGCCTAGTACAGGTAGAAGATGCTAAAATGTTCCTATGATTAAGCAAAGAAAGAGTGGGGTTCGAAGAATGACAAGCCAGCCATATGAGAAATTTGATTTTCTCCGGAATCTTTAATTTCCAAATCCAATATCAAGTGTGGTTATGGTTTGGGATGGTATGAGAAATCAGCCATCAATATCCACTCTTTGTAGTGTAGCTACCATTTTTATTAATGGACCAGATAAATATATCTTTAATAGCATCATTAAATTTAAAATGCATGTTATTGATGGTGTTGGACACAATGGGAGGAAGGGAAGTGTAACGAACCGGAGTATGAGGGCTGATGGAAGATATGACATCTTTGACAGTTAAGTGAATGTCATGGATGTCAACATATGGTACCAAAGTCCCTAAGTAGTCAAGGGTGCTCCAAGGGTAATACTAGAAAGAAGAGATACCTGAACCTGCACGCCAAGAAAAGCCAGCTTTGAGAGAATTTTATGCACGGACGATGGAAGACCAAGTGGAAGAATCAGTAGGCCTAGTAATAGCATAAAGGAGATGCAGGCTCATTTCTCTTGTTCTAATACCTAATCAACCTTGATACTTTGGTCGAATAGCTTTATTGTTAGCACCTCTCCAAATGAAATTCCTAATGGTTTGATCAATGTTACCATGATTTTTTTTGGTTACCAATGTTAACATGATTAAGTTCAAACAACGCACCTCCGTCTTTGTATAAAATATTTATTTGTTTCTAGTCCCGTTTTTATTTTTTTTCGGTCAAAAGTTTTTAGTCCGGTATTTAACAAAAAAATAGCGTGGTTATAATTTCTTATCCATCTGAGTCAAAGAATAATAATTTCTGATCGATCTTCTATGAACGATTAATTAAAGACACACATAATTAGTTTATTATTTTCATAAAGGCAAAATACATATTTAACTACTATGCTTTTGTTGTGGCTCTTCTCTTTCTTTCAACTTGATCATAAAAAAACCGATTAGAGTAGCCAGGAAAAAAATAATTGTTTTCACACGTTCAAGGTCTTGCTTTTCTTCTCTATAATTTCAAGGCCTTGCTTATACAAACTTATGTATGTAAAATTGAAAAGATTATAGTACTTGTAGCTGCGCTCTTCTGGTTACACTGAAAATTAACAAGAGACAAGAAGGGGTCCAATCCAAAAGTTCTTTGTTATTGAATTAGTTTTATGTTCATGGCTTGCTGCTTTAGAGGAAGGGTCAAAGTTGAGAGTCCTACACATAATGGTATCATTAATGTTACTCTATTTTTCCCTTTTCTATTTTTTTAACTTTCAAATTATTTAGTTTAGTTGGTATTTTTTTTTTATCTTAATCCTCCGGTTTCCAGGAAAAGGGCTCTAGTAATCCGGAGTTCGGTCTGAAAGTATGTAAAGTTTGTCTAAGAATTGTTCCACCTAGTAATTGAACTCAAATTCTCCCGAACAATTCATCATTTGGTGGAGCTCATGTTCAGCTGATATCCTGAGCTCTATTTTTTTTTAATAACATTATTTTGAGCTCAATTTGCTTAAAGTTCTTTATTTTTAATACACCAAAAAGATTGATGGTATTGAAATTATTGGTAGAAAAATAGTTGTCGGAATATGGCATAAAAATCAGTTCATGTTTTTATTATGACATGGACAGGAGGTTTGAATTCAAAGGCTGTTGGGACAGAAGAGGATGTTTTGAATGGTTTGAGCGACAAGCCATCCTCTTCATCTGTTCTGCTAACTTCAAGGACTGAGGGTGAGATATTACAATGCAACAATTTGAAGTGTTTCACATTCGATGAGCTAAAAACTGCTACGACGTACTTTCATCCAAGCGGTCAAGTGGATGAACGTGGGTATGGTAGTGTCTTTAAGGGGTGGATCGATGAGCACACGCTAGCTCCTACTAAACAAGGTACTGGTTTTGTTGTTGCTGTGAAGATGTTTATCAAAGAAAGCTGCCAACTGGGACAGAATGAATGGTTGGTGAGTGTCATTTTATTATTTCATTTTGAAGTTTATGAAACTTGTTTTCTTTAGCAAATTAAATAGATTATGACAGATGAGAATTCTGATATTTAGGCAGAAATCAATTATCTTGGGCAGCTGCATCATCCGAATCTCGTGAAACTGATTGGTTACTGCTTAGAGGATAGCTACCGAATTTTTGTGTATGAATTTTTGGCTGAGGGAAGTTTGGATAATCATTTGTTTAGATGTATGTTGTTAATCATTGGTTACAGCTTCTACTATTATCTTTTTTATATCATGTTTTTTCTCATCTCTCCGTAATGTTTATGGAGCAGGGGTTTCTAACTTTCTGCCACTCACTTGGAAAATCCGAATGAAGATAGCTCTTGATGCTGCTAAGGGTCTTGCATTTCTTCACAGTGATGAAGTGGAAAAGATACATGGAGACTTCAAAACTTCAAAAATCTTGATTGATTCTGTAAGTAGATTCATTAATTTTACAAAGTTTCGAGATGGAGCGTATAATAGTTAGACTGAATTTGTAAATTTGTTTATGTGAATGACAGAACTACAATGCAAAACTATCCTTTTTTGGGTTGGCAAAAGGTAGATCAGATAGTAATATTCCTTACTTCGATGTGGTGGATATGGGCCCTCAACATACAGACACCGGTACCTAATTTTTTTTCAAGCCAAATAAAGCATAATACCTACAATTTTACTCCTAACCTTTTTCTCATTGTCATTTGTGTTAAGATTACGTAACCAAGGAGAGTGATGTATACAATTTTGGGGTTGTTCTCCTGGAAATTATGTCAGGCAAACGTGCAGTGGATAAAAACATGCCGCTTCAGGAACATAATTTAGTCGAATGGGCCAAGCCATTACTCAACAGCAAAGATACAATCTCTCAAGTCATGGATGTTGTATAGAAGGCCAATACTCATCGCATGAAGCAATGAAATTAGCTCATATTGTAATTCAATGTCTGTCTGAGAGACCAGAATATAGACCAAAAATAGAGGAGATTGTGAGATCATTGGAGCAACTTCATGATTCCAATGACACAACTGGTGGAGTAGGAAGCTTTTAATCTCAACAATATCAAACATCCAACCATCAAAACAAATGCTCATTTCTCAAGCAGCAATGTTTTAGAAGATGGAAAAAGAGTCAATGAATCTTTAAGTGGAGAATGTAATTCTAATTTGAGTTCATATGTGTCTCCTAGTCAAAAGTACTTGGAAGAGGAAATTTTTGGACATACTTCACATACCTCAAACAATATACATTGTTTTATAGAGTATATACAGAGCTGGTGCTTCCTTTGTGAAAGAACTAAATGAAATGTTATAATGTCATAATATAATGCACATCATGTTAATAATATAAATCTTAATCATAGTACCATGTCATGATCAAATTCTTTTAATAGCAAACTTTAGTGATTATTTGTTAGATTGGTTTTTCTCCCTCGTCCAAGTTTAAACCATACACTACAAGAATTTTAGTTATTATTGGCAAAATAAATCCCACAGTAATGATTTGAATCCCTCAGTAATACACATTACTGGAGGCTTTTGTGACAAAAATGATCCCTCAGTAATACTGGCGTCAATAGTGTTGGGGATGATTTGAGGAAGCAATGTTGAGGGATTTTTCCTTCAGTAATGGCTGAAAAATCAGATAGTAATACTCATTTTCTTTTTTTTTTTTAAAATGATTTAATTAATTAATTAAAAAGATAAATTAAATTTCCACTGTTTTTTTGGAGAGCACTTCCTAATGAAATAAAATTAATTAGATAAAAATAAATTAAAGAAATAATTTTTTTTGTTGGATCAACAAATTTTCATTAGCATAGGAAGGTATAAGAACTACCAACTCTAGCAAAGTAAAGAAATACAAAGTTCTAACAGCAGCAAGTTACATCACCAAAAAACTAAAGCAAAATAACAAGGGAAGCACACACAAACAGTCCTTGGGCGCTCCCTGATTCTGCACTGCTGAGACAAAAAACTGAATAACATAGAAAGCTATAGCTAAAGGTTCTAACAGCAGCAAAATAAAAACCAACCAACCAGTCTACAAAACAAGAAAAACCAATGCCTATTTCCCAAGACCGCCTATTTCCCAAGACCACCACATCGCAGAGAATAGTCCAAACTAATCATCATAGTACTGGCGGATTATTTAATTCCGTTATACTATTACTGACGGATTATATCCTTTAGTAAAGCAAAGACATGTGTGTTTACATTATTGGCGGAATATTTCCGCCAGTAATAATTCGTAGGTTCTTTATTGAAAATACTGACGGATTTATCCGTCAGTAATGTAACTCACTGAATTATTGAGGGATTTTTTCTTCAATAACGTTATTGAGGGTTTTTTGGATGTTACTGAAGGTTTATTCCGCCAATAATTACTGAGGGTCTAAATCCCTCAGTAATGCAATTTTGAATTGGTTAGTAAATTAGGGAATTCTTGTAGTGATATTCTTCAACTCCTTATTCTTTAACTTTAACTAATTGAGTTATCCAATTTAATTCAAACCACATGGGTTCAAAACTAAAAATAATGACATGAAGTTCAAACCACATGGGTTCCAAACCATGCAACTTACTTTAAAAAATTGTTTTTTTTTTTTTTTTGTCAAGTTGCTCGGTGACTAAAACTCGCCTCCTAAGTTGATTAAGTGGGGAATTCAAGGTTCTGACCCTAACCCCTTGCATATGCAATGCAATATCATCTGCCAACGGAGTTATGTTCACGGGACAAGTTGCATGCTTTTTATAAAAAATTAAAAAATTGTTTTTGTCCCATGTTCAACAAAAAATAGTGTGGTTATAAGTTCTTGTCGATCTGAGTCAAATTGCCTAAGAAAAAAAAATCCATCTGAGTCAAAGAAATAATAATTTCTTATCGATCTATGGAAAATTAATTAAAAACACACATAATTAGTTTTTTTTAGAAAGCACAAATAATTAGTTTATTATTTTCATAAAGGCAAAATACATATTTAACTACTATGGTTTTGTTGTGTTCTCTTTCTTTCAACTTGATCATAAAACAACCAATTAAACTAGCAGCCAGGACAAAAATAATTGTTTTTACACGTTCACATCTGCTTTTCTTCTCTACCATTTCAAGGTGTTGCTTATACACTCTTATGTATTTCAAGTTGAAAAGATTATAGTACTTGTAAGGGGTCCAATCCAAGAGTTCTTTGTTCTTGAATTAGTTCTATGTTCATGGCTTGCTGCTTTAGGGTCAAAGTTGAGAGTCCTACATATAATGGTATCTTTAATGTTATTCTATTTTTCCCATTTTTTATATTTTAACTTTCTAATTAATTAGTTCAGCTTTTATATATCTAAGCTCTATTTTTTCAATATTTTTTTTAGTACACCAAAAAAGACTTGCTTCAAATGAATAATATGTGATGAGTTATATTTTGATATCCAATGATTTGCATGATATTGCAATAATGTTATTGTACTTTCTTTTCTTAACTGAGTTGGCCTCTATTTTCCATAAAAAATATCAATGTAAATGAAAAGTTGTGAACAATATAACTTAAATTATAAGATTAAAACTACATCAACATCCAAGTCTTTTCCCACTAAGTTTGGTCGGCTACATGGATTAAATTAATTACGCATAATGTTCAATAATAAACTATATTTCGGTTAAACTTGGTAATTTCAAAATCTTTTTTAATAGTTTATTTGATAATTTTTCGAGGTCTTTCATCTGCTTCTAGTGATATGACTATCTTCAATCTCATCTATTTTCCTTACTACAGAATTGTAAATTATATGATTAATGCTACTCATATTATTGGTAGAAAAATATGGCATAAAAGTTAGTTCATGCATGTTTCTATTCTGACATTGACAGGTTTGAATTCCAATGATGTTTTGAATGGTTTGAGCAATAAGGCATCCTCTTCATCTGTTCTTCTAACTTCAAGGACTGAGGGTGAGATATTACAATCCAACAATTTGAAGTGTTTCACATTCAATGAGCTTAAAACTGCTACAACAAACTTTCATCCAAGTAGTCAAGTGGATGAATGCGGATTTGGTAGTGTCTTTAAGGGGTGGATGGATGAGGACACACTAGCTCCTACTAAACAAGGTACTGGTTTTTATATTGCTGTGAAGATGTTTGACAAAGAAAGCAACCAAGGACATAGTGAATGGATGGTGAGTGTCGTTTAATTTTATTATGAAGTTAGGAAAATATCAAATTTAGTTTATGAAACTTGTTTTTTGTAGCAAAATAGATGGCGCCATATGAGAATTTTGATATTTACTATGATGAGACTAATTCATCTTGTACTTTAGGCAGAATTTAATTACCTTGGGCAGCTGCGTCATCCTAATCTCGTGAAACTGATTGGTTACTGCTTAGAGGATTCCTATCGGATTTTAGTATATGAATTTGTGGCCAAAGGAAATTTGGATAATCATTTGTTTAAAAGTATGTCATTAATTTTCCTCATTCTATCATTTACTAATTAGTATCTTCAACCTTGAAAAATTCGTATCTACTTTATGTTTATGGAGCAGATGCTTCTAACTTTGAGCCACTCTCTTGGAAAATCCGAATGAAGATAGCTCTTGATGTTGCCAAGGGCCTTGCATTTCTTCACAGTGATGAAGTGAATGTGATACATGGAAACTTGAAAACTTCTAAAATTTTGATTGATTCTGTAAGTGTATTATTACATTGATCTTACTAGCTTGGACATATAGACGGATTACTAATTAGACTTGCCTTGTAAAATTCTTTGTCGTTGAAAACAGAACTATAATGCAAAAATATACGATTTTGGGTTTGAAAAAGATAGATTAGAAGACGATAATGGTGATGATGATATCGAGTTGGATAGAATGTGTACAGGCTTCGTAGTTTATGCTGCACCTGAGTATACAATGACAGGTATCTCAATCCTTTTCAAGCCAATATCAGAAAGATACTATTGGATACTACTCCATCCGAGATAAAATATAAGCAAAATTGGGAGTTCAAAGGTTGATGTATGTGGACTAAATTTTTAACCACATATATCAGCTTTTCAACTACCACTTTTGCTTATATTTAACTTCGGATGGAGTATTTTCATATTGCATCATATGATCATTCCTTGTACATAGTGAATGAACATTTTCAAAAAACTTAGCTTGACAAAAACCATTCACTTTGAGTATAATAGTTACACTTCACTGTTTTTAGGTCTATAGTGATCAATAATGATTATTACATCTTACAACAAAATAAAATAAAATAAAACCTACAATTTTACTCCTAACCATTTTTTTCCTTGTATTTTTTGTAAAGGTCAACTGACCAAAAAAAGTGATGTATACAGTTTCGGGGTTGTTCTCTTGGAAATTATGTTAGGCAAACGTGCATTAGATAAAAACAGGCCATTAGGGGAACAAAATTTAGTCGACTGGGCGAGATTTTTACTCATCAGCAAATGCAAGATCTCTCAAGCCATGGATGATTATATAGAAGGTGAATATTCGTCGTCGGAAGCAATGAAAGTAGCTCACATTGTAATTCAATGTCTGTCTACAAATTCAGAAAAAAGACCAAACATAGATGAAGTGGTGAGATCATTGGAACCACTTCAGAATTCCAATGACACAGTTAGTGGAGTGGGGAGCTCTTAATCTCGACATCAAACAACCATCAAAAAGAGCCAAATGTATCTTTAAGTGAAAAATGTTCTTCTAATTACTGAGGTGGTGTTTCCTATATGTAAGAAATAAATGAAATGTCATAATAGCATCTTCAATGAAAGTATCTAAGAAGGTTTAATAGGAGAATGGATTTGTTTCTTATTTTTTTTCTACTCAATATTGGAAGAACTTGTGGTAGCAAAGTAGGTTGCATCAATTTTTTTAAAGTAGCCTAATTATGATTTGGTAGCATTGGAATAAAAGATTGGTTCATATAAATATGAAAGTGGGTGTTACTCTTTTTTGACAAAAAGTGTGGGTTAGAGTTGCATATTATTTAGATCATTGGAGTAATATATGAGTTGAATAATTATAATATAGTGTTGTGGGATTGGTATAGTAGTGTATGAAATTTAAAGAAGATTCCTTGAATAATAACCAAAAGAGGCTCTAGATGTACGAATATATTGCACATCACAACTATAACATAAATCATAGTCATAGTATCATGTCATGATCGGTGAGTCCAAGATTCAGTTCCATGAATTAAGTATATCTCTTGAGGTCATCCTCTTAAGATTGATTTGATACTTTTGAATGTCTCTCTTTTAATCAATGATTATAGGATGAGATCTTCCTTTCCTTCTTTCTCAAATCTAGGTGGGGGGAGATGCAACTCCATTCAATTATTGTCATATGTCCATAGACGTATATTTATAAGAAAAGTTGAGAGGGGACATATATCTTTCATGTAAGATTTCAATGTTCTGACAATTCTTTTATTAATGATCAACATTGTGTAACACAACAATTATTTGCTCAAGCCTTGATTCATAAGTGATACATATAAAAAACATATGTTAGAAAATATCTTAAATAGGTCTCAGTTATTAAGATAGATTAGTTTATACAATTACGCATAGAGGATACATTGGTTTTAAAAAAATATATATATTACTCTTATGTGTGAAGAGTTACAATAGTTTCACTCATCATGTATCTATTCAACTATAAAGTATACTATTCAAACATACTCACCATGTTATGTGTAATATTCATGACTACAAGATGTATATTTCATGATATGTCAAGATATATATCATTCAACTAATTTATATTTTAATAATTTAATGGAAATCAACACTTAAAAATAAAATTTCTAACATTCTCCAATTGGATGACATTGATTTATAAATGAAAAAAAATAAAACATTTTATAAAAATCAACTTTACAAAATAAAAATGCAAGGTTTTTTTTTAACCCCTGAAACTCCAAAATATAGCACTACATACGAGTATAGATGCATTGAGCGAGAATGAAAAAAGGGATCAATAGGAGTATATGACCTAGCTTATGAGAATCAAAAAAAGGGATCAATAGGATAGGAGTATACTAGACTTTCCACATGTGCTGTCGCACAGGTCATACATTGTAAATGTAGTAGGCTAAAGCAAAGTTTAATAGCTCAATTACAACTTATAAATTTTATGTTAGGTTCTCGTAAAAGTTTTTTCATACATGCGATTAACAAAAATTATAATGTTATTTTTTAGATCAATATTGGTGCATTCATAAAGTGGTGCAAAAGACCTTTCCTTTGTATGATGAATGCATTTTTTATTATCAAAATATTAGAATACATCCACATTCATTGTGTCTCTTGGCTCATTGAAGCTTCTCTATGTTGTGGATAAATCCAACTATGTTTGTTGGTTAGTTAGTTACTTAGTAACTAACTAGTTAGTTAGTTTGTTAGAGGCTTGTAGTGCAAGTTACTCAACTTAGCCTATAAGTACATGTTTGTATTCAGTTGATACATAAGAAGTATATTGTATCATCATCAATAACAGTTTTACAATTTTCACCATAAACAATAACACTTTTCCTCCTCTCTATTTCTTCATCACAGTTCAGAATGTTCTGAACTCTCTCTTTCTCTCATCAGTGTGTGTAAAGCTAAGAGCTTGCACCAACAAATTGGTATCACTCTAGAGGGAACTCTCAAACTCAATATTGATGTTAGTTTTTTAGAAGGTTAAGAGCAAGGTTTTAAATAACGGTAACGGTTGCGGTCACGATCGCGTTAAGGTTTTCACGGTCACGGATTGTTACGAATGTTGCGTTATAGCGGTCGTCGCAGTGTGAATTAATCATAATGTTCCAAAAAACCACAAATTTTATTAAAAGTTAGTGGGCATTCATTAGTTTGGGATTCCCTCACCTAACCCAACTACGTCTAATTCCTCTCACTCTCAAGTCTCACCTCACCTTCTTCTTTTTAGGTTCTTCTTCTTTCTCAATTCTTTCTCACAACAGAAGCAAGGAGCCACAGATTCACACAAACCCGAATATCTTATCTCTAAAGTACAAAATCTCATACACAGATTTCACACAAAAACAATCAACTCAACTTGATGTCCCATTTTTTCCCTCTAAAATCTCATCTCATCTCTGTTACAAATTTACAGAATAACGTGTCAACACCCAAATTAAGAGTGGAAGTGAAATTACTTAGAGGGGATTGAAGAGGAAGCAATGAAGATTGACTAATGAAGCTGAATAGAAGAAACAAATTTGAAGTTTTTGCGTCCTTAACTATGTTTCGCGGCCGTAACCGCAGGTTTCGCGGTTGTAACAGCGGGTTTCGCAGGCGTAACAGTGTTTCACGGTTGTAACGACGTTACGTAACGGTAACAGCCGATATCACGGTAACGCTCCTGTATTTAAAACCTTGGTTACGAGTGCTTAGATGTTGGTGGAATTGTTCGCGACCACAAGTCTATGAAGGAGATTGAATATCTGGTTTTTCTCACTATGAAGTTAGAGCTAATGTATTGTTGGTTGAGTTGTGTGTCATTCAGATGAGTCTTTTGTCACAGCACTATGTGTCTCCTTTTAACGTTATTCCCACGTATTATGACTACCCTACCCCCACAACATTGTATTGAAGACTTTCTTGTGTAATAAGTTTATTTACGTCAAAAAATGTTAAATATCAATATAAAATTTTATTGGTCTATCTACAATTAGAAATATGTGAGATTGCTTTTCACTATTTAGTATTTTTATTAGGTTAATGACCAACACGTAAACAAACAATCGGGAAGAGAAAACAGAGACAAGACAGTCCAAATTCACACACCCCACTCATGTCACAATAGAGTCGCCACTTCATTAGGTTTATTTTGGATGGGTTGAATAATACTTCCTCCGATCTAAAATACATGTCGCAGTGAACTACTGCACACATGTCAATATACAACTTTGACCGTTAATATTTGTATTTATATATTAGTTAAAAAATATGGTCATAGTAATAGTGCACATTGTAAAATTGTGACATGTATTTTTATACATAATGAGTATTTATACTTTATCTCATTGGTGGGTTTAATACCACTTGCATTTATTGTCATTTATTAATAAAATTTGTTTGAAGTTCAAAATTAAAACAAATAAAATAAAAAATATAATAATTATAATCATTAATTTATTATTCTCTAAAAAATTACTTTTTCAAAAAATATATAAGATTTTTCTCTTTTTTTATGTATTTTTAATTTCGAAAAATCTCCCTCCCCTTCTCTTTTCTCTAGACTCCAAAACAAAGTCTAAGACACAAAAGACAAAATACATATTTAACTACTTTTTTTTTTGTGCCCGCATCTCTTTTTTTCAACTTGATATTAAAACAATAAATTAAAGTAGCAGCCAATGACAAACCTATTCTCATTGTATCCTTCTTCTCGATGGTCTAACATAGTGCCCCATAAGACATATGACCCCATTCAAACACACAAATACTTTTCAACAATTATATTAATTATTATTATTGTTATTATATAGGGTTGACTTGACAAACAATAATCGGTGGAATTGACAATTATGCCCTTGGGTGGCACCTAACCTTTCATGTGTGGAAAAAATATTGTTCTTACACGTGTGTATTTGTTTTTCTTCTCTTTCAAACTCTTGCTTATGCAAATTTTCCTCATCAAAAATTGAAAAATTCTACTTCTAGTAACTAGTTACTCTTCTGGTTGCACTGAAACTGAAAATTAACAAGAGACAAGAAAGGATCTAACAATTCTTTGTTCTATGATGATGGGTTGCTGCTTTAGTGCAAAGGTCAAAGCTGAGAGTCCTACACATAATGGTAATATTCTTATTTTATTTATTTATTATTTTCAACTTTTTTACTTGTTATCTCAGCTCAATTCTGATTGTTTGGATTTGAGTTCTGAATGATCTAATATGTGATTTTTTTTCATAATATAGTATGTTGCTTGTAATATAATCAAGGAAATTAAAATAGTTGTAGGATTATCTATACTTTATGTATATTTATTATTTAATGAATACAATACTATGTGATGAGTTATGTTGTGTTTAGTGTAGATGATCTGAATTGTAACAATCAAAATGGAAACTATACTATTGGTTTGAGTGAGGAAAGTTTGTTTAGAAATTATTAAGGGGTGATCATAGACAGTGGCGTATCTAGGACTAGGACCCTGGTTCAGAGGGTGCAAATTTTTTAACGCAATCTACATATGTAAGGACATGATCAATTGACATCATGCTGTTAAACTTAATCACATCTCGGTTTTAACCAAGATTGTTATTGTACCTTCTTTTCTTCTACTGTGTTGGCCTCTATTTTCCATAAAAAAATTGTCAGCGTGAATCAGAACAGTATGGCTTAAATTATAGAATTAATGTTATTGAAATTATTCCTAGAAAAACTACTGCCAGAATAAGGCCTAAGAAGTTAATTTGTGTTTTTGTTCCGAGATAAACAGGTTTGAATTCAAAGGCTGTTGGGAGAGAAGAGGATGTTTTGAGTGGTTTAAACAGAAAGGCCTCTTCTTCATCTGTGCTTCTAAGCTCTAGGACTGAGGGTGAGATATTGCAATCCAACTATTTGAAGTGTTTCACTATCAATGAGGTAAGAGCCGCAACAAGGAACTTTCGTCCAGATAGTATGATTGGCGAAGGTGGATTTGGTTGTGTATTTAAGGGTTGGATCGATGAACACACACTATCTCCTACTAAACCAGGTACTGGTTTTGTTATTGCTGTCAAGAGGCTTAACCAAGAAAGCAATCAGGGACATAGTGAATGGTTGGTGAGTGTCATGTAGGCTCAATAATTGAGAATTTAATTGCATTTTGAAGTTATGAAAATTTCAAATTAGTTTAGGACACCTGTTTTTTAGTATTTACACAAGTTGTAATCTGTAACTTTAAGCTTGAATAATAGAAAACCACTGCAGCCACTATGCAGTTTGAGAGGTAGGCACAATGGAACAAACTCCGTGATCAAATCTTGTGCATTCTTTGTTTGCATTTTTCGAGTATGTTTTCGTTGGAGCCAGGGTTGTTGCTCTAACATTAACCTTGTATTTCATAGACAGAAATCAATTATCTGGGACAGCTGCATCATCCAAATCTAGTGAAACTGATAGGTTACTGCTTAGAGGACGACTACCGGATTTTGATATATGAATTTGTGACCAAAGGAAGTTTGGATAATCATTTGTTTAGAAGTATGTTATTAACTTTCCTCCTTCATTTGTTTTATTAGTTCTTTCCTTTGCTAGTTAATATATTAAATCCCTCGAGATCTCATCTCTACCTAATGTTTACGGATCAGGAGCTTCGTACTTTCAGCCCCTCTCTTGGAAAATTCGAATGAAGATAGCTCTTGATTCTGCCAAAGGTCTTGCATTTCTTCACAGTGATGAAGTCGAAGTGATATATCGAGACTTCAAAACTTCTAACATCTTGATTGATTCTGTAAGTGAATTACGTTGATCTTACTAATTAGAGTGATTACTAATTAGACTTGCGTTGTAACATTCGCTTTTGTTAACAAACAGAACTATAATGCAAAACTGTCAGATTTTGGGATGGCAAAAGATGGACCAGAAGGTGGTAAGAGTCATGTCTCTACAAGGATAATGGGCACACCAGGCTATGCAGCTCCTGAGTATTTAGCCACAGGTATCTCAATCTTTATTCAAGCCAGTATCAGCAAATTATTTTTGCATTACTATTAATACATTTCATCATATGATAGTGGATGAGAAATTAGAGACTGGAAGTGATATATGTGCAGAACAATTTATGACCAATATATTATTTGCACTAGCGATTTCAATATGCTGAAACTACTAGGAAAAAGTTGGTCTCTACTCAGTTCGAATTGACATTTAATTCTTCTCACGTACAACCAGCTTCCTCTTTTGGAAATTGCAGTTTACTTTATTATATTTAGACTTCAAATGCTGTTTACATTTTAACTCAAGTTCAATAAGCAACTTTACAATGACAGAAACCTCAGTCCTAAAATGTGGTTTCATAGCCAGACACCTCAGTCCTAAAATGTAGTTTGATCACAAACTAGTTATGTTTGTCTTATGGTCCTAAATTATCTACATTTTACATTCAACTCACTTTTTTTGACCAAAATCAGTTCCTTCAAAATCGGCGGGTTTCTTCACCGTAGAACCATGCATACACTACATTAGTTACACTTCCCCTCCCCAACTAGTATGTGCTGCTACTCCTCTCTATAGTAAGGTCTAAAGTCAATAGTGATTGTTGCATCTTACAACAACATAATGAAAAAAATAATAATACAATTTCATTCCTAACCTTTTTTTCCATTCTCTTTTTTGTGAAGGTCACCTAACCAAAAAGAGCGATGTATACAGTTTTGGGGTCGTTCTCCTAGAAATTATGTCAGGCAAACGTGTATTGGATAAAAACCGGCCGTCTGGAGAGCATGATTTAGTTGCATGGGCCAAGCCATTACTCATGAACAAACGCAAAATTTCTCAAGTCATGGATGCTCGTATAGAAGGCCAATACTCGTCGCGTGAAGCAATTAAAGTAGCTCATGTTGCAATTCGATGCCTGTCGGCAGAACAAAAATATAGACCAAACATTGACGAGGTGGTGAGATCGTTGGAACAACTTCAGGAATCCAATGACAAAACAAATGGTCATAGCTCAGGCAGCAGTGGTTCCAAACAACATGGTAAAAGCGTCGATGAATCTTTAAGCGGTGAAGGTACTTCTAATATGAGTTCATCTGCTGCTTCTCCTCTCCATCAGTAGAAGAAGAGATTTTTGGACATATGACACATACCTCAGACACTATACATTATTTTAAAGAATATATATACATAGATAGGGTGTCTCCTATATTCATCATCCATATCATCCAATGGCATGTCTAGTTGTTGACTTGCTGTACAGGTTTTCATGCTAAAATGTTAGTGACAGAAGTTTTTCTTTTCCCCTTCCAACTTTTCTTTCTCATCAAACTCTATCATTTTGTGAATATGAAACTGAGTACTAGAGAAAATGCATACGTATGGATGGTGAATTAAGTGCATATTTGGATTAGTAGTGGATCACTCATTAGCACTTCTTAATGCATGTGTGCCCTGCTTTTGTTTGAAATTTATAATGTAGCTTTTGCCTTACTATGATTTTGCACCATGACTCTAGCAAATTTTATGTCAATCCAAACATACGCCGTAAATGCAACATCATAAATTTCGGTGTAATTTATACAAAAATGTGTCTTTGTAACGTATGTATATGTACTTGCACTAAGCCAATCACAAATTTTCTTTTAACTTTTACAAAGAGTTTCCATATCTTAAAGTGACTTGAATAGTATTATGGATGTGTCGTTTTTTGAAACAACAATGATATTTGAACATTCTTAAATCTCAAACACTCAAAGTACAACCATTCTCCAACCACCATCTATGCCAAATTGCATTGCACTCTTTCTTGTATTCATTATTGGTTTATGGAGCTTGGTGGGTAGCATTGTGGTGTAGTTAGTAATGCAGATTCAATGGTTTAGAGGAGAAGCTTGATGGTCTTAATACCTTCTTGGTAAGTGTTCTGGTACTTGGAAGTTGGGGGAGTGTTTTTGGAGCTTTTGATCTATACACTGTAGTTTGATGATTTTATCTTAACGAAGAATTCAGCAGAGTGATCCTTTGAGGGAAATTTTGTTGCAAGATATACTTACAATGAACAATTCAGGACATTGAGTAATGACAAATTCAAAATGTCCCACATCGATTACAATGAATAGAATGGAAAGGAACTTAGATTATAAAATAAAGAAAAGGCTATTTCTTTCCCAAAAACTTATTTTCGCAATCAATTTTCATTTTGTATAATTTTCTTTTCTTTGTGTGTACTAAAATGGATGGGTCAATTTTATTGATTTACAATTTTAGTTCACCGATAAAAGAAGAATATGCAAAGTTAACAAAATTAAGAAAAAAAAATGTTTATTTCAGAACAAAAAAAAAAACTAAGAAAAATGTTTATTTCAGGATGATTTTGGAATTGTTTTTGTTTCTATCATTTTTTGGTTTTTATTTTAATTTCGAAAATAGATATTCTGATTTTTTAAAATGATTTAAAAATATTAAAAATATGGTAATTGTGTCATGTCAGCGTCATGTGGCAAAAGTTGTATAGTCGGCAGCTGTCATGTCGGTGTTAAACTGCCACCTAGCACTTTAAATGAGCCCAAGGACTTTTTAAAAAAATAATATTTGCAAGGACGAAAAAATAATATTTTTTTACAATGACCAAAATTCAAACGAGGTATATTTATAGGGACGTGTGTAATATTTAAGCCTAATTTTTTAAAAAAATACACTAATTATGTATAATTTATTAATTTAGTATAATCTTTCAAAACAAGCTAGTATATTATATCTTACTTTTACCTTTGTAAACAAATAGTTTTCTTTTTGAGATTAATTTCAAAGGATATTATTTTAATTAGCGCAAAAATGATGAAAAAAATAAAAATCATTAATAATTAAGTGGGGGTAAAATTAATAATTAAATGGGGTAAAATTGGAGGAAAAAATGTTATATTTAAAATACAATACTTCTTAATATAAGGTCAAAATAAATAAATAAAATTGTGTCCAACTTTGTTTCTATTGTTGTAAATTGTTTATATTTTAGTGGAATCTAACTAAATTTTTAATTGATAATTTAAATCTATATCATTCTTATTCTATTTTTTTCCATTTCAATTTTTAACTTTGTTAATTACTTGTTCAGCTTGTATCTAACGCTATGTTTGCTAAATTAGAGATCGTTTGGATTTGGGTTTTGATTCTTCTGAATGATTCAATATGTGTATTTTTTTTTAATAAATTTTGTTGCTTGGTATGGAAGAAAATAAATTAATTTATAGTGTAGGCTTTCTCTATACTGTTTGTATTTAATAAATGACTTAAACAGGAAAAATTAAAAGACTAGCTTCAAATGAATAATATATGTTTAGTATAGGCATCTGAAGCATAACAAAAGTAAATATCAAAATGGAACCATACTATGTATTGGTTTGGTTGAGGAAACTTTGTTTAGAAATTCTGAGGGGTAATTAGAAAACCCCGCTTGTTATAAGGAATAGTAGAATTGAGGATCTTCGCACTGTTTTTCATTCAATCATACGTTAAATTCTGAGGGGTAATTAGAGATCCCTTCTAATTATGTCGCACTGCCTTTCATTCAACTATATTATACGTTAAATTTGTATGAATTTTTTTTGCATATAGGTTATGCAGATTCAACAATGAAATGGTGTGGGAATTAAAATATGTGTTAAAATTATGAGTGTTGAAAACCGAACCAATCCAATAGAAAAACTGCAAATCGAACCAACCCAAACCGAAACCGCAAAAAACCGCATTTGGTTTGGATGTATTTGAATCACTTTTTTACACAACCGCGTGGTTTGGTTTGGTTTGCAGTTTTCATTTTACCAACCGAACCAAATCAAACCGCAACATAGTAAAAACACTACTTCTTCAAAAAAAAATAGTAAAAACACTAATTAAATCAATCTCACCTAGACCAATACTCATAGAAACACAATGAAAACTTTTATGAAATGACATATTTTTTCTATTGTTAAGTTTCTTCTTTACTTTTTATTTCAAAAATGTATTTATGTGTTAGTTACTTGAAGAAAATGATAAAATCTTAGTATTTTAATTTTCGTCCACAATTTTAATTTGGTTTATGTTGTTTGATGAAAATGTAATCTGGAATGAAATTAAAAACATTGTCGGAAACATTGCGGGAAATATGTTGTCTTTTACCTTTTTAACTTAATTTTAATGTTGGAAACAAAAAATTGTATTGTCTCGTAAAAACCGCACCAACCCAAACCGCATTGGTTTGGTTTGGTTTGAATTGTATTTTAAAAGTCAACCGAACCAAACGAAACCGCACGCTTTTATATCTTGCGATTCAGATGACTTTTAACCTCAAAACCGAACTAAACTGCACTGCAAACAACTTAGTTAAAATAAACTGAGAATACAATAAAAATAAGTTTGAAAGGATTTAATTCATAACAGTTGGTTTTAATGGTGAATATGATTCCATAACAATTACTAAGCCAATTGTCCCACATCGATAGCTATAAGTGGAGTACAGCGGAACTTTTGTTATAAAATAAAAGGCAATGGAAATCGTTGTTCACATCCATCAGGGAGAAGAATCAGCTTCAAAATGTGATTAGTTTTATTCTTTTATAACTTCCGTTCAATTAATTTATAATATAAATTAGTTAGACGAAAATTTAAGAGAATTAAACTATAAATATGTTATATTATTATATCTTTCATTTTAAAATTTGTTTTTTCTTATTTGTTAGTTTTTTTTTATTAGACTAACTTGGGAAATTACGGTGTGATTTTATTTTCTTTTTTTATTTCGTTCCTACCAAAATATAGACCAAATATTTGAAGAGGCGGTGAGATCGTTGGAACAACTTCAGGATTCCAATACCAAAAGAATGGTCATAGCTCAAGCAGCATTGGTTCAAAACAACATGGAAAAAGCGTCGATGAATCGTTTTCAAACATGGTTTTTTTTGTCAAACGAACTTATAAGCTATCCGCTGTAAGCTATAAGTTACCTTTTTGGCCTTGCCAAACAAACCCTAAATCTATATCAATATCTAAAAGAGATACATCTATTTGGGCTGGATTTTTTTCTTCATTTTTACCCTTCAATTAAACTATTTAATCATTTTTATAATATTATTGAATTAGCTCTATGTTGATGGGTTGCGGTTTTAGTGCAATCCGTTTGGATTAGCTTATTTTAGAGCTTATATAAAACAGCTTATGTAAATAAATAATTTTTTATGTATTATTTATAAGTTTTTAAGGTAGTTTATGAAAAAACAGTTTATGAAGATATAATTTTCATTAGTGAGAGCTTATAAATTAAAATAAAAACTTATTTATTTGCATAAGCTATTTTTCATAAGCTCAAAATAAGCTCAGTCCAAACGAGGCTAATGATATACTCCTATATCATTCTTCTGAATGATTCAATATGTGTGTTTTATTTAATAAATTGGTGCTTGGAATTGAAGAAAAATAAATTAATGGATAGTGTAGGATTTCTCTATACTGTTTGTATTTAATAAATGACTTAAAGATAAAAAATAAAAAGACTAGCTTCCAATGAATAATATGTGATTAGTTACGTTGTGTTTAGTATAGGCATCTGAAGCATAACAAAAGTAAATATCAAAATTGAACCATACTATATATTGGTTTGGTTGAGGAATTTTTTTTTGCTTATAGGTTAGGCTAACTCAACAATGAAATGGTGTGGGGATTAAAATATGTGTTAAAATATAAACTGAGCATACAATAAAAATAAGTTTGAAAGATTTAATTCATGCAGTTTTGGGACTCGGTAATCATGATCTCATAACAGTTGGTTTTATATGTGAAAGATCAATAATACAGATAAATTTCTATAAGAGAATGTAACAAGTTTTACTTTACAAGAACTTCTGAAATCCAAGCATTACATGGTTGTAATGATGTTCCTTCTTTTCTTCTACTGTGTTGGCTTCTATTGTAGGATTAATGTTATTGAATTTGTTTTTTCTATCATATGGCGTAAGAAGTTAATTTATGTTTTTTTCCTGAGATAAACAGGTTTGAATTCAAAGGTTGTTGCAAGTGGTTTAAGCAGAAAGGCCTCTTTTTCATCGGTGCTTCTTCTAACCACCATCTATGCCAATTGCACTCTTCCTTGTATTCATTGTTGGTTTGTGAAGCTTGGTGGGTAGCATTGTGGCGTCGTTAGTAATGCAGATTTAATGGATAAGCTTGATGATCTTAATATCCTTATTGGTAAGGCAATTGTCCCACATCGATAACTATCAGTAAAATAGAGAGCAACTTTGGTTATAAAACAGAAAACTACAGCCTCGGTCCTGGTTAATGGGTCATCAACGGATGAGTTCTCTCTAGGGAGGGGATTGAGGCAGGGAGACCCTCTTTCGCCTTTCTTGTTTCTTTTAGCAGCAGAGGGCTTCAACGTTTTGATGGTTGCTTTGACTCGGAACAACCTGTTTGCGGGCTTTCAGGTGGGGAACAGTGCGTCGACAACTGTGTCACATCTCCAATTTGCTGATGATACTTTGATTTTAGGTGACAAATCTTGGGCCAATATTCGAGCTATGCGCGCTATTCTTCTCCTTTTTCAATTGTTGTCTGGTTTAAAGGTTAATTTTTCAAAGAGTTGTCTGGTGGGGGTGAATGTCGCCCAATCTTGGTTGGCTGAAGCAGCTTCGGTTTTGAATTGTAAGGTGGGGTCTATACCTTTTGTGTACCTGGGTATGCCGATTGGTGGTAATTCTCGTCGCTTGTCCTTTTGGGAACCTCTGTTGAACCGTATAAGATCTAGACTAGCGGGTTGGAGTTCTAAACATCTATCTTTTGGCGGCCGTTTAATTCTTCTGAAATCTGTCATGTCATCTCTGCCTCTTTACGCTCTTTCTTCTTTCAAGGCTCCAACATGTATAATTTCCTCTATTGAATCTTTATTTAATTACTTTTTTTTGGGGGGGAGTGTTGACCACAGGAAAATATCTTGGGTGGACTGGAATACTGTTTGTAGGCGTAAGGAGGTTGGTGGCTTGGGGGTAAGGAGAATTAGGGAGTTTAATTTAGCTTTATTATGGAAATGATGTTGGCAGATGTTGGAGGATAGGGAGAGTTTGTGGTTTAGGGTGTTGTCGGCGCGGTATGGGGTGGAGGAGGGGCGGTTGAGAGGGGGTGGTCATGAGGCCTCTGATTGGTGGCGTGTTGTTAGCAGTCTGGGTAGGGAGTTGTCTTTCAGTGATCATGTCAGTCGCTATGTTGGGAACGGGAGGAATACTCTGTTTTGGTCGGATGTTTGGTGGGGCGGGGTGTCTTTTAGGGTCAGGTTTAGTAGGTTATTTAATTTGTCAGTTTTTAAAGAGGAGTCGGTGTTCGAGATGTCGCAGTTAGGGTGGGGGGAGGGTGGCGAGGCTTGGAGGTGGAGGCGGAGGTTGTTTGTCTGGGAGGAGGAGATGGTGGGGGAGCTCATTTTATTGCTTGGTAACGTTTCATTGCAAGTTACTAGGGAGGACAAATGGCTCTGGTCATTGGAGGACTCAAAGGCTTTCAGTGTTCGTAGTCTGTATAATTTTCTTACACTTCAACCGCCTGCAGAGCTACCAGACGATGCTTCTTCTATTTGGCATAAGGATGTTCCTCTTAAGGTGGTGTTGTTTGCTTGGCGCTTGTTTCGGGATAGATTGCCTACAAAGGACAATCTACTCCGGCAAGGTGTGATTCACTTTGATTCCAGGTTGTGTGTGGCAGGATGCGGTACTGTCGAAACGTCTCATCATTTATTTCTTCATTGTAATTTTTTTGGTACTGTTTGGCACTCAATTTATAGTTGGTTTGGCATCTCAGTGGCCAACCCATTTTATGTGTCTGATCATTTCCATCAGTTCGGCTTTTGTGGTGGTCTTGCGAGGAGGCGGTGCTCAATTTTACAAGTTATTTGGTTTGCAACGGTGTGGGAAATATGGAAGGAAAGAAACAATAGATTATTCAAAGGCAAAGAATGCCCCGTTTTTCAGGTGGTTGATAGGATTAAGTCCATCTCCTATATGTGGTTGAAGGCGAAGTATGTAACTCTTCCCCTCAATTTACATGGCTGGTGGCTTAGTCCGTTCACCATGTTGGGCATAGGTTAAT
>Ga0228711_1001338_pt1 | contig 35878 bp, 17 predicted proteins | sample MedpolnodulmetaG_2_FD_177996 | JGI IMG/M metagenome (GOLD analysis project Ga0228711, IMG submission 177996) | Root nodule microbial communities from Medicago polymorpha collected in Santa Monica, California, United States - brown nodules | ecosystem: Host-associated > Plants > Roots > Nodule... | reverse complement strand
AATTTCCACCCATCCTACTAAATAATAAAATAAAGCCACTTAATAAAATAATAATACACAACAACACATCACTTATCAACATAAATCAACATAATTCAACATAAATCATATAAAAGACTCTAAACTCGACCAAAAATAATTAGATAAATAAAGAGGACGTTACAACACCCCATATTGACAAATATACCCTTAATTCCTTTTTAAATTTTCAACCACCATCGTTTGTTTTCCTTTTCTTTTTCTCCATTTTCTTTTGTCTTCATCTCCCCTTCATTTTCTTCTTCCTTTGTCACCCTATTCCTCTCACTTTCCAATTCAAATCATTTTTATAAGTTTTTTTCATTACCAATCCACAATTTTACAGAATAAAAAATGTGTAGATTAAATTATGTCAATTCAATTCACATATTCCTATTCCTCTTCCCAGTTTCTTTGTTGCAATTAATTTGTTATATTAAAGATTTGGTGAACTTAGTTACGTTAATTCAATAAAATGAAGAGATTAAGTGATGTGTAATAGACTAATAGTTGTACTTGGTAAGCCTTCTGTGATTGCCCTGGTCTTATTCTGCAGTTAAGTGAATTTAAATAAATTGTGTTCACGTAGTGACAATTCAAGTGCATATCACATATTTGCAACAAAGACCACTTATGTATGTGAATTGAATTCACGTAGGTGTACGTGAATTGAATTTACGGGAGTTAAACGAATGTGTTCCGTACATGTTGTGAGAATGGACAGTTTTGGTGTTATAAACTCTTTTTGGGTGTAACTGGATAATTTAAGGGTGTAACTATAAAAAAATCTAAATTGATAGTTTATTCAAAAAAAATAAGCACACTTACCATAAATTCATTGAGGGTGAAGACATAAGAGCATGAAACCGTTGCTGCCATGTGCTATAGAGCAGAGAGGGATGTCATAAAATTGATAAGTCGGTTATGCACACATGTATCTGTATCAACCACAAATCTAACATTCATGGAACTTACACTCTCAACAACAATAACAAAATCAAATATAAATGCATATTGCATGAAACAACTTAACCAATAATCAAACACCAGAAACAATGAATTCACTACAAGAAAAATTGGTTTTTGCAGCAACATATGTCGCTGAGAAAAATACAATGTTGCTGCCAAATATGCTTTTCGCAGCGAAAAAATGTCGTTGCATGTCGTTGGTATAAGTGTTGTTGCGAAGAGTTTTGCAAAGACATTTGATGTCGCTGCCATAACTAAGGTTTATACAACGACAATTGTTGTTGCCTTACTTGACATGTCACAATGACAAATGTCGTTACGATAAAGTATTTTTGTCAACATCTAAAGTCGCTGCAATAAATTATTTTGTCAATAATACAAATTACTGCTGACTTATGTCATTTAATAAAAATAGAATTGCATATTTTAAAAATTAGTATCAATCACGTTTTAATTTAAATTGTGCTTATTATTCAAAAACAAATAATATTAGAATATAAATCACGATATTGTAAATGTCAAAAAAAATTATCAAAGAAATATGTACACAAATCGTATATTATTTACCAGATAAAATGTCATAAACTATCTCTCCTTAACATTAAAAAGTAATAAATTATAGATTACAAAAGGTATTGTTCTCATTAAAATAAAAACTAAAAATTTATATTAACAAATAAAATTGTGACTCCAACAACATTGTTAGCTCTCTTGTATAATATGAATCTTGAAGATTTCTTTGTGCAGTACTTGAAACACACTTTACCTACAAATTCTACACAACCAAGAGTTATTAGTTTAATGTCTTTTTTTTATATATAGCACTTCATAAATAAAAGAGCAACAACAAAGGTTAATTACTTATTCATAAAAATGACTAATTAATTTATAATATGACAATTTTAATTACGTTGTTCAAAGCATAAATGTATGCTAAAAATTAAAAAAAGAAAACTACTTACGAATTGTTTGAGGGGTTGTGCACATAGTAAGAACAAAATTAAGGAAAAATGAACTCATGAACTCAACTAAATTAGGTCCACCCTCTTCATGTGACTTCAATTAACTTGATACTAAGTGTATTCTACTTCACATCTAGATGCCACAACTAAAACATGTGTACCATATAGACATATACCTAAATGATGAATTGGAAGTAACACACACCCCTTTCTCTTTTTAATCCCTACCCTATCTTATCTTGACAAAGAACTAATAGTCAATGTCGCCACCTTGAAGCGGCCTATTCCGCAGTGGCACGAGGAATCTCATTGACTTCAATGGCAAAAGTATTGAATATGATAAGTCGAAGATGAAGTTTTCAATTTGAAAAGAAATAACAAAATTTGGTGATTAAGATCAATTTAGCACACAAAAAAAACACAACTTTAAGAAGATACAAATTTATACATACCTCTTAGTTTGTGAACCATTTTGAACTTCTATCACAAAAGAACTCACATTAAGAAGATGCATATATTGCACCAAAAACAAAAAGCATTATCTTAGTCACTAATCTAGGTATATTTAAGTAAATATCTCAACAACAACAAAAAGAAAGGCAGTTTTTATTTGAGTGATTCCATTGGACGTGTATACTTAAGAGTTCCTAATTAATTTACTATAATTAGAGATAATGAGTGGTGTGGATGGTTAAGCAAGAAGAAAGTGGCCATCAAATATTAAATTTGATCTCCTTTTACTTCAAAATGTTATATTAGGAGTAATAATTAAACGATCATTTTCTTAACTAAATCAAATTAGACATTTCTTATTTTAACAATTTATAAATTTATATTAGAAAAAGCATGCCAATAAAAAATAAATATTGTTAATGGATTTTTTTTATTTAGATTTTGTTAGGATATTGCATTTCATAATCTACTCACAAATGAAAAAAAAAACATTGGTTTTTATTTATTTTTTAAATATTCTTAGCAAAAAATTATGTTGCTGGCATAGAAATATCGTTTTCCAATGAATTTACAATTTTTTAGTTTAAGGATCAAATGAATTTACAATGTTGCTGGAAAAAAAAGCTTTATTTCCAGCGACAAGATATGTTGTTGCTAAAAGTTATATTATTTTCAGCGACATAAATTATTGTTGCGATAAATATATTTTTTTCAACAATTATGATTTTGTTGGTAAAAACAATAACTTATTACAATAGTTTTAATTAGTCCTTGATATATGCATATAAAAAGTTGTATTATTTGCAACGATAATAATTGTTGTTGGGATAAGTCATAATTCCCAGCGATAATAGTATTGTTGAAAAAAAATAATTTATTGCAACAACTTTAATTAGTTGTTGCTATAGACATGCTTTTGCCAACAAGTTGATTGTCGGTGAGAAAAAGTCGTTGCCAAATATCTTATTTCTAGTAGTGATTGCTTCCAACAGAACAAAAACTAGAATTAACAAAAATCAAATTGATTAAATAATTGCAACATGAACAAAGATCGATAGGTGAAATAGCATCTAACGTTGGCAACTCAAAGTTGTACCTCAGAGGAATGTATGATATCAAAGAAAGTTGATTTGGCCTGAAGTGTGGATGCGGTGGGTCATATTAGCATGCTTAAATATTGGTTTTTAGTTCAAGTTTTTATCTTACTTTCTATAACAATAGGTATGAGTTATATTATATTATTACCCTAGTTATTAATCTGCCTCTACAGGTAAGACTTGTTGTCAACAATGTTTTGTTTGCTCAATTCAATGTATGAAAACTTAGTATTTTTTTATTCTAGCTTAGCAACCGTGTGGTTGAAATGTTGACAATGTTCCCTTTGAAAGCAACACCAACACCTTCTTCTTGTCAATAGTTGCCAACCTCAATACATTTTCTTTTTCTGCATTCCATCAAAATGCAATTAATTTTTTCTCACTGTGGTTAATCTATTTTAACGTTAAAAAGTGAAAAAAATAATGTTTACATTTTTATTGCTGTAGTGATATTTTCTCTGGTGAAAAATAAGCTCACAGTTAACCCGAAATTAATTCTCAGAAAAGCATCAACCCTTGTCCTTATCATATCTCATGCGGCTACTTCCATTGATACTTGTAAAGCCTTACTATCGTGTAAATAGTATGCACCAAAGACAATGTTCATCGACACGGGTGGTAATGTTTTCGCCTTCTATATTTTCAATATATACTGAAGTGGAAATTGATAATTTGTTACCCAATAGTTTAAGCTTAGTCGCTGTCAATGTAATCAAATTTAGTAAGTTAGTAAAAAAATGACTTAATTTGGAAAAATAACTTAATCTTATACTCACAGTGTTATGACCAACAACAACTTCCAATTTAATGAGATTCAAATTATAGGACAATATAATGTGATTCAAACTATAGTACTTTATGTCTGCTAATATCTCATTTTTAATGTCAGTTCTGTCACTATTGTATAACAAATCACTCTGTAGACACAATAATAATTTATTCATGTTTGAGTCAAAATTAGTTTAATCATGTAGAAAATAACAAATTAATCATACAATTGTAATTAAATTATTACCAATGATCCCTGAAGCTTCACTTCAAATTCTTTTGAAATTGTATGGTTGATTGTGTTTTGTTTCTCTAGATCTAGAAAAAGAATCAAGGGTTGTTAAACTTAATAATTATTATGTTTGTTTCAAAAATAAAATAGGAAATTTAACAATGTAGGGTTGATTGTGTTTTGTTTCTCAAGAACTAGAAAAATAATCATCGGTTGTTAGATTTAATAATTGTTACGTTTATTTCAAAAACTAGACTCTTGACCCGCGTTATCGCGCGAGTCTACCAAAGATTTTTAATCAGTACATTTCAATAGCTATCAACTGAAACATGTTTTTGCAAAAATATATCATTATAGAACGGCATACATTATTGATCAAAACTACAAACAGGAAAAGCTAGATGAGAAAGATTAATAGTTTCCTAAAGGCTTAAAGTACATTTTGAAAACCCTCTTTATAAACTACATTAGATGTGACATAGCTATCTTTCGCTTCATCGTCAACAACCAATATCTTCAAGTCACTCCTTGATGTGACTCTTGACAATGCAACATACAGTTGCCCATAAGAGAAAACTGATTGAGGCAAATACAATTGAGCATAAAGTAATGAAACTCAAGTAGTCGAAACCAATACAATTGAGCATTTAATTGTAAACATGAGAATTGATTCAAGAGTTGTGAATCAGGACAAAAACATTGTTCTTACTTGCACACATTGATCTAAACTAATACTTATTGTCTTAAACAAACATGAATTTATATAAGTAGTGTTCTACTTGCAGGTTGCTATTGATTCTATATTTTCATAGAGGAATCCTTTTATACCAACACTACATGAACTAAACTCGTGGCCCATAACAGACTATTATTTGCTATAGCCTATTTCAGCATGTGAATTGATGTTTTCAATTCATTGAGCCACGCATCCCATCATTTAATGCAGTTGTCCTACCCCTATAGTTAGTTGGATGCTTTGAGGAAATAAAACACATTAATGAAGTTGTTATGCTAAGAAACAAAGATAGTAAATGACAGTCTAGTTTGTCCCTATAGTTAGTTAAAACCACCATCTATTAACTATATTGAAATTGTTACAGCTGGACTCCTACAATAGGCGTTGGACTACCTAGACTCACATGAACATAGCTGCTATTTTGATGCTTTGAGGAACTAAAAGACTTATATTTAAATGTGACTGTAAAAGAGAAATATAAGAATTTCATCAACATAGTTTGTCCCTGTAGTTTCTTGAAGATAACCACACAGTATTTGTCTAAGAGGGACATGTTATAGTTGGAAGAACTGAAAATATCTGTTGATATGCACAGATCTGCAGATAACTTTAATTTTATGCGCAGATGATGTTTCTTTGATAGATCAAAACACCTGAACATATATATGCAATTGTATAATATATAAGTTTTAGCATGTTTATTCCACTATTTGTTAAACTATAGAATCGAACATGGATGCTAACCATTAAATTAGTACTGATGGATGTTCATCACTTAGATGATACTTAAGTGTGATAAATTCATTCGATGTCTTAGATACAATTAAATACTAAACTCAGTTCATGGACAAATCAATGATAAAATTGATGCTAAACTTGTAAGGTATCTATTACCTTCCAACTTAATGAGTAATAGCTTATTGCCTTTTATCATAATGAAACAATTAAGAAACACACTATTAAGAATACTTATAAAGTCATCTGATTTATGGAGAACTTAAGGAATAATAGCTTATTGAGTTTCTAAAGGTTTAAGGAGTAATAGCTAATTTGAATCCTTGGTTCCTTAGTGGTTGATACGTCACCTTCAACAAGTTCAAGATCTTCCAATGCTTCCACATATTCATAACCTCTCTTGCCTAATCCTTGGTTCCATAGTGGTTTATCTTCCCATTCATTTCACTTTCTTTGAGAGTATCTTTTTCAACAACATGTCCAATAATGTCTTATAAATGAAAGAAATCATAACAAAATCCATAAGATTTCTAAAGATAAAATAGAACAGACATAGCATCAGGCTCTGGAATTAGCATCATATCAAAGTTTATTTTTTCTCTTCAAATTCCAAATTCAAATCTCACAACATAACAAATTATTATACCAATAAACAAAATATAGTTTCTTACACTCAGAATATTGAAATCTAATCTAATAATAACCAAAATATGTATTCTACACTCACAATATTGAAATCTAATCTATTTATATTCAAATTAGGTCAAAATAATCAAAATACAAAAAACTCAACCTCTTCATCAGACTTGCAGATAGTTTCATCAACTTTCCATGTATTTTCAATCGTGTTTGACACCTTCTTATTCAGAACCTACAACATCACAGAAATCAAAAATCAAAATCAAAATCAAACACTCAAAACAATAACAACGATTTATAGAGAGAGAGAGAGAGAGAGAGAGAGAGAGAGCCTCTTCACTGAACTCGATAGCTCTTTTAACAGCAGTATCGCCAGCCATTCCTTCTTAATCATCGAAGGACAGAGCGGTCCCTTCGTTTCAGTTTTTGTTTCCGTCTTCGTTGTTTGATTCTTGTATCTTTTCCTAACTTTTGATTCTGGTCGTTTTCCATTGAATAAGAGATATGGGTTTTGATTTTCATTGTCAATGGTTGTTCTCTTTTAACTCACATATATATATATATATATAAATATATATATATATATATATATAGAGAGAGAGAGAGAGAGAGAGAGAGAGAGAGAGAGGAAGAAGAAGGTGTAGAGGAGACGGGAGAGAGAGGTGCAAAAGAAAACTATTGGGAAAAGAGGATTTTACGGGTGAAGCATTCAATTCAATTCAATTGGTTTAGTGAAGTAATAATTAATGTACCAGACAATAAGCCAACTTGAGCTGTGTGCAGACAATTAGGCAGTTATACAATTAGTGTGGCATTCCTTGAGCTGTGTAGAGTAATTAAATATTGTTGTAATTGTCATTAATGTCATGATTTGAGAGGGAAATTGGAGATTAGGGTTTCAATTCTACTCATCAGACTGCATAGGATTTATATTAAGTATGATAAAAAAGGAAATTTAACAATGATATATTTATCTTTTATAGTTGAGTTTGATAACTTCCCTGCAGCCCGTTCAAGGATTGAATCCGACCATCTTTCATAAAATGGTTTTTCCTCGTTATTCATCATTAGGGTTTGATGACTTTGTAGGGTTATGCGGCACTACTGTTATTCAGACATTACAGCAAAAAATGACAATAAATATCTTTGACACATGTCTTTAACATGGAGATATTCATGTGCCCATCACTTGTTATTGTTAACTTTTCCTATATATCCTTTAATACGGTATTTGCAAAACAACATTTAAATTAAAGTTTACTTTTTATGATTTCTACATTCAACAACAAATTCACAACGCATGATATATTATATGTCTCACAAAACACTAAATATTATTGCATGATATAATCGATCCATGAAAATCTTTAGTGTAATCAATTTGAAAGCATAATTTAATGGATGTTAGACTTTGTTGATGTTGCTTATTTATTGTGTGTGTGTGCTGTTTTTTTATTTTTTTTGCTTATATTGTAGATGAACAAATATATGGTTATTTCTTGTTAATTGTTAATTTAGTGTTTGACTTGGTATTGATTTCTTTGCAATCAATGTGAAATATGCTCCAAAAGTAAATGCATTTTATAGTAATAAAAGTCTTCATTCAAAAATTTCCAATAAAATACAAATGCAAGTTGCTCCTTTTATCACATTAATTATGATATGCAGTACAATACTTGATTCATTGTTTTTTAAAGTTATTTAAAACAGTTTCAAATGAAATTATCTTACTAGATGTTGAAAGAAAAACATGAAATTTTAGAGCTTCCATACTTTTGTTGTATCACTAAAATTAGTATAAAACTTCTTTCTAATGTCATTAACACGTGTTAAATACATTGTTCTATTGAAATATTCAAGTAATGATATCATACTAAATCTCAATTTTTTATGTCTATTGATTAGGTAGGTTCCCGCAAAAACTTTTCATTTTTAAGGTGCAAATATTATAGATTTCGTATGTTAGAAATTATTATGTTTTAATATTATAATTATTTTATATCTTGGAAGTTATTATGGATTTTGTCAAGTTTTATTACATCTTTTTTAAGAGAAACTTTAGTAAATTGCAATCTAACAAATCAACAGGAAGATATGTTCATCTTGTTAATGAACTTAGAAAAAAAATTGTGCTAATTTTATTGATACATAAATAAGTTTTGTGCTAATTTCAGTTATGCATAAATGACTTAGAAAGATATGCTCATCACGAAATTGAAAAACCAGGGCTTGAAATTGTCAATCATATGCGCAAGTTTATTGGATTTGAATTTGTTTTTCAATTTTATTTTCAAATCAAGTTTTTTGGTTTAATTTAAGTATAAAGTTTGTTATATTGTCATACATATTCATGTGTTATAACCAATATATTTAGTTACAAACAAACAAAGATTTGAACTTGATTTGGTTTAGTTTGAAATTGAGATGATTCAAAATCAAATCTTTTGATTTAACTTATTTTTCAAATATTTTTGCAACATCTTACTATTTAATTTGGTTTGTACATAAAGATTATTTTGAGAAATTAGACAAATATAAATTTGTTATACATATTTGTTTATTATATCTACTGATGAATCTCAAAATATTGTGATATAATTTTATTTGGTTATAGGGCATCAATTTCTTATTGTGATATTCCAGAAAATAAAGATTGGATTCTTTTAATTTTTTTATAAAGATTTGTTTCTTTTATTTTGGAAAAAGAATTATTCTAGATTTTGTTATTTATTTTATATAAAGAAGCATTTAGTATACATGTGAATCGATCTAGCATGAATATTTATTGGTATAAAAAGTTTTATTTTTTTATTTTATTTAAAATTGAATATTTGGTTCATAGAATGATTATGATGTCGACTTTATTGTTATTAAGTTTCTAGAATAAGTTTTTTTGTTCCTTTCCCTCCAATCATGCATTTTGGATATATTTCATACTATATTTTATGTATACATGTGAATCGATCTAGCATGAATATTTATTGGTGTAGAAAGTTTCATTTTTTTTATTTTATTTAAAATTAAATATTTGGTTCATAGATTGATTATGATATCGAGTTTCTTGTTATTAAGTTTCTACAATAAGTTTTTTTGTTCCTTTCCCTCCAATCATGCATTTTGGATATATTTCATACTATTTTTGTTGTTGCTTTCATGTGAAATTTGGAATTGCAATGTTATATGCACATTTACGTTGACCTTTTATACGATATTTGGAATTGCAATGTCATATGCACATCTTTGTATATATTTTATCGTCAATGTTTGGCCATTGCATTGAGAGTATTATTTACAGTTATAATAGTAAACATATGATGATTATATGGATTTCATGTTTGACCAAATTAATTGTCATTGTTTGATCATTGGAAGGAAATACCACTAACAATTGATGTTATTGTTTAAAGACTTATGGTAATGGTGCACTAAGTATTTTGGTGAATATATTTAACTATTTCTGTTCTCTTTCTGCTAATAAAGTTATTTGCATATGCTAAAATGAGTTAACTTTTTTAACTCTTAAAAAGTTTGAACTATTAGGATTTAAAGAAAAGCATTAATTAATTCTTGGATTTAGACATTACATAAGGACGGTGAAACTCATATTCTCTAAAAAATTCAGCATTAAAGTGAGAATCGAGTTTAAAAAGTAAGTATGCACGTTATCACGTAGGTCATGCGATCATAAAGCTAAAATTTTGGAGATATTAGAGGTGTTGCTTAAGATAAAAAAAAAATGCCTTGTCTTCTGTGCTTAAACTAAAGTGCTTTTAAAGCAGTAAAGCGAATTCTAGGCTCTTGTTGGATATTGAGTATTTCATTAATATTATTAGGCAAACAAAATACCATAAACATATTATGTAAATATTGACCTAGTTGAGACACTATAATTTCGAATATCAAATGATTTGCTAGAAAAATGAGCATTTAGTACTATATTTCCACAATTAAGTTTATAACTGTTGTAGTTATAAATAATGCTTTAATATATTATTTCATACAATGTACAATAAAGAAAAATGTCGAAACAAGGGAAATTATTGCTCATTTGAAAAATACCTCAACCGTTAAGGGAAAATAAAAAATGTAAACTGACATATGCCCAATAATGTTGAAAGATATATTTATCTGGAATTGACAAAGTGAGTAAAAGTCTGATATCTTTTAAACTGTCGTTACTAGCTTATTTTTGTATTTAAAAGATAGTTTGATGAATTGTTATTTGAATTAAGCGGGGAATAATTGATTCTAAACTAATTTATATAGTTACTACTATTATTATAGTATATTCAGATCATCATAAGGACATTATCGTTCTTCCTCTCAATCAAGTTAATAAATTAATTAAAAAAGATCAAACTCAACACTGTCAAGAACTAGGGCACTTCGTATCATAAAGAAATAACTTAAAAAATACATATTTAGTATAATTAAAATACTCCATTATGACAATCATGATACTTGATGCTTGTTATAACTTTGGAACTACGTAAGATGGATGCCAGTACAATGTTTCTTAATGACAACATTAATGATATAATGTGGTGTGTAACAACCTGTTATTCGCTAGGATTATTTTATTTATTTATTATACGTGTTTGTATGTGTTTAATTGCTTTGTTTGTGTGTTTGATTTGAGATTAGTGGGTTTTTAAACGAGAAGGGTATTTTAGTCATTTTTAGGACTAAGGGTATTTTGGTAATTTGAGAAGTAAGGGTAAATTAGTAATTTTAGAAGGAATAGTGTTTTAGCGTTTTTAGAGAGAATAGTTATTTTTACTAAGTTAGTAGTAACTTGAGGTAACTATTTTGATATGGTAATTAATGAGATGTTTTAGTAAGTTAAGTCTGTTGTAACTTTTTAGAATTAAGTGGTAAGAGTTTTGAGGCCCATTATGAATTAAGATAACCTAGCCCAAATAGTTGTAGTATATATGGATAACTTATGAGGACTTAGGATTAGACTCTCATTTTCACACAACACAAAAAGGGTGGTTAGAGAAAAATATAGAGATTTGAGAAGAGAGAAGAACCCAAGTGAATATGAGAGCTAGGAATCACAAGAGGAATGAAGATTTTGGTGGATTAGCTTTAGCTTAAGGAGAAATATGGTAAGGGAATATGTTTGTTCTACTTAATAAGCTATAATCTTGTTTTACATTTATGGGTCATATTTGTTTTGAATGAATTATGAAATTGACTATTTTGGATGTTAATTTTTGTGCTCATAATTAAGTGGTGATTTTGGATATGTGAAATTTGCTGAAAACTTGTTCTTGATGCTTAAATTTCATTGTTGATATGTGATTACTTTGAGATTTTAGCTTAAATTGGTGAAAATGGTGATGTTGTTGATTAATGACGAATTCATGATTTATGTGCTATGAATGTTGTTGAGTATATGTTGGTGATGAGAATTCATAAGTTGGATGATGATAAGTGTGATGTTTCATGAAGTTGTTGTGTTTTGGTGATTTTTGTAAAAATGGGTCAAAAGAGTAAAAGCTTGATTTTGATTATTTTGAATGGATTAATGAAGTTGTTGTGTTGAGTTAGAGTGATTAGAATTTCTGTTTTGAATCAAAAGTTTTGAGTGTGAAATCGTTTGGGTGAAAATTAGGTTTTTGAGTAAATAGTCGTTTTAAACACTTTTGAGAAATAAGCCTTGTTTGATGATTGAACTTGAGATGTTTTAAGTTGAAAATGATGTTTTGAAGTGGTGTGTGAGTAGTTTATGTACCTGATATGAAATTGGTGACATCGAAATTGAAAATCAAAATTTTATGCGCGAAACCGCGTACGAAAAACCAGAAGAATCATGTGCCGTCAAACTGGCAAGATTGTGCCAACTTTTGGCACGACCTATGCCAGACATTCTGGTTAGGGTGGCACGACCGTGCCAACTTTTGACATGACCCTGCCAACCCTACTATGCACGAAAAATCTGATTTTTTATTTTTTTTTTAAAGAGCTTTTAAGTATACCAATGGATCCCAAACATCTTAACCTAATTAAATGAAGTGTGATTGAACTTCTAGGAGTGATTTAACATGGTTTTATATTACAAATGAATTGGCTTTGAAAAATGAAGAAAGGGAGACAAACTTTGAGAATTTTGAAAAGTGAATGAACTTTGTGAAACAAACATGCTATGATTGATTTGCTAAGGTGTTAGAAGATATGTAGGGATATTTTGATGATATGTAGGAGCTTAATATCATACCTTTGTTGAGAACAAATTGAAAAATGCGATTTTGTGAAAATAGACGAACTTTGTTAAAATGAGGTTTTATGATCAGATAACTTAAAGAATGGATCAATGATTGTTGGGTGTTTAATACGTTGGTTATCATGATGTGGTTGATTGTCCGTCTATTATGCGAAATGTGCTTTGTGAAACGATATTGTTTCCTTATGGTAATACTTGTTGATGGTGATTATGATGTTGACTCTTTTGTTGATTGTGTGGATGTAAATGTTTGATAATGCAATTGTGAATTTTGGTGAAGATATTGTATGATGGTGTAAATTATATAATATAGAGTTGGTGATTTGTGCATTGTCGAGTCTTTACGTGAAAGTCCATGCATTCATAGTCATGTTGAGTCTTTTGATGAAGAACGTAGTCGGAGAGAAACTACGTTATTTGATGAGGAGCGTAATCGGAGAGAAATTACGTTAGTGGATTAATCGGTAAAATTACCTCCGACATCCAAAATGGTATCACATGCATGTAGAGGTGTCTAGAACATTGCATGCACATGAATTTGGTGAAATGTGACATACTTGATTATGTCAGTATGAATTTGGTGAATGATGTGAATTTGTGTGGTGATATGTACATGATGATGTTTGTTATTTTTGGTGATGGTTGTACACTTGGTGATTTTAGTTGATGATGATTATTTTGGTGATAGCAATGAAGTGTGAATCGTATGGATTTGATTTGGCAATTTCTTAATGATGATGAATTTCTTGTTTATGTTCATGAGATGATGATTGTGATTAATTGAAATGACTACGTGAGAATATACGAAAACGTTGCATGTTTATAATGAACATTTATATTTGAAATTGAAAAAGGTGAGGATATATTATTTGACGATGTGGAATGGAGCATTATGTGCTAATATTCCTAATTGAAATTGTGATATATATTAATGAGTTTTGTTATGTTAAGATATTATTTGATGCTTACACATGACAAAGTATAAATACTATGAATTTAATTATGGAAGTTGTGATGACCTCTCAATGTTGAAATAATTTTGAATATGTTTACTTGATTTATGATGTGGAATTATGTACTCGTATACAACATTGATGCGTTATGGTAGAAACGAAGATAATATTCACATGAGGTTAGTGATCTAGGAAAGATGAGTACGTTTATGTGCGATACTTGAAATACTTGAATGCTATTGTATGATTATATTTTATTATGTGGAATATTATCTAACCCCCAATGGTCGTTTGGTTGACCGCCTGCCTATTTGTATGAATGGATAGACGGCGTTGCATGATTGATTTTCTTCTTGCTTGTGAGTTGCTTGAGGAGTAGCGTGGATCTACCTCTTTTACCTTTTGCTCGAAGTCTAGTTAGGCTTGATTAGGGTGTCAGGCATTTATGTTTATTGTCATTTATTCGTCGTTGGGTTTTATCTGCTGAACCCATTGTTATGTATATGAGACCCGAAACATGACATTGAGATTCTGTTATTCATGTACTTGAGGATTATTACATGTTGCTGAGATATTTATGATAATTTTTTTCCGCTACGAGTTTTTATGAAAACCAGATTATGAATATTTTGAGAAAATGTAGATGTAGCATCTAAACTCTTTGAATAATTGATTTATTCGCATATATTATTGCATTCGGGGTTTAGGTGTTACATGGTGCAATCGAAGAAATTTTTGTGTCAATATAGACAAAGTAGATGAAATCTACTTTGTAGCTAAGAAATTGTCTCTTTAGTGTAAAAATATACCGGAAAATATCAACAATAGTTTCAAAGAAACTTGTCTAACTCCTGGGAGTCAAAGGTCTTCTATATCTTGCCTTGAATAGAGACATCATTTCCCTTATCTTAAATTACATTTATATAAAAAAAAAGAAAATAAACTTGGCCATATTCAACAAAATATGATTGTTATTTTGACTTGACAAAAAGTAAGTGAGCACATTCATCAAAGACTAAAAAAATAGTCATTTTTTAAAATCAAAATATTAATCTTTTTGTTTTTAAAACCAAAAAGGAGGAATCACATTTGATTTGTAAAGAAATTAACTACAACTAATTAGCAGTAGTGATAGGGATAGCTTGTGGTTTAGGGTGTTGGCGGCTCGGAATGGGCTGGAGGACGGTCACTTGTGTGCTGGCGGTCGTGACGGTTCCGCGTGGTGGCAGAATATATCGACCTTGCGCTCGGAGGGGTGGTTTCATAGTAATGTCGGGCGCTCTTTGGGTGATGGTTCTAATGCACTGTTTTGGTCGGATGTTTGGGTGGGCGAGTTGTCGTTACGTGATAGATTTAGTAGGTTGTATGAGTTGTCGTTACTAAAGGGGGAGACCGTGGCAGCGATGAGAGCTTTAGGTTGGGAAGAAGAGGGTGAGGCGTGAAGGTGGAGGCGTAGGTTGTTTGTGTGGGAGGAGGAGTCGGTAGGGGAACTTAGGCTTTTACTTCAAAATGTTTCTTTACAGGTTCACAGAAAGGATAATTGGAAGTGGAACACAGATTCTTCTTCTTCTTATACAGTTCGAAGTGCATACAATACTCTTATAGTTCAGGTTCACGTTGATAATGTGGTGCTAGCGCCCTCTATTTGGCATAAAGATGTTCCTTTGAAGGTGGTGCTTTTTGTGTGGCGTCCGTTTCGTGATAGGCTTCCTACAAAGGACAATCTTCATAGGCGACATGTTTTAGACTTTGACGCTCAAATTTGTGTTGGTGGTTGTGGTTATATCGAAACATCCACTCATTTATTTTTACATTGTACTCTTTTTGGTTCGGTTTGGAATCACATCTTTCAATGGCTTGGTGTAGTTTCGGATTTGCCCCAGGACGTAACAGGTTTTTTTTTATCAATTCAGTCTCTTCGGCGGGGTTTCTAAGTCGAGGCAATCAATTTTACAGGTGATTTGGTTTGCGACAATGTGGGAAATTTGGAAGGAAAGGAACAACAGAATTTTTAACGCAAAGGATAGCTCTATTATGCAGGTGGTGGACAGGATTAAGTTGTTAACATTCAAGTGGTTGAAGGTGAAGTATGCTACTCTTCCCTTTAACTATCATGGTTGGTGGCTTAGTTCGTTTACTCTACTAGGCATAGACTAATTTCTGTAATATTCTGGGTTGTTCTGTGGTGCAGGCTCATGCCTTGTAAATAGTGTTTTCACTTTGTATCGACTTTGGGGTTTTTCTTCCTATGCATAACTTGTGCTGGAAAGGCCTTTGTTGTGATTAATATAATTCATTTTAGCCTCTTCAAAAAAAAAAATAGCAGTAGTTGTTTAGGGACTAATATAGAGAGATTTGATACACCACTTCATTTTTCATAATTCATAAGTATTGTTGGAGCTAATATCTATCTTTCTCATTCATGTAGTTTTTAAGAAGCAAGTGCAACAACATGACTGCACCAACTCTGTTTTGTCATCATCTAATAACAAAAGAACGAGGAAGCACGGAATATGACATATCAAGCCCATGAAGAAGTTTGAATAAACAAAAGAGGGAGTTGAGAGTTAAAAAATTAAGAATGCATTTTGAAATAGAGTGAAAATGTTGAAAGTTAGAAACATTAACACCCCCCATATGATAAATGAATGAATATTTGATACGATAAATGTTTAATCCTGAATATCAATACATTAATGCCTTTCTTACCCACCAAGAATTGTTGAAAACGTGTGTTTTTATTGTATCTTCAAATAAAATTACATGAGAGAAGTTTCTTTATTAGTATCCATTCAAATTGACAATGTGAATTGCTTTGATAGCATTTTTTGGTCAAAATAAAATAATATTTCCTTCAAAATAATATTTTTTAAAAAGAAATAAATGAGGTAATCAACCATATGATTTCCATTTAAAATGGAATTTGTGTATTATTGATGCATGATTACATATACACTCTCTTGTCAAATCGATTCCACATATATTTTTGTGAGCTGTATTTAAATTTAACGATCATTAGAAACGTGAAGTACAAGGACGGAGTTCGAACTCCGAACACCTATTTATTCTCCTTAAAAAAAGAGAATTATAAAATAAAAATAAAGATGTTCTCTTTTGTTGTCTTTTTTTTTTCTTTTGTTGTTTCTTCAAATACACAAGTTGCAACATTCCTAAACGAACTTGGTCCTTAAAAAGAAAAACTATTCCATATATTTTTTCTTAGCATAAAATCACACCTTGCCCTCTTTAAATAGTGTTTGTTTTTATTAACAAAAAAATGAGTAAATAGTCAATTACTCCCCCTGAAATTGTACGTTTCGTCAATTACCCCCCTGATATTAACAAAACTTCAATTACCCCCCGGAAATTGCACAGCGTTAATCAATTTACCCCCTCCATCAAATTCTTCTGTTAGTCAACTTGACGTTTTGCAAATACCACCCTGAAGTTTTGCACTTATGTGCAAAATGCCCCCCGAACTTGAAAATTTATATTATTTTTTCTTATCGTTGACTCAAAAGTTATTTATAATTTGAATGGGTTTTTAACTCTAGAAAACATTGTCAACTAATGAGATTTTACAACAATGTAACAATGTCTAGATAACAACGAACGAGGGTTTGAAAGGTTGCACCAGTACTGAAGGAGTTAGTAGCAAGAAACCTTAAAAAATAGCTTAAAACTAAAGATAAACCTTTAATTCTTTGAGTTCTTTGCTCATTTCAGCAAGTATGGGTTAGGAAAAAAAACCCGCAGATGCATGATAAACTTGTCAAGTGTAGGAACATGAATCAAGACATAGGTGTAGTAACAACTTGAATCAAGAAATGCATGGAAAATATTTATGATATTCTCGGTCAATTAGGAACAAGCATGATATTTTTTGTCTTAAACAATAAGTTGGCAGATGTGAGATCTAAGCAGTGGTCTAAGAGGTTGCTATAAAGATAAAAAGTCATCCTACATAAGGCATGGATTTGAAAAGTACATATAAGTTTTTCAGCTCCCCCCTTTCTGGTTAGAATGCCCATATGATCAGTGTCCCAAAATTTTTTGTTCCTGATTTGATTATATATGTGTAAAAAACTTCTCAAATGTGTTTGTTAAGTGCATAAGTAAAGGTGTATCCATGTTTGAATCTTAGTATGTTAGGATCAAAAAGTACTTCAAATTAAATCAATGATATACTTTGTGCATTTTATGTATAGCTTTTGAGTCAAGGATAAGAAAAAAAAATATAAATTTTTAAGTTCAGGGGGCATTTTGCACATAAGTGCAAAATATCAGGGGGGGGATATTTACAAAACGTCATGTTGACTAACAGAAGAATTTGACGGAGGGGGTAAATTGACTAACGTTGTGCAATTTCAGGAGGTAATTGAAGTTTTGTTAATGTCAGAGGGGTAATTGACGAAACTTACAATTTTGAAGGAGTAATTGCATATTTACTCCAAAAAAAATAGTTGCTTGTGTTGTTTCTTCTCTCAAAGACACGGTTAAAACATAGAATTTAGTAACTAAATATGTACTCACTATATTATTTTTTTAACACAAGGAGCTAAGGCCCAGGTATTGCCAACGTTAATTAACATTTTAAAACATACGTGTTAAATTCTTCAAAAAACAAAAAAACAAAAAAAAATCGTGTTAAATTGCATTCCGAAATTTATAAAATAAAATTTGTAATTCATTATGATTTTTTTTTTTTACAAAAACTGTAATTCATAATGATATTCTGTCATAATATTTATTTCTTAAATATTTACAAAAAATTTTTTATATTAAAATGTTATGAATCTTAGTGGGAAAATTCATCTACCGATAATTTTTTTGTCAAGTATTCTACTGGTTGGAATTCACTTTTTTTAAGATGAATAAGTAGATTGTATGAAATCCTTGAAAAAAAAGAAAAGTAGATTGTATGAGGTTCAAATCCCAATCTATTGATCCTATTATTACGTAATAATGAAATTGTCTCTAAAATGTTTGATTTTTCTTCCCAACCCGTTCAAAGTAGGAGACTTTTTTTATTTAAAATAAATTCAAATTTGTAAAGCACAAATACAATTTAAAGTTGTTAAAACAAAAAAGATATATTTACGAATGAACTCACAATATTCAAGATAATACTAAAAAATTCAAGTATATGTAATAACATCAACGACATCACAGTCATTAATTGAATATGCATTGAATTGAAGTTAATCTTTCAATTAAAATCAAACGAATACCACGTCAAGACAAAAAAAAAACCGCACCAAGCCAAAAAATAAAACAAACATTATTCCACAAAGTTTAAGAAATCACGATAAAATATAAAAGAAAAACTAAATACATACATAATTATCACTTATCACTTATTTAAATAAAAGAAAGAAAGTTCGATTTAGATGAGTGTTGGTTAGGTTAAAAAAAGGAGGAGTGTTAAAATACTATTTTTTCAACGCTCACTCTAACACTTATCCTCTTATTAGATGAAATTAAAGTGTCCTCGTGAGTTTAACTCAGTTGGTAGAGATAATATTTAATATATGCAAGGTTTGGGGTTTAAACCCCGACCACCACAAAATAAAAAGATGAAATCAAAATGTGTCTTCTACTTTAAAAATAGGATCCACATAAATTAATAAAACTCACAATAATTTTATCCAATAAAAAAGTGGATGTTAAAAAGATAGGTGAAACGAGAGCGTTGTTGATATAACCTTAAAACAAGAAAAGAGAAGTGTTGGTTAGGTTAATGGAGACATTTTTAACATTTTTACTTAAAATAACCAAAACTAGTAAAATGTAACAGCAACAAAAAGAAAAAAAAAAGGTAAGAAAAAGAAAAAGAAAAAGAAGAAAAATCAAAACAAAGAAAAGAAAAGTTCTCACAACTGACGCGTGCACCAACATTCAACAACAACAACTGCACTCTGCAGGAACTCTTCTCTTCTCTCTTCCATTTTGCTTCTAACACAGATCTCTCTCTATCCAAGTCTTCATCTTGGTATGTTTCTTTTTCGTTTTTTTGGGTATTTTTTGTTTTTTAATTCATGTACTATAAGCTAGGAATTGATTCTGTTTTGTTTTGTTTTGTTAGTTTTGATTATAAAGTTATAATCTTTTATGTATATAAATTAAAGGGTCATCGCTAGTTTATAATAATCCAATAAAAAATACAATAAAGTTATCATTTTTATTACTTTTGGTTACTTTTTAGATCATGGGTTATTGATTAATTAAATGGGTTATTGAAATTATTTGATGGGTTTTGATTAGATTTGGTGAAGAAGAAGAAGAAAGTTGGGTGTGTGTGATTATGAATTGAAGTGTAATTGGGTGAAGAAATGAACGTTAGCCATGCTTCAATTCACCCAGTTGAAGAAGTTCCAACTACTGATGGTGGTGTTGCTGTTGCTGAACAAAATGTAAATGTTCCTATGGTGAGGATGAAGGATATTCAAGGCATGCCTGGTACTATTGGTGGCCTTTCTCTGCGTGTTTCGCAGTTTGTTTTTGCGGCTGCTGCGCTATCTGTTATGGCTTCCACTAGTGATTTTCCTTCTGTCACTGCCTTCTGGTAATTCGTTTTGTTTATCGTATAAGTTTTCGGTTTTTTGTTGTTGTTGTGGTTGTTGCGTTTAAATGCTTTTTTATTTGTAATTGTGATTGTAAGAATCTTGTACCATTGGATTCGGCAAAATTGTCACTTTTTAGATTAAGGAGATTCGAAGTTAGATATTTTTGTCTATGGTTAGAGATTTGTCTCACACTAAAGGGTGAGAGCAGTGCTGTCAATCGCAGATCGTGGAAAATAACGATTTGTTTAAATTACACTGTGTATGGCCAATATTTGACAACACTGGGCCTGTTTGGATTGGCTTATTTGAGCATATCTTCCGGCATAAGTTTTGTGAGATTGTTTGGGAGAACTTATGAAAACAGCTTATGACAATTTTCATAAACTTTTTTCAACTTATTTTCATAAATTCTCCAATACAGTTTATAAAAACAACTCATAGCGTACACAAAATCAATTTAACTTTACTTTATCTTTTGCTATAGAAATAGCTTTTGCAAGCTTATACATAAGCACTTATCATGATACGCGCTTGTGCTATAAGTTGTAAATAAGCTGTTTATCTAAACAGGTCCTTTGTACTAAATAGTGTATACTCTTGCAGAATAATAACAATTTGTTCTAATTCCGCTACGCTGTAGAGTTGCCATAGCCGCTATTTGGCAACACTGGGTGAGTGATTTAGGTAAGGGAGAGATAGAAAGGTCAAAGGGAGAAAATAGGAAATGTGATGGAGAATGAAAGAGAGCAATACAAAGGGAAAGTGATATAGGTAAGAGAAACTTGTGTTAAAAGATCAGATTTGTTTGTCAATTGGGAGCTTGATTCTGATAAATTTTCATCGAAGTATTTGCCACATGGGTAAGGACGTAAGGTATAGATATCAACGGCATGTGTGTATGGACTAGTAATTGTTGTGATTTTATCTATCCAGATTAATGATGAAACCTGAACCCACACAATAAGAAAAGCTAGCAGATTCTGCAGAACAATTATTTTTACTGATCTCAGATTCAATATAGCAAGAAAAAATAAGAAAAGATTAAAAAGATGAAGAGAGAAAACCAGAAATCGTTAAGGAAGTTCAGAGCGATTTGCTCCTATATCTCCAGGATAGAATCTGACTGAAAGATCACTATATGATTTGAGAGTACCTTCAGAACATTATCATTGATTCAGCCATGAATTACTTTGAATCCCTCTAAGATACTCTCATTGTTTCTTGTTCTTCTCTCTAATTCTTAGCACTCAAAGTTTGAAAAGTTCAGATTAAACGATTTCCCTCCTAGGGCTTTATATTTATAGTCACTACCAAAGAACAAATTAGTTACAATCAAATGACATAAAATAACAAACTGCTAAGTTGGCTTTGAATGTCCGCAGGTTAGTTAGGGGTTTTATATTTATATTCATTTTGTTTATCTTATAAGTTTTGGGTTTTTTTACTTTTTTTGTTATTACATTTAAATGCTGTTTTATTTGATTGTAAGAAGCCCATGCCATTGGATTTGGTGAAATTATCATTTGTAATATCAAGGAGATTACAATTAGTTTATTTTTTTATTTTTTTATGATTAGAGATTTGTCTCGCACACTAAATAGGGTGTGAGAGCAGTGTTTTCAGTAACAAATCGTGGAAGTAGCAGTTTATTCAATCTGAGCTACATACAGGGCTATAGCGCCACTATACGACAACATTCTGTACTAAGTAGCGTATCACGAAACAATAGTAGCTCTGATATATGGTTAAAATGTTTCTGCCACATGGGTAAATGGTTCAATGTTGGTCTATTGGGAGCTTGATTCTGATAAATTTTCATCAAAGTTTATGCCACACGGGTATGGTATAAATATCAGTGGCATGTGGATCTGGACTAGTAATAATACCAATGTTGTCAATTGTGGATTGCGGAAAATAGCGGTTTGTTTGAATTCTACTATGCTACAGTGCTAAGCGCCGCTATAGCCTCTATTTGACAACACTTATACCAACTAGCGTATCACGGAATAATAGCAGTTTGTTCAAATTCCACTATGCTATAGTGCTATAACGCTGCTATGGATGCTATTTGATGGTACTGAATAATACACTGCATCGCTGCATTCTACATGTGTTTCTGATATATGGTTATGAATTTGAAATTGTTCTAGAGGAATCTGATTGTGTTGCTGTATGAAAACCTAATAATTGGTAGGTTATTTGTCATATCTTTCATTTTTATGAATAGTGAATTCAATGAGTCTGAGTATGGCAGAGCTGCATGTTTATTCATGCTAATGGTATCAAATTTACTGTAATAATAAAGATGATTTCGAAAAATATTTCCCAACAAAATGAAGCCATCCATGTCACTATTTGGTGCCAAAATGGAGCTGTTGTGACATACAATACAATGACTTTCAGACATGTTTAGTCTATCTGATGCGTTGTTCTCAATATCTCAGGGAGTCTTAACATTTTATTTACATCTACCTTAGCTGCTGAAAGGACACAATAATCGTAGTTGATTGCTATGTGTATTTAGCAATGGGGTGTGGAAAATTGTAAAGGAAGTAGGAGAGTCCAGAGTCTCTTCAAATATATCTGGGATTTTCTTTGTCATTTCTGATCCATACTCCATACCAACATTGGGTCTAGCCTAGATTTCTGTTCTGGAAATAAAGTAGTCTGTCAATAGTCTGCATTAGGTGCCGTGTTCCACAAATCGAGTGTTAACTCGTATACTCGGACGGGTTTACGTTGTAGGTGTCAAAATCGTGTTAACTCGGAGGTAAAATTGTTTTTTGTTGAAATCGGAATGTTTGACGAGTTTGAGCGAGTTATCACGTGGTAAAATCAGTAAACTCAAGTAAAATCGTCCGAGTTTATGAGTTAACACTTAAAAAACACACTTTTTTAGTTTTGGGCCATTTATTTCTGGGCTCATTTTCTGTTTAAATCCAATTCCATTTTTCAAGCCCAATAGCCCAAAGTACTTTACAGTTAACACTTTCTTGTCTTGCCTTGCCTTTCTTTCTTCTGAAACCTTCTTAAACGGAAAAACACAACGCACAATATTTATGATTTTGCGAGTTAATTTTGTATTTTGATGCTAAGTTGAGCGCAACGCTTTATTATGGTGGTTGGGTTGGGTATACGTTTCCTTTATAATTAAGTCATATTTTGCACTATTGACATATTTACAATATTTATATTAGCTTACATGTGTTATGATGTATTTAATAAATTTTATATAATTTTAATTTTAGGTAAACTCGTACGACTTTACGAGTCGAGTTTACCTAGGTAAAACGAGTTGAGATAAACTCTCGAGTTGTAAAACCTTGATTAGGTGATTGATATATGACCTGTAAAAATGTGTATAAGAGGGGAGACATCCCTCATCTTACATTACAAGCCAATTTTCTAGGGTTGAGTAAGACCCAACTCAAATTCTTAGATGGTTTCATAGCCTATCCAAGACTTGTTAAGCGACCAGCTATCGGCCAATTCGGTCACGCTCCAGATGTCAAATCATGTCCTGGGTGCAAGGGGTATATGTTTAGTGTCCCATATTGGATGAGATATGAAATGAAAAAGTGAGCAACATTTCTCACCGTATGAACCGGTTTTATGGGGTTAGGTTAGGCCTAACTAAAATTCTAACCAAGTCTTTTGCTATTTTTTTAGTAGTGCTATTTGGTACGAATGAGAACCCCACAAGAAACACGTAAAATCGTTCTCTCTCACATACATGTCCTGTTTTTAAGAAACCAAAAAAGTCTTACTTCCGTCTTTGACGTATATCATGGTCAGGTAAGTGTTGTAAGAAAATAGTTGCACACTTCGTGTTTTGACTCTGTCTTAACATTAAGCTTAATTCTTTTTTGAGATGCCAGTTTCTATCAAAGTTTCATATTAACTACTGGAACAGCAATTGTTGTAGGGAGTCTTAGAATGGGATAAAAGGATTATGATAATGACTCAGTGCCATGCCTAAAAGCATTTGGTATAGTTGTATGGATGGGATTCTTTAAATCTAATTCGATGTATCTGTAGACGATACCAGGTTTTGATGGTTCTAATATTTGCCAATACACACTAGACTACACTGTTTAGGGTCATTTGTAAGAGCTTATTTATAATTTATTTGGAATTATCGGACATAAATACCTGTGCAAATGTTTTATTGAGTTTTTGAAATTAACTTATGACATGTCTATTAGATGTTTTCAGCATATTTCATTAAGTTTCTCATGGTAGCTTATGAATCATACAACCTATATAAAACAATTTAACTATGTTCCGTTGATTATAGAAATAATGTATACATAAGCTGTTTACCTAATTGAACAGGTCATTATATATTTTGGCTTTATCTCTTTTGGAATTTCTCTTTTGTTTATGAAAGGCTACTATGTTACATAAAATCTGTCTCATCTTTTTATCAGTTTCCTTGTTGCGGCTGCTGGCTTGCAGACTTTGTGGAGCATTGCATTAGCTATTACTGATGTTTATGCCATTTTAGTAAGACGATCTTTGCAGAACTACCGACTTGTCAGCTCATTTACAATTGGTGATGGGGTAAGATCTCCAATAAGACTCATTAATAATGTTACAATAATTGTCACTATTTCATTCACTCTTAAGCTTCATAATGTAGACATTGGATTTTTAACTTCTATTATCATTGTTTTCCCATTTGAAAATGCTATATAGAGTTAATTAAGAAGACATGTATCTTGTTACATGCAGGTGACTTCGACACTTATATTTGCAGCAGCTTGTGCATCAGCAGGCATAACAGTGCTCATTGATAACGATCTTGGTAATTGCAATGAGAACCACTGTGTTCAGTTTGAAACGGCTACAGGCATGGCATTCATATGCTGGTTCACAACAGTGCCGTCATTTCTTCTTAACTTCTGGTCTTTGGCATCGAGGTAATTAAAAACAGCGTTACACACATGGCAACAGAAACAAGGGCAGGTTGTTTATAAAGTTTGTTTTGGTATCAGGTTTGTGACTGTTGTTTGAAGTTTGTTAAGCTTGGTATCATATGTTAGTAGTAGAACCAAATGATGTGATTCATGTACTCTTTCCTTGATCAAACAAGATATCTGAATTGGGATTTTGGAATGTGTTATGGTTTAATTCACATTTGGTGGTGGAATGATTAAACACGACTTACAATATAAATATGTGCACTATTCCATTCTATTGGCCGTTTCACTTCTCTATATATACTATATTGATCCTAAACTGCTTGTAACTCGATTTCCCTCTCGCTAAGTATGGCAAAAATAAATCTTTAACATTGTGTTTGCATTCACGGTAATCTAAATATAGTTGTGAACGTCCGGTGGACTAACTCCACAATGAGTTGCTTCGTACTAAACTTACGGTGTATTAGATTTGCTACAATTCAATATTGAAGCCTAAAGAGATAGAGAAAGACATGAGAATTTATTCATATTCATGTTCTAACTGAAAACTACTTATGCCCCTTCAATTGAAAGAATTAACTAGTCTAATTGACTGTTCTCTAGTATCTTGTTGCAAATTTTTTATGGTCTAACCAACCGATTAGCAACAACGCTTTCGGTCCAGTCCCGAAAATAATTTAATCGAATTCGGATTCTATGTCGCCAAACCAAAAAACAAACTAGTCCTCAAATTATGGCCCAAGTTTGGTTAGGGATTGCACTTTTTTGGTTTGGCCACATGGAATCAAGATTCTCATTTATAATCATCCTCTATGTAATCAAAAAGTAACATTTTAGTTCATGTTAAATTTATAAAAATTCTATTTCACAAATTATACTAACAAGACATAAGATGCGGAGAAGCGATATATCAGAGGTAAAGGACACACATAGGTTGAGCAATTATTTTAAAAAACAATATCCATTGTTTTACATAAATTGACATTATCTAAAGATGTGACTCAATTGGTTAAACAACACGGGTTTGTGGAAGACTATTGTAGTTCAATATTTGTAGAACACATTCTTAGGGGGAGAAAAACTTTAAGTTGCGACCTGAGCACTCGAACATAGATTAGTCTTATAGTAGTTCAAATGACCGAATCTTTTGAAAATGTTATGTGGAGCCACTTGAGCGTCAAATGTCCTATTTAAAGTAGTTTTTTTTTACCAAAAAAATCATCATAATGATTAAAAAAATGAACTTTAGGGAGTTATATCAGAGTTTTTTATGTCTGGCATGGATCATTCTCCCAACTAGATTCATTTTAGATGATATTTGTGCATCTTTTTCTCTTTTCTCCACTAAACTCCGATATCTTGAGGTAAGAGAGGGAAAAAGGAATCTCCTTAAACACTTTGGAAATCAGTATATTTCTTAATACAAACTCTTTTTCTTCTATGATGAGGGTATAAAGGGTACACTAAAATTTAAAAAATAATAAATAGGGGCACTTTTCTTTGGGTTATTCTTTGGCTTGTACTTGACATTGACATATGGAATTAAGTTATAAGACGAGCTTAGCTGGACTGGAACAAAAGGAAAGGAGATATGCTCACTTTTTCCTTAATGTACATTTTGACTTATCCCCCATATTGCAATTGCAACCAACGATGATAAGAGAAGATAAACTATAATCTCTCAAGATGATTTGGTCAAGAATTGACACATATGTCAGCTTTTACTTGCTGATGCTATTATTTCTTTGAGACCTCAGTCTCCTCTTTTCTTCTTGTTTAGTTTCTTTTTCATTGATTGATAAAAGAATGCTCAAACCAGAGAATAAAAATTGAGTCATGACCATGATTATCTCGAAGACACATTCCAATGCCTATCTTATTATTTGAGAAAGTTGCATCAATGTTGCATTTATACATACCGATAAGAGGCCTATTGCAACTGTTGTAACTCGGTGGAGTCTGTCTCGGCTGTGCTACCATGAACTTGGCAAGTTGCCACTGCTGTAAAAACGTTGTAACCCGCATGCACGCTTGATCGGGTCTCCTCCACATTCTCCAAATCCTTGTATTACGACTCCTCCTAATACTCCAAAGCGTTTACACCACACATTGATGATAAGTCGTACCATCAGCATGCTTAGTATAAGGCTCAATCAAATTCAAAAAACCAGCTCTTTATATCCAAATCTAAAACATATAAAAGGAAAGGAGACATACTCCTCATGACCTTTTCCTCAATGCTTATTTTGACTTTTTCTCTAATTGCAGTGATGATGAGCTTTTCCTCAAAAGAACTTTTGTTACAACTCTAACTCTACCATATCACATTCTTAAGGAAAAGATGATGAGATTTAATTTACTTATAAGTAGCTAATCTAATTAGACTACAACTCTTTTTGGCTTATACATTCTTAAGATAAGATGTACTTTTAGGCTGTACACGTTAGGCATGGCTGGTACAGTAGTACATATACAGTTTTAGATAATTGCCTAGAATTCTGATTTATCTAAAATTTCAATTTACCTATGTTTCCATCATCTTTCAGACAAAAAAATTAATGAATCTTCCTTGGTTTGTTGTCTTTCACCATGCCCAAAAGAGGATAATAATTGTTCTTATAAACTTGTAAGCTATGAGCCTTACAAGATGATTTGCTTTAGAGTTGCTACATATCCTTTCAAACTAGACAGATACTAATGCTAAATACAAAAACAAGTGCTCCATACAAGTCTCAACTTCACTCTAGCACTACCAATAATTTACAAGATTAATTCAACTTGGTCAATGCAAATAAATAAATTAAATCTAAATAAATGCAAACTTGGTACATGAACAAAATTTCCTGATTTTTCCCCTTCAAATTTGTCATTGGTTACTAGTATTTTAGATTTATGTAGGGGAAATGCAGGCACACATTCACATTGGATTTTTCATACAAATGACCAATTTATGAAAGAGAAAGCTAAGCAATGAACAGTGTTATCTTCTGGTGTTAGCACTTTCCATGCAATAGCTTGCTCGTACGAAACATGCCGCCCCATTGTCGACATGCAGATCCCAGCTGGCAGATAAGCAAATCCCTATCGAAGTATACACAACTTATAATTAGTACAAGCTCTTCAAAAAAATATTTAAACACATCTATTGCATTATTCATGTTAAGTTGTGGAAATCACCTGTTGCATTAACTTGGCAAAATCTGCACACAACGCCTTGCGACCAGACTCGTCAAATATTTTATCCAATGTGATGTCTTGTAAAGCTACTAGAGTTGTTTCCAACATGTCAAGGCCAGCTTGATTTGCAAATACGAACACCGGCTGCGACTGCAATACCAAACAGAAAATCACATTAATCTCGCGTTATAAAGGACTACCAAAATTACAAACCTTCCAACTTCCTTTCTAAACATAAGAACCACCTCCGCCACCGTATAATGAAATAGAATTACAACCATACCTTCAATGAACAGCATAAAATCGCGTCCTGGTGATGCCACAGTTGTTTCAGCATCAAGTCACCAACAAGAGAATCCGTTTTCAATAAGGCCGTCCCCAAATAGTAACTGATTAAAGGGAAAGATAAATCCATTAGACTTTTTTCAGAAAATAAATATCAACTAGAATGCTCAAGATATTTGAGATAAATACGTAGACTTGCCTATAACTCTGGCAGATCCATTGAGCTAGTGTAACTGCTTCTGGAGAACCAGGAGAAAGTTTGGCACCAACAGCTGGGTTTATACCGGACGGAGAAATAGCCATGGCAACCCTCTGCACAGAGGAAATCACACTACGAACATATTGGCGTGCCATGATTACAACATTATCTTGCATAGTGCTGTCGAAAGGGAACTGAAAGGCAATAGTCAACACTGATCGGGTGTTTTGACTTGATGATGAATCTGCACCGCCGTGAGTTGTTGCTGGGCTCACTTCAAGACCAGAAGTCAAATCTAGTGTCCGGTTTGTATTCACGGCGTCCTTCTTATCACCCTAAAACAGAAAATAGTAACATCGTGTGAAATTAAATTATTTGAACTTTAAAGTCATCACATTCATCCACTATAGGAAGACACTTAATTTGAGTAAATCAGGAAAAAGATGAAAAATTAGCTCAATAGAGAGGAAAAAAGAAGGGAACAAAACTCAACTGGTTTTGAATCTAAGGGGATGATGCGGAAACCAGAAGGCACCAATGGAGCATCATCTGGGAACATCTCATCAATTGGAGCAAATATGAGCTCAGAACAAGTTCCAACAGCGTTCTCATCAGTTCCACTACATATCTGCAAAATGAATACAAATAAAACACCTCAGTACATACCTATATTGATCATATTTGCTTATGTTTAGCCCACAACTACATTACAAGAAATCATTTCATCGCGTTGTAAAAATTAACCATTTGTACTGAAGACTCAGCTAATGTAAGAAGAGATTAATAGGGAAAGTGCTCAATAATTTATCAATAGTAAGGCATTACCTGTAACAGATGAATATCCCTAGAAACAAAAGCATCTTCTTGAGCAAGAGAGTGGCCTTCAAGCCTAATAACTTCAAGCATCTGCAATGAAGATTTAACTTCATCAGGAACATAATTTGAATGAACAAATATTTCCAGTGATAAGATCAAAAATGGTTGACATCACTCTACATAACATGCTAATGGATTCCACGACACTAAAGACGTTTTGATCTAGCGTGTGAATGCAAACATTAAGATACCTCTTCATGTTCAATTGTGTTCCCAAGAGGCATGATTATTTGATTGCCAGTGAATCTTGTAGGCCTCATCCCTGGATAGGCATAGGTTCCTGCTTTCAGTGATGCAGCGGAATATGCATCAACATTGAAATCAGCCCATTCTGAGCGGTGCTCCCTTAGAAAGCGAACCAAAACTGCAGGAGGAACGTTCTGCAAGCAAAGCAATATAAAAACTAACATCCCAAAACGGACACTGTTGAAAATATTGTGACATCGAGTTCACAAGACTCACTTGTAGCAACATAGAAGCTTTTGCACAGAGAATTCCTCCAAGCAATGTGAGGGAACTTGCTGGATTAGAAGAGCTACTTAAATTCTGGGTTGAATTAACAGCAATAATTACATCCTCAGCGCCATCACAGTTCAGTATAGACCAACCATCATCACTGAATCCATTTACAGCGTCATTGAAGCCTCTGCAGATATAATACATTAGTTTTCAGCCACTGATATACAAATCAAGAATGATACTGTAAAAACCAATAGTCCAGAACTGCGGACAGATATGACTTCAAGGAAACAAATCATTTCATGTGGCTACCTGCTCAATCTTTGGCTGAATGTTCGCAAAACAGCAGGCTGTCTACCTAATCCGTATACCACTTCACCACTCGATTCCTGAGCTATTTGCCTAATATATCGAAGTGCCTATCACAAAAGGCACCAATAACATTAGTCAACAAACTTTTGCAACAAATCCTATTTCACAAATTAAGAATAGTGAACTTACCGCAATGGTCATTTTTTGAGCCACCACCTTTGGTGATTCATAAAGTGGCCGTAGTACTTCTGGCACACTCCACGGCTACAAGACAAGAGTAAACAAATTAATGTGTGTAACGAATGAAAAGATATACATGATCTCATATTGTTAAGATGTCTTACTTCAAGATTTAAGTGGTCTACAATGTGGATGATTGAACCTCCACCATCACATGGTCGAATCAAGTAGCCACTCGGGAGCATTTCGGCTCTTACAAACTGAGCAGCCGCAGTTGGATTAGGGCCAGTGCCAGAACCAGACAGGGACCTCTCACAAACCTTCAAAAGTGGAATCAAATGCATGCGTCAAATACGATTAGTCAACTCCTTTTATTACTATGCCCCAGATGAAAAAATATACTCACCACAAGACTGCCATTGTCCAAAGTTGTAGTGTATCGAAGAGTCCAGAAATCCCGGGCAGGAGCTAGCGTCGTTGGAGCATATGTCTGTAGCAAATCTGAAGGTTACTCAAAGGTATGGATAAATCAACACAGGTCTCTAAATATATATTTGAAGCTCACCTGTGTGTAAATAAGCTCAATGGTTCCTCCATTTCCGGCAGGAAACATTGTGAAAACTTCTAGGTTCCGACACTCGCGAAACCAAGATAAACGATCTTTAAGGATCTCTGCAATCTGTTAAAAACTTTGGATTTAGAATTTCATACAGTTTGAAGAACTCAACTTGCAAGCCAACACAGGACAAAAAAATTGCAAACCAAACTTTTACATCTTATTTGGAAGTATGGAATTTACCTTTGTAGGTTCTAAACTAACAAGACCGCAAGCTCGAGCTGCCACTCCACTACAACTTTGTGAAATCGCAAAGATCCCAACCGAATCCGGACCAGGCTGGCAAAGAGAATAACAAATGAATGCAAAGATAATTTAGTAGAAGAAACTTAGCCTTCATTTTCAAATCGGCATAGTATCATAATGAAAATCAAAATTATTATCTCCTAAAAGCCATGACCACTAATTTCAATTGTCTTTAAAGTACTACTCTCTCTCGAGTTTAGTCTTTAAAGTATATAAAATTAATAAGTAGTATATCAAATCCTTCATTTTAGCTCTTAAAGTATATGCAAATCCGTCATGTTAGCCCCTAACCTTTTAATGGCAGAGACTAAATGACAGATATCATATACTTTAGAGACTTTATTGGAGAGGCTGATATTTTAGGGACTAAATTGATGTTTTGTTCGTACTAAAATTATAGCAAGGAATACAAATAAGAGACCTTCATCCCAGGCATCTGGACCCAATCAACAGCAGTTCCTGTAGCCTTTGAAAGGAACTCTGTCAAAGTCTCCTCTGCAATTGATAGGAGTCTGCAAATGATTACACAATAGAAAAACAATTAGGAAACCTTCAAGACTGAAAAAAAATCACAAAAAGTTCATTTCATAAGCCTAAAAATTACCCAGCAGGGTTAGTAGCATCTCTCTTAGAATTCTGAGGAGTGGTAACTACCGAATCACAACTTGCATCAGTATTTGCTGCTGATGGCTGCATAGATCAAAACAACCAAATACAATATCCATCAATATCAACTCCTAGGCCTTAACTTAGTGCATGTTTGGTTTTTTGGTTACAAAAAATTGATTATAAACGAATTGGTTTGTTAAATTGATTCGAGCTAAAAGTGACTTAATGTAAAATGATTTATATTTGAATATGTTCATGTCAAAGTGAATTGAACAACAAATTTGAAGTTAATATAGTAATCAATTGTAGAGGAAAAGGCATTCAATTCTAGCATTAAATTGGAATCAGTTCTAGAGGGCAAAAACAATTCTAATCGAAAAAATCCGAACATGTCAAAATCAATTCTACTCGTATAGAATCAATTTTGCCTCCACCAAGAGTAGAATTATGACATGAAACATGTTCCTCACACACTTACAGTATGCAATTGTTGCCTCATAAATCCATTCTCACACACAAGCTGTGACACTTGTTTCTGCAACCTATCATTTTCCTCCATCAACAACTTGTTCATTGCAGACAATTTCCTATTCACAGTTTGAAGCCTTGAAGCCTCTTTTCTCTGCTTCTCTCTACACCTGCAAAAATTCAACACCAAAAAAACAAAACAAATCTAAGTGCTGATTTCACACATACCAATGAAGCTCAAACTTGCAGAAACCAAAATTTTCAATACCTTCGATTTTGGAACCAAACCTTGATCTGTTTAGGTTCAATGTTGGAAAGAATAGGACACTCACGAATCAATTGTTGTCTTCTCATGGAACTAGGCTTAGGACACTCAGCATAAACCCTTTCCAATGCTTCAACTTGTTCAGTAGTATACCTAACATATTTCCCTGAATCAAGATGCTTATCAATGCTTCCACCACTGCTACTACTTTCTCTATGATGAGCCACAGCCATAGCCATAGCCATGTTTCTTCCCGCACAACACACAAACCTCAAAAACAATGAAAGTTCTTGGTTCTAATAAAGCATGTAACTTTGCATGAGAAATTGAAGAGATTTGATAGAAAATGACAAGTTTAAGGGAAAATGAAAATGGGTTTGTGAGAATTCAAGAAAATGAACAAGAAAGTTTGGTTTTTTTTCTACTGTTCCTTCTTTTTTCACTTCAACTTTGACTACAAACAACACCATTACCTTGTGAACCAAGGTGGTTTTTTTCTTCTTCTTATATTGTTATGTTTTAAAGGTTAATGGAATCAATAAAAGAGAAGGGTGGTTTGAAAAAAAATAGAAGATTTAAGAGCTTTTTCTTTTGAACAAGATAAGTTTGAATGAAATGGAGCTTGAGTTAGAAGGAAGGAATATGAAGAGTTAAGAAGAAGATAGATAATAGAAAGTGAAGTTGTCTTTGTCCTAGGAAGGAATATAGTCTTGTCTTTGTTGCTGTTTTTTTGGAAGTATTAGAATCAGTGTATCAATCAAAGAGAAAAAGGAAAAACCTTAATAAGCATGTTGGTGATGGAGGAAAGGAAAGGAATGAAGAAGAATAGAAGAGAATAGAGTAAGAGTAAGCTCAGATATCAAGAAACATGGCATGAGATTGATGTTTTCTTTGTTTATAAAATGTACAAAAACATTTTCGGTGCACTTACGTCTCTGTCCTTCTTCTTGTCTTGTTCCTTCTTATTTACATCATCCACCCCACGTTTCACCAACTCTTGTCAACCCCACTCTTCCAATGTTCAATTTGTCTTGTCAACAGGGTTAATCGGTGGTTGATATGTTTATCCTTGTAATATTAGCGATTTTCAATTTATTCTCCGTAAAAAAAGTTATTTAGATTTTAACTCATTTGAAGATTCTTTGGTTTTGGACATTAACGAATTTTGATTATACAAAATCGATGATATGGCAGGGGTAAACCGAAATTCTTTCAAATTACAGAGGTCGAAAGTACCTTAAATTTTGTAATTTGATGTCATGAAAGTCCAAAATCAAATAATCTGCAAATTACAGGATTGTAATCTAAACAAAATTTTTTACAAGGGTAAACCAAAAATCGATAATATTACACGGGATAAACATATATTAACTCAAAATGAAAATATTAGAATCGATCAAATTTACATCGATTCGATTTATTCGGATTTTAATAATTTTTAGAAGTGAAATCGAACCAAAAAAATAATATCAAATTTTTAATATTTAAATTTCATTCAGAAAGAATAAATTTGTCATTTGTTATTTTTAGTTAATTCATTATACTCATTCAAGTAAGTGGAGAGGAATTTTAGTATTTTTTTTTCCTTATCTTTTCCATATATTTATTTCTTTTGGGTGATGATGTTAGTAAAATGTTACGTGTAGACTAAGTCAAAGCGAGTTTAGTAATTAGCTTAGTAATTCTATCGTTTCACTTTTTTGGTTATTGGATTTCGAAATTAAAAAACGAGAATCGAACGAATCCAATTTGGTTTTCTTTGGTTTGGATAAACTTTTGATCCTAACAAAAAAAAAAGAATAGGTAATTTTTAGTTTGGTTTATTTTTCCGAGTTCGTAGGTTTTGTCCAAGCCATTTACACCTACTTGAGAGATAAAGGTAGAATAAGCTTTATTTAGTGTATGTTTGGATTCACAGTGAGTTATTCTTTATAGCTTCAACAAAATCGCAATGTACATGTCAAAATTTGATCTAATAAAAAGATTTAAGGTTTAGGTCTGACATGTATTTTATCTTCATTTTAAGATTGGTGTTCTGAATTGAGTCAAGTCCAATCCAACAACGAGAACAAGTCTCTACCAAGGGAGAAACCCACTACGGGCTGCATTATGAACATGTCGCAGAGGCCCACCCAAGCAAGTCCAAAGATACGACCAGGGTCATGTGATCTTCATCACATCACAACTTGCCTACAGCTGTCTCCGAGGATAGTTGTCCTATAAGGGTTTTGTCTTGAAAAAACCTAATTTATCCCCTTTTAAAGTTAACTTATGACTCGGGTTAAAGTAAATGTCTTCTAAATCCTAAAGTCTTGTATGATTCATCACTAATTTGATCGCCAAAGTGTTTACTGGTATACCACCTCTTTGTGGAGACACCATCATTATCAACGTCCAACCACCATCTCGCAAATCGTAGCTCAAGGTCCAATTTAGATCAGCTGACATGACTTATTAGCCTACTTAAGTGTCTATTCCATATGAATATATTTAAATAATTCATATGACATATGTCCAAACATACTAACAAATTAATACTCCATCCGATCATATATATATAATAAACAATTGATATTTTAGATTCATTGAATAATTGATGTATATTAACGTTTGTATATAAACTAAACTTGAAGGACACAATTTGGTTTATATTAACAAATGTTTTTTAATAACAATTTTCTATGGTTTTGATCTGCAGTGAAGTCGCCAATGTTTCTTTACATCCTTAAGCACGCCATGCACACAATTTTTTAGGGTATTGTTCGTTTTGGATGTAAACCCTTTACAATTTTATCATTTGTAAAAGGAGTGTGAATATTGTATATAAATACTTTTGGTCTCAACTAAACTTCCGGTCAATGTGTGACTTTTTTTTTAAAGGTGAGACTTTTTTTTTTTTTCTCG
>Ga0228711_1001336_pt1 | contig 35885 bp, 20 predicted proteins | sample MedpolnodulmetaG_2_FD_177996 | JGI IMG/M metagenome (GOLD analysis project Ga0228711, IMG submission 177996) | Root nodule microbial communities from Medicago polymorpha collected in Santa Monica, California, United States - brown nodules | ecosystem: Host-associated > Plants > Roots > Nodule... | reverse complement strand
AAGGATGGAATAACAAGGCTCGTGGTGTTACCCCTTTATCCCCAGTTTTCTATATCCACTACTGGGTCAAGCATCAGTGTTCTGGAGCAAACGTTCAGGTACTATGTAGTGGCACTTCGTGAATACCCTTGCATGATTTAGAGAAATAAATTTTTTTTTTTTTGAAGAAGCAGTTTAGAGATTGTTATTAACTGATATTATTTAATTTTCAGGGAAGATGCTTATTTGTCTAGCCTTCCCGTTTCCATTATAAACTCTTGGTATCAAAGAGAAGGTTATATTAAGTCAATGGCTGACTTAATTGAGAAAGAACTTGAGAATTTTTCTGAGACAAAGGAGGTGAGTTTTATTCTTGTATTGAATACGCTTTTTTTAAAACTCTGTATCCGGCCCAAGAACCGATTAATCCGAGGGGTCCAATCCCACCGTCCACTTGTATCAAACTCTTGTATTGAATATGTTTAACATGGTTATTGTAACCTATGTTTTTTTTCTGAGCCTGTTAGTAGGGCTTACAAAATTTAAAGGTTATATAATGTATTTTACTCCAATCTGAACCGTGGCATACCAATTTTTTTCTTTCTATTTTTCAGGCAATGATATTTTTTAGCGCCCATGGTGTTCCTGTCAGTTATGTTGAGAATGCGGGGGATCCATACCGAGATCAAATGGAGGAGTGCATCTTCTTGATCATGCAGGAATTGAAGGCTAGAGGAGTTAGTAATGAGCACACTCTTGCTTATCAGGTTTGTTTTGAACTCTTTCAACTTGCTTTTCTACCATCTTCTGATTTGAGCTTGAGCAGAGCTGGAGATGTACCGTTCAATTAATAGCTGGTTTGTATTCTTGCTTTCCTTGGGTTATCTTTTCCCTGTATCTGACATTTTTATTGGATGGATTGCCAGAGTCGAGTGGGCCCTGTACAGTGGTTGAAACCATATACAGATGAAGTTCTAGTTGAGCTTGGCCAGAAAGGTGTGAAAAGTCTTTTAGCTGTTCCAGTGAGGTACACTTTCATTAGCCTTTTACTACGATAGCTTATTGGTTTAAAATAAGTAGTCTTTTCTAGATTTAAAAGTCTCTTCTTCTGTCTCAGCTTTGTGAGTGAGCACATAGAGACTCTTGAAGAAATTGACATGGAGTACAGGGAATTGGCTCTTGAATCTGGCATCAAGAATTGGGCACGTGTCCCAGCTCTTGGTCTCACCCCTTCCTTCATCACGGATCTTGCAGATGCAGTGATAGAAGCTCTACCATCGGCAGCTGCAATAAATGCCCCTGCCAGCACCTCTGAAAATATGGGTAAAGACCCGGTTAAATACTTCGTCAAGATGTTTTTTGGTACAATTTTGGCTTTCATCTTGTTTTTGTCACCCAAAATGATAACCGCGTTCAGGAATCATGCCATTTAGAAAAATACCACCTGAATTTGATTTCATAGATGTTAAAGCAATTGATAAGAAATTTGTATACTTCATTTTTTTTTCCTTGGTTTTACTCCGTTCCGGATATAATACATACATCACAGAGATATAAAGCAGAAGTGATTGTTGTACTTGATAAAAATGAGAACTTGCATATGAGCTTGGAAATATTCACATAAAGAACGCCCCAGACAGTTTACCACTTGTACTAATCTATACAACTAATAAATTACAATTTCTGTTGTTCTTGCAAAGATTTTAGTTCAATGACAGTATGTATGTTGTAAGTTCGCTATCGCATATATATGCACAGGAACATATATGTTTAAAGGGCGCTTTGAAAAAGACATGTACCTATGTTTCAAGGGAACAATTGGACAATGTGCCAACTTTTATCCTAATGTAATCGCTATCTATTGATATTATATGACTAAAGTAGTTCTTATGATATTTGAATAATTTTCACTTAATTTTGGGGCTAAGTCAAGTCTACTACCTAAATTTCAACATATTTCAATGTATTTGTCTATGCTCCAACGTCCCCAACTTTTAAGATTGAATTAAATTAAGGAGAAAACTTATATGCAGTACCCTGCATCCTGTTAGTGCTGTTCTCCAATCAACACTTGGCACATCAATAATTTTGTCCACATCAGCTGTTGAGAAATTAACACCGTAAACATTATGTTTCATTACTGTTCCTTTCCGTCTCCGCTTCAACTACAACTGAATCTTCTTCTCTCTGAACTAACATATGCATCAAATTACTTGGACAGATAATCAAACAAAATTGGAAGACAATAAATTTCATTGCGTTATTTAGATTTCATGTAACAAATTACATGGAACACCAACGCTTTAATTTATGGTAGACAACAAATTGACAACAATCGATGCCCACCCGTTTGGAGTTCCTTAATTCCTTGTTTCTTTCCAAACCTTTCTTCTCCTTTTCAAATTCATGCATCTATGTTTTCTCTTTTCTTTTATTGTGTTGATTAAATTTTCCTTCCGTTTTTTGAATTGTGGGATTAGAGAGTTGTATCTGAGAGTTGTCCTTATAGATATGTTATCCACCGCGTCGTTTCTTACTTATCATTGGTAATTTGGCGTCGAGGATGGATGTTTCGATGGATTTGCAAAGACTAACTGAATCGGTTGCGAAGGCGAAAACATGGAACAGAAAGGAACGACGTTAGTTAATCTAATAATAATTAAATTCAATTTTCCAAGTGTCTTATTCCTATTCGTAAACGGTAAAAACTGGACATATGTACCTGTACATAAGTTTTGTCCTTGAATTAATCCTAAAACCAAAGGGAGGATACCATAAGAAAAAGTTCAAGACACAGGGAAATAACACGATGCTAACAAAATTGAGACTAAATAGAACTACCAAGAAAACGGTGGAAATGTTCATTCATTTTTTAATTCAATTTGCCAAAAGCAAGAGGAACATAGCTGTAGGAAGATAAACATAGTAGCATCATTCATATGGTAAAAGAGAGATGATCCAGAAGCAAAGAGGATACGGATTTTGTAATGCATAAAAAAATGAAAAACAACCAAACAAGTGATTTAAGACTGCACCAATAATACATGGCATTTTTTTTTCTTTTTAAAAAAATACAGATATTTTACGGCTATGATTTGGTTCAGATTAAGAAAATAACACCTATGCTGCATGTTGAATCAAAAGCTCCTGCTATCATGTGATTTCACACAGAGCTCTACTGAGATCAAGAGTTACACATAAATCCTTCTTACATTTTCAAAAATCATAGGTCTATTTAAGTATTCTGTGTTCATTTTAGTAATGCCTTTCAACATATATTCCACGGTTGCACCAAATTCTGCAAACGGAGCTCATTTCAGGTAAATTCTTTTCTTTTCAAATGAAAGATACGGAGATCAAACCATACAACTCGGAAAAACCCATATAATATAAAGGAAAATGCTAGTCTAAAACTGGATTCAGTACAATTTGTTAGTTCCTATTCAACCTTCCGGAAAATATTCAAGTACCAAAATAAGTTTGTTTTCATCTAGACACTGCAATGCCATATAGATGTTGCTATCAATGGGAGGAAAAAAAACTGAAAACCACATCCCAAAGGACCATAATAACCATCACAAAAGAAAAATCAACTCTTGGGTGACACTTTAGCAACACCGCCCTGTGGAACAGCCTGTACAGTTGCTCCATCGCTAGCATACGCTGGAGCCTGAGCATAACCAGCACCGTAAGAACTATTTCCATATGACGGTGGAGTCTGGCCATAGCTAGGCTGGCCACCTTGAGGAGCACCATATGATTGCGAACCATACCCTGGTTGCACTGGTGCTCTCTGAGTGCCTAACTCTGGCTGGGCATACCCAGAAGGCGGGGCCTGGCTAGAGGGATATGCTGACTGACCATAGCCTCCTGCTGTGCCAGGTGACTGTGATTGACCATAAACAGGTGGATTTGCACTTGGCTTTTGAGAGGGAGGAGCACCATAACCAGGTCCATAACCAGACTGTGGTTGACTTCCATAGGCCGCTTGGGAGGTAGGGGCTACCGCATAAGCTGGTTGAGGAGTTCCTTGTTGGTTGGTAGCATAGCCTTGCTGGGCAACAGTAGTGGGTTGGGAAGTTTGAGAGGTATCTGCTTGCGATCCATAGTTGGAAGTGTGCCCTTCTTGGGTTGGATTACTCCCACTGCCATAACTGGGAGCAGAGCCATAACCTTGTTGCTGATCATATGTTTGTGGCTGACCGTACCCAGATTGTTGCGCATTATACGCACCATAGCTTTCCTGACCATAACCCTGTCCTGGTTGGCTATAACCAGAGGAAGGAGGTTGACTGTAACTGTATGCAGACCCATCAGCTGGCTGTGAAGGACCCCCAGGATTTTGCTGTTGCTGGGGTTGTTGATTGTAATAATCATAACCACTTGCATGAGTAGACTGCTGGTGAGATGGTGCAGCGGATTGGTCCCAGTTGGCAGAATATCCACCGGGTTGCTGAGGAGGATAGCCTGCATATGGTGGCTGAGGCATGTTATACTGTGGTGGTGGGCCAGAGTATGATCCAGGTTGCCCATAGCCATAACCAGCTTGTTGCACAGGAGCAGCAGGAGGAGCCCAGCTAGACGGTGGTCGGGATTGGTAACCTTGCTGAGTATAACCACCTGAGTTCCCTGAACTTCTGAGACGATTCTGCAGAGAGAAACATCACAAACACATAAAAAAGGTGAACTCGCCCAACATACCAAAACATAAAAATATACGAAGCAATAGATGTACACACAAAACGGGTGTCAAAATATGCACAACCTCATTCCATTGATGCCAATAAAAATTAGTCATAATTTCAATAAGCTAATTGTCAAGACAGCAGATATTTTACTCACTACAAGAGCAAGTATGGGAAACTAAATCCAAATATACAGACCGTACTTCACTAAGCACATTGAAACAATCCTCTCAACCTTCCCTCAACCCAATCTAACAGGTCAGTCCAAACAAACTATGAAATAAAAGCTAATAAAACTGATTAGTGAGTGCCATTATAATTGAAAGTGAATTTAACGTAGGAACAACAAACACATGCAAATAGTTATTCTTTATATGTAGATGAACACAAGTCCCAAGGATAAAACTATTCGAAATGAAAGTTGAGCATATGACCCAACGATAAGAAATATTTTAAGTATAAGTTCTTACAAACAATCGACAGAAACACACAAATGGCATTGTTGAAGAGAATTTCAAACAAAATCTAACAGCCAGGACACATAAATAGAGACAATGACTAAGAGTCCTCAAAGTGTTGTCTAACTTTATGGCTGACAAGACATACACAATCAACAAGTCAAAATTCAAAAGGACATAAAGTTAATAAATAATAGCTACTGCAGTCTCCCCAGTCTGAGTTATCATGGTTTCATTTGGCAAGCTTATGCAACCATACTGTTAAAATATGAGCACCTTATTTTTACAAAAGGCAGAGACTAAAAAATGAATAACAATTTTGAAGGGACTAAACTCAAAAGGTCCATAATTTTATAAAGTAATTGTACAAGAACTTCAAACATATTAAATCCTAAAACTAAACATGGTTATAAACCCATAATTTTAAACTTAAAAGAGATTTGGCACATTCCGACCAAAAATGATAAGCCAGATAAAACAAAAAAGGCTTTAATATGTGTTTCGCCCCTGCAATTAGGGCTCATTTAAAAATTGGTCCCTGTAATCGCTAATCTTGGCAAACTACACTCTCAAAGTTTCATCATTTAAAAATTGGTCCCTGAGTTCAGTTAATTACCGCCAGGTCACTGATTAGCTGACGTGGCAGTCTGACTCAACAGATTTTGGCTTGAACAGACGAAAATACCCCCGAGGGTCTTAGCCAAATGCAAAATGACACATTTACCCTTAATCTTCATCTCTAAGGCTTGAATATCACATGAAGCTGAGATTCTTCACCACCATGAACAAACCGTGAAACCCAACCCTCCACCATGAACAACCTGTGAAACCCAACCCTCAAATCCAACAAAACTCAAATCTAAAAATACATAAACGGCAAATTTAACATCTTAAAAATCAAAATCGTTCTCTATTTCAATATTCTTTACCGAAATATTGAGAGAAAATTTTCTTGGGAAAAAAATTGAGAAAAATTGGTTTCTTTCCATGTTCTCTTCGTTCTTCTTCTTCACTGCATTCAATGTTCTTTGTGACCCTAATCCCCCATTTTGATTTAAACCCATCAAAAATTCATTTTCTCAAACATCCAAAACATTGGCTCAAGATTTCAATGGCTCAAACATCCAAAACATTGTAAGAAGGGAGAAACAAATGAACCCATATGCAAGGGAACAAATTTTGACAAACCCATAAGCGGATCTGGAACCATTCAGTGTGATAGAGATTTTGATGAAATCAAATCTGGGTTTAATTGAAAATGAAGATGAAGATGGAACCGAAATTGGAATTCATGTTTGAAAGATGAAGACGATGTTTTGTTGCTTTACCATGTGAGACAACATCATTTTCTCCTCCTTGTGTCTTTCCTGTTGTTTTATTCAGTGTGTTGGTTTTGTGTAGGGTCTCGTCCCTGTAGAGATTGTTGGCCAAAGGGTAGTTTTGTTTTACTTTGTTTTCTAGGAGTGTTGTTTCTTTGTTGTGATATCATGTGTAGTCCTCTTGCCAGCTTGTTTCTCATAGTTTAATGGTTGTGGTTTGTTATTAAGGCTGGATTTTGTTTGAGTTTTGTTGATATTTATTCATTGAAGTTTTAAAAAAAAAAATCTGGGTTTAAAAGATGAATTGTTGGATTGTGGTAGAGATGAAGATCAAGGGTAAATGTGTCATTTTGCGTTTGGCTAAGACCTTCAGGGGTATTTTCGTCTGTTCAAGCCAAAATGTGTTGAGCCAGACTGATTAGCTGACGTGGCAGTGATTAATTGGGCTGAGGGACGAAATTTTAAATGATTAAATTTTGCAGGGTCAAAATGCCAGGATTAACGAATACAGGGACCGATTTTTAAATGATCCCTAATTGCAGGGACGAAACATGTATTAAAGCCAACAAAAAATTGTGTTGATAACATACCTCACCAGTGAGGATTTGATTAACCAATTGCTTTGCTGATTCAATTTGATCAGGGGTCCCATCGATTTTTAATGTTCTTTCTGTTGATGTATCACCTGGGGGAGGATGCAAAGGTATCACCTGAAAAAATTGACGATATTAGTAAAAAGTTAAAATGAATAAGAGTCAGCTGTTAACAGCATCTAACTAGAATCTAACTTTTAACATAATCATGATTAAGAAACTATGTATCGAACAAGAAACGAAGACAAAAGCGCAAGAGAGAACCTGAATTCGTGCTCCAGTAGAAGCTTGCATACTCTTTATTGTTTCTCCTCCTTTACCAATTATAAGGCCAACCTAAAGATGCACACAAGAAACCACATCAACCCAAATGAGAATAAACAAAACACTGCCAAAAAACATGCCTGCAACTGGACATATTTCCTCCCCACACCTTATTGTTTGGTATTTGCATCACAAATTCATCACCCCCAGATTGTGCAACCATCCGTCTAGTGCCACCGCCAGAAGCCCCAGCTTCAGCCTAGTTAATAAACAACATGTATCAGTAATGTTTCACAAACAGGTCAAAGTTACACCAATTCCAACATCATTTGAGCATATTTATTCATGAAATACTTCATATTATAGTTAAAGAATCAGTAGAAAACAACTCTTATCGGTGATGTCTCACTAACAGTTTACAGTTGCAGCAATTCAACATCACTTTGTTTGAGCAAAATGTATCGTGAAATTTTCATAGTACAGATACAAAATCAGTTAAAACAAGTGATGTTTATCGAACAGATTAAAGTTTAAGCCACTAAAACATCATTTGAGCAAATTCATCATGAAATGATATCAGCAATGTTTTACTAAACGGTTACAATTAATGTCATTCAAGCTTCATTTGAGCAAATTTATCGTGAAATACTTCATATTGCAGATACAAAATAATTTGAAAAGTGAAAACAACTCCTACTAGTGAATGTTTCACTAAGAGGTAAAGTTACAGCCATTTGAACATCATTTGAGCAAATTTACCATGAAATTGTGCAAGATTAGAAGAAAACAACTCTCATTCACAGATACTTCACTAACAGTTTACGGTTAACAGTTGCAAAATCCGTTGAAAACAACTATTTCACTAACAGCTGACAGTTACAAAATCAACTCCTATTGAAACTCCATACAACAGTTATCAAATCAGTTCAAAGCAGCTGTAATCAATGATATTTCACTAAGGTTCAAAAAACATGAATTAATCAAATTATTATCGGTAAACACGAGTTTAAAAGAAATAAACCTCAGCAAGTACTTCGTTGATAAGTTTCTCAGCAGAAGAAACAGCATCAGGAGTACCCATAAGTTCAACCATCCTAGTGTGAGAATTAGGATCAGCATCCATATCACGAGTAACTTGAATCTTAGCACCAGATTGCATCTGAAGATACTTAATAGTTTCACCTCCTTTACCAATTAGAACACCAACCCTACCATTAGGTATCTCAATCTTTTTACTAGAACCATAACTACCTTGTTGCGATGAATATTGCGGCTTCAAATCGTAAGAATCAAATCCCGATTGTGGAGCACCGTTATCGGACTTGTTTCGTTTGGGATCGTAGGAGAGTGGTGGAGCGCCGGTGACGCTGAGAAGACGAGCGGCAACTTCTTGAGCTCGTTGTTTTGCGTTTGCGACTTCGAGTTCGATGTCGGTGGCGGTGGGTTGGTCATCATATTTGCGTTTTAGGGTTGCGTACTGTGCTTCTTCCGCCATTGAAACAAAACCCTAGGGAGAAGAAGAAAGTGAAAACACGGTGTGTGAAAGAATTGGATTAGGTTTTGTGAAACGAAACTGCGAGTCAAGTATATATATATAGGTGGCTACTACTGCGTTGTCGTTTTATACTGCTTAGTCAATACCAGAGTCACACTGCTACTGGTCCTTTCAGATACTAGAGACTAGGCATGATTATTCGGACTTAAATCTAGTTTTTAATCATAAAAAATCCAATTAAAAAAAAGTAATATAAGAATTTAATTACCATATTTTATAAGCATATCGAAGATATATGTATGCCCCGCGCGTTGGTGGGTTTAAATATAAATTTGATTTAATTTTTGTAGTTGAGTCGAGTTGAGTCTTGATAAAACTAATTTCTTTCAACAAGAAAATTTACGTCGCAATGCGTACATATGATAAATAATAAGTTTGGATTTATATACAAAAATCGTTGATGGTCGTTATAGATTTTTAAGATTTATGAATGAGTTCTTTTTTACGAAGACTTGTGAATCGACAATGTTATATTCAATGACAAAATTGATAGCGAAGTTTTCACGAGCTTCTTTTTCTTAAAATCAAAAGATATTGATAATTAACTGTTTGCCACCCCTCATCACTTGTGTCACTGTTGCTAAACGTGTCTTCATGCACCTCTACTTTGTTCATTGTAGGCAAAGCTATTTTTCCAAGTAAGACAGATACATGTTTTCATGTTGGTTTTAATATTATATTAATCTTGTCATCTTTGGAGAAGTATATAAATCAGATTCGAATGAGTTAAAGATGAACACGTAAGAGTTAAAAGCATGTTGATGCCGAGTTATTTTTTCTTTTGTTGCCTCATTCGTGAGTTTTTCGTGAATTATGTTTTGCGGCATAAAGCATTTCCCTTTAAATAAGTTAATTATTTATCTATGTAACTTATAATATAAGAATGTATTAAAATATATTTTAGTAGTTGATTAAAATGCCTTACACAAATGTTCATAAAATAAAATGATAATTGACGCATGATTAAGAGTAACGATAACTTGACAAATTTTTTGACAAAAATACAACACCATGACCAGTTTTGACATTTCAACCATAAATATGGTGTAATTTTGTAACATCCCCACACCCCCGTCTTCTTCCTATCTTCACTGTGTATTCTTCTCTGCACCACCATTCTGCTCACACCGTCGTCCGTCCTCCCCACCACCATCGTCCTCACAACTGCATCCTCCTTCCTCAACAACCATCGTCCTTACCATGAAATTTAGATATGTCCAGATCATTGACGCCTCGTCGGTGACAACCTTTTTCTTTGCAGCGTCGTCTTTCCTTCATCTTCTTTGAGGACCTGTAAGTGATGATGTTGGTGAGGACCAGTCGGAGAAAGAAGACGTCAGTGACGATAACACTGTCTTCCCTTCATCTTTTTTGTCTACCTGCAAGTGATGACACCAGTGAAGACGAGATGAGCGAAAGGCGACGTCGGTGATCGCAAGATAGAGTGTAGACGGCGTGGGTGGTGGCGCATGTGAGAGAGGATGATAGAGAGTGTATGCGCTTCTGAGTGAGGATGACAGAGAGAGATGGGTTGAAGGAGAAACATGTAAACCAAATAAAAAAAAATTGAAAATGTAGGTATTGATGTAGGTATAAAGCAATAGTGAATACGAAAATGTGTTTGAAAATATGTTTGTTTTTTGTGTGTTTAGGTATCATTTCTTCTCTATGATTAATTAAGACAAATAAAATGAAAAAATACAACATATATTGACTTTTTTGAAGAATAACATTATTATAACTAGCAAAAAGACAGGCACACTTTCTTTATTGCACGCAGCCGTTCCTATAAAATTGAAGGCCTGACTCTAACATTAAAATTAGGCTTCTAATAAATAAACAATTTTTTTAAAAGAGCAATCCTCTATTCAAACAGAAATACGATCCATAAGTATAAGAAATGACCATCACTGTAACTAACATAGAAATGATCAATATTTGCTTCCTTAACCATCTGGGGCATTGTTTAACTTTGTACAACGAAACCTTTTTATATTTAATTATTTTAAAGTAAGTTCAAATATTGAATTCACTTTGCCTGCAGATCACTGATATCCAATCAAAGTCAAAACCAGAGTACTAAAAAAAATTACGTGTAAGTATTCATAAAATAGTGCAAAGTTTTCCCTATTGTCGTCATCATCGAAGAGGCTATGGGACTCAAGGTCGCAGTTGCCATCGCTGTTCTGTAAACTGTATTGATTTTTGGCATGGACACATGGCGCAGGAGAGGAGATAAATGGAACAAAACACCAGTTCCCATTCCAAAATAATCAATGTTACACCATTAATCTGGAGTAAGAGAGATGGAGACTAATCGAAACACACATTGTAACTTATGAGTCAAACATGATTGGTTTGTTTAAATCCCAGGTACATAAGAAGCATTAACATATAAGAAACATTCAATTTCTCCAAAGACTTTAAGCCCCCAAAAAGCTCCACATAAAACATACAGAGTAAGGTAACATATCAACAGAATATCCACCAAACAAAGGGTGATTCATAGCAAGGTAAAACAACCATGAATTGCTTATTATAAAGTAGCTTGGTGCCAATAGATAAACTTAATCGACCTCACTGAGTCCACCAATGGAGGAAGTCCTTGCGCCTATTGATCTTCTTCTGCAGTTGGAGGAGTCCATACAGTAAAGCCTCAGCAGTTGGAGGGCAGCCGGGAACATAAATATCAACAGGAACAATCCTGTCACATCCTCGGACAACAGAGTAAGAGTAGTGGTAGTATCCTCCTCCATTAGCACAACTTCCCATGGAGACAACCCATCTAGGCTCGGGCATTTGGTCATACACCCTGCAATGATTTGTCAGCATTGACTTGAGAACTGTATGTTTAGGTGGCTTAATGGACCTAGTCCAAGACAGAATATTAATCAAGTTTCATGGGCAAGGGAATGTAGAAAAGCAAATTAAAATTAAAGACGGAATGATGGATAAACAAGGTAGGGTACTATAAAAAATTCAAAATTGTATAGACAGAATAATGGATAATCACAATTTTCATATGACAAGTCTTGCTAACAAGTGCCCCGGGGGCACTTGTTAGCATTTCCCAAATTTTAAAATAAGAGGGATCCACTCCCAAATCCCAAGTGATTAAAAACAAATTCACATAAATAAAAAAAGTAATAGAGTCCTATAAGTGGAACAGCAATCTGAGTAATGATATATTGATAGATAAAGATGGGCAGACTAAAGTTTGGCATCATAGAATCATTTTTTTCCCTTCCAAAAAAGGAAAATTAGTATCATGGAATCATGTTAAAATAAAAAAGAGACAAATCACACTCTTTCTGTAACAATCAGACCCAATTGAACATTTTCGTAGAGATAGAATGTTCACCCTTCACATTCAGGTGTGAGACAATCATTATCCACATATGAACCTCTTCCGACATGCAGTGACATTCAAATTCAATTGAAATGATTTCTACAACAACATTCAAGCACATAGAGATGAATGTCTGTTAGCCAACCCCAACAACTTAAGTGTGTATTGTTGGGAAGAAAGATCTGTAGAAGGGAATTAGACGCTCATAGGGGGGGCAATGTGAAACAACATAAATGGGGAAAAGAGAATGAGTTTTGGGGAGCAAATTGTGATTGCAATAACCTGCACACTTGGCAGGTAAATGGAACCTGCTTCTGGAAGAATCAATTTGGTATTTTGATAATATTGTTTGATACTATGCCAAAATCAACAGTAGCAGAAGAATCAATTTGGAAGATTTCATTAATAAAATGGTGAGTGCTCTAATTCTTTTTCCCTAGCTATTAGCCTCCTACAGGCAGAATATATTGAAGCAGCCTATGATAAGATAATAGTCAATCAAAAGAAACGAAACAGAGTATAAATTGCACGATAAAATCAAGTGGGTAATCAAGGACCTGTTTGGATTGGGTTATATGAGTTTAGCTGGACTCTGATGACATGTCCATAAGATGCTTTCAATTTATTTCCATAACTTGTCCATGATAACTTATGAAAACAACTTGTGGCTAATATAAAAACAATTTGACTTTATTTTATCTTCTGTTGGATAAATATCTTATACATAAGCACTTACATGATCAACATTTACGCTATATAAGCGTTTAATTAAGTTGTTTATTCAAACAAGAGTACAAGACCTAACTAAATTAAGAGGGCATTTTCAGTCTCAGAAATACTCCTTTTAATAAAGATATGAAGAAACAACAAATATGCCACCTTTGTTGAATTTGAACACCCTTCATGATTGCAGATAACGAACACACAATTGTAGCAAAAAGTTACAGAGTCTTATATGTGGAGCAGCAATCCAAGTAATAATATATTGATAGTTGATAGATAAAGATGAGCTGCCTATAGTAATTAATAGCATAGACATCTAAACTTTAAAAGTGACATACATCACAATTTTTAGTCTCAGAAATACTCATTTTAGTCTCATAAATAAAGAGGCCATTTTTAGTCTCAGAAGTACTCATTTTAATAAAGATATGAAGAAAAACAAATATGTCACCTTTGTTGAATTGGAACTCTCTTCATGCAGATATAGAACACACAATTGTAGCAAAAAGTTACAGAGCCTTATATGTGGAGCAGTAATCCAAGTAATGATATATTGTTAGATAGTTGATAAAAAATTAAACAATCATATACTTTTTATGTCATTTTATATTTATTAGTCACTTTGAAATAGATAAAGATGAGCGGCCTATAGTAATTATTAGCAGAATCATATAAACTTTAAAAGTGACATACGTCACATTTTTTTCAGTAACAACTGGACCCAATTGAACATTTTTGTAGACACGAAAAGTTCACACTTCACACCCCTCACATTAAACGTGAGACGATAACTATCCACGTACGAACTTCTTCTAACATGCAATGACTACATTCAAATTCAATTGAAATGGTTTCCAGAACAACATTCGAGCACGTAGAGAAGACAACCTAGTTGCCAACCCCTATGACTTAAGTCTGTATTACTAGGAAGAAGGACAACTGCAAACTTTAAGTTTTTCTGTTTGGTGCTTATCTTTGGTATTTTGAAGGTAGTGAGTGCTCGAATTCCTTTTTCCTAGTGTGACAGAATATACTGTAGCAATTCATGATAATACAATATCGAATCAAAAGAAATTAAACAGTGTAATTTTCTCAATTAAATCTTATTTGCGAATTGAGCTTATCTATTGGAACAAGACAAACACTCGTAAAACTAATTGGGATACGAGGTTATGAAACCAACTCATGACATGTCCATAAGCTGTTCTCAGCTTATTTCCACAACCTCTCCAGGATAGCTTATGCATTTCATTTTTATTTTTTGTTTTTTTGAATGGCAAGTGCTAGTGGTTAGTTGTTGGATAAACAGTTTATTTGCAGCTTATAGCACAAATGCTTAGCATGATAAACACTTATGCATAAGCTTACATAAGCTATTTCTATAGCAAAAGATAAAATAAAGTTAAATTGTTTTTGTATAGGCTATAAGTTGTTTTCATAAGTTATCTTATAAAACTTATGAAAATAAGCTTAAAAAAGCTTAAGAAAAATGTCGTAAGCTTTTTCCATAAGTTCTCCTAAACAGTCACACAAAACTTATGCCAGGATATAAGCTCAAGTAAATCAATCCAAACAGACCCTTATACAATAAACGCTTAATTATGTTGTTTATTTATCCAAACAGAACCTAAATCAAGAAGGCAATTTAATCTCAAAAACACTCAATTTAATAAAGATATGTAGAAACAACAAATATATCCCCTCTGTTGAATTTTTACGGTCCTCATCATACATACAGCACACATTTCTAACAAAACAAACAAACAAATGCTTCTATAGGTGCAAACAATTTGAGAATTTGAAACCAATAATGCGAATATGCACGATATAAGAACAGGAATGTAAAAAACCCTAGAAAAGGGGAAAAGGAAACATACTTGCGAAGAGCAGGAGCCATCTTATTGGTAAGAGTACCAGCAACAATCATACAATCAGATTGACGAGGACTAGGTCGAAAAATGATACCAAATCGATCCAGATCGTAACGAGCAGCACCAGTATGCATCATTTCAACAGCACAACAGGCGAGTCCGAAAGTCATAGGCCAGATTGAGCCAGTACGAGCCCAATTCATGAGATTATCAACCTTCGAGATCACGTACTCCGCCGTCTTTGATATTCCGACGGGAGAGGTGGTCGATGGAGGAGGCGGTGGAGCGTAAGGGGTGGGTGTGGTTGATGAGAGAGAAGGGAGGGTTGTGTGGAGAGAAACGCATCGTTGTGGTGAGGCTATTTGAGATAAACGTGAGGAGGTTCGAGTTAGAAATGCTGCCATGGTGGTTCGTTGCTTTGAGAGCACCGTTCTTCCCCTCGTTCTTCTTCTTCTTCTTCTTCTTCTTCCTTCTGTTTGTTGTTTATGGATGGAGAATACAACAGCGAAACTGTTTTTGTTAGGCGACGTGGTGCACCGTGCTCCATCATTTTTTTTACAAACCAACCCCTAAACTTTACAATATTGAATTTCTGTAGCACATTTATTAGAGAAATATACCTGTACAACCATTTTTTTTTTGGCTAAACTGCATTTACCCTAAGTTTTAAAATGTTGCAATTTTGACCCCTATTAAAAAAAATGGCAAAAGTGACTCCATATTTAGGGAAATATGCTCTTTTGACCCCTAACATAAGGGAAATGTGATATTTTGACCCCTTATCTTCTCAAAAAGTTGCGATTATGCCTCCTATTTTGGGACATGTGGCGCCTTCTCAGCAATTTTGGGACGAAGGGGACCAAAAATGTAATTTTTTTTAATAAGGGGCCAAAATAGCAATATTTTAAAAATTAAGGGCAAAAAGTACGGTTCAGCCTTTTTTTTTTTTTACAAATACTATGATATTTTCTTTTTCATACTCACATTATGATTTTGATTTCTCTCTATTGTTTTGATTTTTGTACCAATATCTCTTTTTCTTTTGTAAAATTTTGATTGTCTCAAAAGTTACCATATAAATCAGTTGTTCAAATAACACTACTCTATTTATTATGTCAAATTTCTATGTACATGTAAAACCATTTTTACTTTTACCCGTGCATCCCATCAGGGCCGTTTCTGAGATTTTGGTGACCTAAAGCGAACCTACAATTTGGGTCCTAACTAATAAAAATATATAAACATCAAACTTGATACAAAAAACTACGCAATTTTTTAGGGCCTAATAGACACCTAAAAAGAAAATTTTGAGGCCAGAATTTCATACATATTTTTTGGGGCCTAGGTCGGTCGCCCTCTTCGTCCTGTCTCATATACGACCCTGCATCCCATCAAATTATATCAAATAAATAGTTGTAAAAATATAGTAAGAACTAACTTTAAAAAGTGATATCATAGAGTAATTTAATTGAATACAAATGTAAATTTTTATTTTTTTCTGCTTTCATTCTGGTTTCTGACCCACTGATGGTGGGCGACGAATCAGACTCGTGCTATATGCACACTGGCCAAGCGTTGTTTCCTCTGAAAATCGAACCCTATATTCTTCAGATACGCTCTTGGAAGGAGCCAATCAACTTGGTTAAAATTATGTTGTTTTTGTATCCAAATTAAATTTAAAAAAAAAAAATTAAGTAAAAAATATTTACAAATCTAGTTTATAAAAGATTAAACAATCATTATTTTTTTATGTCATTTTATAGTCGTTTTAAGGATTAATTTTAACAAACAATTTAATTTTAATAAGTTAATTATTTTTTACTAAACCAATGCACACTTTATAAACTTTATTTGACTTAGACACTTTTAGAACTTGTATTCCACAAACCGAGATAATAAACTATTATTTCAAATTTATATCATCATTCTCTCTTCAATTTAGTCATAAATTATATAAATATAATAAGCGTAACAGGCTAATTTTCGCTAGATTTCTTTTATTGTTTATTTTGTGTGTTTATATATGCTTGTATGTGATTATTTGCCTCTGTGTGTATTTTAGTGGGATTTGGTATTGGAAGGGTATTTTAGTCATTTCGGACTTAAGGGTATTTTAGTCATTTTGCGAGCAAACGTAAATTAGTAACTTCACTGTGAGGATTATTTGTAGTGCTTTAGTGACAGAGATTATTTTTACTAAGTTACTAGTAAAGCAGGGTAATTAATTAAGAGTCGATAACTGTTCGTTATTTTATCCGTTAAGTGAGCAGAAATTTTGTGAATTAGTTAATGAGAACTTTGAGCCAATTAAGACAATTAAGAGTTAAGCTCATTTGTGTAGAGCCTATATAAACTCTAGTCTTAAGAGAAATTAGGGTTTTACTCATTTTCACACAATTTTTGAGAGAGATAGAGAAAGAAAGAGCAAAAACAAGGGTCAGAGAAGAAGCTTGGGAGAAGAAGAAAAAGGGTAGAGATTCAAGAGGGTGGAGCACAAGTGAAGCTTAAGCTAAAGATTGTGCTCAATTAAGGTAAGGGGGGTAATGTTCATTCATAATTTAAGCTAGAATCTCTTTTTCTACTTAATTTCATAAGTGCTTATTTTGTGAATTGAGATTTTTGTGAAATTAAATGATAAAATTCGTGCTCCTTTTTCATGTAGAATTATGGGTGTGATAAACTTCATGAATTTGTGGTGTTATTATCTTAAATTTCATTGTTGTTGTTGTTGAGTTGTTTTCATGATTTTTTACTATTTGAGTGAAATTCATGAACTGTTGTATGATTGGTGTTGAAACATGTTTGAATTCACTTCATTAATGTTTATTTATGTTTAAGTGTTGATGGGTTTTGAATTGGTGTGGTTGTTTTGAAGTTTGAATGAGAAATGAGAAAATGGTGGTTTTTGGGGAAAATAAACCAGATGATGATTTTGAGATGAATTAGTATTTTAATCTAATGTTTGTTGTGGTTTTGAATGCCTTTTTATGTTTGTAATCAAATGTATAAGTGTTGGGGTCGAATTTGGGATCAAGGGGATCAAAATTGGGGTTTTGGGGTGAAAATTGGGAGTTCCCGAGAGGGAACAACCTAAACAGGGAAACCTGTTCTGGTGCAACTCGCCAGGCGAGTTGCTCAGTGGCAGACCCCTTCGTTTTGGGTGTTCCGGGCTATGGGGGTCGATCCAGGTGGTTCCAAACTGATCTTTTTGATGTAATTAAATGTATTTGAGCTTTCTAAACCTTTGTAACATCATTTGAGTTAGATTGGACTTGGTTTTGTGAATCATATCATAACTTTTTGAAATAGTTCAAGAACATGAATTTTCCGAAAAATCAATTTCTCAAAGGAAAAAGTGTAGGGCTAAGGATGTCTAGTATTATTATGATTTGTAAAAATGTTTTGGATGAGATTCATGGACTTCAACTTGGTTTTGTCTTAAAAACTTGAACTCTTTGAAAAACGGTAAAATGATACGAACTTTGCAAAACTTTAAAATTTAAGTGAATTGGCCTATGATATGTTGATGTATACACTACTGCATTCATATGTGATTTGTGTATACACTTAGTTGAGGCTTCTCAACGTCTTTGATTTGGTTTGTGACATAACATGGAAATGAAAGAAATGAGATAAACTTGCCATGATTTTGAGATTTCTTATAATTGGCCTAGGATACTCATATGTCTAAGCTACTATGAACATATGTGAGTAGTGCATGTGTTTTGTTAAGGCAACTGAATACGTTTGCTTAGTTTTGGTTGAATTCCTTAATAGTGACTCACCTTGAAAATGTTAACTTTGATGGCTATGTTGAAGATGTTGAACTTGATGACAGTGTTTTATGTCGTTGTTTATGTCTATGGATTATAACATGATATATATGTTGTTGGTTGTTGACGTGTTGAAATTATGCATGCTAAATTGTTGAGCTTGAATGTGGTGATTGCATGTATAATATTGGAGACGATTATTAGTGATAGTTTGTGTGAACATATGCATTGTTGTTGAGTCATATGTTCATGCATTCATGACTGATGGTGACAGATTTTATATCCATATTGACCACGATTATGATATTTTTGTTGCATCATGAGATGACGACTGGTACCACATGCATGTAGGAGTCGTGTCTAGGCGCATAACATGATTTGACATGAGTCTTAATTGTTTATGTGCTTGGTGATGGATGTGATTGATGAATTGCATGCTTGTGATGATTGGAATTTATTTGGGTTGATGAATAATGTTGAAGTTGAATGCTCTGTTGCTTAATCATTTGAAGTTTAATTTGATGAAATCTTTTCAATTGCTTATGCTTAATTAGGATGATGTGAAGTTAACCCCCAGTGATCGTTCGGTTGACCGCCTACCTATTTGTATGAATGGGTAAACGGCGTGCAGGAGTGGCTTTATTGCTTGCTTGGTGAGTGTTTGAGGATAGTGGGAGCTTCCTCCGTTATCTGTGTTTGGAGTCTTAGTTTAGGGCTCTGATTTAGGTTGCCGGTCTTTTCTTTATTTCGGTATTGACTATGTTGTTGAGATTTTACTCACATGTTGAGATTGGAGATTTATTTGTGATGTATGTACAATGCTCATGACATAGCTATTTGGAGATGTATGCTATTTATCCGTTGCGACGTTTTTGAGAAAAAATTTATTATGCATGTTTTGAGAACTATTGAAGACGTGACGTCTATTTCTTGAATATTGGTATTATTCGCGTGTTTTATCGCTTTAATAGAAGTAGGGCGTTACGATAAGCAATCCTAACGTAAATAAAACTCGTCAGTTTAATCTTTATTATTAACATGTTTGGAATTAATCAGGGTCGTATATGAGGTAGGACGACCAGGGCTGTCTTAGGCCCCAAAATATAAGTACAAAATTTGAGCCTAAAAAAATTAAGGATTCATTAGGCCCTAAAAAATTACTTAAATCCTGATGAGAAGTGTGGTTGTTAGTAATGAGTTTAGTTCTTTGTTGACCCATTTATAATATATTGTGATGTTAAAAGGAGAGTTCAAATTCTTAGCCTTCCACCATCCCAAACTTTTCCGTCAAAATTTAAAAAAGTATTTAAAAGTTAAAATTATTGAAAAACTATCTTCGATCATTAATGTAATAAGAAATGTTGAATGGTCTAGCCATTTTATGTATTGAAAAAGATATGATGGAACATATTGATGTTGCCACAATTATTAGTCATTTTTGTCAAAAAAAAAACAATTATTAGTTATTAGTCACTTTGCATCTATAATTATTAGCCAATTTTTGTGTAAGCATTTGAATATCAAATAAAAAACTATATTTTTTCTATATGAATTTTGATGTTTTTGTTAGATAATTTCTTAACATAGTAAACACTGCCCTCTTTAAGTAAATTATTTTCACACTTTAAAAATTAAAAAATTTCTATGTACTCATTATCAAGGATCCAAGTTATAAGTTTACCATAGGCCACCAAATTCTCAAAAACAGTTTCAGGACTAATCGACAAAGTTTATGTACTTGGAGACGACTTTCATACACTTTATGACTATTTGAAAATGTGTTTTTGGAAACACCACAACAACATGATCCAGAATAGCAGAGCAAAGACATCTAACTAAGTGTTGTTACGAAGAAAGTATTTATTGAAAGATTGGATGTTTACGCAAAAGTTTCGTTTGAAGCAAAATGTTCCAACTTGTATTTTTGTTGAGAGTGGGAAGGAACTAAATCAAGATCATTTCAAATGCAACATCGATGCATCATTTTGAACTCAACTTAAAAGAGTTGGAATTATAATTTGCGTAAGAGATGATAACATACAGTAATTTTGTTTTCACCGGGTTTTCTCTATTAATAAGGGAAAACTACTGGATTGCTTAGTGTTACAATGGATTTATGATCTCCAAATAGAATTTGTTGGTTTTGAGAAGGACTTTAAAATTATGGCGGACAAATTTCATAAGGAGAAACTTTGAGTTAGGTGCTATTTTACTAGATTGTAGGGCTCTTTTTTAAAAAATAAATTCAAAATTCACATGTTGAGTTTATTAGGAGACAAGCTAATGAGACAAACTATCTTGTAAAACAATCACATTTTTAGCTCATGTCCATATTTGATTGATATTAACACCTATATCCCAACATTATTATTAATGAAATGATATAAACATCATTACATAAAAAGTCAAAATTAAGGTGAATTGAAAACAAACAAGTCAAGCTTGCACTAATTTTGTGAGATGCCTCCTCCTGATACTTGTTCTCTTCCTGTTTCATTTTCTTCACCTTCAAAAATGTAAAAATGTAAATAAGCAAATTTTAACTATTTCTCTCTTATTTTCCCTAAAAAAAAAACTATTTCTCTCTTATTTAATGATAGTATTTATTAATTGCATTTAATTTTATTCAATTTTGTATTTTCTATGAATCAATTTATTATTCACGAAGGATAATTTAGTCAATAGACATATTTTTTTAATTTAGTCAAAACTCCGAACCTTATATTATGCATTGGACAATGAGAAATATAATCAACCGTTTTTTTTAAGTTTTACAAAAAAGAAACTATATTTCTTAACATGCACAATCTTATCAAATTTTGCTTATTTTCATTTATTTTTGGGTGTTCAATTTATAATTATTGAAATTGATCTGGAGATGTGATTGAGATCTTTCTAGTTCAGACATTATTTCTAAATTTTGTAAATTTAGGATTAAATTGGCTAATTCCTACAATTTCAAGAACTAAGTTTTTTTTTTAAAGAAATTTCAAGAACTAAGTTGTTGATTCATTCTTGGCGCAAACGAACTTTTTTTTTATGTCATAATTACTGGACAATTTTTTATCAGTTCAACCCTCTTCAACAATGTTTCTAAAAGAAAAATCATATGTGTCGTCATTAGGTTGTTGCCGGTGTTTCAACTTTTATCAGAATTTAATAATTTACAACTTCATCCACCACAATGGATATGCTGATAATTTAAGTTCAACGTATTTTTTTTTAAGAAGATAAAATGAAATTTATTTAAAACACAAAGAATCTTAGCAAGCACAAGGAATGCTAAGTTAGAAGATTTAAAGAGCAACATACAAAGGAAACATGTCTCTGTATATGCTGAACACCCAAACAAACACCCATGTATCAAATATAAACTTTTACAAGCAAACCAAAAACACCCTCCACCAAAGGCCCTCGAAACCAATAAAAATTAAACACCAAACAAAGAAGTCATCTCCAAAAACTAAAGTATAAACGTCTGCGATATAGCAGAAACAAGTCTTGTGTCAAACCGTTAAAAAACCTCTCCAAAATAACCATCAAGCCTACTAAAAATTCATGTAACCGCACCTTAAACAAACCACACCAGCTAACATCCATGTAACTGAAAACCCCATCAACAACAAAACTCGAAGAAAAAAACCCACAAAAAGCATAACCACCACTAGTCACCACAAACACCACCACCAAAACTACCATTAACCACCAAAAAACCACTATTAATCCTCATCAAAAACCAGCACCAGCCATCACGAAAACCAAAAAACCCCACTGTCCTTCCCATCAGCCACCACCACACACCTCTAGCCACCACACAACCACCACGAAAACAACAACGAAAATAGCTACGACGTTTTCGATGCTCTCTATCACCACTTCATCACCACCACCACACAAATCCACCACCACACCGCAGATCCACCACCACACCACCACAAGTCGGACTCTTCTCTCCACCGATCCACCAAAACAACATCGTCTACACCACTGCAAAACCACCATGTCATCACTACCTTCACCTTCTATCATCGTCAAGACCGTGCCCTACTCCGCCACAACACACCAACAGAAAATAAAACACGCAACAATTCAAAATGAAAAAAGTAGCCGCCGTTTCGAAGAGAAACAAAAACAAACAAAACACACAAGACCATCGGAGAACAGCAACCTTAACGCCGACGCCGACTGATCTGGCGTTTAGAGGTGGTGCGGAGGACTGGTGTCACTCGTCGCACCACCACCTTGACCGGCTACATCTTGCAAATTGAGGGTTTGGATTGGGGTGGAAGTAGGTGTAAGCGGCACCTATATATCATATTTCATACATATATGTCAACAACTTTGCGTTTGCATTTTGCACGAGATCTGATCTTTGCGAAGGATTGATAAAATTACAGTGTGGTTCACTAATCTTTGTTGGAGATATTTGTCTTCTATTCACCATGAATCTCTTCATATGACATATAAGTTGGATAAATGATTTAGTGCCTTAGTCAAGGTGTGTAACATTGTTCTTGTCCGTACAACTTTTATAATAACGTGAGTATATCAATCAAAATGAGCTGGATTTAAGGACAATATTGTCGGTGGAATATTGCAGATTTAAGCGTGCAGGTCAATTGTAACAAAGGAAAAGTGATTTCAACTAAATGTTAAAACATGACGCAGAGCTTTTAAAAAGAACCGTTAAGCAGACTGAGGGACTTACAAAAGGAAAAAAGTAAGAAAAAAAAATAACAATCTATAAAAAGAAAAGTGAAGATTCAATTTAGTTGCTCACAATTATCTTATGGTCCAGTTTAATAAAAAAAAATATCAAATTAGTTATTGTCATTGATATTTTCAAATTAATCTCTCCGCTATAATGTTATAACGAGTCGAAAACTAATTTATCCTTCACGTAAAATTGTTAGGACTAACTTGGATATTATTTATTGTTAGAAACTAATTTAGGTCACAGAAAAATTAGGATGAACCAACCTAAACCATTACTCTAAAAAGAAACCTGAGTTACCAAAACCAGTGGCTGAAGAAATCATGAGGAAACGAGATAGAACTCTCCTGCTAGATTCACAGCAATTTGATATTGTGCCGTTTAAAAGCACTTGCCGTACACTAAACCTTGAGGAGTCAGAAATCAATAATAAATAAAAGTGAAATTATTGGGCAACATAGATCTCTCATCTCTGGCTCTAGACAGTCCAAACTAGCAAGCAACTAATGATCCAACAATGAAAACAATTCCAAAAGAGATGTTTTGTAGAAAAAATCCAATTTAATGATGTTAACTTATGGAATAAGACTTTAATAGAGAAACAACATAGGATAAAGTGACATGATTAGCTTCTTTGTTAGAACCGAATAAAGAAACGATCAAAACACAAATGGAAAGTGCACAATCTTTGGTAACAAAGTTAGGTCAATTTTACATACTCTGACTTCATAGTGGATGCATTCATCTCTATAATATAATCGATGAAAGATTAAGATCAACTTACAAACATCTTCTAAATAAATATTATGGTTCAATGTGACTTTGTCCACTTATCGGTACCTATGAATCATACTCATCATTATCATATTTTATTGGCTCATTAAACACCGAATTGAAACAAAATATGATCAATTATCCTATTTTGTCCGTCTTATCACTTGCCACCATCCGGCCTAAAGGGCTGGGGGAAATAAAAAAACTATGTGATTAAAAGTAATCTCATTCTTAAACTATAAAAATATTCAAATTTACTGTTTAACTGAAGTTGCTGATGCAGTCACAACATGATATTTACCAAGAAAAATTGTCTGTCCCGCATTCCCTAATGTGCCACTTATAGCTGGATTACAAATTCAGGATAATATGCTTTTTAGAAGTTTGCCCGATTGATTAATAAATGAAAGTAAAGCAAAGTACTAGGATTTCTTTCTCTAAATTCTGATTTCCATTGCAACTGCAAAACCTTGGGTAGGAAAGGTCCAAATAATGAAAAACCATGTCCTTTATTTGTACTAGACTTTCCTTAAATGCACCTTTTTACAATCACTTTACAATAGTGCCACCATAGACCGCACAATAAAAATTAACAGAGATTGTGATATCTACTGCTTTTGTTTTGTTTGTGAGTCTCTAAAATATATAATATTGGATGTTTGGTAGTGTATATATAAGTGGGGTGGTGCCAGTTTGAAGGGTAAGTACATTGCACAAGTAACATGTGCTAGGTATATTCTTTGTCAAGTTATAAGAAATGAGAATAGCTAGGAAATGCTCATATTGTGGAAACTTTGGTCACAATTCAAGGACTTGCAATAACAGTCTCAAAGAGCAATTTCATCTTTATTCTTCTTCACCTTCATATTTGCCCACAAAAAGGAGTTTCAGAAAGAACTACCTGCCATCATCGCGGACCTCTTTATCAATAGCCTCCTCCTTGCCTACCATGTTTGGTTCAAATGAAAATTCAGATAGTTGCGTAAGAAACGGGCATATATCAACAATCAGACCCAGTAAAAAAGGTTATAATTATACTATTGTCTCATGTCTCACCTTACGGATCAGTTTTGTGAGGGTTAAATTAGGCTGAATCCAAAATTCAAAATCCGGCCAAGTGAATGCTCCATATAATGAGAAAATTAAGAATGGATGGACATTTCAACTAATTATGATTTAATTTGAACTATAATTTTAACAATTGATTTATTGATACCACTCACTTTATACTGGTTATATGAATTTTAGACTTTCTTTACATTTGCTATACCCTAGAATTGTGAATTGTTGCTTGGAAACGAAATTAACATAATGTACGTTTTTTTATGATCAGGTATGCAGTGGACTGAGGAGGAGCACGAGATATTTCTTAGAGGACTTGAGAAGCTTGGGAAGGGTAACTGGAGAGGTATATCTAGAGATTTTGTAACAACAAAAACACCAACCCAGGTTGCTAGTCATGCACAAAAACATTTTCTCCGTCAGTCTCAGAATTGCTTGATCAATAGAAGAAAACACCATCTTAACCTCCATAATGTAAGTAAATTAAAGTATCTCTCCATATAAATAGTTACATGGACACAGACCTTACTTTAAACTTCTTTAATTTTCACTATCTTATTCTATATTGAATTTAGCAGGTGGGATGTGAAAAATCAGCAATAAATTTGACTCCAAATGATATCAGCTGCATAAGCCAACTAAGTGGAAGTAGAAATTTTCTTCCTCAGTGGCTTTCTCATCCTCAACATTCAATGATGAAATGGCCTAACTCTTCAACATCAACGAATTGTACTCCTCATAGTGCAGCACCTGATTTAGAACTCACACTTGCAACTCCCATGCCATTAGAGCTAACAGAAGCATGCTCTGTAGACCCCTTAAGCTAACCAGTAGTGTATGTGACTACTGATTTGGAACAGTTGTGCTAATTTTATTGTGTCACTCACTTTGTGTAGCATTGATTTTCATGGAATAAAATAGAGAATGGAAGTATACCACATTTTAAAGACTAGTTTTAGGTTGAACAAGCGAGATAATTCTTCATCGTGCACACATTATTTTTTCACCATTGGATCAATAAATTTCGTCATTAGATAAAATGATATATGATGGAACTTTTTGATCAAATGATGAAAAACACACGGATGGATGGTGTAAGACTATTTTACTTGTGTATGACAAAGTCTATTTTAACACAATAAAGTGGGAGAGAGTTGCCCAAAGAACTTTCACTTTAATAAAAAAATTTAGACAGAAATAGCATGCGATTTTTTTACTGAAAATAAAATAAAGCACTATATACAAAGAAAACATGTGAATATAAAATAAAAATAATATGAGATGTAAAATTTTGAAACTATTAGAGTTCGTATTTGCAATCCAAAATACATAAATATGTATTGTACAACATAGTCAATGACTCAATAATATTGATAATCTTGTTTCAAGCTATATGTATGCAGACTGCAATATACTTCTTAATTTTACACAACCTAGTAGATATTGTGTGCTTTTAATATGAAAAATGATTTTAATAATTGAAGAAAAGCGTACAGTTATTTTGAACCCTTATGCTCGCAGGATTCAAATTCAGAGGTGTTTAATTAAAATTACTATGGAATGATTTGAGTTCTTGACATTTGCAAGTAATAGTTTGTTATTTCCTATCTGTTATCACTCGGTTGAGTGTGATTGTTTTTTTCTTTCCAATCTATACAAACCATTATAACTCATTTATTATGAGTACTCCCTCAGTCCCAAATTGCAAGTGCAAATGAGTCAAACAAAATTGATGTGTATTTGATTTGAAATTTTGAACCAAAACTAGTACCTTGTGATTGTTCCATAACCCAACTATATATAATATTCAACTGTATATAATATGGTTGTTTTGAGTTTAAATAAATACTATTAAGTTAATCATCCCATAGATAATTAGAGTAACTTATAATTAGTAGCAGAGCCAGCCTTTTAACTTAAATAATCCATAATTGCCAGAGGCTTTGACCCTTTGCATATACCATACTTTTTCAAAACCTTCTAAATCTTTCTTTTGTTACTTAAAACAATAACTACAAGTACAACAAATATTCTTATAGACTAAAGTGAGGCAAAAATCCACACGTAGAAATTTAAATTAAAAAATTGGTGCATTTTAATAATTGATTCTTAAATCTGCAAAAATGATAGTATTTTTTTGGCAGAAATTAACATTTTGGAAATGAATTAGTGAAAATTTAGAGAAAACTACCTCATTCTTCAAAATATCAATTTTTTCTCTTGAAAGGTTGTACCATTATATGTGCACGAGAAGATGAAACATATATTCTCTCTTTCTAGAGTTTATTGTAGTATTCGATGTAAAAAAAAAACTTGAATTATCTCCTTCAAGTAAGGAGATGCAAACTCTAAGTTTTTTCATGGAGTAGTGGCTAGTAGGAGAAAGCTTAATCCTTTGGTGTGTATAAATGTGAATGAAGTTAGGGTCGAAGGAGTAGAAGGTACTTGAGAGCTTACCTTTTATGATGGTGACGTAAATTCTTTTGTGTCTTTGTTAATTGAGAAGGAAGTTAAGCGTGCAATTTGGGATTACGATAGTTTCAAGTGCTTCATGGTGTATATTTTAGTTAAATTTCTAAAAGAATTTTGGGATGATCTTAAAAATGATTTATGTGTATCTTGAATGAATTTCATGCTAATGGGAGAATGGTTAAAGGGTCTAAGTGCATGATGTTGTTCTAGTTCATAAGGTCGACAATCCACAACGATTATCTTATTTTAGGCTTATTTCTCTAGTGGGGTGCATGTGTAAACTCTCACAAAGGTTTTGGCAAGCAGGCTAAATAAGGTTATTACGCCGGTGATAATTTGGAGAAACGTATCATGTTTGTGAAAGGAAAATAGATTTTTGATGGTATTATTATAGCAAACAAAATCGTTGATAAGACTACAAAATTAAAATTTTTAAGGTTGATTTCGGGAAGGATTATGACTCAGTTGACTTGAATTATTTAGGTGTCATGATTAAAATGAACTTTCAAGTAAGATAGAGAATATGAATGTTGGAATATGTAAGAATAGTGAGAACGACAATTCAAGTTAATGGAAGCCCAATTAATAAATTTAGAGTGAAGATTTTTGACTTTGGCATCGATTAATATTGGTTTATTTTCTAGATTTCAGGTTGATGAAAACTACAATTCTCTTTTTAAGGTGACTCATTTGCAATTTGCAAATAATACCTTAATAACGAGGAAGAAGAGTTGGGCTAATATTTGCATCATCAAGGCTATTTTGCATCGGTTTCAATAGATGTCGGACTTAAAATTAATTTCCACAAGAGTTTACTTGTGGGGATTAATGCAACTAACTCGTGGTTGGAGGAAGCAGCACAAGTGTTGCATTGTAAGCTTGGCAATACCCCTTTCAAAGATCTTGGGTTTTCATATTGATAGTAATTTCCGTTGAATAATATTATTTTTCTATGTGTTTGACTTGTATTTTAAAAACGAAATTTCTTATTATGAATTTTTCAAACAATATCTTTATGACACTTGTTAACATTATGCAAAAGTTTTTACTAACAGAATCTTTAGCATACTAATAGTAGTTAACAAAACTCTTTAATTAAAATCCACTAAAATAAAATGACACGAGAACACCATATGCCAAACTGTAGGACATGTGTATAATTTTCTTGTTTGGATTATGAACGGTGAGGCTGTCTGGTAGGCATATCCGATCAAAAAGACTGACATAGACAAGAGCAAGTCATAAATGGTTCATTTATGAAATTTAGGATTTTGGTGGGATTGCGTTCCTCCATTAAATAGAACTCACCTATACCAAGTGAATACAGTCCTCACCGTTTAATAACATGAGATCTGGAGTGGTGGGAATTGGAAACTAACTAGACTTCTTGATAAGTTTGATAATTATTAAAATGAGAAATTGATATTTCACATCAAAATTTTGATTCCAATTACAATGTTTTTTTTTTTGTGTGAGATTAATTTGTTAACACGTGTAAATTATAAAAAAGAAAAAAATAAGAGAGATAAAGATAAATGTATACACTAATATATATTTTATTTGGTCACATTTATCAAGAAATATTCTTTTTTCAAATTCAATAAATAATTTATGTATCTTGATTATATTTATAAATATACATTAAATATGCAATCAATTTGAAAAAGAAATATTTTTTTATAATTGTGATCGGAACGAGTATGTTACTTGTATTTTGATGTTTAACTAACACAATTCTATAAAATAAATGTTAATGACATCTTTTTAATTTGATAAGATTTTTTATTTTTTTATGAATAAGTGACGAGTAGTTTAGTGGTTAGAAATTCATTTCTTATGATGAATAAGTGGGGAGTTTAAGGTTCAAACTGGTTCATGCATATTACAATGAATTATCCCTATCAAATGAGTTAAACTCACAAAAACAATAAAAAAAAAAAAAAAAAAAAAAAACTCACAGATACAAAGAAAACGATATTTACAAGACATGTTCTTTAATCCTGAGAGTTGGTAGCCATGCTTTGCCGAAATAAATTTTCTCCATTGAGAAGATCACCAAGGCTTTAGGCCTCGAAAAATATATGATAAAAATGTCTCATATTCTAATAAAATTAATAAATTTTTATTTAACTCTATATTATTTCAACAAAGGTTAACTCGATTAATTTTATTATCAATAGAAAAAGAAATATCAAATGAAATTGATTATATTGGCTTCTTATATATATGATTTTGTATCTAAAATGTATACAAAAATTAATCAACATCTTAGGTTTCTAACATGTGTTGAAAAGAGAGAGTTGAAATTAAGGGAAATGTTAAAACTTAAAAGTGTTTTGGGCACTAGTTAACCAAAGGCTTAAATATGGTACTCGTTCCTGCAAATATGTCTCTTTTAAGTTTTGGTCCCTGTAAAAAAAAAATTTTGTTTTTGGTCCCTGTAAAATTTTTTGTTTTTTAAAATAGTCCCTTCAGGGACTATTTTCAGAAACAAAATTTTTTGTAGGGACCTGTTTAAAAAACAAAATATTTTGCAGGGACCAAATACTACAAAATGGGTCCAGTCATCATGTGCCACGTATACAAATCATCAGAAAAATGGGGTTAGGGACTATTTTAAAAAACAAAATATTTTGCAGGGACCAAAAACATTTTTTTTTTTACAGGGACCAAACCTTAAACGAGGCATATTTTCAAGGACGAGTGCAATATTTAAGCCTTAACCAAATTAATATATCAATTTTGTTTCGAAAAGTCATAAAAAAATTGCATATTCAATTTTTTGAGAATAAAAAAATTGTCATTTTAGTAAGCAGTTTCTAGTATTTTACTTTTGGGTCTTGATAACTATATTTGTTTTTGGTGGAAGGCTAGCAACACTCATTTTTCAACATTTTCTCTAACACTTATTCTTTTATTTAATGGAATCAATATATGTTTCAATACTTTGTGTGAGTTTAATTTTTTAAAGTGCAGACCCACAATTATTTAAACCTATAAACAAGTGAATATCGTGAAAATTAAAAATGAAGAAAAATCAAATAAAAAAGAAAGCACCGTAGAGAGAATCTAAATCCATCTTGTCATATTTCTTTTAATATTTTCCCATACATGGGAAGTCATGTTCCAAATAAGGAAGACCGAAGTGACTGCCTCCTATGCTGTTGAATTGCTTTGTTCCCCAGAAGCATCTCACTAAAAAAAAATATACTATGTGATAAATATTTATTTTTGAGAAATCCCACGACACACCTTTTAACACATATTTTTTAATACACTCTCTTTGATTGGTTAAAATTCACATGAGACCCACAAAATTTATATGGGACCCACATGATTTGGTGGAACCGTGTGAATTTTAACTAATCAAAAAGAGTGTGTTAGAAAGTGTGTGTTAAAAGGTATATTGATAGCATTCCTCTTTATTTGTAATTAATTACAAAAATTTGTCTATTCCAACTTCATTTTTTTTTTTGAGGCTCGGGCATTTTACTCCCTTCTCTATTTATAAAACTTTTTTAATAAAAATTTGGTAACAACAAGTACATATTACAACTAGCTAGCCACAACTCACAATGTGATTTTTTGTAATTAGGCTCGTAATTAGTTAATTCCTTTTAAGTTTGATTAACAAAAAGGGACCAAAGAACAGAAAGAGAATGAAAAAATGGCCAATATAAATCGAAGTTGCATCAACAAAGAAGAAGAGAAAGAGAATTAGTATTGGACCTGTAATTGCTAGCTATACTTCATAGTAGCTTATTATGGAGTACATCAACAAGTTTCATATTTTTTTATACACTTGATTAATTAAAATCAAAACCACTCACTAGTGTCCCCAACCTTAATATTCTGACCCCAGTTAAGTACCCTTGCAAGCCATTCATCGTCAAAATCATCTTCTTCCATATTTTTGTATTCTTCAACAAGCTCGTGAGGTTTTGCATTGTGGTGGAGCTCAACCACCACCGGTGAAATCTCCTCCACCTTCGGTGGCAATGGTGTGGTTGTGGAAGGTTGTTTGGGAAAAGCAATGATCTCTTTGTAGTATTCTTGCATGAGTTCTTCTATTGTTTCTTCTTCGAAACAAAACTCACTTGCCTCGTCGTCTGAGTCAGGAAGAAGCTCATGGAGCTTTCTGGTGAGAGCTTCGGTGGTACATTCTGTAGTAGTAGTTGCACTCTCTTTTTCCATCAAAAGCTTTCTCTCTCAACCACGTCAAATCAGAACACACGAGGACTAGACTAGACATGAGAAAGAAGGGTTAAAATATGAGAAGAAAGTGAGATATCACGTTGGCATTATACTAGGTATGGATGGATGACGTGGCAGGTGTTCTTGTTGTTCTGGGGAAGGTCCATGTGATGTGATGAAACGTACAAGTCATCGCACATGGGAGTGATGTCAGTTTAAATTACATCACCATCACAGTATTACTAAAATAATAATAGCGACAATACATTTTAAGAAATTAACTTGTAAACTTTAATGAGTCTCGGCTAACATATGATTTAAGGACATACATCTCTAAAAAACAAGAAAAAAAAGAATTAAGGACATACCAGTAAAGGATTGGATCAGAATTTAAAAGGATAAGTTTTGTTTAAAAAATTTTAAAAGGCTTTAGAGGATTTTAATGTTTCTAGTTATCAAGATTTATAATATGGGTTTCAATAAATTTAAATGATTTGAAATTATTTTGTCAATTTATAAGATTTTTTTAAAAAAATTATAAATTTTAAGTTACAATTTTTTTTGATTGAATACCATAAGATTTTTTTATAGTAAAAAAGTCTTTTAAAATCTCTTAGAAGATCTTAATTCAATACACCATCCTTAATCAAGAAACTGAGTTCGAATGGTTAATAATCAGTCGGAAGAACACGAGTTTGATTTTGAAGTGAAACAATTATTGATCAAACTATTTCTTTAATCAAACTCCGGATTACCAAAATCATCTTCCTCTGTGAACTGAGGTAATTAACACAACAACAAAAATCAAAACTATCACATATTTCTTTAATATTTGTGTAAAACTTAAAAGAAATGTCTAATTTAATATAGGAAAAATACATATTAAGGAACTCAAAAGTAAAAATTTTAAATTGAAAACGATAATTTTTGCACTTTTGCTTCTTTAAAAAAATAATTTTTGCAATTTATAAGTTTGAATATACGTCTTAAAAGGTAACATTTCCCAACTTGATTTTGTTTTACTAAAATTGCACATAAGTTTTTCATAATCAACCAAAACCAGTCACAAACACCCTCGTTGATATGTCAAACATAGACTTCTAAAAAAATTAAAATAGTTAATAGAATACACATGTTTGATTTTATCATTTTAATTGAAAATGAATAACTTATCCACAACTTTCCAAAGACAGTCTAAAATTTGTCAATTTTTTTTATCAATTATGTATAATGTTTTTTTTAATCAATGTGCACTATTACATAGACAAATTATCAATGACTCGGCTAGTCTAATAGCAACGATCTCATAGCAAGTGTTCTATCAAATTTAAGGCAGGTCATAATAACATTTTAAAATTTGAATTGTGTTTAACGCAAATCGTGATAAACTGAAATTGTAAAGTGAAGACCTAAGAGAGGAATCACAAAGCTCAAAACAATATCATCAACCTCAAGCAAAAGTATTGTTTGACATATCAAAAACTCAAGGTGAACAAAGCTAGATTTGGGAGAGAAGAGAAGGAAAGTTCGGTGCAGCCACAACCGCGGAGGAAGGAAGTCGAGCAGAGATTAGTGGAGGTTGATACCTCGTTTCGAAGCATTCTGGTGGGGGATAAGAAGTTAGCGACGAAAGGAGGCAGTGGCGTTGTTCGTCCGGCTATGGATTTTCTACCGTCGGAGGAGTTGTTGGATGAACTTAAAAGTTGTTTTGTAGGTCGTCTTTCTCACCGTCTGGAGCCGGATGCTGTTCAAACCCTTTTATTTATGGAGGGGTGGCGCGACTTAAAAGTATCCCCTATGGGTGAGAAGCTTGTGCTGCTACAAAAGAGTAAGTTGGGGGAGCTAGAGGCGGCAAGAGAGGAGAAGAATGCATGGTGGAGAGCGACCTTTGCTAAGGTTGTGCCTTGGTCCCCAAACCTGGTGGCCACAACTAAAAGGGTTTGGGTGCAGCTGAGGGGTACTCTGTTACACGTTTGGTATGAAGAGTGTTTTAAAAAAGTGGCAGCTCTGTTTGGTGTCTTTGTGGATTTCGACGAAGACACGACGAGTAGAAAGCAGTGCGATGTGGCTAACCTACTCATTTCTACAAAGAGATTGGGTAGAATTGATGATTGTGTTAACATTACGGTGATGGGAGCGGCGTATCAGATTTGGGTGGTGGAGGGATTGCCGGTTTTTTAGGAGGGGGAGGGGAGTGTGGAAGAGGAGTCTGATTCAACAAAGGAGAGGTGTGGGGTTTGGGAGGAGGAGGAGGAAGAGGGACGGCGGCCAGATTTTACAAAGGCGGTGGAGGAGTTTTCTTCTAGTGAGGAGATTGAGGAAGATGAAGTTGTTCAGTCGTCCGTACAGCAGGGTACATAGGTACCTTGCCTCTCTCCTAGGTCTGGTGTGGGTCTGGTTGGACAAAAGGGTAGCTTGGATGGGACTGGTCAGATTTTTCAGCAGACGCATAAGGATTTTGTGGAAAAAGAGGCTTCTACACCAGTTACAAGAGGACATGTGGCTAGCCTTGCTGAACACACTTTGTTGTTGGATGTTGGGGAGCCAGGGGATGGTGTGAATGTTGGAATGCATGAGACACGTGGCGCTACAAGAGTGGAGGGAGGTGAGACCCACTTTGATGTCTCCCTCCAGGTTGCACGTGAGGATGTTGGGGAAAAGGAGTTTTATGAATTGAATTCAAAAGTCAACCTTGTGGGGTCTGATGAGATGGGATTGGAAACCGGGTCGGAGGGTTCAAGGGCTGGACCGGACCCGGTTCAGCAAAACTGGATAGCTGAGCCTTCTGTTTCTAGTGGGGCTTCAGCCCAATCTTTGAATCCAGATTCGTAAGATACAATTTCAGACTTTTCTAATATGGTAGAAGGAGGCTTTAATAGGAGGTGCAAAAAGAAGAATTTTAAGAAAGAAAGATCATTGGCTTTGGGTAACACAAAATGTATGCAATTTGTTAGAGCAATCAAGGAAGGGAAAGGACCGGTTAGGAGGAAGGGTGGCTTACGGCGGGTGGAAGAATGAAGGCATGAAGAGGGTCGTGGAGGTGGGAGCTGAATTGGTGTGAGGAGGTGGTTTTCTGCTAGACGAAGATGAGGGTCGGAGTGAGAGTACGCCTCGTGTTGTTGAGCCAAGATGTCCATCCACTCCGGCTACGGGGTCTCAGTTGCCTTCCACTCCGGCGTCGGGGTTACAACTTCTTCCGAAGGAGTCAAATTCATTGGTTCTGGAAACTCTGTTACCTTTGTTACCAGAATCAAGTAGGAAGGAGTTGGATACTTCTCAGCTTTTTTCTTTGCAAAAATTCAACGGCTTTCTTTTTAAAGTGAGAGATAAAACTATGGTTTCTAGATTGGAGGTGTTAGAAGATATAGAGATTGCAAAAGAAGATAAAAGGGAGAGGCTAAGGGGTGATCAATGATTGTGCTCTCCTACAATGTTAGAGGTTTGGGGGTGGGGGGGAGAGTGAAGCGTAAAGTTGTCAAGGATTTGGTGTTGGATTATTGGGTAGATTTCTTGGCAATTCAAGAATCAAAGCTTGAGGTTGTCACAGAATCGTTGTGTCGTGACTTATGGGGAGGAGATGATTATGATTGGGAGTTTCTTTCTTCCGTCGGGAATAATGGTGGCATTATTTCTATTTGGCGTAAATCCTAGTCTAATCTTCTTTTCTCCGTTATTGGTGAAGGCTTTGTGGGGGTTTGTTTGGAATGGGGGAGGAACAAAGATAGATGTTTTTGTGGTGAATATTTATTCAAAATATGATTTAGCGGCAAAACAAAGATTATGGGCCAACCTTGTTTTGTTAAAGAATACTTTTGGTGATGGAAAGTGGTGTATGGTGGGTGATTTCAATGCGGTGACACATGTGGATGAGAGCAGGGGGGTGAATCTGGTAACTTCGTCGACTTTTGTATCGGAAATTAATTTCTTTAATTCCTTTATGAGGGATGTTGGTTGTCGCGTCATTTTTCGGAGATCAAGCTATTTTATTAGCATAGACTCACTAATTTTTTCACGACCGAACATTTGTTTTTTTTTAAGAAAAAGGGGAAAAAGTTCAAACCACCCCTTTGAAAAGATTTTGGGTTCGGGGGTTAGTTATA
>Ga0228711_1001335_pt1 | contig 35892 bp, 21 predicted proteins | sample MedpolnodulmetaG_2_FD_177996 | JGI IMG/M metagenome (GOLD analysis project Ga0228711, IMG submission 177996) | Root nodule microbial communities from Medicago polymorpha collected in Santa Monica, California, United States - brown nodules | ecosystem: Host-associated > Plants > Roots > Nodule... | reverse complement strand
TCAAGAGGAGTTAACATATTCAAACCAAGAAATCCAAGAGCTAGTAGAATCTGAAAAGAACAGTATAGTGAACTACGAGTAGGAGGAAGCAACTTGTTCATCTTTTCAAGCTTCAATTATTTTTCTGACTCTTAAAATGTTCTTGTTGATGATTAGTTGTTGAGAAGAACCTTGATTGAGTTGAAACTTGACACTTAAAATGGGTTCTATAAAATGTGGAATGATTATGTTGAAAGTTTTTTGGTTAAGCAACCTTCTGATTAGAGCTCACATATTTTAAATATGGAGAAGTAAGGTGTCTAGGATTCAAACTCTAATCTTTATATATAATATACAATATTCCTATCAACTGAGATATAATCACGGGGATTTGAACGTGGAGTTGTTTAGTGTTGTAGTAAGCAAGATCTAATATCATAAGGAGAAGGAAAAAGCATCTTTTAATTTTAATAATTTTTATTATTAAATTAAAAACTAGGCACATGATGCACCCGTAAATTAAAAAATAGAAAAGTGAATTATTAGAAGTTGGAGTCTCATCTCAAGCTTAAATTAAAAAATAGTGAGTTGTTGAGAAGAACGTAAGCTGAACGTGGCATTGATTAATGGGGAAGATATGATATAAGCACCGATTAATTTAAGGTATAAATCCATTTTTAGATTGTGTGATGTTTGGTCTCACTTTTTCTTTTTAGTTATTTTGTCTCTTTATATTTTATCTTTTTTATGTAGCTTTTCTTTAAGATTTTTGAAAAAAAAAAGTAAAAAATTGTTAAGAATTAATCCGTAACTACCTTATAACAAGTTGGTCAGAGTTTGTAACAAATACTTGTTAGTTAGTTTGATAGCTTGTGCTATAAGCAAGTGTGATATATACCTATAAAAGACTTGTAATGTGTACATTCACAACTTAATAAGATTCATATTACTAGCAAATTCGCTACATTCTCTTCTCTCTCTCAATTCAACAGTTTTGTTTGTTATTCTTCATCCTTCTTAAAATAGCTTATTGAGAAAAGCACTTATGCTGCGTTTTAAGATCATAGTTTGATCTAATAATTAGTATCAGAGCCTGGTTAAATTTAAGGGAAACACAAGTGAAATGTGAGGGGAAATCATTATGGAAAATACTGAGTGAGGTGTGTGAGTCTTGATTTGTCGATAAGGAAGATGATATATTTATATAAATGTTTAAATCTTTTGTTATATAGTTCAATAAGAAAAGTTTCTGATATTTATTATCCTCTTAATATTGTTCAAATCATGTGAAAAGGTTCAAATGCATGATGTTGTATGCGTTGTGGATTTGACAAATTTGAATGGTTATTAAATATTATGCTGATTGTTATCTATCTATCATTATCTTGCAGTGAATTTTGTAACTAAGTAAGCAGAACCTTCGTTTTTTTCTAGCCAAGATGTGAAGAAGATAGAATCAGGAAACAACTGAAACATGAAACCTTGACATTATTTTCTTGTTCATTTTACATTTCTGTTTGTTTAATCATTGACAAATGAACATCTCATATATTTATGCAATCTTAGCTTCTGATTTACAAAGGCAAATTAGATATCCACCTAATGAACATGGGAAAACATTGCTCTGGAGTATACTCAGGAGCTGTATGTCCCGAACCCTGCAAAATTAATTACACGAAAATCCATCTTAAGATGTTGTATTATCTCATCAAAGACACTTGCATATTCTCACCAAATTGAGTGTTTTTTTCTGAAATGAACAAAAGAACAATTATGATTTAATTAATAATTTCTTACCTTCACAGTTGCAAATGTCATGCGATTCGCGTAAGTCCTTGTGTATCTGGATGAAAGGAAAATTATTAATTAAGATTAGGATAGATGTTAAGATCTGATGCAGCTTCAGAAACTTGGTTATGAAGCAACATTTAAAAAATTGGACCGTAGGTCGAACGGGTGAAACCTCAATGTTATGGTTCAATAATTCAATTGGTTCAACCATGATTGAACCGGATGAACCAACCACGCGGTTACACTGGTTCAATCTGGTTCGGTTATGATTCATTCCAGCTCAATGGGACTAATAAATCTGGAATCAATTCGGTTCAACTACCAATTCAATCTAATTTTTAAAACATTGATATGATGTTTCATTCTTACCCTCCCACTTGGCCATTTACAAACCATGGCCTCCAATCATCTACAATGGAGTAATTTAGATCCCTTATCCATGCTTGAGTAGACTGGAAAGGAACAACTGCATCATGATCCCCACTGCAAAAAACATATCAATTGCCATAAAAAATCAGCTAGTCTTAAGGGCATCCAGAAAGCTATAACGAAAACGAATTTGACTGCTTGAAAGTGGACAATTTACTTTAGAGGGTAAAACAAGTAATCTCAACTGCAATGTTACCGGCACATGTATAATAAATCATGAATGTATTCATAGCTATCAAATCGAGAATCAAACCGTAAATCGAAAAACCTACTTTCGAATCATGAATCAAATCTTAATATAAATTTTAATATAGATTACCAATACAAATCTGACATTTTCAAGTAAAAACAAGCGACATAGAAAAATTATAACCCAATATATAATTTACTAACCCAATGTATAATTTCAACATTTAAGCTGAATCAAATGACAAAACAAAAGTGTTTGGCTATATAAAGTTGACAAAAGAAAAATTGGTTGGCTACACAAAGATCAGGTAGTGATTCATAAGAAAGAATCGCAATTCATCATATTGAATCGGGATTCATCCTAATATATCGGGACTCAATATGAGATTCATATTTAAAATAGATATAAACTAGAGGTTCGTATTGGCTGAATTTAATTTTGTATCGAATTGAGATACTACTCACATGTATCCTAAGATATCGATGCTCATGAATGTATATTGATATATTGATTTTATTATTTACAATTGAGATTACTTCGCATTCTAAAACAAATTGCTCACTTTAGAGAAATTAAATTTAAGAATAACACTACATATATAGTAACAACACCGGTTTAAAAGAAATAAACTCTAGATTATAAAGAGAAAATTTTCACCTGTATATCAAAGAGCGATATCCTTTTTTGCTTAGATTGGCATGAAACTCAACGCTACCAAATATCTCATGCTCGAAATCAGTAGTGTAACATCGTTCCCATTTCCCTATGCTTCCCTGCAGGGCTCAAAGCTATGTACATCAATATGATATTGATATCCAATAGTTTATGAGATTTCTTTGATGCATTCACTCAAATACAAAAGTATTTGTAATGTAACATAGAAAATCACTCGATGTAATTAGTTTATAGGTTTATTATATCAAACCTCTCGAATATGCAGTGCCTTGCGAACATTCTCATCGTTAGCCCATTTAGTGGCGAGGTAAAAACCATAAATCTACAACAATAATGAAAATGAGGAACATCAGATTTGAAACATTTTATGAATAAACATTGTGTGCGAATCTTGACAAGTTATGTAAAAAATTACTTGGCAGCTTAAGTCGGGCACTTTGAGATGAGAACTAGAAGATTTCTTCAACTCTTCGGTCAATGATCTCCTCCAGAGACGCGAATCATCTTCACAATAGCTATCCAAAATGTTGAACGTATTAATTCCTGAAAGGCACTGAAGATAAGAAATAATAGTTTAACAATATGAAAAACAAATTTAGTTGAGCTCAATAACAAGAGAGAACTGGCCAATCTGGCTATGTGTATGATTAATTGGAATGCAAACAAGCATTTCCGCTTTTTCCCGTCTCTCATTTCTCTTCCGTCTTATGTGGCTATGTGTATGATTAACTGGCCAATGTTTAAAATGTTCCCCTTTTAACTCTAAGAGCCAAGGGGTAAACTTCGGAATTTATAATTTGCATAATAGACAATGAAAGTTGCAAAGTTTTATGCGGTTTTTAGAAAATTCCAGTTATTTGATTGTTTCAAAAAGAACAGATTGTAGATTAAATAGATTAAATGAAGGATAAAATTGAAAGAGAAAATGTTACACCAAAACATAGTATCCTCTTTATAATAGGTATACTTTAGATAAAATTGGAATGTTTTACTTGCCTCATCAAAGGATTGGAGATCTCTTAAACACAACTCATTTCTGGAATCTACATCAATATACTCTCCTTTACAGTTTCTCTGCAGTGACTGTTGCCAATAGATAACACATCAATGTAGAGTTCATCAGAGATATGATACCATTAAGCCTAAAATATCTTCACAAATATCTACGTTGTGAGATATGAATCCATGCATTTACACCAACAATACATACAAATTAAATTGGTAATAATATTACCGCATAGAGTTCATCAGAGATGAGTCCCATTCCATGAGCATATGGGATTTGATAATTATTTTCTTTGTATGTTGTAATAGGGTTCCCTAGCAGATATCCCTGAAAATGTTAAAACTTGTTTAGGCTTCATAATCCATATATCAAGATCTATGGTATTTCAGGAATCCCTATTTAGATTAATTTTTCGTCGGTAGTAGAAGCAACAAATAAAAATTATGGTTGGAAACCTGGAGATTTATCAATGGTTGGAGACCTTTTTCATTTCCTGTTAATCAAAGAAATGGAAAAATATCAGTCGGTTTTTTCTTCTTCTTAACCGTCCGGTTCTTGCAGGATGGGGACCCTGGTAATCCGGACAGTCCCTCTAATATGCTGAACTTTTTTTCTTTGCTTATTGTCAAAGGGGAATGCAAATAAACAATTTATTAGGCTTTTTAAGAATTCTAACCATTTGAAATTTCTTGAAGAATGGCTGGGACAGGAATGCCAGAGTATGAATCAGCTCCAATGTAGAATTCATTTGAATGAAATTCAGGGTGATCGACCAGCCACTATAAAATACAGATAATTTGTTTCAGTTGATAAGAAAATGATCGAAACAGCATTTGTTTTGATTCATAGTTAGGAGATGATTCTCCTAAAGTAAATACTAAACAAAGAGAAATAGAAAAGTGTGACAATGAATATGACAACGGTAACATGATCGGTTTTTCATAAAAGAAGATCATAGTCTGCCTCCATCATGAAAAAAAAAAAGTCTGAAGATGTGGAAGAAACTCTATCTAGCACGTTAGTGCTCGTCTTCACCTAGTTAGTATAATGAACATACCTTCCTAAGAAATTGATGAGTATGGTGAACTAATTTCCAGTCGCTTCGATGAGCACTGACATTTTTTGCATATGAGAAACCAGTTCCAAGTGGCAAATCTACAAAAATAATGTTGCATAGCTGACCAAAAGATCATTAACATTACTACCAGTAAATCACCTTCGAATAACAATCATGAAAAGAAACATATAAAAAGGAATGAGTATTTTGATTTGTAGAGCTATCTCAACACAAATTATATACATATTATTACCACATGACAAATAAATATAGTAGTTCTTATCAGAAACTTTGGATTAAATAAAATCAGTATTGCATAATTGAGGTGCTCTAAACACCTTTGTCCATGACTGTGGCCTTGATACCAAACTAGGCACGCTCCCATTGTACTCCTTGATTTCGAACGCAAATGGGCCTATTAACATTCAATTGATGAAAAAATTACTCTATGAATGTTGTTGAGTGGATCAATTTCAGCACAATAAATTCTACTGATCAGCTAAACCAAAGCAAGAAAATAAGCAAAGCATAGTTGTCAAATTGGAGATTCCTATCGTGAATCAGAAGCACTTGCAAAATAGGTTCTTAATTAAGTTATTTATCCAAACATGATCTTAGTTAAATGTTTAAAGTGCGACCTGAATGACCCGATAGTGATGCAAGTGGCCCAATGAATCTTGGATAGACTTGATATTATCATAGAATTTGGGTTTGGCCTAACTCATTCATACAAAAACGGCTTGTAAAGTGAGGAATTCCTCCCATTGATAAACTCATTTTTATACCTTATCTCATTCAATATGGAACTCTTAACGGTAAAAGGGCAACCCGATGCACTAAAGCTCCCGTATACGCAGGGTCTGGGAAGGGGTCCCACCATTGGGTGTATGTACGTAGTCTTACCCTATTTTTTACCCAAGAGGTTGTTTCAGGACTTGAACCTGTAACCTTTTAGTCACATGACAACAACTTTACAGTTGCGCTAAAGTTACTCTCTACATGGAACTCTTAACAGTATTCATACAAAATTACAATCAAAATGCTAGAGAGAGAACTATGTGACTTGCAAAACAATAATGTGGTAAGCATATATATCCAGCTATGCATTATCAATAAACTGTCAAAACAAGATTCACAAAAAATATTAAACAATCATTTGAAAATTACCTATTTGATAGACAAGGCCAGAAAAAGAAGAGCAACCAGGACCACCAGTTAACCAAAGCATAAGAGGGTCTTTCTGAGGATCATTTTCTGACTTGACAAAGTAATAAAACACTTGCATGTCATCATTTGATTCTCCTAACCCCACGTACCTATCAAATTTATGACACACAACTACATTACTTGGCACACCACACAGTACACAGCCATTTCTATTTCTTGTTTGTTTGTGCATTTATAATTGGGGGGAATGGGGACCATTAGTTTACTAGAATTCTAATTAAAAAAAAAACATAAAATATTATTTGGATGAATCCTTTCTAAGAAGATCTTGAGAATGCCCAAAAAAATGTTCAAAATTTATAACCAAATGGCTGGAGTTAAGGAGATAATGAGCTTCACTTAATGTCAAAACAACCAGATAAAAGTCTGCGTGTTGCGCGGATATCTTGAATATTTAATTTGCGAATAGTTTTTATAAAATAGAAAAACAAATTAATTACACATACATAGAGTATAGTTATTCATAACCTATGAAATTGAAGAGGAGGATAAGAAATATAGGTTGTCATTGATTTAAAAGTATCCAAGTAAATATTTATAACTAAGTATAAGTACATAGGGTATAGTTATTCAACTCATTTGACGCCATATAAAAACATAACATATTATAACTATTGATTTAACTCAGAAAAAGGAATCACTAACAAATAAAAAAGTGTATATACTGGACAACTATATAGTTAAGCTTTACCAATTAAATTTCATATCTTAAAATAGAAAAAAGAAGGATTAGGATTGCTCTCACCCTGTTTCAAGTTCAAAAGGAAGAGGACCTTGAAAACCAGGAAGTTGTTCAACCTTTGAGCCATAACCTTCAATATGAGTTAACATCTGCAAACTTAAAATTCCAAGAGCTAATAGTATCAGATGAGAACAATAGTATAGTGAAGTATGAGAAGGAGGAGCCATCATTTCAAGCTTCAATTATTTTCCTCTGAATCCTATATGTTTTTGTTGATGTTGAATTGTTGAGAAGAACTATGTGCTTGGTGTTGATGAGTTGTTGAAAAGAACTTTTGGTTCCATTCCATACTAAAATATTAAACGTGCAATTATCATATTGAACGTGTCATTGTTTAATGTTGTAGTGGACCCGTGGAAGATATGATAACATGAGAAGAAGGAGAAACACTGATTAATTTAAGGTATAAATCCTTTTTTATATTGTGTGATGTTGGTCTCACCTTTTCTTTTTAGTTATTTTGTCCCTTTCTATTTTATCTTTTTCAAGTAGTTTTTCTTTAAAATTTTAGAACCAAAAAAAGTAAAAATCAAGTGTGCGTATGAAGCCTGGACACTTAAAAAATGAGACGTTTTCGTATCCAAATTCAATCTTTTCCTTTCCTTCATTATCCCGTTCTCCATCACTCTCTTGATCTTTATTTATTTTTTCTCTCTCTTGATTTCTCTCTAAAATTTAGAGAGATAGATACAAGTTATGGAAAAAGGGGGAAGGAGAGGATCCAAATCTTTTGTATCAGATTTAGGAATTTTTTTATGAGGGAGCCATTTGTTTAATGTATAGATATTGTCTGTCACAATAAATGTCAGACTATTACTTTTTCATCATATTGCATTCTAACGCGTCCTAATTTTTCCTCCTAAAAAACACACTTTGTTCGGATTATATAATCCGAAAAGTTAAGATTATAAAATCCGAACAGCATAGAAATTGTTGGAAGACAAATCCCCTTATAGATGTTTGTGTAGTCTTTGTTAAAACTACGTTTCAAATTATACAATCCGAAAAACATTAAACCAATTAGGAATATATAATCCGAAAAGTGTCAAACACCCTATAAAAGTGAAATTGAGGTGTAAAAAAAGGCATATTTTAGATTATATAATCCTAAATAATAATCTGAAATGTCATAAAACATTTAGGATTATATAATCCAAAATGTATCAAAATAGAAATAGACACTGTTTTTTCTCTTTTTTTCTCTGATACATACAGATTATATAATCCTTTGAAATAAACATGCATTCGTGATTAAATTAAAAAAATGTTGTAATCGAAACGATAAGAAAAAAAACAAATATTCAAACATAAAATTAAAACAAAAATTATCCATAGGTTAGAAACAAAATATTCAAACATCAAATATATTCAAAATACTACAACACCATCAAACTAAGCCCCAGGACCCCTGCTACCCATACCACGCCTACAACAATAAACCAGCCTTCCATGAACTTCTGCAAAAATTGATTCCAAACTATTCCATTCATCAGTCCCTCACTCCACCACACCACTGGCCATGATGGATAAAACATGGTCTCTTAATTATATGGCCGAACCTTCCGGTTAGCTCTAGGTACCCATGTTCTCCATCATGCTGAACAACAACCTCATCAAGATCCTTCTGCTCGGCTGGCCTTTAAATATGAACAGCCTCGTCCAAAAGTATGCAATGTTGATGTGAAATGGAATAAAACCATATGATGTAACCTTGTGCAGGCTCAACATCAGTAATAAAAGCAAGCCCCAAGTCCTAATATGTCAACATATGACCAAGATAGTGCACATAGAGGTAACTGATCTCCGATAAGGTCATTTGTGGGATGCACTGTCACATGGATGTCTTGTGACAAAATGGACAAAACAAAACTGACCCGCTCAAACAGACATATCTAACGGTGTTCAACATATAGGGACATGTAAACACCTCTCCATATCCATCTGATCTAGATGCATTCTGTAAGGATCAGGTGCAGCCAGACCCCTCAACGGTAGAAATATCATGGCACATGGATGGTGATGGTCCTGATACCCACCTCGTACATCCTTGACACCCATACTTTTGAAGTGCTTAAATACCCAAGCCTTCAACAATGTCAACAACATATAAGTATACTAACAATCAACATACCGGTGAATAAATACGAAGTCCATTCTTATTTATTTATTTATACCTGCAACAAAGATACCCATCCTTCCAGATGTTTGGTCAGGGAGGAATTGTTAAGCTCTGTGTACAGGTGTGCAAGGGCAGTAACTCCCCATGCTTAATCAAAGACAAACTCCGAGTCTTTGAAGTACTTCAAGTACATGACATCCACATAGGTGGCGCTCTTGTCAGTGAAGAGCGTGACATCAACCAACTAGAGAAAATATATACAAAGAGACTAACCCCGCTTATGCTGCGTGTTACCTCTCGAAGATGCTCCTAGAAAACATCCTTCAACTAGTTAAAACGTGCATAGACACCATTTGACTTTTCCACCTGATCCCAGGCCTTGACCACATCAGCCTCTAACAACTACACCATCATATATATCAACTACATAAGCCTTGGAAACTGGACAATCATGGTCCAAGAGCATGCATTTGATGGGGAGATGCAGCAAACATGATACATCATTAAGGGTCACTGTCACCTTCCCCAACGGAAGATGGAAGCTAGATGTCTCCTTGTGCCAACAGAGGCAGAAAGTAACATGTGGTCAATAACACTGTAGTTGGTATCCTGTAACTATTAAAGACCGACAACTCTTATGGAATCATTGAACTATCGTGCTACCATCTGAGTGGTGTTTTCATCATCATGTAACGCCCCAATATTCTTCAAGTTGTTTATACATTTTAAACTGTCACGCCACCACAAAAATTTAAAAGAAAAAAATTAACATCAGCTTCACAAAAATCAGAATAATACATGGAAAAATTAACAACAATTTACAATAATTAAAACAACATAGAAATTCAATTTTCATTAAATAAAAAGTGTAGCCTCTTACCACTCCATCATCAGACATCTTGGCCATGTGAACATCATACATGGACAGCACAAACAAGTCATGTCTGCCACCGGGATAGTCCTCTAGCTACTTTGGGTTTGGCTCCACATCCACATGCTGCTCAACATCATCCTCCACCTCCACCTGCTCTCCCTTATCATATGGGGCTCATACAATGGCCCAAGAGTGTTCTCCTGAGATGTTCCCTCGCCATGAGCACAGTGTGCCCTCCCCCTACCCCTACCACCACGCATGGGTACTACCCTCTCCGTTGCCAACCTCCACACACGCTCTCGCCTAACATACACATGCATCACTTCTCTTTGACCCTTGATGTGTTTCATACCTATAACATTCATAATCAAGTATACACACAATTAACAAAAACCCAGGAAACTAGCCTAAAAAAAATCCCACCTGTATAGTTCAGATCATAAAATTCGAATGCCAACAATACTGTAAGGATTTTGTAATATAAACAACTTTAGTGCTACAAAAAAATCGAACCCAAACAGTTGCATGCAGAGGGAATGAGACCTAACATTTAGGTTGATATTTGATAAAGCTTAAAATGTGATGATTTTAAGCAAAACACCCTCCAAGTATCACCCAATGTGTGGATTTCAGATTTTGGGATACGAAGAGAGAAGTTTTGGGGTAAATGTGAAACTGTAGAAATGAGAAAGTTACTGTTTTTGTTTAATATGTAGGTAGGTTTTGGATTTTATAATCCTAACTCTATTCAGATTATAAAATCTGAAGGGCGGTATTGAATACAAAAATAGGGTGCACGAGAACCTCGTAGGATGGGAAAAATAATAGTTTATATTAGGTTTGTAAACAAGTGATTGGTCGTATTTTGTTAAGACAAGTGTTCTAGCAAGATGTTGGACAAGATGTCTCGACATGTTTATACGATATCGTAGCGTGCCTTGTTTCACATTCTTGGAAGATTTGTTTTAAACGTGAGATCACTGAAGATTTTATTGAAGATATGATTCATGTGGATTGCTGTCCAAGAAACGTGTGATTCTAGAAGCTGCAGAGGTCGGTTTATGAATTATCGTGTTTCCTAAAATGGATGTCAAGACATTTAAAGAAATAATATATTTGCTCCTAGAAAATTGTGAAGACCATAGATTCGTTTTGGTCTACTGATTGTTTAGCCTGTGAAGAAAAGCCCATTATGTATTCAGGCTATATTAAGTAAGACTCAAGACCTAAAGAACTACTGAAGCCATCATTTAGCAAAGAGTCATTTATAGATTTAGTTTGTCCATTGTTGTTTTTGAGCCACTCATGTTTCTCTTTATAGCTTGAGTTGGACTTGTAATTGAGTTGTAAATTGTGAATCACTTGTAAGCTTTTAAGCGAAAGTGAATTCTGTTTCTCGGAGTGTGTTCCCATTTTTATTGTATTTGTCCTTATCACGAGTAGAGTGATTAAGGGGAAGTGAGAGGGGGGTCTCTTATCTGGGAGTGTCTTGGAAAGAAATTGCATGGGTAACGATTAGGTGCAGAGCTAGTAAACTGAAGATAGTTTATGCAGGCTTCAAACTTAAACTACTATAATGGATTTCCTTCCTGGATTAGAGCCCCCAGATATAACTGACGTTGCACTGAACTGAGTTAACAAATTTCTTGTGCCTTTTACCTTCACCATTTAACTTTAGTTTGTTATTTGTTATTTGTGTTGGTACGATGTCTTGACATTGTTATCGACATTCCTCGTGTCTTGACATCGTGCTCAACATCTTTTACTGCGTGCCAGAATTTCAATTGGCATCAGAGAAAGCACCCTGTTTTGTTTTTGGGTGAGCTCCAGGGTTAAACAAATTCTAGTCATATGGAAGGAGGGTCTATTAGTAGACCACCAATTTGGGATGGTAGCAACTATGATTATTGGAAGGCTCGAATGGTGTCTTTTCTCAAATCCATGGATAGCAAAACACGGAAAGCTATCATTAAAGGTTGGGAACACCTTGTTGTTATGGACAAAGATAGAAAGGCCACAACTACCTGAAGGCCATAAGAAGAATGGTCTAAAGATGAAGATGGACTTGATCTTGGATACTCTAGTGCTTTGAACGCTTTGTTAAATGGTTTTGACAAGAATATGTTCAGGTTAATAAACACATGTACTGTGGCCAAAGATGCTTGGGAAATCCTCAGAACAACTCATGAAGGCACTTCTAAAGAGGCTATATCAAGACTCCAGCTTCTCACTACTAAATTTGAGAATCTCAGGATGAAAGATTATTTTTTTTTGAAAACTCGGTATCCGATCCAAGAACCGGCTAATTCGAGGGGACCAATCCCATCGCCCACTTGCGGGGGCCCCTTTTAAAGCCAGAGAAAGCTCTGAATGAACTTAGCCCACCGAAATTGGAACTAGAGGGAATCAAACCTGAGACCTTTGGAGGAGCAAACTCCAAGATCCCAAGCCAACCACTAGGCCAACCCCAAATAGGTTTCATGATGGTTTAGGAGAAAAGATGTCAGAAGAGAGGTTGGTTAGAAATATCCTCAAATCTTTGCCCAAGAGATTTGACATGAATATCACGACCATTGAGGAAGCCCAAGACATTAGTAACATGAAGGTGGATGAACCAATTGGGTCACTTCAAACCTTTGAATTAACTATCAATGGTAGATCTAAAAAGAAGAAGAAAAACATAGCTTTCGTTTCCAACACTGATGACAAAGATATTCAATGTGAAATGGAGACTGATGAAAGTATTTCAGATACAATTGTGTGTATTGGTAGAGAATTAAACAAAGTGTTGGAGATGATGGACAGAAAGTCAATGCCAAATCTTAAGGACATGTAGTCTGAGAACTTTATGAACATTGATTTTTCACACAAAAACAAAACTGAAGAAAGACCAAACAAAGGCAATGAAGATTAATGTTATGAATGTGAGGGTTATGGTCATGATAAAGATGAGTATTCCACGTTTTTAAAAAAAATCAAAAAGGGGGAATGTCACCCACCTCTTCTAATGAAGATTCTGAAAGAGAACGCGAAGATGGGACAGGAAAACGGGTGATGTTTTTTTTATAGGAAAGTGTGATTCTAATAATGATTCAAGTGATGAAGACATATCTGATGGAGAGATAGGTGATACTTACAAACTGTTGTACACCAATTGGGTAGAAGCTTGCAATTTAGGAGAGGAACAGAAGAAAACCATCATGATTTTTGTCTGAAAAAAGAGAAACTTATTTCAATCATCACTGACCTACAAGAGGAAAACACCTTGTTAAATTCCAAATTAGAAAGCATGACCAAATCTGTTCGGATGTTGAATAATGGTTCTAATCTGATAGATGAAATACTGCAAGTTGGGAAATATGAAAGAAATATGCTTTGACTATGACACTGTGAACAAAGAAATCAAAATTCCCACAAAGAAGTTTGTGTCTCCTTAAAAGAAGATTGAGTTTGTAATGTTGGATCACATGCCTCAACATCCTGTCCAACATCGGAACCCCCAAAAAATAAACAAAAAGAAATCACCTTGGAGATGTCACTATTGTGGTAGACATGGTCACATAAGGTCGTACTATTATAGATTGTATGGATATCCTCACCCTCATGTTCAACCAAAGGTCAGTGGTAAGATTGTTCAAGCTAGGAAAGAATGGAAACCCAAAACTCCTACTGCAGGAAAGAGGAAAACTCCAAATGTAAGTTCTTCTGTGACTTCCTCTATGTCGATTGGTGTTCCACCTGTTTTGACTGAGTCTGAAAACCTTGCTGAGTTTGTACATGGCGTCAATAATCCTCATCCCATGTCAAATATGTATGTTAAACCCCTAAAAAACCCTAATGTCGAACCAAATGTTGATAATATTATTGATGAAAGTGTTCTTGTGACTCCTTCTAGAACTATTGTTTTTGACCCTTTGTCTGCACCATCTAAAAATAATGTTGTTGGCCCTCTTAAGGAAACCCTGACTCAACCTGATGTTACGCCGAATGTTACAACATCCTTGGTTCAACCTGATCAAATAGAGTCTAAGTCAACCTCTGATAATGAAAAATCCCAAAGTAAGATGGTAACTGATCATGATGAGGAGGAGAAGGTTTCTAATCATGAGGATATTAATTATGTGTCTGTTGGTGATGAGAAGGATGGATCGGAAGGTGATGACCAAAGTGTGTAGATTTTTCTTCTAACGTGATCAACAAGTTTCTGGGCGGGAGTGAGGAAGCTTGTGCTGAGGTGGAGGTGCCTATTCTGAGGAGTGAGGAGTGAGGAAGCTTATTCTGATGTGTCTGGTAAGTGCCTATGATCTAATTATACTATTCTTTGTTTTCGTCTATTGAATGCATGGTTTTTTTTGGTCAGAATTTATGGCTAAAAAGGGATATAAAGGTATTCATGGTAGTTATAATGGTTGCATCATATTTATGCCTATTAAGGGGGAGTAATTTGTTAGGGATAGTATGATGCATTTTTGATCTACTGTTGAGGGGGACTATTATTGTTAACTAGCTTGATGAAGCCATGATGCTAGTTTATGTGCTTTATGTATGGATTCATGTGGGTGTGTTATGTTTCTGTTATGATGATGTCATACCTGATGTCTAGACATCCTGACTGTGAGAATTTATTTGTCTCTGAAGACGTTGTTTGCTTGTGAGAGTTTCTTTCTCTCTGATGAAGTCTATGTGAGCTTATTTCTCTTTGATGAAGTATTTGTGAGAGTTTATTTCTCTTTGATGAAGTCTTACTTGTGAGAGTTTGTTTCTCTCTGTGCAAAGTTTTATTTGTGGGAGTTTATTTCTCCATGGGTTATTTTTTTGTGAGTTTATTTCTCTCTGAAGATGTTTTTCTTGTGAGGCTGAGTTCCATCTATTCTGCTGCGTTTGCCTCTGATATGTTTGGACAAGTTCCATATTATGTTGATGCATTATTTTTGAAGATGTTCTTTTGAAGTAATGCTGAAGTTTTTATTGGTACTTTCTTTCAAGATGAGTTCTTGTGTTAAAATGAAAGAAGGTATGATTGTATCCCTCCTGTTCTTTTTATCTGTGCAAGTTTTTGGTTTATTGAAGATGTGCGTTGCAAATGTTATTTTAGCCAAAATTTGCCAAAGGGGGAGATTTTTAGGTTTGTAGACAAGTGATTGGCTGTATTTTGTTAAAACAAGTGTTCTAGCAAGATGTCTCGACATATTGGTACGACATCATAGCCTGCCTTGTTTCACATTCTTGGAAGATTTGTTTTAAACGTGAGATCATTGAAGATTTTATTGAAGAGATGATTCACGTGGATTGATATCCAAGAAGCCTGTGATTCTAGAAGGTGCAGAGGTCGGTTTATGCATTATCTTGTTTCCTAAAATGGATGTCAAGATATTTAAGGAAATAATATATTTGCTCCTAGAAAATTGTGAAGACCATATATTCGTTGTGGTCTGCTGATTGTTTAGCATGTGAAGAAAAGCCCATTATGTATTTAGGCTATATAAAGGAAGACTCAAGACCTAAAGAACTATTGAAGTCGTCATTTGCAAAAGAGTCATTTAGGGTTTTAGTTTGTCCATTGTTGTTTGTGAGCCACTAACGTATCTCTTCAATGCTTGAGTTAGACTTGTAGTTGAGTTGTAAGTTGTGAATCACTTGTAAGCTTTTAAGAAAAAGTGAATTCTGTTTCTTGGAGTGTCTCTCTATTTTTATTGTATTTGTTCTTATCACAGGTAGATTGATTGAGAGGAAGTGAGTGAGGGGTATCTTTTCTAGGAGTGTCTTAGATAGAAATTGCGCAGGTAGCGATTAGCTGCGGAGCTAGTAGATTGGCGATAGTTTATGCAGGCTTCAAACTAACACTATTATAGTGGATTTCCTTCCTGGGTTGACAAATTACTTGTCCCTTTTACCTTCAACATTTATCTTTAGTTTGTTATTTGTGTTGTCACGATGTCTTAACATTGTTCTCGACATTCCTCGTGTCTTGGCATCATGCTCATATTGCGTGCCAGAATTTCAGTCTAAATGTCCTTGTAAAGTTGTAGGTGTAGGTTCATATGATTGGATTTTGCTTGAATAACCATGAGTTGAACCCAAGTTGCAAAACTCAAATGCGCACTCCTTTACCGCTAGAGTGCATTACACACATTTGACATTCATGTCCAAAGATACATATATATAATATAATATTTTGGGGAGGTCATGGCCTCTCTATGTCCCTACGTAGCTCCGCTCCTGATTAGATATGAATCAGGGGCTCATACCCTTCTCATATGGTGACACCACTATATTACTCTTCAGTTTAAACTAGTACAGAAAACACTTATTAAATGGGGTGAAAATGACTTTTTAAATTGGTTCATGATCCAATTTACAGGTGGCCGATTTAAAAAACTGTCTTTGATTTTAAGTCTCCACCCTTTACCCGATTTAAAATCTGTTAATTTAAATCGGGTCACCCCATTTAAAATCCTTTAATTTAAATCGGTTGAACCCATTTAAAAAAGGTTAACAAGAGTAAAAAATCTGATAGTTTAAATCGGTTCACCCCATTTAAAATCTCTGTTTTTTTAAACACGATTATGATATTGAATTTAATATAATAATCAAAAATTTCATGAACATAGCCACGAATATGAAATATCATATGATTAAATTTCATATCAAACCTGTCATTGTTACAATATCAAACAAATCCAAAGTTACAATATCATAAAACTAAACAAAAGCTAAACATTGTTTCAAAGCATAGTTATTGACATAATTAAATTACATCAAAGTCTTTCCAAAATCAAACTTGCACAACGTTCTTGAATATTCGTCATTTCATCATGAGGGGCTCACCAACCTTTGTCACCTCATCTAGTGGTTATGAAAATATTAGCCCAAAAGGCGTGAAACCCACAAGACATACAATGTTACAAGAACAACTTTGTAAAGAAATCACATGAACTTCATTTCGTGGATTCATTCCCCAAATTCTGTTGCTGACCATTATCTTCATCACCACTGGACATAGTTTTCTACTCCTCGACGAACATTTTGACACTTTTAAATTGTTATATCAAAAGCCATCAAACATAAGAACACCAAATTGCTGCAAAAAAACCCATTCAAAAACCCAATTCCAAAAATTCAAACCCTCAACAAGCAGATCTCAATCCAAACCCAAACAAAAGTAAACCAAAATAAAAATAAAAAACTATGAAAAACCCTCATCAATCTAAACAACAATAATAGTAGCGATTAAACTACAAACCCATATAAAATGCCAATATTCTTAAAAAGAATCTGGAAAATAAAACATGAAAAGGAATTAGAGTAAAGAGATTCGAATTTGAGATAATACCTCAATCTGATGATTAAAGGAAGCACTGATGGGGATCTGATGATTTTGGATCTGAAGGATTTGATGAATCTGAACGGACGGATAGAAAGTCATCGCAAGCTGAAGGATGGTTGTGGTCGTGGTTGTGGTCGGTGGTCGGTGAAGACATGCGGTGGTCGGTGGTCGCAAGAGAGAAGGGGAGGGGACACTTGTTAGGGTTTCAGAGAGGAGAGATGAACTTGAGAGAGACAACTATAGAGTTGAGTTTTAGAGATGAACTTGAGAAAAAAGGTCACCGTGTTTCGTTTTAGTATTATTTTAATTTATTTAAAGTACTTTTTTAATCAGGTTACCCCATTTAAATTCCTTCTAAATAAAAACCTTACCACTTTTCTTCTTTTTAAATCAAGTGGATGGCAACCCATTTAAAATGTCTGAGTTAGTAAGTGTTTTTTGTACTAGTGTTTCTATTAAGAGAAATGCTAAAGAGTGTCCTTAGGGCATTTGATAAGATAACAAAAATAGAAATATTATATTGAAAAGTGATAAAAAAAATGGTCAAGTCAACTTATAAAAGTCAAAAATATGTTGTTTCCAATGTTAACATGACCCTTTTATTTAATGTCTATAAACTCAATGAAAGTATTGATATAAGTTTTGAAACTATTCTATTTTCTAAAAAGTTCTCCACCTTTCGTGACAGATCTACCTCCAAACACATTGCTCAATTCCCTCACCTTTTTCATCAGGTATTATTAGATTGTAAAATTCAGTTTAGTTAGAATAAACCCTATAGTTTAAGGTAACTAACTTTGGTTAGCTTGTTAACCAAGTTAGAGGGTTAGTTTTAGTTTATTAGAGAAGTTTGTTACAAAACCTCTTTGTATATAAGCATACCTGTAAATATGTTAAGACTCATTCATAATCAAATATTCAGTTTTTCTTCAATTACAAGTAACTTGTCGCTCTCTCTCTATCTCAAATCTGATAAACCCTAGAACCCTAAGCTTGCACAATTTTCTGTTTTAATTGTTTTTGTACAAGTTTCTTCATAGCAATCCGCCTTCTATTGGTATATCCGCCTTGTTCTATCAGGTATATAACAAAATGTTGTACATTATATCTATATTATATATAGTATATAATTTCTATATATTGAAATTTTATTTTTGGTAACAGGAAGGAAAAGAGAAATAAAAATCAGAAAAACAAAACTACTCCATATATGTAAGGAGATTCTCAAAGCATGTGCAAGCATATTAATGGCAAGTTCCATCAGCGTTTCTACTCATTTACATCTTAAAGTAATGGAAAATTAGTCTATTCTTAGGATATTAGGCAATTTTATGGTTGTTATCCATGTGCATAAAAAGTATGGAGAGGTTTACTAAATTACCAATGACATATATACGGCAAATATGTTATCCATGTTGTTAGACAAATTAGTCTATTAAGGTCCTACCATAATACTTGAAGGGAATTTGTATTAAGTTAGAAAAGTAAAATGTCCACTTAAAATATATTACAATAGTAAACTATCTCTTCCATATATAAAAAAAAATACATAGTAAAATTAAACATAATAAAAAAAATTCCGACCGCGCAGCGAACGGGCCTTTTTCTAGTTGTTTACTAGTTCAAGATAAATTGACCAACATCTGGTATGGTGAGAGAAACTCTCCGATCACTATCAATGATTTTTACAACAAATACATCGATAAACCATAATCTCTGCCCTTTTCATTTCTCTTGAGAATTACAAAAGTGACAAATAAATTATCCCAAATTTCTCACCAAGAACAATCCTTAATTTCTCTCTTTTTATTTACAATGTGTTTCCCAATCCTCATCCAAAAGCGCTCGATAGAAAACCGTAACTGTTAGGTCCGTGTTTCCTCTTTTGGTGTTGTCTCACCAAATTGTAAAAAACATATTTTTTAGAACATCAGAGAAATTCAAATTCCTCATTAATGCAATTTAAATTACTACAAACAAATGAACAACCGAATATAAAATACGCACAAAAACAAATACAACAAACAGTTGTGCCGGAAAACCACACCAATTGTTTAACCACCAGAAAAAGAAAGCCACCACCGAAAACCAATAGTCATCAATCATCAATTAGCCCCTTATAAGGATTCAAACAAACACAAAATAAGACATGGACAATAGCTACCATTCAAATTGCAGAGATTACCAACATAGGTGAAAGCATTCGAGATTCAACAAGCACAACCTACTTCCAACCAAGCTTCAATCAAAATAACCGATCACTCAAAAACTAAGCAAAACACATTCCCAAATGTTTGGGAGCTCAACAACGGAAGGCACAAATAGTTCAAGGAGGACCGAACCATGCTCTCGATACAATACGATGTTAACAAAATAGGGTTTCGGAGAATAACATGATAACGACGACTAGGGTTTCCAATAAAATTACAATGACATTACTGTCATAAGGTTACAACATAATTTATAACCTAATGGACTCTACTAACTAAAAAACATAAAGACCCATAACTTAAGCCCAATCTTATTATTTAATAGCTCCCCTCAAGATTATGATGCAACAACATTAAGCATTAAGAATTTGTCAAATAAAAAAACGAAAAAATACCCCTCAAGCTAAGCATAACAACCATATTTATGCCATCAGCCTATGATTTACAAAGGCAAATTAGATATCCACCTGGTGAACATGGCTAAACATTGCTCAGGAGTGACTGCAGGAGCTGTATGTCCTGAACCCTGCAAAATTAATTACCCAAAAATTGATATAACAAATTAGCACAATCACATCAAAGATGCTTAATGCTTGTTTGGATTGGCTTATATTTTGAGATATAAATACGTGAAACTCTTTGAAAAAGTATATAGAAATAGCTTACATCATCGTCATGTTAACTTATGAAAACAATTTGACTATATTTTATCTTTTCTTATAGAAATAGCTTATAATTAAGCAGTTATATGAGAAGCGTTTAATTAATTTGTTTATCCAAACAAGGCATTAAACTGAGTATTTAATTTGTAATTTTTTACCTTCACAATTACAAATGTCATTCGATTTGAGTAAGTCCTTGTATATCTGCATGAAAGGAAAATTATTGATCCATCATGGTGAGCAGAAAATAAGACATAAATATCATTTTCTAACAATCTCCCCCTATAAATTGTACATGTTAAGACCATATGAGTCTGATGCATCCCTAGCAATTTGCTTTCAAGGGATTATAAAAAGTTGATACTATCAAATTTATATTGAAGTTTGATGCTTACCCTCCAACTTGACCATTTACAAACCATGGCCTCCAATCATCTACAATGGAGTAGTTTAGATCCCTTATCCATGCTTGAGTAGACTGGAAAGGAACAACTAAATCAAGATCCCCACTGCAAAAAACACATCAATTGCCATTTAAAATCAGCTAGTCTTAATGGCATCCAGAAAATATCTCATTTACTAATTATCTTATTCATGAAAATATCTCATTTACTAATTATCTTATTTATCAAAATATCACATTTACTAATTATCTTATTTATTGATAACTTGATCAATAATGAATATCAAAGACTCTATAGATATAACTTATAAGTCCATATGGAAGTAAAGAAGATAACAATGATAACTAATCTAACTAACTATTAACCAACTTTATCTCTGATAGTAACAAACAACACTGGTTTTAAAAGAAATAAACTCTACATTAGAAAAAATCTTCACCTGTATATCAAAGAGCGGTATCCTTTTTTGCTTAGATTTGCATGAAACTCAACGCTACTAAAGATCTCACGCTGAAAATCACTAGTGTAACATCGTTCCCATTTCCCTATGCTTCCCTGTAGGGCTCAAAGCTATGCACATTAATATGATATTGATATCCAATAGTTTATGAGCCTTTTTTGATGCATTCAACTCAAAATCAGAAGTATTTGTAATGTAACAAAGAAAATCACTTGATGTAAAGAGTATATTGGTTTATTATATCAAACCTCTCGAATATGCAGTGCCTTACGAACACTCTCATCGTTAGCCCATTTAGTGGCGATGTAAAAACGATAAATCTACAACAATAATGAAAATCAATAACATCAAATTTAAAACATTATGGACAAAAATTGTGTCTGAATCTAGAAAAGCTATGAAGAAAATAACATGGCAGCTTAATTTGGGAACTGTGAGAGGAGAACTAAGAGATGAGCTCAACTCTTGTTTCAACGATCTCCTCCACAGACGAGAATCATCTTCACAAAAGCCATCCAAAATGTTTTCCTTATTAATTCCTGAGAGACACTGAAGATAAGAAATAGAAGTTTAACAATATGTCAAGAAAATTTATTGAAGCTGAAAATCAATAGATAACTGGAGGGATTATCATTATCGTAACTAGAATGCAAACAAGCATGTCCACTTTTTCCCGTCTCTCATTTCTCTTCCATCTTTTGTGGTTATGTGTATGATTAACTGGCCAATGTTGAATGTTCCCTTCTTAACTCTAGGGGCCAAGGGGGCTGGAATTTATAATTGGTATAAAACACAATGAAAGTTGCAAAGTTTTATAGGGTTTTTAGAAAATTCCAATTATTTGATTTTTTTTTTTACTCAAGCTATTTGATTGTATAAAAAAGAACAAATTGTAGATTAAATAGATTAAATGAAGGATAAAATTTAAAAGAAAATTCTACACCAAAACTTTTTATCTTCTTATAATAGGTTTACTTGCCTCATCAAAGGACCGGAGATCTCTTAAACACAACTCATTTCTGTAATATACATCAATGTACTCTCCTTTACAATTTCTTTGCAGTGACTGAAAAGATAAAATGGTAGACGATTAAGCATAATAACATCATTCATTAAATTCAAGTGCAAACACATCATCATTGTAATCAACAAGAAAATACAACCCATGTAGTTTGATTAAACAGGAACAATAATAATAATACTAATAGAGATTAATTACTATGTATTTACAAAGTAAAACTTTCTTATACATGTATCTAATCAAATATGCCACCTTATGATATTAGTTTCCTAAAATATCTTTGCAAATATCTACACGGAGACATATGATTCGATGCATTTACACCGACAAAATGTACAAACTAAAAATGTTAGTAATATTACCGCATAGAGTTCATCAGAGATGAGTCCCATTCCATGAGCATATTGTATTCGATAATTATCTTCTTCGTGTGTTGTATAGGGGTTCCCTAGCAGATATCCCTGAAAATGTTAGAACTTGTTTAGGCTTCATAATGCATATATCAAGATCTATGGTATTTCAGAAACCCCTATTTAGATTAATTTTTCGTTGGTAGTAGAAGCAACAAATAGAGATTATGGTTTGAGACCTGGAGATTTATCAATGGCTGGAGACTTTTTTCATTTCCTGTTAGTCAAAGAAATGGAAAAATATAAGTCCGTTTTTTCTTCTTCTTAACCGTCCGGTTCTTAAGAGATGGGGACCCTGGTAATCCGGACAGTCCCTTTAATATGTTAAACGTTTTGCTTTGGGAATGCGAATAATCAATTTATTAGAGCGAGGATGACAAATCAAAATGATTAAGAAAATTTATGGTCTCCTGATCATTATAATTATAAAGAAATTTACCATTACTTGATGACTAATCCATCTTAAAAATTGTGCTTTTAACGATTTCTAACCATTTGAAATTTCTTGAAGAATGGCTGGGACAGGAATGCCAGAGTATGAATCAGCTCCAATGTAGAATTCATTTGAAAGAAATTCAGGGTGATCAATCAGCCACTATACAAATACAGATAATTGTCTCAGTTGATTACAAAATGATCAAATTATCATTCGTTTTCAGTCTGCACGGAAGTATAGAACAAAGAGAAATAAAAAAGCGCAACAAGAAATATGATAACAGTAACATGATCCGCTTTTCTTAAGCTGTGAAAGAAACTCTATCAAGCACGGAACCTTAGTTGGCATTAGGAACATACCTTCCTAAGAAATTGATAAGTATTGTGAACAAGTTTCCAGTCGCTCCGGTGATCCGTGACATTTTTTGCATATGAGAAACCAGTTCCAAGTGGCAAATCTACAAAAATAATGTTGGATAGCTGACCATAGATAATTATAAACATTAGTTCTTATTAAAATGTTTGGATTAACTTCAATGAATGAATCAATATTTAGTAATTGAGGTGTTATCAACACCTTTGTCCATGACTGTGGCCTTAAGACCAAACTAGGCACGCTCCCGTTGTACTCCTTGATTTCGAATGCAAATGGACCTATTAACATTCAATTGATGACAAAATTACTCTATGAATGTTGTTGAGTTGATCAATTTCAGGAGAATTAATTCTACTGGTCATGAATCAAATGACAAAAGAAAAATGGTTGACTACAGTAAGTTTAGATAATGATACATTTGAATGAATCAGGATCATCGTAGTCTTTTGAGATTCAACATAATAAACCAGAATTCAATGTGAGATTCGTTTCCAAAATAGATTCACACTAGGGTTTTCGGAAAGGTTCTACAAGGATTTGGATACTTATCAATTAGTAACAGCGTCTGGTTGCTATTGGCTCGGAAAAAGCCATGTAAAAATGTGAATCCTATGGGTTGGAGACTAACTGGCACAAACTGCCCCAACCTGGGCGTACGTAAATGAGGGATGCCTTCCAAAGTCCCACTTATAAACTCATTTTTAGACCTTATCTCATTCAATATGGAACTGTTAACAGTACTCAAAAAAATTACAATCAAAATGCAAGAGAGAGAGAGAGAGAGAGAGAGAGAGAGAGAGCCAGCTATGCATCATATAAATAAACTGTTAAAAAAAATTCACAAAAAATATTGAATAATCACTTTAAAATTACCTATTTCATAGACAAGTCCACAAAAAGAAGAACAGCCAGGACCACCGGTTAACCAAAGCATAAGAGGGTCTTTGTGAGGATTATTTTCTGATTTGATAAAATAGTAAAACACTTGCATGTCATCTTCTGTTTCCCCTAACCCTATGTACCTATCAAATATATGACACAGAGCTACATTACTTGGCACACCACACACCCATTAAGAAGACGGAAGTCCATCAAGTAGACGGTGGAATTGAACTCAGTTCTTTGGGCGAATACCAAGTTTAAAAAAAATAAAATAAGGGAGGGGTGTGTGTTTCGAATGCCCACAAAAACCTTTAACATGGTTTATCACTCAACCGAACTTTATATTACAAGATCATCAATTCAATCCATAAATTAAAAACTAAAATTACACACCAAAATCAAGCTCCATTAATTTGACTCAAGATGAATAATAGAAATTTTTTATTTGAACATCTAAATATTACTAACAGATTTCACATGATATAAAAACATATCATATTATAACTATTGATTTGACTCAGAAAACGAAAACACTAACAAATAAAAATGTATTTATAATGTTATAGTACATTTTTTGGACAAAGTTGTCCAAATAAGTATAACATCTCATTCTATAAAAGTTAAGCTAAACATACTAAATTTCATATCTTAAAATAGAAAAAATATCTTTATTGAAAAAGAAAAAGGAATGATTAAGATTGCTCTCACCCCGTTTCAAGTTCAAAAGGAAGTGGCCCTTGAAAACCAGGAAGCTGTTCAACCTTTGAGCCATAAGCTTCAAGAGGAGTTAACATATGAAAACTAAAAAGTCCAAAAGCAAGTACAATCTGACAACAATAGTATAGTGAACTATGAGAAGGAGAAACCATTATCTCAAGCTTCAATTATTTTTCTCTGAATTTTTGTTGATGTTGAATTGTTGAGAAGAACTATGTGCTTGGTGTTTATGAGTTATTGAGAAGAACTTAGGATCCATTCCATACTATAATATTAAATGTGCAATGATCAAGTTGACCGTGTCATTTTTTAATGTTGTAGTGGAAGCACCGATTAATTTAAGGTATAAATCCATTTTTAAATTGTGAGATGTTTGGTCTCACTTTTTCTTTTTAGTTATTTTGTCTCTTTATATTTTATCTTTTTTATATAGCTTTTTTTTTTAAAAAAAATTTAGATAATAAAAAAGTTCACGTGTGCATATATGAAGTGTGAACACTTAAGAAATGAAACGTTCTTGTATCTAAATTGAATCTTCTCCCTCCCCTCATTCTCTCCTTCTCCCTCCTTCGACAACTGTTTTTATCTCTATCTCTCTCTCGATTTTCTCTCTAAATTTTAGAAAAATAGATACAACTTGTGGAAGGAGAGGATTCAAATCTTTTCGTATCATAATATGAATTAAATATCAGTACAGAAATGGATACATTTTCTACTAATACTTGCAGGTACACAACAAGATATATTGAAATAGGTTTTTTGTCTAAAAAAAGATATTTTATCATATATTTATAAGATACTTCCCCATTACTCTCAAATATATATCCTGAAAAATATAGAGTTAATAAAAAAAGTGAGACAATATTTTAAGAATTCAATGGAGAAGACAATGCTAACCTTTTTGAATTAGTCTCCTGATGAATCATCGGTCTTAAAAGTAATGTCTTAAAAGTCAATTCTCTTTTAAGGATGATAGTAATGATGATTTATAATACATTATTTTCTAGTCCTTTCTACCTTTCTGTTTGTTTGCAAGTAGCAAACTGTTGAACAAATGATGACTTGTAATACACACAGCTTTGCTCCCTTAGTAAAAAATTAAAAATAATTAAATCATTGATAATTTGAGCATCTCATGATATTTTAGGCTATGTGTTTAGAAGTTATCTTTGCATTTGAAGGCAAATAAGTTGTAACTTAGAGGAGTTGTCAATGATTTGAGAAACAAATTGTATTGTTTTCATTCGAGTCCGTGGAATTCACCTTTATCCTAAATCATGCAACTCCACAAGAGTTTTGAGTCTTTTTAGTGAGAAATCATGTAAATTGGCAAAACAAGATATCACGTGAAAGATCAAAGATATGAAGATTGAAGACCAATGGTTCTTAGAAGGTTGTCGAAGATAACACAAGATGAAGAAAAAGAGGCGAAAAACTGCAAAATTCGCGTTGGAGCTGCTACCTCATGTGCCCTGCCTGCGCATTCAACAACATTCTTGTTGTCCCATGCGCCTTACTTCATGCGCCCCACACATGGTTGACGGCCAGGAGGGGCCTTCTGCTTGTTTTCCAAGCTGTTTTTAGTGGAAAATCCTAAATTTCATCTCTTAACCGGTATGCAATGATGCACTATAAATAGAGACTCTTGCACACACTTTTATTCATTGAGAAAGCTAGCAGTGCAAGGCAAGGGTCAAGTATCAGGAGCTTCATGGCAGAGGATCTCCATCCTCCTTTTGTTCTCTCTAGGGTATGTTTTTCTGTTGTTTTGTAATGACGTCAGTTTTCATGTGCAACTAAACCTCTCTTGATTATGGTTCCACGATGAACTAATTCTTATTTGTTGGATTCAAGTAATAAAGTTTGTGATTTAGTTTATGTTTCGATTGTCAGATTTAATTTTCTATATGTCTGTTCTCTAATGCTTTTTCAACTGAGAATCCGAATCACTAATCTTGAAAATTGATCTTTAGACGGATAATAGGATTGAACCCTTGTTTTTGTCCGATCCTGACATTAGTAAAATTACTTATTTTTTTAATTAAATTATTTTAATGGAATTTAAGTATGAATCTAGGGTTTTTAATTCATCATAAAGGAACCCCGCAATTGTAACTGGTTAAACTGGGGGATAGTAAAATTAACTTCCACAGATATATAACTGAGTTTTAAATGCTATTTTCTTAAATCAAATAGGCAGGACATGAACTTATGATTCACTGAGTTAATTCCAACAAAGACGAACGTTATGCATATGAATCAAACTAACCTAATCTCGTATTGGGCATAACAATATAACCTGCAACATTCTTAATCTCTTTTATTTTATTTACTTTCAAATAATTTCCACTAATTACTAAGTTGAATGATAATTCTTGTGGAGACGATAAACTTGCAACTTTATTACTTGTTACCATTTGATGCACTTGTCAATATTTACACCTTTTGTTCACCGGTACACAATGTCAAAAATTGACAATTCGAAGAAAAGAAAATCATTGAAAGTGCGTATCTCATAGATAACCATATTTATGCCATATCAGCTTTTGATTTACAAAGGCAAATTAGATATCCACCTGGTGAACATGGCAAAACATTGTTCAGGAGCATCCGCGGGTGCTGTATGTCCTGAACCCTGCAAAATTAATTACCCAAAAATTTACTTAACAAATTAACATAATCACATCAAAGATGCTTAGTGCTTGTTTGGATTGGCTTATGTTTTGAGTTTATCTAATATATATACTTGTGAAACTCTTTGAAAAACTATATAGAAATAGCTTACATCATCTTCATGTTAGCTTATGAAAATAATTTGAATTTTATATTTTCTTATAGAAATAGCTTATAATTAAGCACTAATATGAGAAGCGCTTAATTAATTTGTTCATCCAAACATGGCATTAAACTGAGTATTTTTCTTAAAATAACAAAAGATCACTTGTTATTTAATTAGTAATTTCTTACCTTCACGGTTGCAAATGTCATCTGATTTGAGTAAGTCCTTGTGTATCTACATGAAAGGAAAATTATTGATTAAGATTCATAAATCCATCATGGTGAGCAGAAAATAAGACATAAATTGTACATGTGAAGACCATATGAGTATGATGCATCCTCAACAACTTGGTTTCAAGGGATTATAAAAAGTTGATACCATCATATTCATATCGAAGTGTGATGCTTACCCTCCCACTTGACCGTTTACAAACCATGCCCTCCAATCATCTACAATGGAGTAATTTAGATTCCTTATCCAAGCTTGAGTAGACATGAAAGGAACACCTGCATCAAGATCCCCACTGCCAAAGGAAACTATAGATATAAGTCCATATGGAAGTAAAGAAAATAACAAAGATAACTAATCTAACCAACTTTATCTGTGTGAAGCCCCGATACTCCAAAAATAGTAAAGAATCGTGTTAGACACGCATCCGATACCGATACGTTTCTCTACTCGTATCGGAAAAGTATCGGGCAATTAATATTTACTTTTTTGGAAAAAAATGACTGATACATGTTGGATACGGTTAACTTATACTCCGACACCTATACTTCCGTCTTACATATTTTCTTTTAATAAAAGAATATTAAAAGAATAAGAAATTAAAATACATAAAGACTGGCCTAACCCCAAAAAAAAATAGGGTTCCGTCACCACCGAGCGATAGATATTCCTTCTTCTAATCATTATCACCGATTGCCTAAATCTCAACATAGCATCACCGATTGCCTCCATCAACCCCTCATGTGAGTTCTACTATGTTTCTCTTCTCTCTAATTCTATGTTTCTTTTGTTCTTCTTCCTTTAATATCTTCTTATGTTCTTTTGTCTAATTGGGAAAAAATTGGTTGTTTTCAATCTCAATTAGTGTTAACTATTAAGTAGTCAATGATGTTCTTTTTCTATAGTACCAATAATGTTCTCTTTGGATGATACTATTGATTAGCTATATTTTAATTTTTGTGGAAAAAATATGTAATTGTCACTTGTTTTGATCATTTTCATTAATGTGAATGTTTGTTTATTATCATTTTTAGTTATGTTTATACAATGGGCACTTATACTACTAATTTTAAATTTAATTTTTTAATAATGTATCGAAGTTGTATCCTATCGGGAATTTCGCAAAAAAATTCCCGTATCAGTATCTTGTCAGGTATCGGGGCGTCATATATCTCTTATAGAACCAACACTGGTTATTAGAATGAGAAAATTTTCACCTGTATATCAAAGAACGATATCCTTTTTTGCTGAGATTTGCATGAAATTCAACGCTGCTAAAGATCTCCTTCACAAAATCAGTATTGTAACAACGATACCATTTCCCTATGGTTCCCTATATGATATTGATATCCATTAGTTGTTGAGACCTCTTTGATCTATTAAACTCAAATTCAAAACGATTTGTAATTTAACATAGAAAATCACTAGACATTATGAGTTTATAGATTTATCATATCAAACCTCTCGAATATGCAGCGCCTGGCGAACACTCTCATTGTTAGCCCATTTAGAGGCAAGGTAAAAAACATAACTCTACAAAAATAATTAAAATGAATAACCATCAATTTTGAAACATTATGGACAAAAATTGTGTCCGAATCTACAAAAGCGATGACAAAAATTACATTGCAGCTTAATTCAGGAACTGTGAGATGAGAACTAAGAGATGTGTTTAGCTCCTGTATCAAAGATCTCCTCTGCCGACGCGAATCATCTTCACAAAAGTTATCCAAAATGTTTAACATATTAATTCCAGAGAGACACTGAAGATAGGAAACCAAAGTTTAACAATATGCCAAACAAAATCATTGAAGTTTAAAAACAAGAGAAAACTGAAGGGTTTATCATTATCACAACTAGAATGCAAACAACCACTTTTTCCCGTCTCTCATTTCTCTTCCATCTTATGTGGCTATGTGTATGATTAACCGGCAAATGTTGAAAATTTTGCCTTCTTAAGTCTAAGGGCCACGGGGTAAATGATGGAATATATAATTGGTATATAACACAATGAAAGTTGCAAAGTTTTATGTGGTTTTTAGAAAATTCCAATTATTTGATTTTTTTTACCCAAGCTATTTGATTGTATAAAAAAGAACAAATTGTAGATTAAATAGATTAAATGAAGGATAAAATTTAAAGAGAAAATTTTACAGCAAAACTTTGTATCCTCTTTATAATTTGGTTTACTTGCCTTATGAAAGGACCGGAGATCTCTTGAACACAACTCATTTCTAGAATCTACATCAACATACTCTCCTTTACAGTTTATCTGCAGCGACTGTTGTCAATAGATAACAGTAGACCATTAAGCATAATAACATCATCCATTAAATTCAAGTACAAACACATCATTGTAGAGTTCATCAGAGATAAGATAACATTAACCCTAAAATATCTTCACAAATATCTACGTTGTGAGATATGATTCCATGCATTTACGCCGACAATATAAACAAATTAAATTGGTAATAATACCGCATAGAGTTCGTCAGAGATGAGTGCCATTCCATGAGCATATTGTATTCGATAATTATCATCTCTGTATGTTGTAATGGGGTTCCCTAGCAGATATCCCTGGAAATGTTAAGACTTGCTTAGACTTCATAATGTATATAGCAAGATCTATGGTATTTGGTTAAAAAAAAAAAAGGATCCTTGGTAACAAAGGTATATAGGGTTTCAGAAATCCCTATTTAGATTACTTTTTTGTCGATAGTAGATGCAATAGATATAGATTATAGTAGGAAACCTGAAGATTTATCAATGGTTGAAAACCTTTTTCATTTCCTGTTAATCAAAGAAATGGAAAAATATTAGTAACCATCCGGTTCTTATGGTATGGAGACCCGGTAATCCAGACTGTCCCTTTTAGTATGTTAACTTTTTGCTTTGCTTCTTGTTTAAAGAGAATGCAAATAACCAATTTATTAGAGTGATATGGACTAAATAAAATGATTAAGAAAATTTTCGGCCTCGTGATCATTATAAATAGAGTCATGCTAACCGGTGCTCCTGATGCACTAGTTAAGGAAGTTAAAAGAGAAAATTTTAAGTTGAAAATAACACTTTTTTTACTTTTGAGACATTGACTCCACAACTTCCAATGTAATACTACTATATTTGGTTATTGACTGCACAACATCCAAAGCCGTCACAATCAAAGTTGAGGCCCGACTTTTAGTAAATATGTGCCCCTAATAAAATAAAAACGCAAAATTTCTTAAAAGAGCTATTTTATATTTAAGTTGTAAATAACATCCATGAACATAAAAATCAGTCATTATTATAACTAACACAAGAAATATCCATATTCTAATCAATAACATAAAAATTTCTAACCGTTCTTGATCAATTCCACAGAGTTGAAGTTGAACCAGTAAATAAAATTAAGAGATAATTATAAATTAACAAATTTAATATCAAATCAATAAATTAGCAAAGAAGAAGAATTAATTAGCAATTAGAAAAATAAGAAAGAAAATGATGCGAACGATAACTAATTGCCGTTGAAGGTATTTTTGATAACTTTAGGTGTATATGAGCAATTACTAGGAGCCAAAAGATAAATTCTACAAAAATGATTAGGTGAGGGTCAGTGAGGCTATACATATAATTAATTTCTTGAGGCCTGATGACATGTTGTCATTATATCTTATTTATCACTTTTTTAATGTTTTGGTCGAGTGCTTAGTGTTTTTAAACAACATGAAGCGAAGAAAGCAAGAAAAATACATAAAGTTGAATTAATAGCATCGTGACAAGATGATAAAAAAACGATTGGGACAAAGACTATCTAGTGAGAGAAACTTCAACTTCTCTCTAAATTTTCTTTCTCCTTCGTTCATTGAGGAAGGGTGGTTTTAGGTCATTTTTTGACCTAGAATCACCCCTCTACATCTTTTTTTCTCTTCTTTTAATTTAAATAAGTGGTTTTCACATGTATCAAGTTTTTTTTTTGGTTTTTTTTATTTCATCGTCTAAGTACGGCGTTGTGTTGTTCGTCGTCTTGTGCGGCGTTTGATTTCGCGTTTTGTCGCGGTGTTCGTTTATTTCATATTGAAAGATCAGCATCAGTCAATTACAAATTCAACCAATGATTTGGGCATTAGCGTTGAAGATCCGGAAGCATGTGAATTTCAGTGACTTATGTTTTATCATATTATTTGTAGGCATTTTGCCATTTTATGCTATTAACTTGGGTGATGTGAGTTTGTTCGCAGATTCACCTTTTACGTTGTTAGCGATGTTTGTATCTAATGTAATCTCTCATTTGAATGAATGAATATTGTTTTGTTTTTTTCATAAATAAAAATAAAAAAAAGCATCGTGACACGATTTTTGAACCAGAATGTGGGTGTAGCTACTGCATTGAAATCGTGACACGTTCATCTAATCAAGACACAATTTGAAGGAGCTCTAGAGTTGAATTTTGAAATAAATGAATGCATCATGTCATAATTTTGGTTATCATGACACGTTTGGAGGCGCCCATGACTTTGTCTGTAAAAGACAAGATCATTTTCTGAGAAAGGGTTCTCAAATTTGGAGATCTAGCAGTACGATTTTGAGCTGAAGATTGAAGACTAGGGAGGTGACTTTCCATAAAACTAATAGTTGATCCTCATGTATGTATTGAATCTTCTTTTGAATTTAGTGATTTTTATCTTTATTAGGAGTAGCTAAGTTCTTAGTGATTAGGTCTTGAGATGAGACTTGTTGGATCTGTTTGGAACATCTAGGTTGTGAAACCCTTTCCTTCGATAATGTAAATATAGTTTTATTCAATTTAATTTGTGTGTAATGCTTCTATACCTTGATCATATATAAATTGAGTCTAAAGATTGAATGATTACTGACCAAGGCTTTTAAATTTGGATCTAATTAAATGGGTCAGTATAGGAATATATGATTGTTTGAATGTGATTATAGATTAACGTACGGAAAAACCTTGAAAGACTACGGGTTCACCTGAGGATAAAGAGAGTTGTAACCTTTGAAAAGAGCTCTGGCTCAAGGGATTCATCAGAGGTAATTTTTGTTAGTCGTCGTAGAACTAGAGGAACATTATTAGGGATAGGTTCAATCTACCAAATAGTGAAAATAAGAGGACTTGAATGACCTGATCCATTTTTCTCTATTTATTACAAACTCTTTTACAAGATTTTACTTATTTTATGAAAACCAAACCAATTTTCCCAGTGCATCCCCAATTTAATACATCCTTAGTAGTAATGACATTGTCGAGTAGAAATTGAAACAGTCTATGTGGAGATGAATCTTATAAATTTTATTGTTTCAATGCAATTTTATTACACTAGCTAAATGTCTATCAAGACCCGAATATTTTAAAGGCTCAATTCTGTAGAGATTGTTGTGCACCCCCGTGGACGACCATGTGACTAATCCATCTTAAAATTTGTGCCTTTATTTCTAATTGTATTGTAAATAATTTTTTTAACTTTTATTAGTAGTAATTCTTATTATTAGTGGTTATTTGTATTTGGCCCACTAGGTTATATTGCCCTATATAAACACATTAGAAATTTCTTGAAGAATGGCTGGGACAGGAATGCCAGAGTATGAATCAGCTCCAATGTAAAATTCATTTGGAAGAAATTTAGGATGATTAATCAGCCACTATACAAATACAGATTATTGTTTCAGTTGATCGGAATAAGAAATAGAAAAGTGTGACAAGAAATATGATAACAATAATATGACCAGTTTTTCTTAAATGAAGATCATAGTCGGCCTCCATCATAACTTAAGCTAAGTTTGAATTTGTGAAAAAAACTATATCGAGCACGCCAGTGCCCGTCTAAATCCTAGTTAGCATAATGAACATACCTTCCTAAGAAATTGATGAGCATGGTGAACTAATTTCCAATCGCTTCGATGTGCAGTGACATTTTTGGCATATGAGAAGCCAGATCCAAGTGGCAAATCTACAAAAATAATGCTGGATAGCTGACCAATAGATAATTATAAACATTAGTTCTTACTAAAAAAAATTGGATTAACTTCAATGAATGAAATCAACATTGAGTAATTGAGGTGTTATCAACACCTTTGTCCATGATTGTGGCCTCAAGACCAAACTAGGCACACTCCCGTTGTACTCCTTGATTTCAAATGCAACTGGACCTATTAACATTCAACTGATGACAAAATTACTCTATGAATGTTGTTGAGTGGATCAATTTCAGGAGAATTAATTATACTGGTCATGAATCAAATGACAAAAGAAAAATGGTTGACTACAGTAAGTTTAGATAATGATACATTTGAATGAATCCGGATCGTCGTAGTCTTTTGAGATTCAACATAATAAACCAGAATTCAATGTGAGATTCGTTTCCAAAATAGATTCACACTAGGGTTTTCGGAAAGGTTCTACAAGGATTTGGATACTTATCAATTAGTATCAAAGCCTGATTGCTATTGGCTCGGAAAAGGCTACTTATGGACAGTTCTATGACAGGAAGATGGGTAGGAGGCTTAAAACTGGCGAAAATGACCAGAATTGAACCCAGTGCTGGGCGCCATAAGGCAGAACAGAACCAAAAATATGATTTTTTGATTTTCAAGTCAATCTTCACACTATGTACAACCTGTGTAGCTAAAAAGAGAGTATGGTTAATTGTTCTCATTCATTTGGACCATATCTCATTTTTAGACCTAATCTCATTCAATATGGAACTGTTAACAATGCTCATAAAAAATTATAATCAAAATGCAAGAGAATTATGTGACTTGCAAAACAGTAAGTGTGTGGTATGCATATCCAGCTATGCATTATAAATAAACTGTCAAAACAAAATTCACAAAAAATATTGAAATAATCACTTTAAAATTACCTATTTGATGGGCAAGGGCACAAAAAGAAGAACAGCCAGGACCACCAGTTAACCAAAGAATAAGAGGATCTTTTTGAGGATTATTTTCTGACTTGACAAAGTAATAGAACACTTGCATGTCATCATCTGTTTCTCCTAATCCCACATACCTATCAAATTTATGACACATTAGTTCACTAGAATTCTAATTTTAAAAAATATAAAATATTGTTTGTATGAATCCTTTCTTAGAAGATCTTGAGAATGCCCAAAAAAAATTTCAGAATTTATAACCAAATGGTTAGAGTTAATGAGTTTAGCTTAATGTCAAAATTTAAGAAGTATTTGTGTTCAATGTCGATCGAAAACAAATTTTAAACAAACTTTATTTATCTCTTTGTCGAACTCTACATTACAACTCCTTAACAATATCATTGAACTTTGAAAACAACCAGTAAAAAGAACCAGTTTATAATTAAAGAATTGTATTTGTATACAATATTAGTATAAAACAGTTTTGCACATACATCAATTAAATCCATAATTTTTTTTAAAGAATTAAATCTATTAAAGGCTTAGCGGTAAAGCTTGTTACCCGTTTAACTTATTTTCATATGTAAGTAATCCTTGATATATATGGATAATATTATTGGAAAAAAACATAAATTAAAAATTAAAAGTACACATGTAGTTTGCATGTCAAAGTTTCTAAAAATGAATAGTAAAAAATGTTATTTTTACTAGTTAGTCAAGTAGCTTAATAACTAGAATTCACTTTTTAAAGTGAATAAGTGGGGTGTTTGGGATTTAACCTGTCCCCTATACTTACAGAGACACGTACAAAATGTTATTTAAATATCTAAAAATTGCCAACGTATTATAATTATAGACACAATTATAGACACACACTGACACTAGTTATTGTTGGACAACTATTTAGGTCCAAACAACACATCTCGTACTAAAAAAAGTTAAGCTAATTACCAATTAAATTTCATATCTTAAAATTGAGAAAAGAAAAAGGAATGATTAGGATTGCTCTCACCCCGTTTC
>Ga0228711_1001334_pt1 | contig 35892 bp, 21 predicted proteins | sample MedpolnodulmetaG_2_FD_177996 | JGI IMG/M metagenome (GOLD analysis project Ga0228711, IMG submission 177996) | Root nodule microbial communities from Medicago polymorpha collected in Santa Monica, California, United States - brown nodules | ecosystem: Host-associated > Plants > Roots > Nodule... | reverse complement strand
AATTCAGGATTGTCGGTTTCACTACCATCATTGGTATTTTTGATTGTTGGAGAAGGGCAAGGAGTTTCACCAGTGATGTAGCCATCAAGATTGCGAGCTACAAGGAGGGAATTAATTTGGCGGTGCCATGCAGGATAGTTTTTTGAATTCAGTTTGATAGGAAGTTGGGTGTTGGTGTTGAGTTCCACGAGATCTTTTGTGGTGCTAGAAACAGATTGTGAGAGAGTGGAGGTTGAAGATGGGGTAGTGGCCATTTTGGATTGTAAAGGAAAATATTGCGGTTAGGCAAAAGGCTCAGATGATACCATATAGAAGAATACGTTTCTATTAATTTTTGTATTCAAGTCAATTAAATATATTTACATTTGTGTAGCCATATATACATGGAATACAATGATGAACTTTGCTGAAATCATGGAACAGTCAACTATACTAATTGGCTAATTACTATGAGATATGATTTCCATTTACTGATATTATTACAGGCATCATTATTTGATTTTGTCAAAGCTAATTAAGTTAATACTCCTACACCACATACATCATTTATTAAATGAATCTAAAAAGTTAAAATTTACTTATAAATGAGACCGGAAGGAGTGTGTTACAATATTAAGAGTTACATCAAGGATGGTCTGAAAATTCTGCTAATAGATGAGGATGTAGTTTTCAAAGAAACTTTCCGCAATGTGTAGACATGAAAAACTTCAAATATAATTGTATTTCTTATTATTATAACATTAAGATTTTAAGCTGGGTATGTAATATGTCATTTTGTTTTTGCATGCTACATTTTTGATGTATACACGGTAGAAAGTCTAGTTATAGATAGGGTTATAACATGAGATATGAAATTATTTTATTTGTTTTAAAAGATTTATTTAATTTTTTGATAAGGAATAGATTGGTCCTGTGCTTGATGTGTTGCTTTGCTTTTATTTCGCTTAGCAAGAAAGTGGTGTATTTCTTGATGTATATTGGTGCTACTGATGTATATAGTGCAGTCTATGCAAGCTGTATTTCGACCAAATCAAAATAATATTGACTGAGTGACTTGACGAAAGAAGGATTGAACATGGAAGGATGAGTGACTTGGCAAATAGTATTGAAGGCTTCCTTAGTACATGGTAACCGTGAGGCGAATAGGGTTGCCGATGACTTGCCGAAGGTTGGACCAAACAACCTGTCTTTGCTCAAATAACATGCTTACATTTTGGTCTCAGCTGATTCAAGCTCAAATAACAAGTAATGTGCAAAAATTTACATCATCTACAACATTCTAGCACTTCCACTGAGTACAACTACTGTGGTGTTTGGTGCGCTGCAAAGTGAACACAAGATTAACTGGTCATATCTGCCACATACATCATACTATATCTAATGAATGGTTCTAAAATCATGACTGCTACAAGGAAAATTATCTTAACTTCAAATAGATGGGGAAAGTGAGCACAATTTGCCAAAATGCAACATAATCACTTAAACTTTGTTCAAATTCCCACAATTCATCACCAAAATCATTGTTTCTTCCACAACACTCAATAAAATAAAAAATCCCCAATTCAGAAACCTACCTTATAATTTCAATGTAGTAAAGAACACACTATATATCCTAAAAGCTTAAAGTTGTGAAGTTAGAACTTAACATTATTGAATTGTTTAAATTTAAATAAAACATTTAAATCATGAGTGAGAGCGGTCCTGCCGAAACAAAAAGGGATATAGTATGTGATTTTCTATAGTGTTATAATAATTAAACGGTTTGTCCAACATGTGCAATATTGCGCATGTTAAAGCAACTAAAAATAGTAACTTTTTATTGAAAAACACCAGTTATAAATCAAAAAGTTATATATTTAACGTAAAATGCACAAGTTTCAAGACAAATTTACCATTTTAAATTTCTTAACATGTACAAATTTACATATGATAAAAAAACCCTAATTGAAAATAGGCTTGATCTTGAAAAAATTTGCATTGGTCTTGAAAACCTTTGCAACTGTTTGATAAAGTTTCTCTTCCTTAAATGGTTTTGAGACATAAACATGCATTGGTCTTGAAAACCTTTGCAACTGTTTGATAAAGAGTCTTTTCCTCAAAATGTTTTGAAACATAAAAGTTGGATCTCACATTTCAAATACTCTTCATGTGAATAATGTTCAAATCCGTGTTAATTTAATGATGGTTAATGAGTTATTCAATCTTGATATATCCATTAACCACTAATTGAAAAGTCTTCACCACGCATGTGAACGACTTCAATCATTCAAAATGTTTTCAAATTTTGTTGTCCCATATTATTTTCAAATAATGTTTCTGAAAGTTAAACTATTTTGTTGTAGGAGGTAAAACCATGCTACGTGAAAGTGAATCGATGGTACAAACAACCATGAAAAAGGGTCCAATACATTAAACAGCACAAGGTTTCATAGAAAATAACAAAGGTGATGGTTAGGGTTTCATAAGATTACAATGACATAACATCAAAGGTTACAAACAAATTCTTATTATCGAACAGTTACCATTACATGAGTGATGACTCGGTCTTATAGTTTAACAAAGCGAACATCATTCTGTCCAAAGGCTGTTCCACAAGCAGGACATTTGCGGTGACGGAGTTGAAGATTTCTTTGTATACATGGATTGCAGAACAAATGATAGCACTTCACAATCACAACCTGTCAAATACCATATTAAACTCTTCGATAATCCTGTTGCAACAAGTTTTAGTTAGCCTTCTTCAAAATTCAAAAAGAATAGTCTACATAAAATGGTATTCCAATAAAAATATGCCAAATTAGTTTTGTAGTTTATCCATTTTAAAACAATCATGATACAAAAGACAACAAGTGTTCATTTGGGAATATAGCTTAATTGAGCACTAATATTCAATAAACTATACTAGGGAGCATAATTTAGCTCTTGTTTGTAAGCTACGATGAAAACAACATTTGAATAGGTCATAAGTTATTTTTAAGAATGCATCCAAATACAAATACAAAAAATAAAACAGCTTAAGATGTGAGGTAAGTTAAAATAAGCTCTTTCAAACGCTCTCAAGTTAATTTGACTACTTCGATAGTAAGACTTGTAGTTAGATAAATTGGACTATTTTTATCTCTTTTGGACAATCAACACAGACAGTACACTTGATCATGTTTTTGCAAACTCTAATTTCTTCTTCAAGTTGTTGTACTATAGTGTCTTTGGCTTTAGAATTCAGCTGAGCAATTTGGTTATTCACTTCCATTAGTTCTTCCTCAAGCTTCTTCCGTGAACTTCTGCACGACATAATAGGATGAGTATGTTTGAGCCGATTGAGAGGGAATTTCATATGAGATAATCATTTTCAAAAATCAACCATTTTATGAGTGGATAATACTAACACAGATCTCATGTAGGGAAAATTCTGCACCAAACTTTCCAGAATCCAGACACAGAACAAGACATAGCGTACTCGCACTATAACACTTGCACTTTATGCAGCTAGTATAATTTATACTTCTCTTTGCATAAATAATTCCATTTGGTGTTGGTGAGACCTTGTTTTCATCATATTTCAAACTTTATGCAGCTAGTATCAGAAAGCGTGAAGGCAAAACAATTACATAGCACTTTACTGTCTGAAAAGCAAGCCTTAGTTGATCAACTTCAACAGATTAATTATTTGATTGAAAATTCAAATAAGAAGATTGCAAATAGTGAAGAACATGTACTATTTCCCCTGCTACTTAGCCCCCCTACTAATATATCTTATTTTGCTAAACGGTTCCCTACTCAATGTTTTAAATAATTATTTGAACTGAGCAGATCGAACGCATTTTATGAGAAGCTGCTAAATGTACTCAAGATGAAAAACACCTTGCAACTGCCTTAAGAGTTTGCCATGTGGGAATTGGCAGATGCTAAGAAGGAGTTGAAGTTGCTCAAGTCTGTTGCTTCAGCTACAGAGAAAGAGTACGACCAAATTCAGAAAGATGTGGAAGCTTTTGAAAAAGAATTGGATAGTGAAAGGTATTTTTCTCTCTTAGTCACAATCAAGTCTGGATCCGGAACAGATTTTTAAACACATTAGGGATCAAACTACCCTCCACTAAGTGAGGTTTAGTGTGTTTATACAGTTTTAATTCTAATGATGTTCCTATAGTCTCCATAAGTTTGTGTAAACTGGGGGGGATCAATAATAGTCTTAGAGCTGAGGAGCCTTTGTAGTTGGTATATGGTTCAATCCTGGTGTCGGCTTACTTTCCCATTGTGGAAACTTGTAGATTTTGGTTAAACATGTAGATTTTAAGATGGCATATTTTTGTAGGCACAATATCAATCTGATCAATCTTTTGAGAGATATCTATTTACTCACTAGGTGAAATGCAAGTGTTATAGTGCGAGTACGCTATGTGTTGTTCTGTGTCTCGATTCTGGAAAGTTTGGTGCAGAATTTTCCCTACATGAGATCTGTGTTAGTATTATGCACTCATGAAATCGTTGATTTTGGAAAATGATTATCTCATATGAAATGCCCCTCAATCGGCTCAAACATACTCATCCAATTATGTCGTGCAGGAGTTCACGGAAGAAGCTTGAGGAAGAACTAATGGAAGTGAATAACCAAATTGTTCAGATGAATTCTAAAGCCAAAGACACTACAATACAACAATTTGAAGAATAAATTAGAGTTTGCAAAAACATGATCAAATGTACTGTCTGTTCTGACCGTCCAAAGGAGGAAAAAACATGCCAACTTATCTAACTACAAGTGTTACTATCATGGTAGTCAAATTAACTTCAAAGCGTTTGAAAGAGTTTATTTTAACTTACCTCGCATCTTAAGCAATTTTATTTTTTTTTGTATTTGTATTTGGATGCATTCTTAAAAATAACTTATGACCTATTTAAATGTTGTATTCATCGTAGCTTAGAAACAAGAGCTAAATTATGCTCCCTAATAGAGTTTATTGAATATTAGTGCTCATTTAAGCTATTTTCCAAAATGAACACTTGTTGACTTTTGTATCATGATTGTTTTAAAATGGATAAACTAGAAAACTAATTTGGCAAATTAATTGAGTATTTTGAGGCATATCTTTTGAAGAAGGCTAACTAAAACTTGTTGCAACAGCATTATCTAAGAGTTTAATATGGTATTTGACAGGTTGTGATGGTTAAGTGCTATCATTTTCTCTGCAATCCATGTATACAAAGAAATCTTGAACTCTGTCACCGCAAATGTTCTGCATGTGGAACAACCTTTGGACAGATCAGTGATGTTTGCTTTGTTAAAATATAAAACTGAGTCATCACTCATGTAATAGTTAGTGTTCGATAATAAGTTAATAAGTTATTGGGCCTATTCTAGGACACTTAGGGTTTTAAGATAGTAGTCTAGTAGATTAGGTTTTACCATATATTTGTTTGTATCCTTTATTATGTTATGTCATTGTAATCTTATAAAACCCTAACCGTCACCTTTGTTTGTTATTTTCTATGAAACCTTAGCTCGTTAACAATAACCTTGTGATGTTTAATATATTGGACCCTTTTTCATTGTGTTGTTCAATTAATATATTAGTTACAAAGATGAAGCATTAATTTTTCATCAACCAGGTTAGCAAAAGTCTAGACAATGCAGGAGTTGGGCATGGAAAAATGGTTAAGACAACCAGGTAGCATTTACAACTACTAGTGATAAAAAGACATACTGTTGAAACAGATGTTGGTGTTGTGTCTGCATATCTTCATATGCTTGGCCAATAGTCTACAGGAAAACATTTAATCGTATTACATGAAAAGACAGTTAGAGCAAACCTATCAACTAACAACAGTTTATATAGTTTGAGTGTGAAGAAAAGAAACATCGATTTCAGATATATAGGTTTCTGCCTCAGCCTCTTTAGATTTAATAGCCTTGGTCATCTCAAAACTAGAATCTATCGTTTTGACTGCGGAAATTATTTCGCAGGAATTCCTAAGGATTTTGCTGCCATTTTCTTTAGAATGAAATTTCCTGCAGAACACTTTACCAAGGAAAATCCGCAGGAAATATGTACTTTTCCTTCGGTTCTACTTGTGATACATCCTACTTGGAAATTCCGCAGGAATATCTGCGGATCTTCGTATTCTTTCCTGCGTATTTTTTTTTTTTTTTTTCCAAATTTAAAATTTTCAGTTTCTTCATTTTTATTATAAATGTATTAGATATCGAACATAGACACTATAATTTTAAATTTATGTCCATATCAAAACTTGTGTAAATAAAATGTCAAACCATTTATGTCAATTGCAATTAACTTTTTTATGAATATTCAATAATAAAAAAAATTTAATAATATTAGAACACAAATCCTATAAAAAAATATTAGAACAAAAATGTTTACAAAAATACCTGGACACAACATGTGGAGTAGGGACATCAATAATATTTTTTTTTTCGGGGAAGCACATCAACAATTGTTGTGTGTAGGGTCAGTTTAATAATTTTTTATTTTTCATTTAAAAATAAACAATTTAGTTTTTGACAATAATATAAATGGGACAATTGGAGCCCTTACAATAATTAAAAAGGAACAATCAAGTAAAGATTTGAAACCAAAACAATTTGACGGTAAGTTGGGTAGGAAAAAAAGTGAAACGGCAGAGAAAGGATTTAAAGTGTAAACAAATTATTCGGATCTTATTAATTGATATATATCGTTGATTTATAAAAGTTTTACACAGGCATCCAATAATATTTTGTAGGCAAAATTACACGATTAGTTCCTTAACTTAATTTTAGATAACACTTTCGTCCTTTATCTTTGTTTGTCACGATTTAGTCCTTTAATGTTATAAAATGACAATATTTTATCATTTTTTAAGAGATTTTTTCAACGAAATTTGATTTTCTAGACTTGCATGATGAAGATTTGCGTTTGTCTATGAGTTTGATTTTTTTTTTTTGGAGTTTTTGATTATTTTTTCATAAAAAAGGATAACTATGTTGTTATTTTATAATATAAAGGACTAAATCGTTACAAAAAAAAGATAAAGGATGAAAGTGTTACCTAAAATTAAGTTAAGAGACTAATCGTGTAATTTTGACTATTTTGTATTATTATATAATGAGTTAAAACACATGACTTGATCCCATTGAGCATAGTTCAGTGGTAAGATATCAATAAACCTATGTCGACAAAGGAAAAAAAAAATTTAGATATGGACCATTTTTGTGTGGAAAAAAGAGGGAAATAAAAAACCATTATCTACATTCTGTTGAGAAGAAGAAAATTTAACATCTTGTAGCAAAGAAAAAGAGGTTGTTTTATTAACATCTAACATAAAATTTGGCATGCACAACAGCCACCTGCAAGTGCTTTTTTGCATTACTTGGTCCAACAAATTAATTTGGTATATCATTTCAGACACAACATAGAATAACGGATTCCAATAATTACATTAAGTAGACTAAACTCTGCCACTACTAAACAACCTCAGATAAGCATACCTTTTCTGATAATCCTCCAAGCCATATATATCCAGAACAAATTCTAACTCCTGATTCTCCTCCTGTAACTTTTAAATCTGTAACAAAACGCATTAATGAGTTGTTTGAAATTATAGACAATCTTGAAGGCCTCTAAAATCATAATGCATGTAATGTTTGAGAGTCATGGAAAATATACATGCAGATACACGTGCAAAACACAAGAAAACAAAGGAAAAGAAAATTGTTGCAATCAAATCTGATTTAGTCATAAACATGCTCTAAGATTTAATCTCAAATGAGGAAAATGGCAATTAATATTATTTGTTGTACAAAAGAGGCGTTGAAGAACCAAGTACATTCAAATCTGATTTAGTCAGAGTCATGCTTTAAGATTTAATCTCGATGGCAATTATTATTATTTGTTGTACAAAAGTGACGTTGAAGAAATAAATACCTACTAATAAAAACACCAAGGTAGACTTACCAATGCTTTTGAAGACTTTATTTCCAAAACCTGTTCAGCATATTTGTTTCCAGGGCTATTGTGTTCGCTTGTCTGCTTCAAAACAAAGGAATCAATAAACCTTAATGTTTCCAAAATGTATTCCAGTTTAGTAGGTAACTCTTCAAATTTAACTCAACCCTTACAAAATCGGCTTGTAAGGTGATGAGTAGTGACTTCCCACCAACTATAAATATGTTTTCAGACCATATCTCATCTAACATTAGACTCTCAAACACACCCAGGACTGGCATCTAACATTTAATGTGCCTTTTGTCCAAACCACTGACATTTGAGTGAAACATTTCTTAAAAACTAACAACAAAAATTTAGACACCTTATAAGACTTGTGCTTCCAACCACAATATTATGTAAAAGTAACTATACAAGATCATCACACGCTCAAATTATCTGGATAAATTTCTGTGAAAGACCTATCACAAAGTAGGTGAGAAAGAAAATGAAAAGGAAGTTTGTGTGAATAACCTTCCCACTCAATTTCGCTCTTAGCGAATGTGCTTTCTCACGCAATGATACAGCTTCAAGAGCTGCATCTTTCCATCGCTTCAACTGTGTTTCCATCATCTCCATTTCTTTAGATAAAGTTGAAGACATTACACGAAACTCGGCCTTGATATCTTTTCTCCCTGAAACATCTAATATTGTAAGAAATAAGTAGATCCAAACATTCACACTGCAAACATAAATAGAGAAAATGTGATATACATACCAGTATCATGTTTGGCCTCTTCCATCTTGATTTCAAGATCATTCCTTTCAATAATGCGCTTTTGCAACTGAATCTTCAGCTCATCAGTCCTAGAGTCAGAATTGTCATGGATATGCCTTGCATTAACAGCAGACTCCAATTTCAAATTCAATTCCCGCTCCCGTTTTTTGACGTTAACCCTGATAGCCTAAAATTGCATTTGAAAAGAATATTTCAAAGAAGAAGCAACAAAATAAAATCAATTATCAAAGAAGAAATAAGAAATCACTGTTAACCTGCAGAGATTGATCTGTCAATGGTTTATATCTATCTAATTCAGATCCAATGTTGAAGTTGATCATTTGCCAAAGAGTATACTCGAGAAGTACGCACATAGTTATCATCGCTTAGTTCATTCTGGAAATAAACACACATGAAAAGATACTTTTACATGGAACCCTAGAGTATATGCATCTCAATTGCTCAAGAAATAATAACAAAACCATTTACAAACCTGGCGTTCTTGGATTTGCTTTGTCAATATTTGATTTCCTACTCGTGCATCTTGAAGCTCAGAGAGACGATCAACATCCACTATCTATGACATTAGCCAAGCATATATCTTAGACATAGAATCGACAAATGAATGAGAGAAGGAAGAAATCACAAAAAATAAAACCTTGGCTTCCTCAGTTGAATCTTTCAATTCGGACAAACCAATGGCTCTCTCTGCAGGCTTCTCAGGAGAAAAGTTTCCATTCACTGCATCAGCATTGTAGGAATTCATTCCCATAGCTGCATCCTTTTGCATCTTCAAATTGACTAGTTTTCTTCTACTCACTTCAAGTTCATCCACAATCTCATCAAGCTCTCCTTTAATTATTAAAAAACTAAACTCTCAAGAGACAATTATTTTAAAGCCATCGGCCAAATTTATAAGAGCCAATAAGATCTCTAGAAACATGGAAAATATCAATCAATAAATATCATGGTGTACCTCTGGTCATATATATCTATTCCGATGTTTTATAAACCGGAGTGGATGTTGAACCGGCGAGACCTTCAGGTCATTGGTTCACTTGGTTCAATCGGTTTAACCATGGTTGAATCAAATGATAAATAGATAAATAAAAAAGTATTGAAAATATAAATGAAGTGCATAAAACAAAAAACTAAAATAAAAAATTGGTTAAACCAATCGAGGTTCAACCATCGAAAAATCAGATAAATATCATAACAACTTTTTAATTTGGCTTAGCCTATTTACCTAAATATTCAGATTAGTGCGAGGTTTATTTGGAAAATTTAAAATTGAAGTTAATTTGATTTTATCCATAAATTAATTATCATGTTAGGAACTCGAGAAAAGTGGTAAATTCCCAGTCAAATCTGTATAAATCCTAGATTATAATCAGGAAAAGAGGAAGTAAAATTTATCTTCATAATCACACACTATTATGGCGATAAGTACAGAAGAAGAAGAAAAATTATGAAAAACTTATCCTAAAATTAGTGTCATCCTCAACTCAGTAAGAGTGATGAATTCCCAATCAAATCGGTATAAATAATGACAATAAATCTTACAAATATGTACCTAAGTAGTATTAATGTAACTCTCAACCAGAGAAAGAATCTTTTTTTTTTTTATCAAACAGAGAAATGAAATAAAACAATCATGAGTTGCCTGAACCACTTACAAACAAATTTCAAAAGAGAAAAAAAAAATCAATCCTAGCTCTAACAACGAGAGCTAAGAGAAAGAAACAAACAGAATCAGGTCATTGAAAGCCTAGAAAATGGTAATCCTAGTTTATCCTTGTCAAAGAGAGACTGCAGGAAGGATGGAGTAGTATGCCACCACTAGGATGAAAGAGGAGCCAGACTGGCATGATTTTGGGAGTAATTACATCTCTAAAAAATGAAATGCAACTCCAGAAGAACACTTCTAGAAGATAAGATTTGTCCAAAAGTATACATTCAGATGAAAAAAAAATGTCTTTTTGAATGTGTAAATTCAAAGTGATTTTGAGGGGTGGAAAAAGTTTTTGCCCATGATCTTAACTAAGCTCACATAAGTTAGCCCAAGTCATTTATTTAGGATTTAACACAAGATGGCCCATCAATAACTCTCCATTTTATATTTTTCCTAGGTCTTGAGACCTATATATTTGTTGTTATTTTCTCTCTTCGATACTTATCCGCCGTTTTCTGGAGTCTTTCTCGTACATCAATCACCTGTAAGCCAATCTTCATTTTGTTTTCATTATATTATTCGTTTATCAAATGTTTACATTAACTAAGTCTTGAAATTGTTTTACTTGAATATCGTAGATTCGTTCTTTTTGAGAAGTGACGTTCATTCTTGACCACTGCCTAAATCGTGAAATTTTCTGAAGCACAAAGGTATGCATTTATTTTGATTTACTCCTTTACACGTTGATCATACAAGATAGATTAGATTTTTGTGGATTCATTGTTCTGTTTTGTAAAAAATGTTTTTATTGTTGATTTTATGATTAAATGCTAATATATGGTTGTAGTAATTTACTGTTGATTTATATGCCAAATTAATTGAGTATTCTGAGGCATATCTTTTGACCTAAAGGCAATATGTTGACTAGAAAGCTTTCGATCTCAACTATTCTCAAAACAAACTTTCATTGTTTTTTTTACAAAAGCTTTCTAGTCAACATATTGTCTTTAGGTCAAAATATATGCCTCAAAATACTCAATTAATTTGGCTTATAAATCACCAATAAATTACTACATCCATATATTAACATTTAATCATAAAATCAACAATAAAAACATTTTTTTACAAAACAGAACAATGAATCCGTAAAAATATAATATATCTTGTATGATCAACGTTTATAGGAGTAAATCAAAATAAATGCATACCTTGTGCTTCAGAAAATTTCACGATTTAGGTAGTAGTCAAGAATGAACGTCAAATCTCAAAAAGAACGAATCTATGATATTCAAGTAAAACAATTTCAAGACTTAGTTAATGTAAACATTTGATAAACAAATAATATAATAAAAAAAATGAAGATTGGCTTACAGGCGATTGATGTGCGAGAAACACTCCAGAAAACGGAGGATAAGTATCGAAGAGAGAAAATAATAACAAATATATAGGTCTCAAGACCTAGAAAAAATATAAAATGGATAATTATCGATGGGCCATCTGGTGTTAAATCCTAAACAAATGACTCGGGCTAACTTATGTGAGCTTAGTTACGATCATGGGCAAAAACTTTTCCCACCCCCCAAAATCACTTTGAATTTACACATTCAAAAAATACATTTTTTTTTCATATGAATGTATACTTTTGGACAAATCTTATCTTCTAGAAGTATTCTTTTGGACAAATCCTACTTTCCTAATTAAATACTTCATCTAGTCCTTTTTATAAGAAATAAATGGTTTAACAAAAGGTGATGTATTTGGTCTACATTATGAACCAAATACATCAATTTTGGTTGACCAATTTGTCTCTTATATAAAGGACAAAGGACAGGAGGGAGTATATTCTAACTAGCTTCTCTAATAGTCCCTTTTCTTTTCATCCAAACATGGAGAACAAAGATATAAACCCTAACATTCATATTTACTTGTACGAGATTTACAAGAGATAAACTAAAAATCCCTATTTATACTTTAACTAGACTCTGAGTCCTGAGCAAATGAGGACAAAGGTCATGAAATAAAAGAAATTATGGAAATCAATCCTTATAGATCACCTATGTTTTAAGATACGATAATATTAATTTCATGAGATATTTTCATATCATTTTAACATTCACCAATCATCAAAATAACAAGAAATGAATGTGCCAAAGATATTATCTGTACAATTGTAGCAGCCAGAGATGCCCCAACATAATTTTATGGTAAACCCATTTTGATACTCGAAAGATTTTCAAAACATTCAATGTGGCCCTGAAAAGATCGTTATATATATTTGGTCAAATGATATTCTAACAAAAATTACTTCTTACAACGGAAAAATTGATGTCATGTCAAAAATCATCCTTGTTATATTTCCAAGGTCAAATTGATGTTCAAAAAAATCTTTTAAGGATCAAACTAGAGATTTACACATATTGCATATATAATATTGCTACTTATAGTTATAACTAACAAATATAATTAAACAACAGGAAACCTTGTTTTTACTAAACCATAATATTATATGATAGTCAATATCTTTTAAACTTCATAATAACTTAAGTAGTCAAAACAATAAAGAAAAAAAGTAACATTTTAAATACCTGTAAGGTGTTTTATGTCAGATTGATCTCATGAGCACTCGTCTATATAATTATGAATACCAATAGTATACTCTTTGTCTTTCGCATGTAGAGTATCAATCACTTCACAAAAATTGTCCGCCTCCTTTTTCATCATATCATCAATCTTAGACATTTGGACGATAATATCTGCAAACCCAAGTATAAGTAAAAACAAAAGATTAATTATAAATATTTACTTAAGCAATACAACATATATGATATATGGTAAAAAAAAAAACCATCAATTCAATTCAATCATTGCATAATATCTCATATGTGTTATATCTTCCATGGATAAATCTTCGTGTAAACCTGACCTATATCCTTAATTCTTTCCATTTGATCAACAACAATATCTTGAATGAGTTTCAACAACTCCCAAGTAGAAAACTAATGCAGAGCAAGGGTTTCCTCAACATAATTAGTAATCTCGTTATTACTGCCTCCCTCAATAGAACCTTTCTGGATTAAGCTACATCGAAGTAGATCATCCAGAGGACATGAAGTAAGGGAACCTAGAAGAAAAAAAGTAAAGTCAATCTATTGTTTTTTTCTTAATGCTACATAAAAAGAACTTGATATGTGTGTGTGTGTTAAACATAAATTACCTCGAGGATTATCAAGGTAATCCAAAGTTTCCAAATAATCCTTGCCTCTCTCAGCTTGTATCCCTAGAAGAGCCATATCATCAACCAACTAGAAAAGCAAATAAGTTCAACCAATGTGCACATCGTTGAAGAATATGACAAAATTTTCTAGCCGACAGGGTTACCAGAACATGCACTACTAATGGCCATTTACATTTGAAAGAGGGAGCAACAAAATGAATAGAGAGCAGAATTGACAAAAACTGGAGCATGATAATAAACAATAACCTGATCCCAATGTTGCTTGATTGCAATTAATATGGCATCGTATAAATTTTGTCTTTCTTTTAATTCTTTATTTTTATCTTCAAGATCCTGTATAGCCTGTTTATGGACTTCTGTCTGCTGAACAAGTTGTTGATTCTGAAGCTGTAAGACACCTGCATCAACCTGCAGGAAGCACCTCGAGTTATTATGCAAGTCATTATTAAAAAATAATTAATAACATGATTAATCAATAACAAAACAAGATTAAACAACAATTTATCACCAAAAAAAAGAGATTAAAAGAAAAAAGTATATGTTCTTACTGTTAGGAGAATGATTGGTTGAATTTGGTGAGACGCAGGAAGAAACAGGTGTGATAAGACGCAACTTCTTCTTGTTTGGTTGGTCGTGATATGAATTTTCCATTTGGATTCTGAAAATTTTAAGAAAAATGAACCAAACGAAGCATTATAAAGAAGAGAATGAAGCTAAAAAACTGTGAAGTTGTCTTGAGTTTGAAAAGAATAACGAGGAATAGAAAAAAGAAAGAGAAAACACAGTACAAAATATAGCTCCAGTAGATGAAATGACACGGATTTATTTATTTTAACTAAAATTTTAGGTTTATAAATTTGAGTTTGGACATTTTAACATCGTAGAAATTATTAGAGTTTATCGTCCATTTAAATATCAAAAGGCTCGAGATATTAATAAAAAAAAAAGAATAGAAAAGTAAATACAAAGAAAAAAGAAATAAGGGAAAATAGAAAAACTAAATAAAAACTTTCCTTTAGTCAAAAATAAATAAATAACAACTTCCTTTTAAGTTTTATTTAAAAAAAATTCCATTTTAAGTCGTTTCTAGAAAATTGTTTTATGTCCTTTTTAATTTAATATATAATTATATTGCATTTTATGGTGTTTTTATCAGAGTAATGCAATATATATATATATAGTAAAATTAAGGGAAAATCAGATATCTTTGAAATATTATTAATTAATTATGATTTTTTTTATAGAATTTTAATTGAAATTATTTTAATACAAAAAATTAACTTATTTTTATTTTTAGCTTTATAAATAAATAAATCTCATTTTAGGGAAAATAAACCTTATAATAAATTATATTAAAAAATTAATTCAATTGACCAGATTAATATACTTAATAGGCGATTCAGAAAATTATAATGCATATTTTATAGACGTAAAAAGAATAACAAGAAATAAATAAAAATAGGAAAGTATAACAACTTTCCTTTAGTGAAAAATATAAATGATGATTTCCGTTTTAAGTCTTCCCAAAAAATATCTTTAAAGTCATTTTCAAATAACACTTATGTCCTCTGTGTGTGTGTGTAGTAAAATTAAAATAAAATTATATATCATTTGTAATCTTACCAATTAGCTATGATTACATTTTATAAAATTTTAATTCTAATTATTTTCATATAAATAATTAATTGTGATTTACTTTTTAAATTTTCAAAATAAACGAATCTTATTACAAATTATATTAAAAAAATTAGTTCAATAGACCAAATTAATATACTTAGTCAACAGAAATTATTCTATCAATAGAAAAACATTAATGAGAAAAAAGAGAAAAAATTATTGTAAATAAAAATTTCCTTTAGTCAACCTTTAAAAAAATTCCTTTAATCAAAAAAATAAATAACAACTTCCCTTTTATATGTTGTTAAAAAAAAAAATCCTTTTTTGAAAAAAATAAAAAATAAAAATTAAATCACTTTTCAATATCTCTGTTGTCAAAAATAAGATTTACTTTTTATTATTTTTGACCAAAAAGTAAGTAATTTTTTTAGCCCAAAATTCTTATGTGTTGTTAATAAGAATTTTATTTATTATATTCCAAAATAAAAGGTTTTATTTATTTATATATTTGTTTTTGGTCAAAAATAAGAATTTACTTTTTTTTTTAAGCCAAAAGAGAGTAGCTAGCAAAGAGCTAGACTACCAAAATAATATAAAGCAAAAGGAACCAAGTACAAAGGAGGGGGACATAAAACCAAAACCTCCTTAATAGCTTACAAGACTAAAATTAGGCATACCAGATTTGCTTAGAGCTAGAGAAGCTAAGATACAATTAGGAGGAAATAACCAAACCGTAGGGTGAACAAGAGATAAACCTAGGTTAGTGAGGGTATCAGCAACCCTATTACCTTCTCTATAGACTTGAGTAGCCAAAAAATTCATGGAAGATATGATTCTCATGCAATTATTCGAACGATTTCGAAGCCTCCAAGGAATTTTTTTTAATAGCATTTATGACCAGAGCAGAGTCGCATTCAAGCCATAGGTTCCTCCAATGATATTGGTTAGCCAACTCGATTGCCCTGATAGCACCATAGAGCTCGGCCTGAACTAAGGATTTACTTTTTTCCTTTAACCACCTTCATATAATACATGCAAATGAGACCTTATTTTTCCTTTAACCACCTTCATATATAAATTTTTCAATTTAATCAAGTCAATTGTAATTAATGGTTTAAATTTATTTTTGTTGAATCATTTTTCTCAATGAATTGTTTTAACTTTATGTGTAATAAATTTAAAATTTTATTGTATAAATTCATTTAGTGTTTTTCATAAACAAATACTACAAATGTGTAATTTTGATCGTATCCTTTAGCCTTCTCTCTATCCGTGTCTTAATTATATTATAATATCTTTGTTATTTTTTTATACAAAAAAAAGGGAAGACACTTGTAGTCTTCACCTTTATAAACTACAATATTGTTTTTATGTAAGATACAATCTTCCATATTTAATCGAAAATATTTGAATAAAAATGAATCTTCCATAATTAGTCTTCACCTTTATAAACTACAATATTGCGTTTATTAATATAATTATTTTAATTTGTAACTTACAACCTTTCATTAACCTTTATTCAACTGTTTTTAATATTTTAATAAATATAATTATTTTTTGGCTAAATATATTATTTGAGTGATCATTTTATTTTGTCACTTGTAACATTTTTCAACAATTTTTTTTTCATTCTGTATTTTATTTTACATAATATTAAAATATCTAAGCTGAAAAGTTCATGAGAAAAATATTATTATTTAATAAGCTCTAACATTTTTGTGTTCAATATTTTTCAAAAGTATATAAACATGATAAATAGATAAAATATACTAAAAGTATACGTGTGCAAATAAATATAGATTTTTTTGATAAAAAGAAAATAAATATGAATTATATAATACCATTCAAAAATAAATATATCACTATGTTCATATAAATTAAATTCAAAAATTAAAATAATTCATTCAAATTTATATTTATAAATTTTTGAATTTTATCCAAACTATTTGGTCGACCTAACAGGAACTGGAGTCTCTAACATGTCATAGAAACCAAAGATAGCCAAGAGATGAAGAGTAAAAAACAGAAGAAAAATTGTAACACCAAATTGAAGAGCTACCATCCAATAGTTTCTTAAAGAGAGTGATGATGAACAACCGTTTTTCATAAACTTCCTTTGAGCAACAACGATGCAACAAAATTAAAATAAAAGTATCATTTATCTTCTTTTCTTAATTCACATAAAAAAAACACATACACATTAAGGAATAACATAAAATATGAAAGAATGTCGGAAAAATAGACTAACAAACATCATATAAATAAATAAATAAATAAATAAAAAAGTAGAGCTTAAATATTGGACCAATCTAAGAGTAACTTGTCTCCCTATCATGTCATAGAAATTAATTGATAATCAAGAGATTTTTTTTTGAAAGAAATTGATAATCAAGAGATAAAGAGTATAAGTGAGTAGAAAACAGTACTACAAAATTGAAGATGTTCTATCCAATTATTGCTTGAAAGTGGTGATGAACAAAATCCAAAATTTGGTGCAAAAATTTACATATATATATACACAATCTTTTTCAATGTAGGAGAGATAGTCCGATTAGTAAAAATTGAAAATATTGAGATCATATTAGTGGTTGTATATATAATGACTGAGTGAATGTTTGTAGCTAAGATTTATGAGTTATGGAATAAAAAAAAAAGTAGTTTAAATGTTAATAATAATAATAATAATAATAATGTAATAAAAATGAAAGAATTGGAGTTTATGATTCATAAACACATTAATGTGTGAAGCTTTTTTAGAAGACTTAATGATTCTAAAAACTCTTGGGAAAATGAATGCATTGAAGCTTTTTTACATAAGAAATTACCAAACTTGCTAAAATGTACGTTTATATTATAGAAGCTCATGAAAAAAACTTAATTAAGCATGACACTGACTTTTCAATTGGAAGATACTGCAATATTAATGTAATACATGACTACTTTCTAAGACACTAATAATAATAGAATAAGAAAGAGTGAATAGTTTTAATTCACACAACATTATTATTTAGTGGAGGATTAATGAGATATATAAAAAGGGTGAAAAGTTATAAGTGAAGTGAGAAGATTTTCTAAGAATGACAATTTAGTATTAGAAAATGAGAAGCTTTTCTAGAGAGTCACATCATCACAAAGCTTGCATGAGAACAACTCAAGCTTCTTTTACAAAGATATATAGATAAGCCATAATTTAAAGTGAGGCAAAGATTACTAGGCTATATGCATTTATTATTCTCACAAGAAATTAGAAGACCACGCATAAAAGATTCGACACTCAAAACAAGGCATGACAATTTTAGCAATCAACCAAAGATGAATAATTATTCATCTTTTCTATTCAAAAGAAATCAACCATAACAATTACTCTTTTCAGTTTTAAATATAAGTAAAATATCAAATGTATTTAGTCTATATTTAAACTAAATACATTTGACGATTTTGATTATAATTAAGGTCAAAGAAAGTATTACGATAACTTCCTAAACCTGAAGTATTACACATTTATAACTCTTAATAAACAAAGGTACTTTTTATTAGTTTCCATCCACCGGATATATATTATTATTCTTATTTGAATCGTTTCCAGACACTAAATTGTCAACATATAGATAATTTGATCCAACCCATATTTTTTAAATGAAAATCATTAATTCTATATTTCTAGGGGAGATTGAAGGATTTGCAAATATTCCCAAAAATGAAAACTAAATGTTGAGGTATTTGAACATGAAATATTCAGTATCCATTACACCGTTGAATGTAGGATCTTTTTCGTACACTTGAGACGTCAGACAGTGTCTTCTTGAATCTATAAAGGCGTAATGTTAATCATTGGTTGATGAATCTATTAAGTTATCATGCCTTTACAACTTTGTGTGGATTTATTGATCCTTGTAATGTCACTTTTGGTTTTCTATTATCGGGATGCTTATGCTAGAAAGCTTCTTTTAATATATTTTTTGATTTTTTCTAAATGTCATTTTTGTCATACTTTTAACTATTTATTTAGGAGACATGATTTTTTTTATAATTTTTGACAAAAAAGTAAAGCCAGGAGGAATAAAATATATTAAAAAATCTACAAGGTCGTGAGTTCAACTTTTTCTGACGATGTAAGGGTATGTTTGATAGGTGATTTGTAAGTATCTCTATTAGTGCTCTCCGAGGTCTGTCCTTAACCTAATGAATCTAAGACCCACTGACCTAAACTTTTCTCATAAAAAAAACTGTGATATTTATATGACAAATAAAAGTGTATTGTTTTTGGAGAATCCTATAGATTTTTATTTATTTTTGGAAATAAAATTCTCTACATTATTGATTTCTAAAGAGGAGTGGATATTATGCTATTACTACCTTTTTGTCATCTCATCTAAGCGCTCTTGGGTATTTACTGAGCCTCATGTTATGTATAAATAATATTATAACAACAACTAAAATGGAACAAATGATTTAGAAGATGTTAAAAGATATCCCACCATTCATTTTAAGTAATTACCCTATTAATTCATAGAGATTTTCTTTTGGTGTTAAGTTCGACTGGAATGTAAGTAAATTGTGACAAAAAAATTATCTAACTCATGTATCGAACTTTGGTTTTCCCAAGCAATTGGTAATTTTGTGAAACTCGTTAATTAATTCATAGAGATTTGTTGCAAAATTACAACTTTATTCTATGAATGTTGGCACTCGTTAAGTTAAAAAGGGGCATCAATAGCTATCATAATATCCATCACATGTCACCCATGAAAGATACCGTCAAATCGGCAGAAAAAGATGAACCCATGATCTTGTGGGTGATTTTACTCCTTATCAACCGAACCAACCATAACCATTATTGTTGAAATACAAATAGATTATTAAGATGGTATTAACATCTCAAACATAAAATGAAAAACCACGAGTAACAAGTTTGGTACTCAAAACATACAACAACTTTCGGTCTCAACCAAACATCTGACTTAATTGAAGCCAGAAACTCGATGACATGAATTATTATTCTTAATCATATTTTCTAGAAATGAATCATAACTAGGGTAAAGAAAATAACATAGTAATTACTCTTTGCATTCTTAAAAAAAATTAACAATGTCAAATGTATTTGGTTCATGTCCAAAATAAATACATTTGATTTGACATTTTGATTATAATTAAGATCAGGGAAAATAGCTTCTCAAACCCAACGTATTACACATTTTTAACCCATTATATAAGCAAGTATGCTTTTTTTTTCATAGGTTTTGTATATCAGAGATATATTCTTATTCCAAATTTTTAGGCACTAAATTGTGGATACTTAAAATAATCGTCTATGGTGATTTGACTCAACCTATGTTTTCAAATGAAAACATTATTGAGACAAAATCCCTAATTAATTTTAAAGATAACAAACCTTGATGATTAAAGGATTAATTGACTTTGATTAGTTTCTTGTATTTAATTTATGTTCTTGAGTGTTAAAGGAACAAAGTATAAATCAATCCAAGAAGCAAGTAATCAAAGGACATTAAGACTTATGAACCCAGTCAGAGTTCAGAAAGTTGGACATAGTTCAGAAGGTTCAAGATAGTTCAGAAGGTTTTATGGTTATCAAGAACAAGCCTAGAAATTCATGAACATTATCAAGAACATTCAAGGCTCAAGTGGCATAATTAAAATCCCAGAAAAGTACATTGACTTAGATCAATCAAGGAATAAAGACATTTATTTGGATTAAAGTTAAAAAGCATCTTCAGTGTTCATTTAAGACTTATGAACATTTGAAGTACAAAACATTAAGATATTTCTTCAAGAATATCATCCTAGATGTTACACATACTGCATGCACTTCATTGATGTTTCACTATTAGGATTTGATTACATCAAATAAAAGTCTTACAAATCATCTTAAGTGAAACAAATGAACATTATGAAGTTCAGAAAGTTCATTTCAAGCACATGCTTCCAATCTGACAAACAAGTACAGTTGGTGAAAAGTAAAAAGTAAAAGCAAAAAGAAAACTCAAATGTTAATCAATAAGAATTAGACACAAATGAGGCTTAGTACTGTACATGGACCAGAAAATCCCCTAAAGCATGGGCATGAAGTGAAAGTTCCACTTTTCTCTCTCCTGCACATGTTCCAAGAACAGATCTGCAAAGGCTATTGTCCAGGAACATTCTGAAGTATGTACAAAGAACAATACTCATGGACAAACCCATAAATTCATCTGACATTCATCCATATGAACTCATGAACAACAACAACATTCTAAAGTATTCTGATGAATCCAGAAACATTATGAAGTTCAGAATATTGATCCAGAATTTCAAGCAAAAGTTGATAAGTCCCAGGACACGTGGCACAAGACCATTGGACACTTCCAAACAACTACAAGAGGTCACGAAACTTTATAAAAGGAGAGGAAGACTCTTGTAGCACACAACTAACAAGCATACTTAAACAACTTATTAAAAGTGTTTAAAGCTTCATAGCACTTTTGATTTCACAAATCAACTCTAAAGATTCCTAAAATCTTAAAGAGTGTGAATCAATCTTCTCTTATCTTTTTAAAGATAATCTTCTCCTCTTCTTCTTCTTCTTCAAATTCATTCAAACCTCCAATTCATTTGTAAGAGAAAAATCTCATCTAGCTTTAAGGGTGTTGAAGTGTAGGTTGAATAGAAAATTGTAAAGTCTTGTGTGACTTAGAAAAGAAAGTTGTGAGCTTGATGAGGCTTAGAGAGTATAAGTTGTAATTGTTCCAAGGGAACATATTTGTATGGTGCAGGAGTTGAGCAGTTGTCTAAAGCATTATAATGGAAAATCTCACCTAAGGTAGGGTTTGGAGTACCCTGCATTGGATGAACCAGGATAATTGATGTGTGTTCCATTATTCTATCCCTTGGCTCTTTACTTACAACATTCATTTAACTTAATATTCTGTTTTATACACTTCAGAATGTTCTGAAGTCTGTCTAACTTTCCTCTTCTAAGTTTCAACTTGAGAAGTAATTTTTAAGTACATGATTTAATTTTAAAAAGGTTCAATATGAATGTTTAATTTGGAGCTAGAGAACTCTGGATTAATTTGGTTGTGATTAATTAGGACCAGAATATTCTCGAGATTAATAAATATTAATATGAGTGTGATAGTGTGTGTGTATTGTGTAGCTTTAAATAAAAGAGAAAGGGAAGAAGAATAACATAGGAGAATTATCCTGATTCACCAAACCCGGCTACTTCCAGTCCCCACATCTCGTGTGAGATTATCCACTATAATTGTCTTGCTAACAGAAACTTCTGACTAGCACTATAAGGTCTTGACCACACCAGATCAGTTTGTTACACCCTGAATTATCAACCTCAGCAGGCTTCTACAATTCTTTATTTTCGCACAAAAAATGTTGTTACAATTCTTTCTCAAACTATCGTTACAGATAGACTTAAGAATTACAATACACTTTGTATGAGAGATGGGTTTGGGATCGAATTTACATTCAACTCGTGTTTGAGGGTATGATGATATGAACACACTCAGAATATGTGATCCACAAATCTGTTATGAGCTAGAGTGTGTTATAGATTAAGAGATTATGATATTTGCACTTAAAAGTGGATTATGGTTAAAATCAATCTCTTAGCCTCAAAGGCTTCTCAACTCATGTTTGAGATTTTGATGAACAAACTCTTGAGAGAGTTGGAGTTTGTTTTGTTTGTGAAGAGTTTTGTATGTAGTGATGATTTTCACTTGAGAGAATGTTTGCTTCTAAAACTCTTGCATTTAACCTTCAAAACCATTTGTATTTATAGGTGAGGAGTGTCGTGGTGATCAAGAGTGAAAATAGAGTTGTTGGACACATTTTTGGTAGCTGTCCAAAGCTTCAATTGATTTCACTTTTCTTCTTTAAAATAGGTAGAACGTTCTCAGAATGTTCAGTACGAACAGCTTGCTTTGTTTGCACTGTTGCTTGCTTGCAAGAGAGATAACCAGCTGTTAGTGAGCTGTATAAGCTTGCTAGACACTTGATAAGATGTGTTGATGTCATCTTGATGTCATATGATGATGTCATATGCTTTTATCACAAGGAACAACTTTAAGAGCTTTCTTTGATTGTAGAAACTTGGAAGCCACTTATGATGATGTAACCTTGATGTCATAAGATGATGTCTTTGATGATGTCATATGGTAGTAACTTTGAAGACATATTCCTTAATGGGGTTTTTGCTCCAAATGGGTCGAACCTTTCTTTGGGCCCAAGACACCAACTTTCAATTAAATATTTTGCCATGTTTTTTTCTTGTGCTGACTTGTATACTTTTGATGTAACGTTTTATTTTCTTCGTATATCCCAAAACGTTCTCAGTTCGTTCTCACTGAAACATTCTCACAAAACACATTAGTGAATAATAAAATAATAATTGTAATATTTTTCTTATCTTTTGAAAACATCAAATGAAGATGTTTTCTTCATTTTGTATGACCAGAATGATATTTGTCGGAACATGAGAAACCTTTCTCAAAGTCAAAATTCTTTTGATTGATTTCTATTCTCCAAATCATATCTTGAATAGTAATGGAAGATTCTTGGACCATCATAAGTCTTTTATGATAGAATCTCCAAGCATATGATCATGAATTTTCTTCTTTGATATTTCTCCAACCAATATCATTAATGAGTGACTTAATAAATAATTCATTCATGAATTGGTTTCTCTTCAAAGTTAATTCTAATCATTTTGATGAAATGATGAGACTGATTTCCAGTGTAATATGCATCCTCATCACGAGACCATTCTTTCATCGGAGTTGATAATGTTCTCTTCTATGACAGTATATTCTCGGTTAATTAACCTTGAATTATTTTGTTGGTGATGCAATTTATCTCATAATTTCTTTTGGTGATTGCACACAATGTTTCTTGTCCATTGAGTATCTTTGAGATGTTTTAGTTTAGGCATGACTTTTCTTCCTTGAATCTTTAAGGCATTGTTGAAAACCATGTGGTGAGAATAATGAATCAATTACTAAGAAAGTTCATCTTCTTGTTGAATCTACACTCAACACTCATTTGATTCAAACAATATTCTTTTTATATCTTCTTTGAGCTTGTGATACTACCGTTTTAGTATTCTTTCAATGAGTATATACATGCACTTGTAAGAGACTTCTGTCTTGTCAACTTCTGTGAAAAGACTCAAGTGCAAACATCAGTAGATCACCATTCATAAAACATAGTGTTTATTCCATAAGGTTTTGTTATCATTAAAACATTCATCAAAAATATTTTTGTTTTAACAGTCGCGAGAGACTAAAGCATTTGCAAGAGATTTTATCAACAATGAGAACTAAATTGTTGAAGTATTTGAACATAAATTATTCAGCAACCACTAAACCAATATGTTTAGGACCTTTTTTATAACTTGATTTGAGGGAGTGTATTTCCTAATTATATTCAATTAATATCTATCCAATTTCTATACACCATAAACAATAGCCATTCGATACTCAAGAGTAGCAATAATAAAAGACTATATTTTTTGAAAAACATAAACAAAATCTTATTAGATTATCATATCTTTATATGTTTTTTTTTCTCTCGCATGATTATGTCCGAAGTAGTGACCATGTTCCAAATTAAATCAAATCTAGAAGGTTAATTGAAAAACTAAATTGTGAATCCAGATTTGAAACATGATTAATGACCCGATATATTTTCCAAACATTAAATGAAGGTGGTACATTATTCAAGTCTTAAATTAAATATTATTATAAATTGTAAGATACATGGTGTAATAAATCAAGATTCAAGTTGTGATCCATCTATAAAATGCGCACAACAATTTGCAGCAACTGAATTCATGAATTTAGTAAGAAATACTCTTCCATCAGCCTAAGACCTTCAACATCTACATGATCTAAAAACGGTCATGCCCATTTATGGTGATTATGGGTTTGTGGTGGTCTCCTGTAACCAACGCGAGGTTGATATTTTCCAACCCATGATTAAGCAGCATGGTCTCATGTAACGACCATGCCCATTTATTCTATATTGAGTAAATTGATAAATTTCTTGTTTAATTTATGGGTCAATTAGTTTAAAGCTGCTCTCAAAATTTAGTGTAAGAAATACAATTACAAAAATAAATCATGGGGTTTTAGGTTTGTTTCTGAAGAAGATAATTTTTATTGATAGGAGTTGAAGGAGTTTGAATTTGCAATGGAGTGCAAGAGTTTCATTGAAAGGAGATTGAATGACTTTGAATTTGAGATGGAGTGTATTTTACAGCATTTGGAAGAGAATAGTAATGTGAATGGTGTTTGTTGAAGGGAAGGAGATTAACTTGTTGAGAGGAGGGAGATTCACCATCAAGACAAAAACCTAGTAGGAATTCATGCTGCAAGGAGGAAGTTTTCCATGGTGAGAAAAGAAATGCGAAAGAAAGCATGATAACAAATGGTGAAAGAGAAGTTGTGTTGCAAAAATTGGAAGATAAATACATGATATTTATAAGCCAAAATTTAAAGTGAGGCGAAGATTATGAGGCTATATGCATTTATTATTCTCATAGAAATTAGAATACCACGCATAAAAGGTTCGATACTCAAAACAAGGCATGATAATTTTCGGTATCAACCAAAGATGAATAATTATTCATCTTTTCAGTTTTAAATATAAGTAAAATGCCAAATGTATTTGGTCTATATTTAAACGAAATACATTTGACGATTTTGATTATAATTAAGGTCAAAAGAAGTATGACGATAACTTCCCAAACCTGAAGTATTACACAATTATAACTCTTAATAAACAAAGGTACTTTTTAACAAGTTCCATCCACCAAATATATATTCTTATTCTTATTTAAATCACTGTCAGACACTAAATTGTGAACATATAAATAATAGGCAAAGATAATTTTACCCAACCCATATTTTCTAAATGAAAATCATTAGTTATATATTTCTAGGGGAGTTTGCAAATATTCTCAAAAATGAAAACTAAATGTTGAGGTATTTGAACATGAAATATTCAGTATTCATTACACCATTGAATGTAGGATCTTTTTCATATACTTGAGACTTCAAGCAGTGTCTCCTCAAATCTATTAAGCACGTATTACGACACGAATACCTGACATAATATATATCATTTATAAATTAAATAAAATATTAATATTATTACTAAAAAAAATATTTAAGTGGAAAATCAAAATATATATATGCATCTATATTGAATAATTTTTTCATAATTTTTTATTTTTTTTGAAAAGGCCAAAATGGAATATATTAACAAGTCAAAGTGTCTTCCTAGCACTGGGTGTGCCAAGGAAAGATAGAAGAGTCAATACAATATTTACAAAACGGAAAAATGCTTAAAAAAACTACAAAAGCAAGGAAAGAAATAACCATTATACAATGCCCAACATTGCGAACGGACTAAGCCACCAACCATGATAATTGAAGAGAAAATGAACAAATTTTGCCTTCAACCACAAGAAGGAAAGTGACTTAATTTTATCCACTAACCGCATTATCGAGCACTCTTTACCATTAAAAATCATGTTATTTCTTTCTTTTCATATTTCCCACAAAATAGCAAACCAAATCAAATGCAAGATTGTTTGCCGCACCTTAGAAAAATATATATATATATATATCATAACTAAATTAATTGCAATACTCAATGGCAATATGCAATGAAGACTAAGATCAACGAGCAAAGTATAAGTAAAATGTAAATTTATCCTATCATCAGATTGCCATAACTTTTGTACACAAAAAAATTGAAAAACAGAAAAAACTCCAAGAGTTATCGAAGAAGAAAACCACTCTAACAATCAGATCAAATATGGTCCAATGCGGCCATTCCAATGCTATATGAAAGGAAATAAACTTCACTTATTACATAATAAAGGCATACCTTATTATTCAATGCTCTATAACATCATCATAATCATAATAATCTATCATAATCTTAGAACTTTCTTATTCATAGTAATTAAAAGGAATATAATCTTGTCTGGGAAGCTTGGATTGATATATTGCAATTAACAAAGCCATATTTTTCTACAAAAGGAACTCACGGCCAAAACTAATGTCACTCCAACTCCTTTTAAAGTGGAAAGTTTAACATGAAGAATTACGTGGTCCTTGGGATTGATCATGCACTAGTGGATATAAGTATCTGTGCAATGTTAAGAGTTGCAAATGACACATATTCTAAACCATACAAGTTTCCTAAATGCGAAGTAATTATGGAACAAAGAAGATATGTAAATATAAACTTCTTTAATTCGACAGAGTTACAATGTGTTGGATTGATGCATAAAGGAGTAAGTTTACATCTAAAAGGATTATTTGTATTTTTAAAAAGCTAAATTAGCTCACTCAAATTAACATTAGAGAAAATGGAACCTGAGCTTTGAAGAGAAGCACACTTCCAGGTCCCAAATCAATATCACTAGGCCAATTCAAATGGGTTATCTAAAAGGATTATTATTTTGTCAAAGGACAAAAAGGTGGAAAAAAACTTCCCAACCAAATTTTGAAGTATATGGAGAAATCAAAACGGGAAGAGTTTGGATGTGAGATACAACATTGGGCAACAAAGGTAGAAGCTTGTGAAGCACCTAAAAGGACGGAAAAACTCCACCATCCCAACAAGTGTGATCCTAGACCATCTTTTTTATGTGTGCAATAGACACTCGATGAATTTCATTAATGTGAGGGTTCTGAGGAAAAAAAATTTGTGTTTGTTAACAATATAGAAAATAAGAGAGAAAAACAAAAAAAAAAAAACTAACAAAACGGCTATGGTTTCATGGAATATCAATAATAGATAGAGTTACAATGGAGTATAAATACTAGATACTAGAAAAGACTAAACTATCCTTAACCAAATTACAACCAAAGGCCCATTACATATTGTCTAACATCACCCCTCAAACTCACAATGCATTAACATGAAACATACGGAATTTGTCAAGAAAGAAATGAAAACTTATTCAATGATACGTAAAATAAAATTCATAACAACTAATATCGTAACCAATAGAAAGAGAAGCCCGATCTAAATAGATCAACCATCAAAGACAGTAGGAGCCAAAGAGAGTAACTAAACCAAATAGAAAGAGAACATCCAAATAGAAGAGCCAATGAAGAAAGAAGCAATCAATCAGAAGAATCATTATGGAGAAGCGTAATCAATCAAAAGAATCAATAGAGTGAAGTGCAATCAATCAGAAGAATCAAGAGGGAGAAATGCAATCAAAGAGACAAATCAATAGGTAGAAGTGCAATCAATCAGAAGAATCAACAGGGAGAAGTGCAATCAAACAGAAGAATCAATAGAAAAATGTGCAATCAAGCAAAGAGTAAGAAACCAAAGAGAGGAAGACAATCAAATAAGAGATTCCAACATACCAACAAAGAGAGGATCAACATACTAAACCAAAAGAACCAAACATAATTTGAAGTCCAAACAAAAATAGGAGAGATGAACAACCAAATAACCAGAGTCGACCTTAGGCATAGGTTGGGAGTGCGACGGCCTAGGGCCCATGCCAGTAGGGGGCCTAAAAAAATTTTTATTGGTGGGGGTGTATATAGAAATAATTGGTTTTCTGGGGGTTTATATAGTAAAATATACCACAGGTCCGAAACACTGACCTGAAAAGCTTGACTTACGTCTGTTATTTGTTTTGGCCCTTTTGATACAATTTGCTATACATACCCCATATGAAACAAAGTTTTCTATATACACCCTCCGAGGAAAAAAAATTGGGTCATTTATTCCTAATAATGTGACAAGAAATTTGTGATATTTTTTGGGGCCCTTTATTCCTAATAATGTGTCTTACTAATATTAAAAATATTTGTGATATTTATTATCCAGAAAATTAGGAGAATCTTCATAACAAAACAAATTATATTTTAGTTGAAGATGAGCCTACTAGAGAAATTATATTCTGTATCATCATAATAAACTTGGTACTTGTAACATATAAAAAGAGAAATGATTTACGTGTAACATACAAATGAGTTCTTGTATCTTAGATTAATCTAAAAAGTCTAACACTGATTTTTTTTTATCACGTGTTATTGTTGTTATGGGTTCACTATTGGAGAATTTTGTATCCAAATATCTAAAGTTTAATTAATTATGTGTTGATATACTTTTATTTTTTGGTGTTACTATTATTAGATGTCAAAATTTCAGTGTCTAATATTCATGTGCTAAAATTTCAGTCTATCTCACATGAGCTATTGTTCTCTAATTTTATGATATTTTGTTTAGTTTTGGTTTCTACGAAGTATTTGATTTATTTGAAGATATTGCCTAAAATAACTTTTATCTTGTAGTCAAAGGCGAAGAAAAAAACGAAATGAAGCGCTATTAAAATCATAACAAAAAACTAAAAAAGTATATGATGTATTATGTAAGAGCCTTTTTTTTCTCAAACTATGCTTAATTAAGGCCCCTAAAACGCTTGAAACGGCCCTACAAATAACCAACTTGGATCAAACCACGACATACAAACCAAACACCATCACTGCAGAAGATAAACAACCATGAAGAAACAACCGAATTGCATCAGAAGATCACAAATTACTTACACGACCCATCAAACAATCTGCCTCAACCTATCACATTTAATGACTCTTTAGAAAATCAACGGTCCATAAGTAATTTCTTAATGGAGAAATGCTTAGATGGTCACAAGACCAAAAAATGGTATTTGGTCACATACAATTAAAACATGACACCTCATAAACATGTAAGAGAGAGAAACTGACATTAAAAAAAAATAAAAAAAAATATGTGAAAAAACATTTGAGAGAGACCGGATGCTTGCCACCGAGGAAGAACCCGACGGTGAAGTGACAACGATGAAGATGAAGGCAGAGACAGCGCTGATGGCGGTGCAGTGAGATTGATGGGCCATAATCTTCTTGTTTCTCTTCCATGAAAATGCAAGTCTCTTTCTCTCTTACCCTTTTTCCTCAACTTGATCCTTCATACACCAGCCAGCCATTTACCCCTTCATCTTCTCCGATCAATTCTTCTTTCACCCCACCAAACTTTAGTTTATTTTTTTGTGTTGATTCAGTGGAAAAAGAATTAAATCCTTTTGTCTAATTCAAACACCATTTTGAATCTTATAGTTGTCAGTGTTGGTTTTATCACGTGGTGGGAGATCAGACTGTGAGAAAATCAGAATTGGTTGTATTTTGTGAGACAAAGGTGTTGGAATCTTGTAATACAGTCGACATCATCGTCTCCGCCTTCATCATCATCGTCGCCGCCTTCATCGTCCTTTCTTCCGTCGTCCTCTCCCTTGGTGGCCATTGTTGTCCTCTCCCTCGTCGCATATCATTCCAGTTTCTTTCTAATTTTTTTCACAGATTTCTTTTTTTGATTTTATTTTATTTTATTTAATTTCTCTCTCTCTTAGATGTTTATGAGGTGTCATGTTTTAATTGGATGTGACCAAAAGCCATTTCTTGGTCATATGACCATCCAAGAATTTCTCTTTCTTAATGTACCAAATTTTAATTTGCCCTAAAGCTCACCAATCAATGAATTCTAAGCAAATAAACAAGGAGGTTATAGTTCTCAAAATGAACCTAACAAACATTACACTTTCAACCAAAAAGAACAATGGCTGGCAGCATCACTTTCTTTTTCCCGACGAGAGAAATAAACCAAAAAAAGTACCACTATAGTAGCTTTTCAAATATATTATGATGCACCATAAAATTCCACAGGCTGAGAATGGCCGGGCGGTGGTTAACACTTAACACAAAATCAGTAGATTTAAATGTTAAAAACAACAAAATTAAGCACCAGCTAAAGAGAAGAGTAGCAATTGTGTTTTTCAATAATCTACAATTGTTGTTTTTAGGAAGAAAATCATGTCCCTATTACATGAGAACCGGGTCTTGCAAGTTTGCAGTTGCATGCAAGTTTCATCATCCACAACAGGCAGCTTCATTTGGAGCTTATCCGATGGCTGGATCCCCTCCCTCCACAACCGTTACTTAATCAGGTTTTTCATATGCTGGCGGGTTTCCTGCATGGTTAATGCCGAGAATGTCATATTTATCTGGACAGGCCATTCAATCATATGTGCCTTCGTTTTTACCTTCTTCACAAGGCATTGTGCCCGTGCTTAGCTGGAGCACCTACATGGTTTATTAAAAAATGTTACTTCATACGCGCAAGTTTTGAATCGTTGTGTCTCGCAATAGCTATTTACTTGGAAATACCATAAATTTGACTGTCTGATATCTTAGCTAAATAATATGTTAAGGTTGAAAAAAATTGTTACCATTGTTATTACTGGCGTGATTGACAATCACATCTTTGGTGATGGTTGATAATGTTAGACTTTGTAACTACGTGCATTCAGTGGATACTTACTTGTTTTTTATTCAATCAAGATTTGACATGTTTACAATGACTAAAACCCGAAATAGAACCAGCCTTGTCTTGTTTAGGAAATTCTCTTAGCATATCGCACTTTGGCGATTATTGACAATGTTAGATTTCTTAACTATGTGCATTCAACGGTTATTTACTTGTTGCTTATTCAATTAAGATGTTCTGTTTTTAACTGCTATTTTATTTGTCGAGAAAGGGAAGTATTGACCCTGCAATGCCTACCGGTTTTCTTGGATCGAATCTTGTGACTACATGAATCCGGCGGGAGAGACACTTTCTAATGGACAGGTAATGAATTCAACTCTTCCAGATAGACCTGACCAACCAGACTGTAAATACTTTATGAGCACTGGAACATGCAAATATGAATCTGATTGCAAGCAGAAGGTTTGTGACTTTCTTTTCCATATTATAAGACACAGTTGACTCTGTCACGTATGCAAATGCATAATTTTGATCTAAAATATCTTTAATAATCTATTAAAAAAATTATGAAAATTTGATATTTTAAAAATATTTATCGAGACAAATCAAACATCTTATATGCTACAATTTATCTTTGTATATTAGTAGAAAAATATAGTGAAAGTATGTTATGTGAATAATGCATATTTTCACCTTAGGTCATTTAAAATGAAACGTATAAAGTATGATTTATCCATGCTTGTTGGTAATTCCAAAAAATTCTATGTTGCTACACATGCAAAAGTTCTTCCTAATTTGTATTTATTATACGATGTTATGCCATAGTGAGGGAAGTGTTTAATCGACAAACATATATATATTTGACACAATTACATCTTTAGAAGAAGATATACATCATGCCACTAGCCATCTCTTTTGTCAGAAGTCAGCAAGTTTGAACACTTTCTAAGCAGTCTCACACCACACATCAAATACCATGAAAGTCTTTATGACATTTAAAGGATACATCTCTATTTGACTTTAGAGTTTATGCCATTTCGTTTGTTATTTTTTATTCTTTTGAGCAAAAAATGACTTCATCATTTGGACTTTTGATACAATTGAAAATAACCATTTGGACTATTTAGCAGTTCACAGAATCACAATACATCAAATCTACCAACACTTGTTTTATATCTTGTGTTTACATGGTTGTATTCAGATTTTAGACCTCAGACACAATGTACGTACCCAAATGGATACGAAAATATGACACGGAAGGACTATATATATGAAGATTCATGATAATGACAATTCAACAAACACATTAATATGAAACTTCTCATTGTTACTTGTTTATTGTTGGTTGTAACTTGTGTCCAGTTCTTGTTCATTTTGTTGATGTGGGGTCCAGCTATTGTCACATGGCCAACATACATTTGACAAAATGGAAGGTTGCATGTGATGACAAGTAGCAAGGTGCATGATGTACACATGGTGTAGTGTATGAGTAACACATGGTGTATAGTGTATGAGTGACACATGTTGTGATGCATATGCATTGCAAGGGACACTTGGTGTTTTGCATGAAAGCCAAATGACAAGTGTCTTCATGCATGTAAGGCAACTTTGGCTTGTTCTCCTTTAAATAGGACCATGAGCAAGCATTTACAACACACCACAAGAGAAGAACAACAAAAAGCAAGAGAGAAAGAGTGTCTTGCTCAAGAGAAAAGTGATCCTCATAGAGAGTTTTCCTGTGAGAGTGTTTCTTACAAATTGAGAGATATATTGTAGTGAGATCCACCTTAGGCTGAAGTTGTTGTATTCCCATTAACATTATAGTGGAAGTTTTAAGAGGCCCAAGGGTCCCGTGTTTTTTCCGTTTGTCACATTGAGAAGGTTTTCCACGCTAAAATTCTCTATGTTATTACGTTTATATTTCACGTTTCCGCTAGTGCCTATTTTAAGTACACGGATTAGAGAAATTATTCATGTATTTCCCAACAGTTGAAAGGTCTAAAAACACAAGTTCTGAAAAGGTCCTTCAATTGTTGTGTATTGAAATTTTATGTAATTCTAGTTCATGTAAGGTTCGAGTCAAATGTTTAATGTAAGTTGAAGTTTTTAGAAGGTAAGGTTTATGTAAGTTAAATGAAGTTTAATTTGAAAATGTTATATTAATCTTATCTTGAAGTTTGTTTAAATAAGTTTATAATTTCAGCATCTTTCCAATAATTTTATTGATAATATTTCTATATTAAACTAAAATTAGAGTCCAATAAAATTACAAGCAATCTATACAAGTTTCACTTGAAACTAATACTAGTCTATTGCTACTAATAGACTTCTAACCAAATTGTGAGACTTTCTTTCAAATTATAAAATCATTTATTTAGGATTCATAACCAATAAAGGATCATTTCAATTAGTGAAACCATACATTTACATATCTATTAGTGATTCTTTGACAAATTAAGGGATAATATCATGGACTTTTGTTTTGCCACATGACAATATCTCAACATTGAAAACTTGATGTCTAGTGTGATGTCTCTTACATTAAATAAAGTAAGAGTTCTTCCGGAGACCAAAGACACTTTCTCTTCTGATACTATGCAACACATCCTTCCTCCACTCGCTGATCTTCGCAAAAATGTTGATGGTCGATTGAGGCGTTTGAGTCACAATTATTTGGTGTCGAAGATTTCTAGTCGAGTCCAAAGCCTTGAGATTATTGTTGACTTTTCTTTATCTTATTCTAGTGGAAAGACTACCTTGGTTGACTTGTTTTATTTTGGTTGATGTTAAAGTGTAATTAGATATTATCATAGACAATTGCTTGCTACACAAGTAATTGCATAGTCTAGTAACTAATTGTTTTGACAGTTATGGATGTTACAATGGTCAGTTATAGTTAAATAACTAAGTACAGTTAAGCTTGTAAGGTACATAGCATAGTATAAATAAGTGTATCTCTGCATTGTAAAACTCAGATGTAGTGAATAAGATTTTCTCTCCTTCAATGCATTGTTTCTAGTCATAGTGAATTTTTCTCTCTTTCCTATGCTATGGAGATTCAATCTTATCTTTTCACAGTTGATGTATAAATGATTAATAACTTTTGCCTACCTTTGTTTTTAATTTTTTTTATTTTACTATATTTAAACTCTGTACCCAAGCCAATAAGGATTCATAAATAATGACACTTAAGGACTTATAATGAAGATGCATAGCAATGATAAATCAAGAAAGAATTCGGTGAAACTTCTCATTTTTTCTGTAATCAAATTGGTCACATTGCTAAAATTTGTTATAAGAGATTTGGCTATGAAACAACATAAAGCCAATCGTCTTAGCAATGGTACAAGGATCTACAGGAACATCTCAAAATCCTTCTTCTAACCAAGTTGTGATTGAAGCAATAAGTCAAATTCTTAGATAATGGACACAGGATACACGGATCATATCTGTCACATTTTTTAGTTGTTTGATCATAGTATAAAATGAAACCTTATATAAATTAAACATCCTAATTAATGGTGCTAAAATAATGACTAATACAAGGAAAATTATCCAATGATCAATAGAATGCTTAACAACCGGAAGTGGCACTCAGCTTTGGCATTGACAGAAGGATTCTCAGCTTGAGGTGCAACATCCACTTTCACAACGCTGGAAGGTTTCTCAACTATAGGTGGAGGAACCTCGGCTTTGGCAATGATAGAAAGATTCTGAATTTTAGGTGCAACCTCCACTTTGGCGTCGCTGAAAGGATTCTCAACTAGAGGTGGAGGAACCTCAAGTTTGGCAATGCAAGGATCATACAAAATTTGTGGTGAAACGGTTGGCAACTTGGCAACACAATTGGAGGTGTAATGTCAGAAATCATAGTATAGGGGGCTTAAAAGGTAGCATCCATATCGGTTGGAACAAGTTTGAAAATTGAGAGTTAAAAGAAAAAACACAAAGTCTCACATTGGGTAGAACTAGTATAATGTGAATTGAAAAACTGGAGTCCCCTTTGTTGGAACAAGGGTGTTTCACAAAGTCACCTATTGAGTTTTGACAATAACAAGGTATTAAAAATAATCAATTGGATATGCTAAACAATTTGTTCAAGTGTGCAGGATCCATAATCAAAGTACTATTCTTAGAGATTCTGATTGAACAAGTTCAAGAGCAAAGGAATTAATTTGAAGCTTAAAGCATCTGGAAGGACTGCGTCTGAAGAAACGAGTCTGAAGAAGAGCTCCTGAAGACACGTCATCAGAAGCAAGAACATCAGAAGCACTGATCATCAGAAGCATATCTCGCCAGAAGCTACTTCACCAGAGTTGAC
>Ga0228711_1001333_pt1 | contig 35894 bp, 11 predicted proteins | sample MedpolnodulmetaG_2_FD_177996 | JGI IMG/M metagenome (GOLD analysis project Ga0228711, IMG submission 177996) | Root nodule microbial communities from Medicago polymorpha collected in Santa Monica, California, United States - brown nodules | ecosystem: Host-associated > Plants > Roots > Nodule... | reverse complement strand
GATTCGCTTTGACTCGGTGTCACTGCATAATTCTTGCTTGTTTATTCATTGTTATTTTAATTTTAGACCATAAAAAAATCAAAAAACATAAAAAAAATTCAAAAAAGGATTTTTTTTTCTTTCTAAAACAAACCTTGATTCTCATCAAGAGATTTTTTTTTCATTTAATTTTCTTTTATAAATACTTTAATACATTTAAGTATATTTGAACCCTTTTCTTAAAAAAAACTAAAAATCACCAAAACAAATATTTTCTTTTGCCATTTGGATTTTATTTTCAAACCTTTTTTAAAACAAATAAAGGGTTAATAGTGTTTTTAGACCCTGTCTTATAGGCTATTTCCGGTTTTCGCTCCTATAAATTTTTCGGTTTAATTTGCATCCTTGTAAAACTTTTTTTTTTTCTTCCGGAAAACACCCCTCCTCCATCCAACTCATCAAATGCGCATATGTGGCGCTGACTTGGTTTTTTTTAATTTGTAATTGTCCACATCATATTTTATTTTTTAAAATATCTAAAAATTAATTTTCAAAAATAAAAAAATCCAAAAAAAATTCCGATTTTTTTTCCAAAAAATTTAAAAATCGAAAAAAAATCAAATATTCAAAAATCAGAAAAAACGATAAGATTTTTTAGAAATTTTTGGTTTTTTTTTCGAAATTCACTTATTAAAAAAATCTGAAAATATATTCGGTTTTTTTCGAAATTAATTTTTTTTAAAGATTCTGGAGTTTAATTTTCAAAATAGAAAAAAGTTAAATTTAGAAAAAACAAATTCAAAAAAAGTCAGATTTTTTTGCCGAAAAAAAAAAGTTTAATAAAATTTTCTGCAAAAAAAAATTATGGATACAAATTTTTTAAACATATTCAGATTTTTTTTATTTTGAAAATTAAATTCCAGAATTTTTTTAATCTTCTTAATTTCGAAAAAAACTGAATGTTTTATTTTAAAATTTTTGAGAAAAAAATCTTAATATTTTTCTAAATTTTAAAAAAAAAATCTGATTTTTTTTTTCGATTTTATAATTTTTTGGAAAAAAAATCTGAATATATTTTTGATTTTATCTAATTTTTAATATTTTGAAAAAATTAAAAAAATTAATGATATTTTTAGGTTTAGAAATAAAAAATCTTAAGTTTTTTCGAAAAAAATCTGAATTATTTTTTTAATTTTTAAAATTTTCAAAAATAAAATTCTTAATGTTTATATAAAAAAATATAAAATTTGGAAAATATTTTTCGTAAATAAAAAATTTCCTAAATTTTTTATTTTCAAAAATTAATTTTCAAATTTTTTATTTCTAAATTAATATAAATGAATTTATATTATTATTTTTTTTAAAAAAATAGGCACAAATGCCACGTGTACCCTTCAAAAAATAAAAAATAAAAATAATTATACAGTCAGCACGCACATAAGCATATATGCACCGTCAGCATATCACGTAGTATACCACGTCAGCAATATGCATAGTCATATTGGAAAGGGGTGTTGTCCCGAAGAAAAAAAAGTTTTACAAGGATGCAAATCAAACTGAAAATGACCTATATTACAGGGGTGACAAACACTATTAACCCAAAAATAAATAAATAAATAACATCACACAAATCAGGTGGTTTCTTTTACTCCAAACTACGTGGTTTTGATTCCTCACGGGTATGTAGGCAAAAGACTTTGTCTTTCCAAATCAAAAAAATAAAAAAAAAATATTTTCTTTTCCTCATCACACTAATCTTTTTTGCAAGCAAATAATAAACAATTTTAGCCAAAAATATATAAATGCAAAAGGTTCCTATAGAGTACTATAGACGTTTAAGGTGCTATTACCTTCCCTTTACGTAACTAAACCCCGGAACCTTAAATCTCATTTTAATAACGGCTTTTATTCGAACTTTTCCCCTTTCCCTTGAAAAAATTGAAGATCGGTGGTGAATTATAAATTTGTGAGTCAACGCTAATCAATAGCTTGATCTCCGAAAGTCATTGCAACAATGGTCTATACAAAAAAAATAAGAAGACAAAAACAAAAGTTTGGTCTCTTCAAACAAAATAAATAAATAATAAGTTGTTTTACTAGCTAGTATCCATTTATTGTTTGACACAAATGCTAGTACCTCATCATTTCTGGTTGTGACACAAAGCTAAAGGTTGCAGGAAGTATTTTAAATAGGAAATCCTTAGGAATTAACTCTAAATTGTTTGTTATCCCTCTTTCTCAAATATACTCCACCATAACCTAAGTCACGTTATAGTCTTGAAAAGACCTCTATATGTGTGGTAATACTGACTTTGAATGATTGTTTAGAATTGCTTCAAATACACAACAAGGTACAATCACATAATGACTGAAGTGTGTAAAATTCCTTGACCAACCCCATTGGATTTAGGAGATACATACGTGTGTCGTGAAATTAAATTTGGTCGAAAGTATGAGTATCTTCTCTAAGCATGTCCCGCTTGCATGGAAGTCGTAAGTCAGTCAAGTATAGAAATGGGAAGAGAAAAAATCTAAGCACCATCTCTGGAAAGGTATGTTAACTCCTAAAATTCATGTAAATTCTAACTTCTTTCTACTTTGTTGCTTGAGGACAAACACCAGCTTAAGTTTGGGGTTGTGATGACGGAGTATCATATGATGTTTTAGGCTATGTTTTAAGTTATTTTCTTTGTATTTGAAGGCAAACAAGATGTCATTTAAAGGAGTTGTTCATGGTTTGAGAAGCATTTTGTATTGTTTTCATTCAAGTCGTTGTAGTTGTGTTTCTTCCCTAACTATGCAACTACATATGTGTTTTGTGTCTTTTTGTTATTAAATGTTGTAATTCGGCAAAACATGACACCTCATGAAGGATCAATGGGTTTAAAGAATGAAGATCAATGGTTCTTGAAAGATTTTTGAAGACAATACAATTTGGGAAAAATTCATCCCAAGTTCCATGACATTTCAATACGGAAGAACGTGGGAAGAAGGACAAAAAAGTGCATAATTCACCCCTGAGGGGAGTTTTGACTTTTCGTGGTATTTTTGTTCTTTGCTAAATCTGTCATGGTTGTAATGCGGCAAACTGAATAGATATCAAATTCGTGTTCCCACTTATTGATCTCTGATCGTTTCCAGATTTGTTGAAATATACAGTTTCAAGGGTTAAAGTTTCGTGATGGTGTCACCTTAATATCTATATTAGTCCCTCTGATTGGTTTTGGGATGATATCCTCATCATTCTATTTAATTGATGTTGGAGTGTTTGGCTCAAAAGAGACGTTTTACATGTTGTTACTGCTGCAAAGAGTTGTTCGTTTTAGACTCGTTCCATGTTGATGGTCGATCCATTCACCAGTACGTAGACCTCTGGTTAGTGCTTGTTAAGATTAAGTAGTGGTTTGAATTATGTATTACTTATTTGGGTTGATCTACACATTTATATGGACTTACTAAATTAGGTTTTATATACCCTAATTTTTGGTCTTCTGTAATTTTTTTATTCTTTTTTAATATATTATTATGAGTGTGCATGTAGCTGATTCTTGTTTTATAGGGATGCCAACATAATTGACATGTTTTAGCACACCTTGTGCTGCAACAATTACGTTTTTGGTAGTATTATATTTCATTTTGCCTTGTTAAAAAAAAAACATAATTAAGGTGAATGCATAATTGTCCCCGTGAGCTTAACTCACTTGGTAAGGGATAATGCATTATGTATGCAGGGGCCGGGGTTCGAACCCCGGACACCCCACTATTTCACCTTTAAAGTGAATTTCTCGAGCCGCTAGGCTAGTTGACCAAAAAAAAATACATAATTGACATGTTTATGAAACAGTTAGTGCATGTATATTCTTTTTTGTTCAAGTGGTGCATGTATACTTTTAACTTACCTAAAAAAAAATGAAAATAAATACATTTTTGCTTTCAAAAAGGTTGCGTGATAAAGAAGTTTATTTTTATTTTTGTGTGAAAAAAAAAGATTGATTAGTCGACAAAGATACAATCAAACGTATAATAAAAGGAAAGCATTCGATTAAAATACTTTATTTATTCTATTATAGTTACACCTTATATAAACTTTAAAGTATGTAGAACAACAAGTTAAAACCAATCTTCATTTCATTATATTATTCATCTTTGAATAAAATAGTTGTTGCCATTCGTTGATAGGGATATACTACAATCACCTGCATTTAGAGCAATAACTTTGTTTTGTATATTCATAAATTCCTTTCAAATGATAAATTAACGTGTCACTGTATAAGTATTAAGGAACCTTCATAACGTGGATGCATATTAGTAGCTATACTATTTCATGTGACTATTTTACTACGGGAAAATAAGTGAAAATTTCTTCATCATTGACATTTGTATTACTCATGAGTTGGGTACGTAATTGTGTTGATAAGACATGAACTATTAACTAATCAAATATTATTTTTTGAGAGCTACTAATCAAAATTTTGTTAATATAATAAGGAATAGTGAAATCATTCGGTAATTTGGGGTACTATACATCGAAGATGCCAAAACAGGAATCGGAGTTTATCGGGCAACCTAGTGGGAAAAAAATTCTCAATATGTGGGAAAGTGATTGGCTGGCATCCCATTCCTATCATCAAAACATGACGACTGCCAAATAATTTTGCTTTTTTATTGTTTAACTATCATGAAAGATGAAATTTTTGATATAGTTCCTTCAAATTAGATAGATCATATATTCATATGGACTACAATATTTTTGCTTAAATGTAATTTGGGTTAATTGTTTAAATTGACTCGGTAAAAAATAACATTTATTCTACTTTTGTAATTTGAGAATATTTTTATAGACTTAAAGTTCAGGAAAGTAATATAGATGTTGAATCTTTTCATGTTTTTTTGCGAGCATATTTATGACAATAAAATATGTATTTCACAAAAAAGTTAAAATTTTAAGCCGATGGTAGACTTAATTATGAATTTTTGTTTCCCATAATTATGAATTTCTTCAAAAATTTATAATTAATTTGGCCTTCAGTTAAAAACTCAAAAAAATTCATGGTGAAAGTTCTTATGATGTTCTAACCATGTCTATAAAATTAAGAATGAAATTTGACACGTGAGTATATGCTTACTCATAACAAAATTGTAATTTTGCACGTTTTGACTGAAAAATTAAAATAAATCGACCCGTCTTCAAAATCTTATAAAATTTTGCACGTTTTGATTGAAAAATCAAAATTAATCGAGTTCTGTTTGCAATCAATCAACTCAAAATTCAATTTATAGGCGAGATTTCCATTGTTTTGTTTTTTTACAAAATAAAAATTCAGAATCTATTCATCCCTTGTCGAAAAATTCTATTTTTTCATGGAAAACCTATATTTTAACGTCATAAACATAATTGCAAAAATTCAACGTTTATGTCACTTTTCCTGAATTTTATATCTATTAAAAAAATTGAATATAAAAAATATAAAGAATTTCAATTTCAGACCTTTATATGGTCAATTTGTACAAATAGCCCACATAATTTTGTTCTTTCAAGTATTGCGATTTTTCAATTTGACATTTCACTTTTTGGTATGGGGCGGATATAAGCATCCCTCGGGCCCGCCCCTGTATCAAAAATCCAGATTTCTCCCACACCCATACCCAATTAAATCGGATTTTTCTTGTTAAATTTGAAACGGGGGCGGCCGGGTATAGGCGGAGACGGATTTTGTTGCCATGTCTATTTGAACGATTTTAAGTTTAACCTTTTCATGTTTTCTCATTTGTAATTTCATAGTGCCTCTCTACTTTTCTTGATTTGTGCTAATGCACATCATTTATTCACGTAACATAGCATTTCTCTAAAGTTAAACTCGTGCATGTGAGTGGAAACTTTCACAATTTAGAAACAAAGAATCAATATTCCCCATCCTGTTTCGACCTCACTTTCACATATTTATTGTTTTGTTTTTCATTTTTTTTGTAAAAGACGCGCTACCTATGACATATCGGTACACATCAATAATTTCATGACATAAAATCAGGGGAAATTGGAGAGGAACTACCACAAATTACAAAGAGGAAATTACATAGGAGATCAAAATCCATTAGAAAAGGTAGGTGGCCACATTTTTTTTTGAAAGGAGGTAGGTGGTCACATAAATGCAATACTTAATAGACGAAAAATGTATTTAAATAAAAAAAATTCTCTCAACTATTTATAATATTTAAATCTAAACTCTTAAGACTAGATGTTATTGCACTTTGAATATTCAACTATTACAATATAGTAAAATATAGTGTAATTTTGTTTGAACTTTTTTTTAAGAATATGCAATGCTTATTTTTTTTGGGGTCTTCGGTGTCTAAAAATTCACCTTTTAAGGTGAATAAATAGAATGTTTCAAGTTTGATTCTCAGTTCCTGTATATATTATACAATGTAGCTACCAATTAATTTAAGCTCATGGAAACTATGTAATGCTTGGTTACCTGTTGGTTCAAGTGACAAAGTAATTTAGGACAATATGCTTGATTACCTGTTGGTTCAAGTGACAAAGTAATTTTGGACAACATTTAAATAAGATCTCAAATTTACACTAAAAAAAAATTAAATAAGTTCATAATCTCAAATTTCCCTCTCAAGGAAAAAAAATCAAATTTATGTTCAAATCCACGACACCTTAGCTTCTTTCTTCAACTAATTTATGTTCGTTTGCTCAAAAAAAAAAAAAGAATTTATGTTCTTCCTCTAATTTATCTTATCTTATCACTAGTCCAATTTATATCATATAAATAACTAAAATTAGATATTAAGTTTTGTCTCTTTATATGAACTCATCCCCAAGATTCAATGACCTCCCAATTCATTAATTATTTTCTGCATGAGTTTTATGGAATAGGTATACCTGTATCTAAATTTATTAATATAATAGATTCTATATCTCTATTAAGATTAACGTGAGGATATGTGGTTGAAAACCTTTCAATATGTGAGGAAGAAGAGTATTTTATCAGGATTTGATTGAAAATGTCTCATACGGGACTAAAACAAGTATTTTGAAAGAGAAGAAAATACTCATGCTTGGAGATGTTTCGGGCAGAGAATAGAAGTTATTGTATTTTCCTTTGTTTTCTTTCCATAGTGCCAAAATCCTATCTTCTCCTCAAATTAGGTAGCAAAGGGAAATAATAATTTAAATTGAATAAAATGAAGCAATAATGTCAATTATGGCATCATTTCTTTATTTGAATGTTAAATAAAGTTAAAGTAGTTTTCATGCATCCATTTCACCAAAAACAAAACTTCCATGCACCCACTATTAAAAAATTAGAGAAGAAAATTTATGGATAAGACATCATAGAATTTATGTGTATATTGAGTCAAAAAAGAATTTATGTGTATATACTTTAATTATACCTCAGAGAAAAAAATAATACTTGCATAATAACAAGTTTAAATATGTGGTGAGTGTATATATCTTTGACTCGACTTGAATTAGCTTACATTCAATGTAACTTCCTAATTCATAAAAAAAATGATAGGTGAAAAGCTAAAATTTGCATGACAAAAAAAATAGCTCATTGGCATAAAGTATGTAGTGGCCAGAGTTCGAACCTCAAATTTTTTATTTATTTATATGTTAAGGGTAAATTTCTAACCACTAGAATATTTGAAAAAAAAAATAAGAGAGAAAAAATTCTCAACCAAAAACATGACATCAGTAACTTAAATATTATTGCACCATTAATTCATTAATTAAGTATTTTATGTATGAATTTTATGGAATAGGTATACCTTATCTTTTTTTTTGACAAGAAGGTATACCTTATCTTAAAATAGCAATAGATACACTACTAAAAAAAAATAGTAACAGATAGTTGCTATATTTTTTATTTAGATTAAAAGTGATGATGTGGTTGATAGTATTTCATTATGTTAGGAGGAAGAATATTCTATGATCGGGATTCGATTGAAAACGTCTCAAGAGACTTTATTTTTTTACTAATAAGGGACGTCTCATGAGACTTAAAAAGTATTTTGAAAGAGAAAAAAAAATACTCATGCTTGGAGATGTTTTGAGCAGATAGGAGAAGTGATTGTATTTTCCTTTGTTTTCGTTCCAAAGTTCCAAAATTCTATCTTCTCCTAAATTTGGTAGTAATGGAAAAATAACAGTTTAAAATAATAGAGCAAAATTCTCTCTTTTCTTAAATTTGAGGTTCACCTAATAGTTGGCTTTGGATATTAGAATTTGCTTCTTTCAATTTCTCATGTTTGATTTTCTCTGATAACAATTTCGGTGGGTGTCATATAGAGTTTTGCTCTGGCTTTAAATGGGTTCTCGCAAGTGGGCGATGAAATTGATCATCTTAGATTAGTTGTTTTTTGAATCCGATAATGAGTTTAAAAAAAAACATTTTAAGATAAAGGGAAATGATAACAACCGTCTTGATGTACTTGTTAAGAAATTTAAATATGAAACTTTATGAACAACGTATTCAACACATTAAAACTTTATGAACCATCTCTACAAAATATTTATCAATTATTTTTCATTTTTAAATCCTTAACAAGTGTTATGTTGTTATTAGCATGACCATAAAATGAATGAAGCAATAATGTCAATTTTTGAATCAAGAACATAATTTGATAATTTAATTATTTAAATATTAAATATATAAATTTAAAGTAGCTTTCTTGCAGCACATAATTTATGTCTATTCACTTATTATACCATGGAAAAAAAGTTTTTTTTCTTCTAAAAAATAGAGTTTATGTACTTAAAATCTGTTATCTATTTTTATATTGAAATTTTTTTTTCTTCATATATAATATTTTTGAATTGAAAAAAAATATAATATTTTAATACTAAAATTAACTATGAAGAAAGTGTTAAAATAAAGAGTATTTGTTTTGGTTGGTGGCCGGGGTTCGAACCCTGGACCTTGTATATATTATGCATTATTTATACCAGCTTAGTTAAGCTCCCAAGAACAAAATAAAGAGTATTTATCAAAATTGTAAAAGTAAAAGATTCAATCAATATTTAATTTTTTTTTGTCAATATTGTGATATCATAGCATGAAGTTAGAGTACCTAAAACTCATTTAATGAATAAAATAAACAACATACCATTCACAATATTCACTGTGAGGACTTTTTTGCATTTATCAAAAACTTCCAAATACATCATTAAAATGTAATTTACAAATGAAAAAAAATAAGAATATCATTGCCTTAACCTTCTCCCTTTGGTTTCTATTTTGTCTTCACATTGTTCCTCCAAGAACTTTTTTTTCCTATAAATAGTCAAGCAATACCCATCAATCTCTCCAGCACAATCCTCTCATCTTCTACAGTGTCCAAAAGAAAAGAAAAACATTTAAAAAATATGAGTCAGCAAGAGATTCTTCACTCTCCATGGCCTTTAATCTACGAACACATAGACTCATTTGATCATCATCATCATCATCATCAAATTGTTGAGCCATATAGCTTCACCATGGTTGACCATCTTGATAACTATAATCCATATGGTCTCATCATGGATGACCATGTTGATGATGACTATGTTCCATATGGCATCATCATGGATGACCATGTTGAATATGATTATGAATTCAATACTCAATTAAGCACTTCAGAGAATAGTACTCTCTCTGAAATCTCCATATTCACCAATGATCATATCCAATTTCCAATTGATGAAGAAACCTTAGAACTTCCATCTCTAATGGAATTAGATTCTTTTGATTCCATTTTGAGTCCCCAAATTGGTAATATTCATGAACAAGAATATTACCAAGAAGAAAGTGAAGGGAGTTTCCCTTCACAAAATTTTCCACATAACCTCGAAGGGAAGAGTTCAGATCCCCTCGGAGACAGTTGTAAAATGGCCACCAGTGCCACTTATGATCATTTCCCTTCACAAAATTCTCCATGTGATGCATGGAGTCCAACACTTTCAATGAAATCAGATTTTTCATCAATTCAACAATCACTTACTTTGCCACAAGAAAAAATGGAAATTGAAAACCAAGTGAGTCTTCCACACTTGATGGAAGCACACGGAGAAGCCTTGGAGAAAGGACAAAAAGCACTGGCAGAAGTTAATTTGAAGTGTATAAGCCAAAAAGTCACCACTCCTATTGGTGACTCTCTTGAGACACTTGCATATTACTTGGCTCAAGAAGTGACAAATCATGGAGATTACCTCAAAGGCGAGGCATACAAGAATTTTCAGGCTGCCTTTAAGGTATTTTATCAAGGGAATTTGGTTGGAAAAATTGCTCATTTTTCAGCTATTTCATCAATTCTTGAAGCTGCCATGTTAGAAGATTGTGATGAAATTCACATAATTGATTATTGTTTTGGAAATGGTGTTCAATGGCCTTTTCTATTGAAGGCTGTTTCAAAAATGAACAAAACATTGAAATTGACATCAATTAAATGGAGTGATGAAAATTCTGAATGTGTTTGGAATTTTGAGGATGCCAAAAGGGAACTTTATGAGTATGCTAAATCATGTGGTTTGATACTGAAGGTAGAGGAAAAGGAATTGGAACAATTGATTAGTGAGATCAAAATAATGAACGAAAAGGGTGGAACGAAAGAGTTTTTGGCTTTCAATTTGATGACGGGTCTTCCGCATATGGGAATGGTTAGAAGTAGAAGAAAACATGCTTACGAGTTTTTGAAGGTAGCTGAGGATTTGATCAAGAACTATGGTAGGAAGGGAATCATTACTTTTGGTGATGGTGATGCATTTGAGAAACTGAAAAATAGTTTGAATTTCAAGTCATATTTTGAAGGGAATTTGGTGCATTATAAGGCTTTGTTGGAATCAATTGAGTCACAGTTTTCAGAAAAATTCTCAGAAGCAAGAATTGCATGTGAGGTGTTGTTTGTGGCACCTTATATATCTTCTCTTGATTGGTTACAAACATGGGAAGAGATGAAAAGTGATGGTTATGTTAAAGATGAGATTAGCATAGAAGGTGGAAGATTGAGCAAAAATGTTTTGATGGAAGTCAGAGAAATGTTGAGAGGAAGTGATAGTTCATATCAAGCTAGAATTGAAGGAGAAAATGAGAATCAACTTGTGTTGGAATGGAAAGGAAGTCAACTCTTAAGATTTTCCATTTGGAAAAATTAGTCTAGGAAATTAGGAGTGAATAGTACTTTTTTAGTTTTTTAAGTTTCCTATCTAAATTACACATTCAAATGATAGGTGTGTAGTTATTATAATTTGATTTGTATAAAGATTCTTTATGCATCCACAAAAAGATTCTTTTTATGTATCCACAAAATATGCAAATCTGAAACATATTTTAATGATAACATTATGTTTACTTAAACACTTTGATACACTCTTTATTAAAGTCACTTCTTGTTACTAGAGACATTACAAGTCACAGACCTTGTCAAAATAACACAAACTAATGCACAGTTGAATCAGCAAAATTTACCAAAAATATTGTCTAACATAAGTGGTGGATGTTTGGATCGCTTAACCATTTGGTCAAGTGTTCAATCACTGACCACTGTGTATGAAAAACATATGTTTGGAGAGATTAGTCTCATACATGAATCTCAGTTAACTTAAAAATTAACCTCCACAATTGCAAGCAGAAGATACTTTAGGTAAAAAAAAAAAAAAGACTACAGACTAGTAACTGCAACACATAAAACAGAGAAAACTGCTGAAAAAGAAAAGAAAAGAAACATCTCAATTTTGTGATAAATTAATGTGGACTAATAATTAAATAAAAGAATATATTGTTTGAAGTTTAAATGAAAGAAACACGCCTCTTACAAAAGTTTCTTTAATATACTTGATGTAAGCAATTCCGCGTGTAAGCAATTTCAACGAAATTTTAAAATTTAATATTACTAATATATAGATTAGGATATGTCCCCTAATTTCAAGACATGTTTATATATATTAATTTTGGAGTTCGATCCCGGACTATGGTATATGAAGAAAATTTGTTAGAAATAAAAGAACTTGTCTTATGTGTCATAAATTTCTCTACATAGATCGGTTATTGTTAAATGATGCTGGAAACTTCGTATCAATATTATTTTAGCTTAAAAAATTGTGAGGTTTGTTTGTTTATATATAAGTGATGGAAAAATATTACCTCATAATAAAAAAATGGATGGGAAAATATGATGTAATTCCTCTTTGGCCGTTTTAAATAAAATAAAAGAGTTTGAGGGAGGGGGCAACCATCTATAAGGAAAGCGAAATGAAAGAACAAACAAGTACATGAGGACATTACGTCCCTTTTCAATTGACTTAACACAAAATTCACGAGCAAGTCATAGGGTGAGAGTCTAATTCCTTTTTGGCATATTCCTTGTCTTCATGTAAGCATCTCTTATGCTATTCATATAAGCAACTCATTTTATTCATTTATTTTAGTGATTCATTCAATTTACTTGGAAGAAATTTGTTATTTTAGAGATTTAAGATTGGTGTCTCCCACCATCTCACATAAGATTTTGGGTAAATTTATCTTCTAATGATACATGACTGAATTTTACATATTATATATGATTTTATACAATAGGAAATTTGAGTTTCAATATTATTGTTTTTTTTCTTTTTCAAATAACATATGGAAGATATGTAACACAAATTACTTCTTAAGAGGTCATTCATCCTAGCTAATTCAATTATTCTCCATCATAAACGCTTAATTTAATTAAAGTCTGATGAGATATACTATATTAGTATTGTTATTATACCTTCTTTTGTATGCAGACAAAGCGGTAAACATTATGAAATTTATGCACACAAGTGTGAGGTCTCGATTTCGAATGTAATAGTTTTGCATTGTCGGTTGAACTAGATTTTATGAATATTTTTTTAGTTGTATTTTGTGATAATCTACGGTTCCCATAAGAAGGGGCCCTAAGAATTCGAAGTTTGGCCGAGAGGTAAGTAAAAAATGAAACTCGAGTTCTCTTAAATGATTTGTCGCTCATTAACTAACCACTTGAGTAATTGTATTATTTGAATTGGTGGGAGAAATATAATAAGACATTTTTGTTAATTTTATTTTTCTTCTTTCAGAAACTATTAAACTCATAAAGGTAAGCACTTCTACATCAGACTTAGAGTGGTTTAAAAATTAAAAAAATCTAATCCTAATCTTAATTTTTATTCATTCAGTTAAAAACAAATCCTAATTATTCAAAAGAAAGTGTTTCCCTCCTCTAATAAAAGGAAAAGAAAAGAACACCAAACTTCAAACACAACCTTGTTCATTCAACATTTCAGTTTCTTTCTGACTTCCAACGAAAACGAAAAAACTCCTTTTCCACATAAATGGCTGCTGATTATTCTAGAAACTTTGACGTGAATGACCTGATCTCCATAAGCAACTACTTCGTTAAGGGTTTGAAAGATCTTCCTAATGATCGTGAACTCAACATCCTCTTTTCTCTCTTCCTGTTTACTCTTCAATTTCTGCTTGAAAAATATTTATTGGGGTTTGAGTTTTTTGTTAATGTTTTCTTTTTTACAATTTTCTCTTCCAATTGGGTTTGTGCTTGATTAGTGAATATTAGTAGTAGAAATTCATGTGTTGGTCTGGTGGTGTAGGCTTGTGTGTGGTCTCATGTTCGAATCCTCTAGAAGCTAACAATTCGTGTGTTGGGTCAGTCCACAATGAACTTTGCTCTGACTTCAATGCCCGCCGCTAGTGGACCATGAGGTTGGACCCCCAAATTAAACGGTCTTTGGAGCATTGGATTGGACTCCCTCTAGTAAGAAAGTATGGGAATTAAAGTTTTCCTGTTTTTTACACTTCATCGTTGCTCATTTTTATAATTGGCTGCGATTGTTTGCTATGTTATGTGTATTTGTCTGGTTTTATTGAGTTGTATCAGTTCGTGACAATTGAGTATGTTATATAGAGAACTATTGGATCCTTTACTATTAGTGTTATTTATTTATTTTGAGATGTTGCATATTTAATTTAGGTGTTTGTTGACAATATAACTGTAAAAATGGAGTGAAAGTTTGCAATAAGGTTTTTCAATGTTTTTATTCTCTTTCTCTATTATTGTCTAGGATGTGATATCTTAAGTAATGATAATGGAAAATAAGAAACGTTCGATTTATAGAAAGTTTACTTGCAATTCAACTCGAAGTAGTCTGTTTGTAATGGCAACTGTTTCATTCTAAAGACTACATTTGTGGACAGATGTGATCATGACTATATATGGAAGGGATGATGGAATGCATACAGATGAATTTAGCAGTATAATTTGTGCAGAAGTTTCTGGCCAGCACAGCAGGATGCAGACCATGGAATCCTGTAGAATTCTTAGTGTGCTGGTGGTAGTCTTTTTTGGAAGTTATTTTGAAATAAATGAGAATCACATGGTGATTCAAGATTATCTTGGTTATTTGCATTGGTGGAATCTATGAATTTCGGGCTCGTGTATGGAGCAAGAGTGAATTATTTGAATTTTTGTGGACAGTAAGCTGTCATAGCAGAGTTAGTGGAAAAAGATAGGATTTTTTTAGGTATTTTTTATAACAAAGAAGAGTAACCCTTTCAAGCAGATTGAGCTCAGCCTCCATTCCATGTCCTCCTCCTTATCTTTCGACTCTTCATTGTTTCTCCAACGAGTCTCCTATTATGCTGATGCCTTTAATTGGAAAGTTGTTTATAGGGATGGGCAAAACCGAAAATCAATGAGAATTTGATTTTTAGGTAGAAGAAGTTGAAAGATACGCCTCAACAATGACAATGGTTGGAGACCAGAATTATGAACTAATGAGCTTTTTGAGTAAATTTTATGCTACTTTTTTACTGTTATTTGTATATAACTAACTTTTTACTTACATAATAAATGATTTATTTCAACAGATATGTGACTTCCGCAATCCGGTATTTCACATAATAGAATTTTATTCTTTTCACTATTTTCCGGGATTTACTATTAAAACACTGATCAAAAGTAATTCCTTTTAACTCGACTTGCTCATATGATTCCAATTCCTTTTAACACTGATCTAAAGGAATAACTTTAGACAGTTGAAGTCTCCTTGAAAAGGACTTAGAATCTAATGGAAAAGTAAGAATGTTCCAGCTGATTTATATGGCTCATAGTTCTTGCTGAATCAGTCCTATGTGAATGGTTTCTTTTTACCTCCTTTATATCTTCATGAAACAATTTTGCTCTTCTTTCTGCCAATTTGGCTTCCTGCTTTTTCTTTTCTTCTTCAAGTGAATTACTATGACCTACATCATCTTCAGATGCTTTGATCTAATGTCTATAATTTGATTAGTTTAATTCATGTATAAACTCAAATTATAAACTCACCCTGTTATACATAAAAAGAACATTACAAAATTATAAATTAGACTGGGTGTCTCATTAAGTTATTTTAATTTTGAATAGAAAAGGAGCTAAAAGGAAACCAAAAAAAAAAAACTACATCGAACTAACATTTGGAGTGGAAACCCCTCAAGCATTAGAGTGCAAAAAAGGAGCAAGAGAATTAGGCGACTGACCATAAAAAACTAATGTTTTATATGATCATAACTCAAGTTATCATGTTGATCGGTACACTTATGGGTTATTGAAAGGAATGCTAAACTTTGACTTTGACAAAATCACCAAGCATTCTTCTAAAATGCATAATCTACTGGTGGCCACAAATACTACCATTTTTGTTGCGTGAAAGGCGATTAACCACCACAGAAGAATTCAAGCACTACTCAATATGTTTGTAAACAAACTTTCAAAACCCCCTCATAACTTGGCCGAAAAAGATGTTGTCCCGTCCATATTGCTAACCAACTTTCACTCTAATCAAGACCACCACAACCAGCAAGCAACGCAACATGAGCTTTCTAAATATGTGAAAATTGAGCTCATATATTGCTCTATATTTTATAATTTCTATGGCGTTTACATGCTACCTTTGATCTCAGGATTTTTGGAATTGAATGGTACGGTCATGCTTGTTTCTAAGTAAATATTTACATGGAATGGTTTTGATATTCAATTGTGATATGCTACATGGGCTAGTTAATAAAAACGTTTTTGAAGCAATATAAACCAGTGCAGAAAACAAATTCCAAACAGTTCAAAAACCATTTTGTACAACTGTTTGAAAAACTAGTTCGGTTCGAGATTTTAGAACTAGTGCACTGAGCCAATTAATTCAGATTTAGGTTCTATTCGGTTCAATTATTTAAAGGAGAAATAAGCTAAAATAATGACATCATGAAAACAATGCTTGTGGTATTATAACAAATAATTCTTAAATAAAACTGTGGATGTTAGCTTACGTTGGATTACTATATATGATAACTGCCAACATTACTAGTCCTTTATGCATTTACCATTTATGGAACATTATTTCAAGCAATTGTGGACACATTATTTTCAAAACATTCAAAGTTAGGTAAGGAAAACAACAGAAGAATATGAAACTAGTAAATCCATAAGAATGAACGTATTAGCAATGCATCCAAAAATTGACTAAATCATTTGTTTAGGATCAACACTGCAAAATATGTACTACAAAATATATAGATCCTTAAAGAGAATGGAAAAGAAAAAAGAAATAAAAGGGTTGATCCGCAACATGAATGCATCTTCCAAACAATTCGTTCATCTTAGACACCATTTGCTTATGACCAAACATAAGTAAGTGTCACGTCAGTGGAATTACCATAAACTTGGTACAAACCATACAGGATTAAAAGCATCACCATGCTTTAATGTCTCCTCAGGAAAGTATTTGATGCTGCTATCATTCAACCAAAACATCCCAAACTCTAAACTTATCGGTGGATTATATCTTGGACATCCAAAAGTAACGGCAAAGTAGATACTATTCCCTCTAACTAACTCATCACTGTAATCAAGTTCATCCCTTGACATAACCATGCTTTTCCAGTTACTAACAAAAGCCACTCTATCTTCCAGCTTCACATTCTGCCACCCAATAGGACTCTTGTTCGTGTCCAGCTTGAACACTTCAAAGCTGGTAAGCTTGGGTGGCTTATCATATGCTGAAACAACATTGAAACGGTCCGAGACACGTTGTTGAGTTTCAATCTCACCATTATAGCACATAGAAATGAAGTATAACTCTCTTAAATTTTGATGTTTGGCTAGAAAATTGCTATATATACTTGATCCTGGTGGCCTTCTTGTTCTTGGAAATTCAGCCAACACTTCAGCCTTCGCCGGTCCATTAGTGCAGTCTTTAAGATCATAAACCAATATAGAATCTGAGGATGGGTCTGTTACATATAATTTTGTACCAATAATTTCTATGTCCATAAAACAAGTCCCTGAATCCTTATTTGGCTCAACCATAGTCCATGACTTTTCAAAGAGTTTATAAATTGCAATATGACAAAAATCACTCAAAAGGGCAACTATATAACAATCAGAATCATTACAATTTGGTTTGGAAGAGGCCACCATTTTTCTCACAAATGATATCCTATCACCAATGACGGAGGGCAAGTACAACTTTGATGGTATGGTGATTCGAACATCAGTCACTGGATTCAAAAAGAAAATTTTTGCAAATCCTTTTTCAGAATAATCACTCACAATCAACCAACCTTCAACTGTGCCAACACATTTATTATTGCGCCCTAATAGTTGTGTTCTAAGGTGATGTACACTCTTTGTGCTCAAGCCATAAAAGAACCTTGAATTGTTGGATTGTACAAAAACTAATGGAAATTCAGGTAAATGGCAACAATGCTTGTTTTCAATGATATTAGAAACTGTTTTCCTACAAGAACGGCATATTGCCTTTAATGCAAGGCAATCTTTAAGGGGCAACAACTTCATAATCAATTCAAACACATCGATTGGTAGATTTGTCAATATGTTGTTTCCTTCCATCTCGTATTTTTTCATTGAGCCACTGCAGAACCATCGCCACTTGCAAATATTAGTTTAATAAAAGAACTAAAAGTTGCTTTTGGTTTAATTTTCATATAAAAAGGCTAATTGAAGTGTGTTGACATCACTATTAAGAAAAGAAATTACAACAACGTCAAACCCTAATAACTATTTGCAAAAAAGTATAACCAAAAATGTGTACATAGCCATATAAAAAGGTAAAATCAGAGTTTGTACATACATGATTTACGAGGCTAGGAGAATTTGAGTAGCTCCACTATCAAACCAAAATTTTGGAATCGAATAACCCTTGATATCGTTGGTCTGGTCATGAGAAACCCTAGTACACCGAGACGCTTGAACTTTCACACTTTATATAAAGAGGCGTAGTTGTTTTACATGTGATTTGTGAGTCATAGACCAATTCTTATAAAGACACCCCCACTTATTATTTGTACATAATTGCAAAAAATGTCGAAAATAAAATGTCTATAGACTTTATGTCTATAGGAGAAAATAAAATGTCGAAAATATGATAAATTTGAAATTATAGAGATAAAATATGTAGCAAAAAAAAAAAAAAAGAAAAAAGAATATGTATTTTTTACAGAGATATTTTTAAGACCATTATAAGGTGAATTTAAACAACTAGCCCATATAATTTTGTTCTTTCAAGTATTGCGATTGTCCCATTTTTACATTTCACTTTTGGAAATTTTACCCTATACCCCAACACATATACCTTCACCCCTACAAATTTTTAAAAATTTCAATTTTACCCCTCTTACTATATTATCTTTTACACATACATTTTTCACCCTCATTTTCAACATCTCCAAATTCAGGATGAGTTTACCCCCACATGATATTTTTCCAAGTACGTATATCCGTTTTTTTTTCCTTCACTAAAACGTTTCCGAAAATATTTCGGAATACTCATATATGTTTCTGAAAATAATTCGGAAAACTCATATATACATTTCTGAAAATAAAACGGAATAGTCATATGCTAAGATTTCCGGTGCATGCTAGTATCTTACAATACCAAATAATTTTCTCTGTCTAAAACAAACAACCGGAAATGTTTATACTTGTTTTCCGGTGCATTTAATTTAATAGTTTCTTATTCATGATTCTTGATAAACGTTTATGCTAGTTACTACAATACCAAATAACTTCCTTAATTCTTGAAGGTATAATAGTAGGGATGTGGGGTATAACTTCCTTCACTTTTTGATTGAGGGATTTTAACCTGATTTTAACCTTTTATGTTTTCTCCTTTACAATTTGATAGTGCCTCTCTACTTTTCTTGATTTGTGCTAATGCCACTTCATTTATCGACGTAACATTTGTTTAAAATTAAACTCGTGCATGTGAGTGGAAACTTTCACAATTTAGAAACAATATTCCCCATCCTGTTTCGACCTCAATTTCACATACTTATTGTTTTGTTTTTCATTCTTTTTAAAAGGCACGCTACCTATGACATATTGATACACATCAATAATTTTACAACATAAAATCAGGGGAAATTGGAGGGGAACTACCACAAATTACAAAGAGGAAGTTACATAGAGTTCGGAAATAACAGGGTTGAAGAAGAAAAATAAACACAAAAATATAACGTGGAAACTCCAAAATCGGAGAAAAAACCACGACCGTTGTCTAAACCGACAACCAGAGAATTATTACTATGTAAAATTTTTTACAACAAATAGACTTCTCTCACTCTCACCCCAATGCCTCGGTACACCCACACTCTCACAAAGAAAATATTTAAACTAAGTCAGATATAAGCTGATAAGTGCTAGAAAGTGTTAGTTTCATGATTTATATTAAGCACTTTTGGTTACTTGTTATTCAAGTTATCTAAGAAAAATATATGAAAAAGTGACAAAATGCATAATTATGCTTTTTAGGTCTTACTTAACCCAATTGTGCAGGAAAAGAGTGAACAAGATATGAACCAATGAAAGAAAAACAAAACGAGGAGCAACCTGCAAATTTTGGTCTGCAACTGTCATTCCTGCCAGGCACAACATTTCCTGCCTGACGAGAATTACAGGTCCTCTGACCTGTTTGACCAAAACATGTCGCTGTGGCGACAAAATCCTGCCTGGCAAGATGTCGCCTGAGCAACAAATTATGGCCATGGCGGGAATGAAGTTCCAGAACCCATGTTTTCCAAGATCATATGTCGCTATGGCGACAAATGTCATGCCTGGCGAGAAAAGGCGGTTTGGGGCAAGTGGATGATGACGTGGCAGAAACCCACTGGCAAAGAAAGCTCATGTCGCCTTAGCAACAAAATCCTACGTGGTGAGAAAGCACTTTTCAGTAGAAGTATAAAAGCTCATCTTCTCATTTCAGAAACATAATTATCATATATTATGCCACTTTAGGGAGAGAGAAACAGGGGAAAACAGAGAGAGACCATCAATGAGCAAGGAGCATAAGGATTGAAGGGATTCACAAGATCATTGAGACATCATGGCTTGCTTCCATTCCATCTCTTCTTTTCTCCTTGTAAGGTTACCATGACAATGAGTAGCTAGACTCTTTTTGTTGGGATTAAATGTAATCAACTCTACTAGTATGTATTCCCTTTGATTATGATGTTTGATTTTAATTATCTCATGATGTTGAGGTTATTCTTGTTTTCCATGCTTTTAATCTTATGGATTTGATTTGTATTGAAAAATACCTTTTGAATCTAGGTTAGAATAATCTTCTATCAAGATTTTATTCCTGACATGGAATTTAGGTTTTGATAATCACTTTGAATATTGGAACCCAAAGCTTTTGTATCGTTTAATAGCTTGGGAAATCAGCTATACAACGATACAATCGACTATTGGATCATTTAATAGTTTGGGAAATCGACGATTGAACAAGCCAATAGAAATTACAACATCATTTGGACACGAATGATGTTGTCGAGCAATATATGATAATATCGATTCATAATTAGAATCCCCAGCATAATCATTTCCCTGTTAACTCTCAAACGTTTTACAATTCCGTAGTTTTATAGCTTACGAAACGAAACAATCTTGAAACCCTTAGCTCAGAACGGTATCGATTGTTGAACGGCTTAGAATATCGCACAAGTCCCTGTGGAGACGATACACAAAAATACTTACTTTTGATACTACATCATAAGCTTAAAGTGCTACTGATTGGTGCATCTAAAAACAAAGAAACTAGGTTCAATATATAGCCTTGGTTTTCCCCTTACTTCACTAAACTAAGCGATGTGGGACATAATCACCAATAACTAATATTTTAAACCTCATTCTTTATTCAAGAAACATGACAATCAAATCCAACAATCTCCACCTTGTTTGTATGAGTTTCATCTTCCGCTTCCATTGTCTATACCGACAATCATACTCCACCATAAAGAGTATACTTCACTTGAAACTGAACCATTCCAAGAATTTCTTCACGTCGAAACCTTGCTGAAAGATTATGGTGCAACTCCCTTGTTGGCTTCGAGGAAGTTCTTCAGCCATCCACATATATCACCACACACCTTGCATCATTGCCAACCAATGCCCGTGTGTTGTTCTGAATCCGCTAGCAATTACTTGTCCTTTTGCATGGAATAGCAGAAATACCATAAGGACACATTTTATCTTCTAGATAAGATCACCATCATCTCCCAAAATAAGGGAGACATTGCTAACACTTGCCTTAGAGTCTTTTTCAAAAACTGCTCCACCTGGACAATTTCTCTTTAAATGCCCAGATATTCCACACTTCCAACAAGGCATATTGTTTGCATGGATCTTCTTCCCATTAGCCCCACTTCTAGTTAACAACATTGAGCTTGATGAAGTGTTTTCATCACTTTTCATCCTCCTTTCTTCAGAAATAATTTTAGTTGCAACTTCTTCAAAACTCAAACTTTCCTTCCCATACATCAAAACAGGTTTGAGATGAACATAAGAAGGTGGAAGAGACAAAATGAGCCTTAACGCTTTATCTTCATCATCAATCTTAACTTCAATAGATTCTAACTCAGAAACAATATTATTCAAAGTACTAAGATGATCAGAGATTTTCGTATCCTCATCCATTCGCAAATTGTGGTATTGCTCCTTCAGCAACAACCGATTTGAGATGCCCTTTGCCTGATATAACCCTTCGAGCTTTTCCCAGAGTTCCTTGGCTGATGATAGATTATGCACATTCGCAAGAACATTCTTTGCCAAACACAGATGAATTGCACTTGCAGCTCTCAAATCTAGTTCCTCCCACTTATCGGCCTCCATCTTGGAAGTGTTTCCTTTCAACGCCTTGTGTAAACCTGATTGTATCAACACATCCTTGACTTGTACTTTCCACAAGCCAAAGTTGATTCTTCCATCAAACTTCTCTATGCCAAACTTCATTGCACTTGAATAAGACATAGCAGTTGCACAATACCACCGTTCTTCAGCACCTTCACGATATCACACTTCTATTTCTGATGTGGAAGATCAGACAATGCTGCAACCACAGAGCATACTAAGAATTGTGATATCTCACGGAACCGAAGCTCTTGATACCACTGTTAGGAAATAACAGGGCTGAAGAAGAAAAATAAACACAATCACAAACACAAGAATATAACGTGAAAACTCCAAAATCGGAGAAAAAACCACGACCGTTGTCTAAACCGACAACTAGAGAATTATCACTATGTGAAATTTTTTACAACAAATAGACTTTTCTCACTCTCACCCCAATGCCTCAGTACACCCACACTCTCACAAAGCAAATATTTAAATTAAGTCAGATATAAGTTTAAAGTGCTACTGACTAGTGTATCTAAAAACAAAGAAACTAGGTTCAATATATAGCCTTGGTCTTCCCCTTACTTCACTAAACTAAGCGATGTGGGACATAATCACCAATAACTAATATTTTTAACCTCATTCTTTGTTCAAGAAACTTGACAATCAAACCCAACACATAGGAGATCAAAATCCATAAGAAAAGGAAGGAGGTCACGTAATCGCGATAATTAATAGACGAAAAGTGTGTTTAAATCTAGACTCTCAAGAAGACTAGATGTTATCCCATCCATGTGTGATTGCACTTTGAATATTCGACTATTACAATGTAGTAAAATTAGTGTAGTTTTGTTTTACCTTTGTTTGAGAATATGCAATGCTTGTTTTTTTTGTCAACCAGTTACGTGTTTAGAAATTCACCTCTTAAGATGAATAAGTGAGGTGTTTTAAATTTGAACCTCGGACGCCATATATTATCCAATATCCTCCTACTAATTGAACTAAGTTTATAGAGAGTATGCAATGCTTGATTACCCATTGTTTCTAGTGGCAAAGTAATTTTGGACAATATTTAAATAAGATCTCAAATTTATGCAAAAAAAATAAATAAGATCACAATCTCAAATTGTCTTCTCAAGAAAAAAAAGAGCAAATTGTAGGCTCTCTCTTTTTTTAAAGCAAATATGTCAGGTAGATCTTCAAATCCACAACACCTTAGCTTCTTTTTTCAACTAATTTATGTTCTTCCTCTAAATTATCTTATGACCTGTCCCATTTATATCATATAAATAAATAAAATTAGATATTAAGAAAGTTTTGTCTCTTTATATGAAGTCATCCCCAAGATTCAATCCAAATTCATTAATTATTTTCTTCATGAGTTTTATGGAATAGCTATACCTCTATCTAAATTTATTACTATAATAGATTCTATATCTATTAAGATTAACATGAGGATATGTGGTTGAAAACCTTTTAATACGTGAGGAAGAAGAGTATTTTATCAAGATTTGATTGAAAATGTCTCATACGCGACTAAAACAAGTATTTTTTGAAATAAAAGAAAATACTCATGCTTGGAGATGTTTCGGGCAGAGAATAGAAGTTATTGTATTTTCCTTTGTTTTCTTTCCATAGTGCCAAAATCCTATCTTCTCCTCAAATTAGGTAGCAAAGGGAAATAATATTTTAAATTGAATAAAATGAAGCAATAATGTCAATTATGGCATCATTTCTTTATTTAAATGTTAAATAAAGTTAAAATAGTTTTCATGCATCCATTTCACCAAAAATAAAACTTCCATGCACCCACTATAAAAAAATTAGAGAAGAAAATTTATGGATAAGACATCATAGAATTTATGTGTATATTGAGTCAAAAAAGAATTTGTGTATATACTTTAATTATACCTCAGAGAAAAAAAAATACTTGCATAATAACAAGTTTAAATATGTGGTGAGTGTATATATCTTTGACTCGACTTGAATTAGCTTACATTCAATGTAACTTCCTAATTCATGAAAAAAATGATAGGTGAAAAGCTAAAATTTGCATGACTAAAAATATAGCTCACTGACATAAAGTATGTAGTGACCGGAGTTCGAACCTCAAATTTTTTAGAGAAAAAATTCTCAACAAAAAACATGACATCAGTAACTTTTTTTTTTTTTTTTTGAAAAATTTAAAATTATAATGACATCAGTAACTTAATTATTATTGCACTATTAATTCATTAATTAAGTATTTTATGTATGAATTTTATGGTTTTTTTTGACAAGAAATCTTAAAATAGTAATAGATACACTACTAAAAAAAATAGTAATAGATAGGTGCTATATTTTTTATTTAGATTAAAAGTGATGATGTGGTTGATAGTATTTCAATATGTGAGGAGGAAGAATATTCTATGATCGGGATTAGATTGAAAACGTCTCATGAAACATTATTTTTTTTAATAAGGGACGTCTCATGAGACTTAAAAAGTATTTTGAAAGAGTAAAAAAATACTCATGCTTAAATTAAAGTGAATGAGCTCATAGGATACTCTGATAGTGATTGGTGTGGAGACCTAACTGATAGGAGAAGCACTTCAGGTTATGTGTTTAAATTCAATGATGCTGCAATCTCATGGTACTCCAAGAAGCAACCAGTCACTGCACTCTCATCATGTGAAGCAGAATACATAGTTGGAACTTTTGCTATTTGTCAAGCACTATGGCTGGATTCAGTGATGATGGAACTTAAGTGTGAAGTGATGAAGCCTCTAACACTGAAAATTGACAACAAATCATCCATAAGCCCTGCTAAGAATCCAATCTCACATGGCAGGAGTAAACACATTGAGACCAGATTCCATTTCATTAGAGAGCAAGTGACTAATGGAATGATTGAGCTGCACTATTGCCCCACAGAACTACAACTTGCTGATGGTTTTACAAAAGCAGTGAAGCTTGACAGATTTGAATTCTTGAGGGAGAATCTTCGTGTTTTTGATGTTAAGCAGTTATGATTAAAGGAGAATATTAGTGTATTAATAATAACTGCCATGTAGCTAATATAGTTTAGTTTGTTTTTAAATTTTCCTATTGGTTAGAGTGATTACTTGCATTGCAAGCTATTAACACTTTGTGCCTATAAACACTTTGTTGTTGACACATATGCAAAGGCTGAAACACACATATAAATAACTAAAATACCCTTTCGGCAGTTAACTGCCGCGGAAGTTAACCGGCTGCAGTTAACTGCAACGGAAACTTCTACAGTTAACTGCCGCGGAAAATGAAAACCCAGAATTCGTCTCCTACCTTAGGTTTGTACAGTAAACTACAATACATGAAAACCCAGTTAACTGCATTCATTTAACTAAGGCAAGGAAAACTAAAACACTACCGAAACTACAATACAGGAACAAAACATTAAATTGGAAGATCAATGGTTGTAGATCAAATAACTCTTGAACATATTAGAGAATTTTTTCTACTCCACATATAAACACGAAGGTATAATATCAAAGCAGGATTTAATTGGTATATTATACCTTCATATCTCACTTTTAATTAAATCCTGCATAACAATACCAATTGCCATGTTAAATGAACCCATTCGTACATTTCAAAGATAATATGTATTGCAAAGCAAAGGTAATATTACCACCAGCACTAGGCAAATCAAACATTCTGAGAATGGGTTTTCATTCTCAAAATATTTGGTAGTTTTGATTTCTGCGGCACTTAAGTGCCGATGGGTTTTTTTTTTTTTCTTTCCTTTTTTCGTCGGCAGTTAACTGCCGCGGGGCATTTTCGTATTTTACATGTGTTTTTCAGCCTTATAACATGTGTATACAGCAATTTTCCATAACTAATGAATATTATTTACATTACAATATAATTCTCTCCATCATTCTCTCTTCTCTTAACAACTTTTCTGTTATTTTCATCTTGCTTAGAAACAGCTAATTTTCATAAGCATTTCTGCTGCCTAGAACAAAGTGATTGTTCTAACAGAAAAGACAAGAGTTGCTTGCTATTTAAACTTTAATGGTTATACGACACATCACAAACGACTATCCTTGATGCATGTAGTGACATCTGGAAAACAGTAAGGGATTGATGTATATCAAATAAGTCTCTGTTGGATGATATTTGTAGCCTATGTAATTTCTCAAATTGAGTGCTGTGTTAGGAAACCAGCAATACCATAATGACTGAAGAGGTCAATGTCTCAGTTTATAATGAATGAAAATCTTACAATGATGTTAAAAAGTAACAGTGGGCTTATGGAACAGATCATAAACAAAACTAATGTTTTTATCTTATCACAATCCAAATAAGTAACATGTACACTTTCTCATTTTGAATGGAACGCTGAACTTGGGAAGTTGACAAAATCACAAAGCATCCTTCTAAAATGTATAATCAACTAGTAGCCACTAACAGAATCATATTTGTTGCTTGAAAGACACTTAACCACCATATAACAATTCAAGCGCAACTCAATATGTTTCTAACCTCTACCTAATGAACACTGTTTTTGAAGCAATATAAACTAGTGCAGAAAACCAATTCAGAGCAGTTCGAAAACCATTTCATACAACAGTTCGAAAAAATAGTTAGGTTCTATTCGGTTCAATTTTTTCAAGAAGAAATAAGCTACGATAATGACATCAAGAAATTATGGAAGGGAAATCAATTTTTTAGTTACTTTGGGAGAATCATAAAAACAGTGGATATTAACTTACGTTGGATTACCATATATGTTCATTGCCTACATTACTTGGATATAACGTAGGTAATTATTTTCCTTTATGCATAGTCATGGATTACAATTTATGTGGACACTACTAAATCCATAAGAAAGATATAAAATTTTGTAAGGAAAACAACAGAAGAATATGAAACTAGTAAATCCATAAGAAATAAGATATTAGCAATGTTTGAAGATTACTAAACTCCTTCGTTTAGGATCAGCACCGCATTTAAAGAAAGAAATAAAAATCCTGTACTAAGAAATTTAGATCCTTAAAGAGAATGGAAAAGAAACAAGAAATAAAAGGGTTGGCAGAGGATATATAGTGTGGTTGCTGCAAGGGCACCTTCTGGACATGACTGTCCAAATGCTTTCATGTTGAGGCGTATAAGATTTTAAAGCCATGAAGAAGTCTACTTGAAGACACCATTAGCACACAATCAAACATATGTAAGTATAAAGCCAGTGGAATCACCATAAACTTGGTACAAACCATAAAGGAAAAGGAACATCACCATGCTTTAATGTCTGCTCAGGGAAGTATTTGATGCTGCTATCCTTCAAACAAAACATCCCAAACTCTAAACTTGTCGGTGGATTAATTTTTGGACATGGAAAAATAATGGCAAAGTAGATACTATTCCCTCTAACTAACTCTTCACTGTAATTAAGTTCATCCCTTGCCAATACCATGCTTTTCCAATAACTAACAAAAGCCACTCTATCTTCCAGCATCACATTTTGCCACCCAATAGGATTCTTGTTCGTGTCCAGCTTGAACACTTCAAAGCTGGTAATCTGAGGTGGCTTAGCAAATGAAATAACTTTCAAACGGTCAGAGACATGTTGTTGATTTTCAATCTCTCCATTGTAGGACATATAAATGAAGTATAACTCTCTTAACGTTTTATCTTTGGCTAGAAAACAGATATAAAAACTTGATCTTTCTGGCCTTGGCAATTCAGCCAACACTACAGCCTTTGGAGGTCCATTAGTGTAGTCTTTAAGATCATAAACCAATATAGAACCTGAGGATGAGTCAATTACATACAATTTTGTACCAATAATTTCTATGTCCGTAAAATTAGTCGCTGAATCCTTATCTGACTCAACTATAGTCCATGCCTTGTCAAAGAGTTTATAAATTGCAATGTGACAATAATCATTCAAAAGACCGACTAAATAACAATCTGAACCATCACAGTTTGGTTTGGAAGAGGCCACCATTTTTATCACAGGTAATATTCCATCATATTGGGCGGAAGAGGGCAATTGCAACTTTGATGGTATCGTGATTCTAACATTAGTCACTGGATTCAAAAAGAAAAACTTTGCAAAACCTTTTCCAAAATTTTCACTCACAATCAACCAGCCTTCAACTGAGCCAATACATATATGATCCCTCAACAGCAGTGTCCTAAGGTAATGTAAACTTTTTGTAGTCAAGCTAGGCAATTCAGGTAAAGGGGAGCAATGCTTGTTTTCAATGATATTGGAAACTGTTCGCCAACAAGAACGGCAAATCGCTCTCAATCTAAGGTAATCTTTAAGAGGCAAACACTTCATAATCCGTTCCAACACATCAACAGGTAGATTTGTCAATATGTTTTTTTCTTCCATCTCATATTTTTCAGCGAGAGACACTGCATAATCATTGCCATTTGCAAATATTAGTGGTATAAAAGAAGTATATGTTTCTTTTGACATAAAAGGCTAATTGATGTGTCAAGACATCATCTATAACATAAGGAATTTCAACTGGTAGACACTTTGAAAGTGTAATCATAGTAACCAATACGACACTTTATACTATAGTAATTAAGAGAACAAATACAAGTCAGAAGACTAATAAGAAAATGTTAGAGAGTGCTGAACCTTGAGGACAAGCTAAGGTTCAAGTGAACCCATCGGCAATGTTAGAGAGTGCAACTTGACTCAAATAAATAATTTAGCTATTTAGTTTAGAATTATAATTATATTAGTTTGTCTTATAATAGAAAATGTGAAAAATAACATAGACGCCACAGATGAGAGCACCAATATTGTTCAGAGTGGAAGTGGATTTAGCTTAAAAGTATAATTTCACAAAGCAAAACCAGAAACGTGTACATAGTCAGAACGAACACTCACTAAATCTGGAGCCAACAAAAACAAGCAACTATGAGTCTATGACAAAAATAACATATAAGTCAGAGATTACACATACAAGATTTAGGACGTTAATCAATTTCAGTAGCGCTATTATCAATCTGAAAATAAATTTGAGTAGCTCCACAATCGATCAGAAAACTAGAAATTGAGCAGAAGAAACCCTGGTCTTTTTTTATTTAGTAGGAGAAACCCTAATCCATTGAGAAGCTTAAACTTTCACATATATTTATTAGAGTTTTTCTAATTACACCCCGTTTAATCCTGGTTGCACCCCAAAGTGACAAAATTACCCTTCCATAAAATTTAATTTTCAAAAAGCATCTTCCTTCTTTCTTGGTTACACTCCAAAACCCTCTTCAGTTTAAATGTGTCATGTAAACTGAGTTTAAAGTACATACTTAAACTCAATTTAAGTAGGTCATGTAAACTGAGTTTAAGTGTACATACTTAAACTCAGTTTAAGTAGGTCATGTAAACTTAGTTTAAGTAGTTCATATATATTGAGTTTAAGCGTACATACTTAAACTCAGTTTAAGTAGGTCATGTAAACTCAGTTTAAGTAAGTTATATAAACTTGATCAAGTTTACATGACCCTACTTAAATTGAATTTAGGTTAACCTCAACAATGTAAAATTGAAACAGCTGTACAGTATAGTTGAACAAGAAGAAGAAAATTGAAACTAGCATTATTGAAAAAGAAGAAATTCACTTACCTATATGCAATCGAGAATGGATGAAAATATTTTGATTCACTCTTTAATCTTCCATAGAGATTGATTAAACACCAGGATTGCTTGATCGTTTGTGGGTGAAGAGAGTGAAATTTTAGAGTGACAATGAATGAAATCAAGTTTTTAAGAAAATTTATATAAAAGGATAATTTTGGTATTATCAGAAACTTTTAAGAAAATTTGGGTGTAACTAAAAATATATGGGGTGGGAATAGAAAAACTCTTAATTATATTACTAATAATTCATTAAAATGATCTACACTATTTTTTTTCACTCGAGTAATATCTTAGGTACCGTTTGACCAGGCTTTTTTTCGGTCTAAAAGCTACTTTAAAACAAAGTTAAAATAAAGCTCTTTAAGGAAAAAGCTAAAGTTGTTTGGTTTCTTTATTTTTTATAGTTCTAAAGTTATTTTTAAGTTAAAAGTTGTTTGGCAAAATATTGTACAAAACTTTGAATTTATTATTTTTTTGGTGGTGTCCGGGGTTCGAACCCGAGACCTTGCATATATTTATGCATTGTCTATATCAACTGAGCTAAGCTCACGAGGACAAAACTTTGAATTTATTATGAATTAACATAGTAAATAAAAAAAATGTTTAAAATATTATGAATAGTTTGTTTCTTCTTTTTCAATTATACTGTATAACAAATTTTGTTATAAGAATACCATATTTTTGGTGTCATTCAAAAAGATAAGAATTTATATTATATGATATTATATTTGTTACATTGTTGGTGTCATTGAAAAAGATATGTTTAGTTTTTTAAATAAGAAAAAGATATGCATAGTTTGTTACAATATAAATGTGTAAGATATATATATACAAGTATAATTTTTTTAGGCATATATATAAGTGATAAAAAGATAATAAAATTTCTTCAAAAATAGATAATAAAATTAAATGGACCCTCCTTAAAAAAATTATATGAACCGGTTCAAAAAAATTAAATTAAATTAAATGGAAGAAAAAAGTAAATTGAAATATAATATTAAAAATAAAAGAAAAAATATTAAAAAATAAAAGAAAAGGTTGCAAGCGTGAGTTGAAAAGAGGTGCTTGTGAAATAAATTGCGGAGAAGTAGTTTTTTGAAGTAACATTCAACAACTTTTGGGTAAAGCTCATTCCATTCAATTTTATGCATTCTAGAAAAAGTACTTTTTTTCGAAGGTACTTTATTGATATTGTGTTTGGCCTAACTTCTCCTTAAAAATGTAGAGAAGCCGAAAAAAAGTCTGGTCAAACGGTACCTTAGTGTCCTTTTATCCTTCTTTTTGTCAAGTAGCTTAGTTGCTAGAATTCACCCTTTTATCCATTTTTCTATCGTATATACAATGATCAATATTTTTGGCCAATAAGTTTAAAATATCTAATATTTATAGTGTTCAATATCGTTCATATTTTACTGGGATTCTTTTTATTTTAATGTGATTTAACTATTTTTTATTAATAGTTTAAATAATATTATAAAAAGGAAAAAATAAAGAGTAAAATTGCAGTGCGGTTGTTTTTATTTTAATGTGATTTAACTATTTTTTATAAATAACTTAAATAATATTATAAAAAGGATAAAATAAAAGGTAAAAATGGGAAACAAAGTCACCATCAACTATGTATTCGCTTTATGTCGGGTAAAGAAAGTTTAAAGAGAACTCCTAAATTTCATTGCTCTTGCTTATGAAGAAAATTTTGTTGGGAGGAGAGAACTCTCTGTGTTTTTAGAGGTTTTTCGACGAATATTAGTCATTATTAAACTAGTTTGGGAAACTTCATACCCTATAACATGATATATAAAAAATAAAAAAGAATTTCTGATATAACTTTCATTTTTGACCAACTATAACAACAAATATATTTTTTAAGAGATATCAATTTTGTCGGAGGGGAACAAGAGTTTGGGACTTAATGGATTGGATTTTGCATTTTTTAAAGCTTGTAGGGGAGTGCTTAAAACGGATTCAAAGGTTAAGTTCGCAGAGTTCCAAATAAACTTTAAGCTTCCAAGGTGTTTTATGTTGCTTTGATCTCAAAGGTCCTTAGTCCACATTTTGTGGGAGAATTTTGTCATATCACTTTTTTTTTGGATTCTTTATAAGTTGTTGGCCAAGGTTCTTGCAAAAAGACTTGTGGAAGTAATCAATTCAATTGTCTCAAAATAAATGGACTTTCATTAAGGGAAGATACTAGGAGGATGGGTAGTGGTGGTAAATGAGGTTGTGGATCTCGCAGAGAGAACGAAAAAGGAGTGTTTAATCTTCAAAGTGTATTTTTAAAAGGCTTAAGATTTGGTAAGTTAAAGTTTCTTGCACTACATATCTGAAGTCATATTTTGAGATCATAAGTTTTCTTGGTTTGGCAGGTTACCGGAGGTTCATTGAAGGATTTTTTAAGTTGGCTTTAACGTTGACGTTAGGGGTGTTCAAAACTGAACCAACCCAATAGAAAAACTGTAAACCGAACCAATCCAAACCGAAACCGCAAAAAACCGCATTTGGTTCGGATGTAATCGGATCATTTTCTTACTCAACCGCATGGTTTGGTTTGGTTTGCGGTTTTCATTTTACCAACCGAACCAAACCAAACCAAACCGCAACAAAAGAAAAATGTTAATTAAACATATTTCACCTAGACCAATACTCTTATAAAGTAAATGAAAACTTTTATAAAATAACTTATTTTTTCTTTTGTTAAGTTCCTTCTTTGGTTTTTATTTTAAAAACGTATTTATGTGCTACTTGAACTTGTAGAGAATGATAAAATCTTAATCTTTTTCATTTCTTACAAAATATGATTACTTTTTGTCCACGTTTTTAACTTAGTCTATGTTGTTGAAAATATTGTAAAATGAAAATTAAATTGTAATGTTTATGAAATTTAAAACATTGTGGAAAATATGTTGCATTTCAGTTTTTTAACTTAATTTTAATGTTGGAAACAAAAAATTATATCGTCTCGAAAAAACCGCACTAACCGATCCAACCCAAACCGCATTGGTTTGGTTTGGTTTGGTTTGGATTTAATTTTCAAAGTCAACCAAACCAAACCAAACTGCATGCTTCTCTATCTTGCGGTTCGGATGACTTTTACCCTCAAAATCAAACCAAACCGCACCGCGAACACCCCTAATTGACGCAGTTGACTCAGAAAAGACAAGCGTTTGTCTGGGATGCTAAGTGTGAAGAAAATATTCAAGAGTTGAAGAAGATGTTGACTTCAGTGCCAGTGTTGATTTTGCCGAATGCTAACAAATATTTTGTTGTGTATTGTGATGCTTCTAAGATGGTTTTGGCGGTGTGCTGATGCAGAATCGTCAGGTTGTGGCTTATGCGTCGAGGCAGTTGAAAGTTCATGACAAGAATTATCCAACTCATGATTTGGAATTGACGACAATTGTGTTTGTGTTGAAGATTTGGAGGCATTATTTGTATGGATCTAAGTTTGAAGTGTTAAGTGATCACAAGAGTTTGAAGTATCAGTTTGACAAGAATGAGTTGAATATGAGGCAGAGGAGGTGTTGGAACTTCTTAAGGATTGTGATTTTCAGTTAAGTTATCATCTAGGAAAGGCGAATGTGGTGGTGGATGCTTTGAGTAGGAAGTCGTTGCATATGTCTGCATTGATGGTGAAAGAGTTAGAATTGATCCAGCAGTTTCGAGATCTGAGTTTGGTGAGTGTGTTGACGGCAAGTGATGTGAATTTGGGGATGTTGAAGTTGACGAGTAACATTTTGGAGGAAATCAAGGAAGGTCAGAGAGCAGATTTGGAACTTATGGATTGATTAGTGTTGGTTAATCAAGGTAAAGGAGTGGACTTCAGATTGGATGAGAATGATGTTTTGATGTTTCGTGATAGAGTCTGTGTACGGAATGTACCTGAGCTTTTCCAAAGAGTGTTAAGTATGATTTGTTTAGGTTTTTGAGATAATAAACTAAAAAATGCATAATGTAAAGAAAAAGACAAAAAAAGTAAAGGAATGAATTTCAATAAAATAGCTGATTTGATTAATTGAGTGCATATTAAATAAAATGTACAAGGCCAATATTTATAGATCATCCTATTGGGAAAAAATAATTTACACGTAAAACTTTATTAACAATTATTTTGTTTTTTAATAGTTTCTTCATTAATAAAGCCAGAAAAAATAAACCTCCTCTATGTATTTGTGAATTCCTTCATTCTTTTACAATTCTTTCCGCACCAAGTGCAGCTGACGCAACCACAAAGCATCATTTCCATCAGAGATCAGACCCCGTCTTCTTCTTTTCTAATCTCTAAGGTTAATAATTACTTTATCCGTTTTAAATACATGTCGTTTTTTATAATGTACATTACACACATGAATTACTTTGACCATATTTTTTAACTTCTATAAAAATATAAATATTAGTGTAAGATGTTGTTCAATTTTTCTCGATAAATATTTTCAAAATATTACTACTTCCGTTCCTTTTCAAGTGTCTTTTTAGAAAATTAAGACAAATAGTTATTTGTATTTTTGTACATTTTTTTCCTATTATACCCACATTTTAATCAACCAAAAAATTCCTATTTTTTTGCACACACTTTATATTTCCAATAAATTTAATATGTTATCTTTCTCTTGTAACAAAATATGTCAGTTATTATCTTTTTCTCCAACAAATTTCAATTTTTTTTGCAAACTCTCTCTCTCATATCAAACAATTGTCAATTTTCTAAATAGGGTGTACATCTTTTTAATTATTTTAAATCAATATAAAAATTATTTCAACTTTTTCTTCATTGTCATCTTGTTCTTGTATCTTGTCAAATGAATCTTCAACTATTTCTCCTTCTTCACCTCTTATCAGTAGTTCCAATGAGTCTTCCACTCTTTCTTCCTTTTTAACATTCATGAAGTCTTTTATTTTTCTTCTCTCTAATATGTTCTTTTACTTTGCATTTGAAATATTTAACAATTGTTACTCATCTTATTTATAGAATTTTAACTCTTCTTAGAACCATTGTTTGTAACAAAATTTTGTTTAGATTTGAAGATAACAAGAAACTAATTTTGTTTAAAAAAATAAACAAACTTTAGTTTTCCAAATAGATAGCATTAATTAGTTTTATTAAAAAAGATAAGAGTAATTGACAAAAATTATACCCTTAAAAATACCAAAAGACAGTTAAATAGTAACAAAAAATTCACCTTAAAAGACACTTAAAAAGGAACGGAGAGAGTAAATTTTTATAATTTTTTACTATAGAGAATTAAAGATGTTGCAGAAATGATCCCTTCGAATTAGTCGGTTCTTAAATTGAATAACGATTTTAAAAAAAAAGATACCAACCGTCAAAATTGTGTCTTGACATGAGTGAAGTGCCCCACCCCCTCCTTGATGCAACAGTCACCATCCCCACTTGCATAGCAGGGCAAGTTCATCAATATAAGGTCCCTCACACCAAGGCCCCATCACACTTAAGCTTGCAGACATTCTTCCAACTAACCCAAGATATCTTAATTGATCCATTATTTCCACCCCACAAAAACCCTTATTTGGACCGTCACAACCATTCTCCACGCCTTTACAGACATCTTCATGAATCCAAGATGAAAAAATCGGAATGACACTAAGGACCGAATTGAGGAGGGTCACTCGACCACCCGGGCTAAGAAACCTATTCACAATCTTTAGGTTAACATGAGAAAAGAGAGGCTATCCTTCTATTATATCATTACCGTGTTAATTAGTAAGTATTACTAACATTTTGTCGTTAATCTATTCTCTAATTATAAGATTTAATGTCTATCAAAAATACAATGTTACCCCTTCTTAATTTTTTGACACGTCATCAAAATTATATACTTTTATGTTTTTTTGCTTCAACCTCCCTATATTTTCTCTCTCTTGGAAACAAATTAAAACAAACTCACTCAATAAAATACATTAACTTAATCTTTTTTTTAAAAAAACAAACAAATTTAATCATAAACCTAATCAAAACAAATTTTCCTATAACTAGACTTTCCACCCGTGCTGCCGCACGGGTCATATACATTGTAAATATAGTTGGCCAAAGCAAAGTTTAGTAGCTCAATTACAACTTATAATTTTAATGTCATCTACTTCTAGTACAAATGTTCATTAT
>Ga0228711_1001331_pt1 | contig 35906 bp, 21 predicted proteins | sample MedpolnodulmetaG_2_FD_177996 | JGI IMG/M metagenome (GOLD analysis project Ga0228711, IMG submission 177996) | Root nodule microbial communities from Medicago polymorpha collected in Santa Monica, California, United States - brown nodules | ecosystem: Host-associated > Plants > Roots > Nodule... | reverse complement strand
ATAATAATAATAATAATAATAATAATAATAATAATAATAATAATAATAATAATAATAATAATAATAATAATAATAATAATAATAATAATAATAATAATAAGAACTTTTATTGATGGAAATAATTGTCACATAAAATTCCCAAGAACAAAAGATGAAGAGATATGTCTGGTGGTTGCTCTATTTATAGCCTAAAACTAACTTAAGCCCAAAGAAATAAATCATTAGAATGTTCCACAAGGCAACCCATCGGCTTTAGGTTAGAAATATTACAATAAAGGCAGCTGGAACCTTGGCACGGTCGTGCCTGTGCAGGCACGAGCTGTACCTGTCAAGTAAGCAAAAGAAACAAAAGGGAAGCTGGGTATCGAGCACGGTCGTGCCACCACAGGCACGGGCCGTGCCCAGCTCTCTGGAAAATGGCACTTCTTTGAACACTTGGAGGCACGGCCACACCATTGTTAGGCACGGCCATGCCTGATATTTTTGCACAGAATCTTTATATTTTTGTCTCCAGCAGCTCCAAATCATGCTCTAGATCCTTTCATCCTTTAATCATACTCCAAAACCCTTTCTTTAGCTCCAAGACTCAATTTTTCACCATATTTGTTCCTGAAATTAAATAACAAGCAATTGAAATAAAATTGTTCTAAAAAGTAAATAAAAACACATAAAATCTAAACAAAATAAACTAAAATAAACACTTAAAAACACTAATTATTGACTTATCACATATCATACAATCCAAAACGTGGCATGAAATAAAATGCACAAACAATCCAAAATGTGGCATAAAAAAAATGCGCAAACAATCCAAAATGTGGCATGAAATAAAATGCGTAGATACAAAGGGAAAGGAAAAGCTCGGGCGGCACAACAACAACACCAACGGAAAGAAAAAGGCTCTCAGGCTTCTTTTCATTCAAACATTCAAAACAATTACAAGAGGGACCGTCGGAACGGAATTACAAAGAGGAAAATAACCCTAAACTAAAGAGGTCTTCAAGCTTCATTTCAACTTACGGGCAACAACAGCTCGTAAAAGAGAATCCTTTCTTAACTTCCTCCGCCCGTCCGATAAATGAATCACTCTTGACCTTGGACGGACACCGGAGGGAACCTTGGAGCACGGGCCAGACTGTCCTATCTGTTGGCTAACAGAGGTAGTATGGCCGTAAAAGGGGCCAATTTGAAAGAAGAAAGCACGCCTCGGACGGATCGCATCCGCAATGTACCGAGTTATGTCTGACTACAAACAGACACGACTGGTAATATTGAAGACAAGCTTGACATAGTCGAGCGTCGAACCCCAGCCAGTAGAAGATTCGAGCTCGCCCTCCGCAGAGACCGGAAGGAGGACGACGGCCACCACAACACGCCCGGATCCCTTGAAATATCTCTGGCTCTCGCGAAAAGCTCTCGAATCGACCCCGGGTAACGGGACTTAACAAGGCGAGTCGCCGTCTTAACGGGACGAAACAAAGCTAGTTTTTCATCTCAGCCGCAACATCTTCTATGCCTGCCAAAACTCTTCGCAATAAAAGAGGAGTCACCCACAAAACCATCCATTCCAATTCAGGAACAAAGAATCCTTCAAAGCTTTCAACCTCCTCTCCGTTCCCGCAAATCATCACGAAAAAACACATGAGAATTTCCTCCATGACCCACATAAAAAGGGATCACCATTTTCTCGGAATCCAAACAACAATTGAGGAAAACACTCGAAGATCATAAACGAAAAAGAACATAAAAAAGAGAGAAAGAAGAAAAAGCCCTTCGCAATAAAAAAAATGCTTAAAAGGAAGAAAGGGCTACAGAGAAAAATAAAGGGTAGATTCTCTTTAAATAGCCTCAAAACCGTCCACATCAACGGATCTGATTGAGCAACAACGAAGAGCCACGATCTGACGGTTGGCAGTGGTCTTGGGAAAACGTAACGCGGTCAAAGCTACACGTGCGTATAACACACGAACAAAACACGTGGAAAGAAGAACTGAACGGCCATCCCATCGCCAACGTTCCATCTGAGGCATTAAGTGTCAATCACTCCCGCTAACTAATAGTGGGGCGCCTCCTACTCACGGGCGGAATCAAAACTGACCAACAAAACCTTTCAAGGGTCGTCCGACTTAGCTCATCAACAGACGCCACACTCTTTGCGAGCGGGCTTCAGTTCTTGACACAACGCATTGAGGGCCGTTGGACTAAGTCATCGATGAGCACCTTTGATCGAACGCCTCTTTCCCTACTAAAGCCATTGAGTCATAAAGACATCAACAACGGCTTGGGGGGCAACTGTTCTGGACCACTCACACGGCTACATGTGTGCAATATTACGCCGCCTCAAGGCCTTGCATTCAAAGGAGCACGCCAACTCGTCTGCATCGTGCCACACTGGAGCACGCCTCCCTGCCGGGATGACGCTACACATGTCCACTCCCGCTCCTAATCATACGCCGCATAACCCGAAGACAGTTATACCAAGAGCGCACCTATATAAGGGTGAACTTGCTTCACCCTCAAGGTACACAACACTTTGCACAACTCTCCTAAGACTTTTCTCTCAGTTCCATTACTGACTTGATCGTCGGAATGCTAACGTGTCTGCATGCACCTTTCATTCCACCGCAGAAGACGCTTCGCCGCCTCACCGGAAGCCATTACCGATCATCAGAGCATTCTCAACAAGCGTTGTGATACAACCGTTCTCACCTGGCATATCACCATTAGAAGATGAGTTTTTTTCTTAAAAAGGAAAAGAAATTTTATAAATAAGAACACACCACAAAGCATAATGCATACTTTGATGGTGGATAAAGTACAAGCAACCAGTGTACAGAAAATTCCAACACCACTAATAGAAATTAGAGAGACTAATAAGGGGCTTCCCCCAATCCTCCCCTGAACCAATACAGTATCTTGGATTCAAGTAGCATTGTGCGATACTATAATTTTTATTTTTTTATTTCAAATTCAGCCAGCTCAAAGCATTTCTTTTCACTAATTCGACCATATTATCCAGGCAAACCTCCTTATTACAGAATAATTTCTCATTCATTGTGTTTCAAATGCTCCAAATGCACAAGAACCACACCACACTAATTATTTTTTACTGTCCTTCCACCACCTGCTAGCCCTTCAAATTGATCTAAATGCAACAAGTTGTCTTTTTGAAACACCGAGGAAACTCCTAGCCATTTACACACAACGTACCATATACCTGCAAAAATTGGACACTCAAGAAACAAATGAGAAACTGATTCTTCAACTCCACAACCTTCTGCACATTGAAGCGATCCTTGACCGATGACTCCTCTCCTAAAAAGATTATCTTTGGTAACTATTTTACTCTGAAATAATCTCCAAACTAAGCACGCAACTTTTGACGGAATTGATTTATGCCAAGCCTTCAACCATGATGGATTAGGAGCACTTATCAATCTCTCCATCAAAATTTTATATGCCCTCTTTTACCAAATACATATGTTGTGTGTCTTGAACACCTGTACCTATTTAGAAGATGAGTTATTTAGTGGATCATCTCGTCACATTATTTATCATATGGTCACCACTGCATTTCAAATCATTTGAAATAATCTCTCAAAAAAAAAAAATCATTTGAAATAAGCTTACTATTCGGTCAAAGAAATGTCTTTGAACAATTAAAGATATATTTCAACCAAAGACTTGAAATTTGTTTGAAGAAATCACTTTCATCAATAACGTTGAAACACAAAAAGCTCTGTCTGAACTAGCAAAGCATACATTCTAATCAATGAGAAATCTCAAACTAAGAAATACAAATAGTCAAGTGAATCAAAGCTCAAAATCTTTTCAAAGATTTTTACTTGTAATCATTTAATATCATTTTGTATGAGAGTTATCTTGTTGTAATCACAAACACTCAATCCAAATCTGTTATTATATTAGAGGACTAGTTTGGTCAAGAGGTTTTCTAAAGACTTCATAGTTTGTCGAAACCAAAGTAAAGTAGAAGAAGATTTTAGCCAAGTTATATCTTTAAGATAAAGTTGAGTATATTCCATGGGACAAAAAATACTACAGATTGTTGTAGTAATCGATGGAATACAGTGGATTAAGTCCTTTTTCATTGAAGAGGCTAAATTATTATGTCATGGGTGGACTGAACTAGATTTCAGTTAGATATTCAACTAGTATAAACTATTGTGTCATTCATTTCTTACTCTATATTTTAACTTCCAATATTTTACTAAATGTTTATAGTTACATGTGTTCATAAAACCAAACCTTAACAAATTTTGTTCAAACATTTTAAAATCAAAGTCTAAAGTAACACAAATGAAATTCAAATTTAATCATTCAAAAATAGCAAGGCAACTAATGGAAAATTTTGACAAGTGCACCAAACTGTTTTCAAGTAATGATAGGTAACTTTTTCAAAAAAATAAAGTGATAAGTAAGATCGTATCCATATGGGTTGTTGTTTCAACTAAGCAACTAGCTAAACTTATTAAAACAGCAAATAAAAGCAAATAAATTAAAATAAAAGCGAGTAAACTGTTGGGGTGGGGGGCAGAAGTAACCGATGGTTAGGATTCTTCGAATCACTTCCATTTACTTGTTGGATTAAATAAAAGCAATTATTTATAATGATTATATTCAAGTGATGAGTTCGTGGAGTTTTTACATCCGTCCAGCTATCAAGCTTGCTGATAACACTAAGGTTATACGCGGGCTACAATATAGGGTTGTCAAAAACATAAAAGAAATGGATTGCAAGTGAAGGAGTTCCATTCACGTGCACCGAGTAAATAGTGGTCATCATTTCATGGATTCTTCGCTACAATTCAAAGAGGTAAACATGTGTGCAAGTAATTAATGCTTGATTTGTGATTAATGCTTTAATCAAAACTTGTTGGCTTAATCCGTTAAGAGGATTAAAATTTATAAAAAAATCTTAAAACCCCAACACTTATTTGCAAGCTTTTCTATTTATCCAATCATCCTTTCACACTCTAAAATTTAGAGGGAGATAGAAATAAATTTTGAAAGGAGAAAATAAATAGGAGATCTAAGTTAAAAAAGATGCAAGTGCTGGTCACAAAAAGAGATAATGTTTTGTTGCATGACTTTCCACTTCATACACCAGAAACACCCCTAAAATTGTAAGCTTGTGCACTTTTCCGTTTTAAATCGAGATTTTAACCACCATACCTGGTAGAATCTAAAAAAAATAAACACCGACAAGTGATAACGATAAACTACGAAAAAATGAACTCTTGCTTTCATAATAAGTTCTCTAAATTCATAATGAAGTCCATGGTGGCTTTATTTTGCAATACAATTGCATGGTACTCAATCACAAGGATAAGATGTGTGTGTTTTAACTGCACGCTTGTGCAGTCCCGACAAACATCGAAATTCTTGTATCACCACTGTGACCAAAATCCGTTAGACTTGCAATACAAGTAATTCCAAAGATGAGACACTCATAGTTCATTTGCATCTAGAAGGAGCATATTATTCAAAATTGAAGCTACTACTTCTATAGACAAAAATAAAGCAGTCTATGAGAGGCAAGAGTAAGCCAGATTCTTTTCATCAGACAGCTCTTCGGCTGTCAAGTCCAACTTCTTCCTTGAGAACTCATCAATTGAAAGTCCTGGATTAAAAAAGTGAAGAAATTGTTAACACTGTACAAAATTTAACTCAAATTTAGCAGTCAGATCATTAAAAAATGTTCCTTTAATTATCACTACGTCTAAAGTCACATGATTCATTGCGATTAGTTGATAGTGTAAAAGAGTATATAATTAAAAAAAACCCGCTTTTTTTATAAGGAAAGCACTATAAAAATTATTTTTCCAGAAAATGTAAAAGAATACAAATTAACTTTAAGCACTAGAAAAAGAATATAAACTGGTCCATAATGTCAATTCCATTAGAAAAGCACTCCACCAAGGAGTATAAGGATTGTAAAATCATGTATGGCTTAAGTAACAGTTTTATTGAAAGTACAAAAAGGATATAGCAAAGAATAAACACCGGCAAATTAAGCATGAGGGTATATCGTACGTTAGTTGAAAATGTAAAGAGGATTAGCACATAACAAATACTGACAACTTAAGTATGAGGTTGTTTTAACACATGATTGTGATGGATATTATGGTTTGTAAAAACAAAAAAAGGTCTTTTTCTACCGAGTAATAAAGTGAACATGCACAGGTGTTTTACTAGATATCAACAAACACCAAAAACTGAGGGGAAACATTTCACCTTTAAGATTCAATATGCCATAAAGTGATCAAAACTTACCTTGAACTATTTTCCATTCACCATTGGCACAGGTAACAGGGAATGAATAGATCAATCCAGATGGTACATTGTAGGAACCATCAGAATACACTCCCATTGAAACGAAGGTACCCTAACATTACAATGGAAAAGAAAATAAGCCGATCTGAAAGCAAATACAGAAGAATCCTAAGTACAGAAAAATCAAAATGTAGCCAACCTGGGGAGTTCCAAGAACCCAATCGCGAATGTGGTCACAAGCAGCACTAGCAGCAGATAGTGCACTTGAAAGCTTTCTAGCCTTAATAATTGCAGCACCACGTTGTTGAACAGTGGAAATGAATTCTCCATTCAACCTAAATAGAGAAAAGTTAGCACGCTTCAATATACAAATATTTTGAAAAAAGAATTTGCTAAGATCATACTCCCCCAGTTCCTTTTTAACTGTTGTTTTTGTAGAGAATTTGTTTCTATTTACATGTCATTATCAAAATTGAATGCAATATGAACTATTATTTTGCAAATAATACCCTTCACTATTTATGGCAGTGTAAAAGGCGAAATGAGATCATAAATAGTTAAGGATGGTTTAGTAAAAAGACATAATTTCATCGAAAGTAACAAAATTTAACGTTTTCTTGTTATGTGTAAATACCTACAAAACGTCTAAAAATGAATGGAGGGAGCGAGTTTAAAGTGTTTGTGATATACCATGCATCGTCGGAAACAAGTTGACGGACAGGCTTCTCCCCAGCTGGGGTGTTAACAGTTGCATGGTTGACATCAGGATACTGGGTTGATGAATGATTACCCCAGATTATGACATTCTTTACATCAGAAACTTGAACATTCAATCTTTCGGAAATTTGTCCCAAAGCCCTATTGTGATCCAGTCTAGTCAAACAAGAAATGTTTCTTTCTGGAATAGATGGAGCGAATTCCTTCAAGATCAATGCATTGGTATTTGCTGGGTTAGCAACAACCAGAACCTGCAAGATATTGCAAAGCCTTCTGTAAATTTTCCAAAACAAAAAAAAAACGCATACAATACAACTAAACTGCTTGTTTTCTAATAAAAAGGTACTCAGTTCATGAATAAAATTAGACTCCTTGGCAATGAAATCGCGTGGACTTCATCATACAGAATACCCTTCCCAAGCACCTAAACTCATGTGAAAATTTGCATCTCCTAAACCTCAAAGGGGCAAAAGTTTGGCATACACATACAAGAATTTAGATACAACTGCATACACTAGAACTCTTGATGTCTTCATTGCGAAACTAACAAATAAAATCAATATATTCAATCATAGTTTATTGGTCTTACATGTATATCTTTTTGACATTTTTTTGACATAATAATAGTATTTTAAATAAGGTCAGACTGGCTGGTACAATTGGTCTGACAAACCGCCTGTCATATAATCAATATGAACCACTAATTGGATAGAAAATGCATACAAAAGGGTAAAAACTTGTTCTACATGACCAATTTAGTAGTACCGCTGGTTCAACCACAAGTTTTATTACCAAGAAATGAAATGTTATAGATTTATATGATCTTTATACAATTGAAAATGGAGTGACATAATAGAATAATATATTACATATGGAGTTACAAAAATATTAATGATTATTGATAATGTTATATGGCTGTTTCTTCTCAGATAATGTCTACCAAAATATGGTAGGGATTTTGCAAGTAGGATATGATCATTTTTTAAAAAATAAAAAAAACTTGGTAGTATAAATTTAAATGTAACGTTTTTTGCGGACCCCTTCCCGATATGCAGGAGCTTTAATGCACCGAGCTGCCCTTTTTCAATATATAATTATATACCAGTTCTCAAGCAGTTAGCCATTGACCCGATGCCATGAAAAGTCCATTACAACATTGGATACAAACTTGCAGAAGTCTGAGTTAATGATGAAAGGGATTACCTTGCAGTTGGCAGCAGCATGCTTCTCGAGGGCAGAAGCCTGAGACTTGTAAATAGAGACATTCTTAGACATCACATCCTTCCTCTCCATACCTTCTTTTCTTGGGAATCCACCAACCATGACAGCAATATTGACTCCGGTGCATGCCTCAACAACATCGGTTGTAGCAACAACACCTGAAACAAATAATTTCACACAACTTCAAACCAAGTCGACCACGCATACAAGCAATTATTAAATAAAACCGTATCGAGTCTCAGATTCCAACCCATCAAGTTCACGAAACATTTAATATGGAGGATAAGTTATACCTTTAAGAAGTGGAAATGCGGCATCCACCAACTCCATTTTAACTCCATTCAATGACTCTGCTGCAGGAGCAATATCAAGCATGTGAAGAATAACGGGTTGATCAGGACCGAGCATCACTCCCCTGGCAATCATAGGGACAAGAGCATAACCAATTTGCCCTGAAATTTGACCAAACATTATATCAGTACAGCAAAATCAACCGACCCAGATTTCCTCCATGTCGTTAGATCAATGTTAGACGGTCTAGATTAAAGGCCGGAAAATTAATCAACAGCATTATAAACCGCAGATTAAATCCAGTAGTCACTACTACATTTCCAACTATGAACATGCAACTTTCTTATGCAGGCCATATCACAAATTCACACAATGTAAACCCACTACACATGAAATTTGGAAGGGCTAGATTAAATATCGATGAAATTAATTAAGAAAATTTAGAAAATACATGAGTAAATACTCAATTTGATCCCTCGCAGTTTTCTCGGGCCAATTAAGTCACAAAAAAATAAATCCAAACTAGTAGCGACATTTTTATACCGAGGACAAATAAGTCCATCCGTCGTAATGAATCAGGATTAATTTGTCCTCGATATTAAAAAGGTGAGTAAATTGGATCAAGAGCAAATTGTGAGAGACCAAATTAAATTTTCACTTCAAATAAAATACATAAATAGATAGATCAATCAAACAATCAATTAACAGCTACATATAAAAGATTCAAAAATAGAACACTGATCAATAAAATAAAACTACACAAATAACAACATAATAATAAATAAATAAATAAATAAACACAAAACATCATCGTCATTCATCACATGATCAGATCCGAACCCATGAACAGATCAAGATTGAAACGAAACAAAGACAACATTTTGAAACGAACCCATTATTTAAAATCATAAGAATCATCAGAAAAACATGGTTAGATCATAGATCTCGAATAAAAATGCAAAAACTAAGATCAAAACATGGGCGATGAAAACAAAGTGAAGGAACAGTAGAGAAGAGATTATGGTGATGAAAGGAGTACCTGCGGCACCAGTGACAAGGACACGAACTGGGTCTTTGGCCATTTTTTATGAAATGAAAGGAATCGAAAATGGAAGATTGAAGAGAAGAGTTTTTGTTTCAGAGAGAAAAGAGTGAGTGAGGTAGTGTTTGTGCTTGTGTGATTTGTGGTTTTATTTGTGTGTGTGGAGACAGGGTTGCCACGGTATGAGTGAAACGACACTTCTTTGTTGCGTTTAAGGAATGATTCTGGTTTAGTAATCCAAAGTTCGGCCACAAAACAAGTAAAGTCTCGTTAAAAATTGTTACGCTCAAAAATGAAAAAGTTGAATATATTTCGTTTCTACAAAATCACGAGTTTTTAAGTTTAATCAATTATTAAATTTCAATGGTAATTTTAGTCCTCCGTAGTATTGTAGTTTGCAAAAATAGTTCATATTTTAAAAACTTTATATAAAACATCGATATTTTTCATCCTCCAAGATAGTCCCTATAAAATGCAAATAGGGACTTAAAGTGGAAGGAAAAAATGTGTAGATTAAACTTGAAAGTTTGTAATTTTGTAGGAACTAAAAACATACCCAAATCAAAATTGAATTTGGATTCTCAAACTAATTCGTTATTTAGTGGAACTCATTAATTCAATCACTAGTTTGTTTAAGGAATGGTTTAAACAATAAAATTTATAATTGTCTTGGATATCCAAAATTTATATTCTTTCTCAAATTTGTTTTCCCTGAAAATGACAATGGGGATCGAAACTAACAAATAAGTAAAGGAGTTCAGGTTTGGTTTTCAACATTCAACATAACAATTTTGATATTTTTGTCAATTCAATTAAGATTTAAAGACTTTTTATTTTGCATTTATTATTTGGGTTTAATTTATACATGAAAATATATGTGGTCTCGAAAAATGGAAAAAAGAGAATCGTCTAGATTTTTTAAAAGCAAAGATGTGAATTACGAGGGATTGGTCGCCGAAATATGAACCGAAGACTGAGATTGATATACCTGAGAACAATACTTTTTTGTTATCGAGAGATATATTAACAGTTGCGGAGGCAATTGTCATTTGTAGGGAAAGGCCCTTTGTGGATGATTCTCTCTTCTTTCCCTTTTTTCCGACGAACGGAAAGGCTATAACGACCCAGGAAATGGTGAAGTACGTCCTCGTTCAATTCTTTCAAAGTAATTGGATCCTTTTGTGTCATCTTCTCTCCCTTATGTGCCCACAGGTGAGGCACACCAGGCCATGTGCGAGGCGTGTGCGTCTCTGGGAAATAACAGCTTTTTGATATTTTTCTCATGCGGGTTTGAGGAAAAAGCGCAATTTTTCAACTCAAACCCTCTTGGAAATCAACCTATAAATACAACTCTTCTCATTCACAGTTATTCATTCAGAACAAAGTGGTTCAAGAGGAAGGCAATCACTAGGAGCTTCAAGGGAGAAGTTTGTCCTTGACCTTAGTCTCTAGGGTATGTTTTATTCTTTTTGTAATTTTGTCTTTAGTTAGCATGAGTAACTAAACCCTAATTGGGTAGGATTATAATATGAAACTTCATTTGTTTATTGGATCTTTTTAATTCAATTATTTTATTCAGTTATGTTATAATTTCTATTTAATTTTCCTATGCAAAAGTCTTAATGTTCTCATTGGACCAAGGGAACGTGATATACCTATGGTTGGTGCCTGAACCTAGAAATAGAGCAAACTCTCTTTTTCGAATGTTGCATATTGAATTTTATTATTTGCCCTTTGACAAGGTAGACGAGGGAGTATATTGTCCGTTTGTAGAACTACTAAGGTAAAAGAAGAGTATGTGATGAACTTCTACGATTCATAGACGAAGTTGGAGCCTTTAGATGACAATTTAGGAATACCAATTCTTTTATGTTTCAATTACCTTTGAGAGAGTAAGTCCCCACTATACTATTTTGTATGTTGGCCTACTTGACCCTATAGGATTGACGACCCTGCACCCTTTAGTGTTGCGTATAATGTTAGAGTGGTCAGCAGGTGAAACTTGACAGCTTAAGGGATATATTGTCCCACAAACTCATCACTTGAATAGAACCCAAGAAGCATGGTTATCATAATGAAAAGATAAAAAAAAACTGAAATGAATGGTGAAATTTTGTAACTAAGTAGGAAGAACACAATGTGAATGCAAACAATCAAATAGAAACAAGAAGAAGAATAATTAAGTGTTTTCAGAAAGAAAACAAAGAATCAAAGAAAATATGAATGAACAGATTGAGAAATAGAGAAAAAAAAATTCTATTTTGTTTTGAATGGTGATACTGGTGAGAAATTCGAGAACACAAGGAGAATGATTCAACCCAAGAAAGCATAAAGAACAAATAAGAACCATAAAAAAAGAATGTAAATTCCATAATTTATACCTCTTTGATCCTCTATACCTCTACGATCCTCTGTCCCTCTTCAATCCTTTGTACGTTTGCTCTTAGATGGAATAAATTTCCTAATCTTTTGTACCTCTGATGTATCTTAGGATCCTCTTTGGAGCAGCTAGGTGTGATAAGTACCTTAGTGATCCTATGAGTTTTTGTGTAGAATATAGGATTATCCTTCTCATTTGTATCTTTGATTAGTTGTAATATGGGTTTTGTAGATGACATTGCTTCAATATTTATCTTGCATACCTTCTTTGATGCATCATAATCCCTTTGCTTGTTCTCATAAACTCAATTTCCAAAAAATATGTTGATATCCCCATACCAGTCATCTCAAACTCTTTCTTCATATCCTCTTTTAATTAACTATCCAATTTTTCATTGCTTCCAATCATTAATACATCATCAACATAAATTCAAAACATTATTATATCTTTATCAACAGTTTTTCTCACATATACACCATGCTCAATGATGCATTTTATGAAACCAATGTCCCTCAGAAACTTGTCTAACATCTTGTTCCATAATCATGGTTCTTTCTTGAGTCAATATAGTGTTTTCTTGAGCTTATACACTTTGTTTCCTAATTCTTCATAATAAATCCATAAGGCTGCATTATGTATACTTCTTCATCCAGAGGGCCATTTAGAAAAGCTGACTTTACATCCATTTGATGTATGGATAAGTTGTTGATGTATGTTATGGTAGTTACAAGTATAATAGTTTCAATCTATGCAACATGTGCACATACTTCATCAAAGTCTATTCCTTCATCAAAAATCATTTGGTATATGCTTCCCTTTAAGAATGCATTTGACCATATTCATTGTGGTTCTATTCTTCCTTTCAGCACTCCCATTCTATAGTCGAGTGTATGGTCGAACAATATCATGAGTTACCCTTTCATTATCATAGTACTTAGAAAATACATGGGAAACATATTCCCCACCACCATTTATTCTTAGAGTTTTGAGTTTATGACCACTTTGTATTTCAAACATAACTTCAATTTTCTAAATACTTCTAAGACATCATTTTTCTTATGAATCAAGAAAGTCCATAGTTTTATGGTAAAATCATTTATAAAGCTAACAAAATATTTGTTACCTCTAATAGAATTAACTTGCATAGGTCCACAAACATCATAATACACAACTTATAATAAGCATCTTATCTTGCTTATAACATCTTTGGGAATTTTCCTTTGTGCTGCTTGGACTGAACACAATCTTCACAAATCTCATCAGGTATTTGAATTTCTAGCAAACCCGTCATCGACTTATGTCTTTGCATATGATTCAAGTCCTTGAAAATCAAATGACCAAGCTTACAATGTCATAATCATTCATCTCTACTTGTTGCATTCAATAGGCATTTGTGCTCCATAACATCAAGCTCTATCTTGAATGTTATGTTCTTAGACTTAGGTGTCTTCAACACCAAGTTACCTTTTGTATCTATTACTCTTAACATTCAATTTTCCATATTCACCTTGTATTTCTTTTCAAGCAATTGCACAATGCTGGGAATATTACATTTCATACCTTGTATTTATTTTCTTTTGATGGATACATCCTAAGTGTGCTTGATACTTGAGAACTAGTCCCTTATTCCATTAATAAGATATGAGCACTCAATATCAAGATACCATCTATCACCACTATTAACATCTTCTTTTATGGTTACCATTAGCATGACATGATCATCATCATATTCTTGTCTTGCAATTTTTTGCCTCATATTCATTTGAATATTTCTTGAAGTAGCATTCATCAACAAAGTGACCATACTTCTGAAAAAACTAGCATTGAACATTACTTTTGTCAAATATTTTCTTGCCATATCTTCCTTTATTGCTATTTCCAACTCTATGATTTCCATTGAAACCACCACGATTGCTATTATTGTTCTTCTAATTTTAGGAACTACTTTTACCTTGTGATCCTTGCCATTTGAATTATGATAGTTTCTTCTTACTTTGTTGCTTGCCCACTTTCGCTTTCCTTAGTCATCACTTATCTTTATTGTTGCATTGTGATTTCAAATCAACTTCACTCTTTGACTTCTCAAAAACTATTTCATTCACACGCTACTCATGAGCTTCAAAAGAACCCTACAATTATTCCTTTGTGATTGTAGCAAGATCCTTTGCTCTATCATAACAATCACTACAATATCAAATCTTGATGATAGAGATCTCATAATCTTTTCAACCAATGATTTCTCTGACATAATTTTTCCACAAGATTTCATTTGGTTCTTTGATTTCTAGTTCTTGTGAAGAAATAATTGATGATTTCTTTTCTTTCATTTGTAAAAGCTCATATTGTCTCTTCAGGGTTTATAACCTAACCTTCTTGATTTGATCGGCACCACCATAAGTTTTCTTCAGTGTATCACATGCTTCTTTTCTTTGTGCGCAACTCTTTCTTTATCAATGGCGCAATCACCAAGGGGCTCTATCCCATTTTGCACCAAATCCCAATCATCTTTGAAACCAAACACCATCTTCATTTGTTCGCACCAGCTATAAAAAAATTCTTTCCGTCAAGAATTGGAAGGTTTTCAAAAAAGTTTTCGTTTGTGCGCGTCGCCATTGATGAATCTCTATGATCTCAACCAGAGCTCTTAATGCCATATGTTGAAAATGGAACTATTTACTTAGTTCACACACACAATGTTGTTATCAAAGAAGAAGATAATAGAGAAAACAATTCCGAGAGTGTATTTTTTTTTTAATTTCAATTAATCACTATTACATTTACAATATTCACATATACATTGGTTATTTATACACCCTTTGAGATACAACTTTATCTCTCAACAAACAATTAACTAATTAACTGAACTCTAACTAACTATCTAAAAACAGTTATACACTCCTATCCCTATTGTTACTTATATCACAAGTAATCTTTTGTTATTGGCTAAATTGAATTACAACTCTCAACACAAATAATACTTATAATGTTGTTATATTTAGAAACATGAAAGGTTGTACTTAAGTGGTCAGCATAAAAGGATTTAAGAGCTCACAAATAAAATTTCATTATAAATAAACATTGCACAAACAGTTAAAAAGTAAATATTTTATTAGTATCAAGATTAAAACATTTTATGAGAATTTAAATTTAAATATAAATATGGGGTCCAAATTTAATATCCAGGTGGAATGCAATTAGGGAAGGAAACATTCGTTTTTGCCAAGTTCTTTGTCCAACTTGTTTCAATGAACTGTAATTTGGCTTTCAAAATTTGACGTTCAAGGCTGCTAAATAACTCTCAAGCTGCAATTATACTTGGAACGAATAAGTATAATGATAGACCTATTCAAATATATCCATTTTGAGCTAAATGATTCTTTAATGATTAAATCAAAGTAAACAAACAACTACACACATAGATTTAATTTGTATAAATAGTGTATAATTTTTTTTAAACATGTATCCAATCAAATTACGTTATATAGAGATTTGTGAATATATTTTAAAAATTAATATATAAAATTGGCACTTCGGTGCATAGAAATTAATCTATCTCTTTGTAAAAAAAAGGTTTAATAGGTCATTTGATCCCCTAATTAATTTCAAGTTTTCATTTTGGTCCCATAACTAATAAAACTCATGTTTTGGTCCCTCACGTTTGCCTCCGTCAGTCAAATAAATCCCTTGTTGTTAAGTTTAACCCCAAATGTCTATGGTAGACCAACCTTAAGAGTGGTCTACCATAGACCTTATTAATCTTTCTAATTTTAACCCTTTGATTTTTTTTTAAACAAGAGGACCGTTGGATCATTCATTTTTTTTTTTAGGGAAGAATCATTGGATCGTTCATTGTCATCATCATTCATCACCTGTTATCACTCTCTCATTCAATATTTATCATCTTCAAACATAAACCCAGAATTTTTTTTTTCTTATAAAAATCAATACTGCCATGGATTGCCATTAACATCAACAAAAAACAAACACGCGCGACACAAATCTCCCATAGCTGGAGGTAAAAACTCCAATTTTCTTTCCAAACATTCTTCAATTTTCTCTCCCAAAAAACTTCCATAAACAATTGTCATAATTGAAAAAAAAAACTTCAATTACTCTGTTCTTCTCCTTCCTCGTGTTCTTCATTTCTTCTTCACCCTCTTCTAATTCTTACTCCATTTTTTCATTTATCTTTTGTTCTCTCATAATCAAACAATACAAAGCCCAAAACACACATGACTTCAATTTGTTTTTACTCTAAATCCCAATCTGAAACTCCAATTTTGACCAAAATAAGCTAGTCATAAAAAAATAAGGAAGGAGCAAATTGAACAGTGTAGAATGAAACTGAAAAAACCCATTTGAGATTTGAAGAGTTAGGAGTTAGGGTTTATAGCAAAAGAGGGAATCTGGATTTGATGTAAAAGCAACGGTGGAGCAGAAGAGAGAATCTTTGATGCAAAAGAGTGAATCTGGATTTGATGAAGAGAGCTTACCAATGAGAGGAGAGGAAGAAAGCGAGGGTGAAGAAAAGATGGACGCGGCGGTAAAGGAACTGATTTTCTGGAAGCTGATGGGTTTCTAAAGCTTGAGAAATTGAAATTGATTTGGTGTTCTAATGTTACGAGTCTTGGATTGTCTTATCTTGCTTCCAAACATGCTTATTTGAAATCCTTGGATTTGCAGGTTTTTATTACTTGGAATTTATTAATTTTTGAGAGAAGAAGAAAATATTAAGTTTTTTAAAAAATGAAATTGTGATATTAATTTTTGTTGTTGGATTTTTTTATGAATGTTATTTAATATTATGAGGATGATCATGAAGAAAGTAGTTTGGTTTGGTTTGTGATGAATTTGATATATTCTGGATTATTTTTTTTATTTTTTTATGAATGTTCTTGAAAATTGTATGAAGAAGTTGAGGAAGAAGATGAAGAAATGAAAAAAATTATTAAGTGTTGATGATTCACTGGAAGATACAATAGACTTGCATGATCTAACGGTCCTCTCTCTTAAAAAAAGATCAAAAGGTTAAAATTAAAAAATTAATTAGGTCTATGGTGGACTATCTATAATATTGGTCCATAATAGAAATTTGAGGTTAAAGTTGACAGAAAGGATTTATTTGACCGACGGAGGCAAACATGAGGGACCAAAACATGAGTTTTATTAGTTATGGGACCAAAATGAAAACTTGAAATTAATTAGGGGACCAAATGACCAATTAAGCCTAAAAAAAAAGTTATTCTCTCTCTAGATAGCATATTATTTTTAAACTGTAAATATATTTCTATCATCATTGAACAATGTAGCCTAGTGACGTCTTTTTGGATCGTGAGGAGTATTAAGATCATTACATTAAATTATGAATAAATGTAAGTGATTTGAACACCCTATTTTCACACAAAACTTGAAGACATCGGTATATGAACTATCTTACTTATATGCTGTTAGCATTCATTTTTTCATGTAATGGAAAACTTCTAAGAACACATTGCACATATGTAAATAATTTAGACTATAAAACTATGAGAAATTTTCTTGAATACTTCCACATAATTCATTACATAATTTATTGCTATTACAATTACAATCAAATACAAACATTTTCTTTTTTTTTAAGGAACAATCAAATACAACTTTAACATAATAAAACAATCTGTTGCAAGAATTTTTTTAAATTTTTTTAGCTAACCTAATGTTTTTAAAATTTGGATTTCCCTTCTAGCCCGTTACCCTTTAACAGCTGGCAGCTATTTTTCTTTATTCTTTTATGCACATACATACATATTTTTTTATGTATATCTGCATGTGCATGTTTTGTCATATTATTGTTAGCTTTTACCAACTTGGCTCTTGAAACTGGATACAGTAATGTCCCCCACTTCAGAAATCAATGTCCTCTTGTAACGGTCAACTTGAATTTAGAAATATAATTTAGGGTTAATTAATTAAATGATTGTTATAAATATTCAAAATTCCATACTTAGTCCCTGCAAAATAATATCGTACTTTTTAGTTTTTGTAAAATTTTCCGTCAATATGTTTAGTCTCTGTAAAAATTTCATTAGTATTTTTAATCCATATAAAAAAATTCTGTCAACATTTTTGGTCCCTAAAATGGTAAAGGAAAATGTCATATGGACTACAAAATGTGATTTTATTTTGTAGGGACTAAAAACAAAATTAAGAATATTTATAGGAACCATTTACTTAATTAATTCTATAATATAATTCAAAAGGCTAAATTGCATATTTGATCAATTAACTTATTTGTTGTTTTCATATTGGTCCCCTATCTAATTAATGTTACGTTTTGGTCCCTTAAGTTATATTCTGTCAACCAAATAAATCTTCTCCTTCCAAAACCCTTAATGCTTGTTTAAGGTGAATACACATTGTAAAATTGTCTACCAAAGACCTCATTAATTTGTTTAATATTAGCCGTTTAATTTTTTTTTTCTTCCGAAATGACAACCAGCATCAGATAATGCATGTCTACTAGATCTAACAGTGCACCATCAACATCTATCTTTTTTTCACCTTTCTTCATCTATTTCTATCTTCATCAATTATATATTCATACATTTGTAAGAACTTAAAACAAACCAAAAAATAAAACTTAGAAAAATAAATTTAAACAAAAACACAGCATAAAAAACTGTTCATGAAAATGTTTAAAACTCTGGCAATTCTATTGAATCCCCTGATCTAATGAACAAGTCAACCCAAAAATCCATGCCATCATCATCATCAAAAGGGTTTTGGAAATTTTCCACTGAATTATTGTGAGGGTATTGTTGATTTGGTAGTTCATTTGAAATTGTCATAGAATTTGAAGGCATGGTAGAGCTAATTTCATCATCAGTTATTGTCTCTGACCAAAAACTTTCATCAATTTCAGGCATTGTCACAAAAGAGTCTTCAGGGTCTTCACAATTGATGATGTTGTCAACATTTTTTCCTTGTGATGAAAAATCACTAGAAAAAGTGCAATTTGATGATGTAGTTTCCATTGAGTTGGAATTGACATTTGAATCAGATCTTTTGATTTTCTGCTTTGACACTCTTTTTTTGGTATTTGAATTGGGTTGGTTATTATTGGTATTCAATAGTCTTTTCTTCAAGTGAGTGTGCCACACATTTTTTATTTCATTATCTGTTCTTCCAGGTAATTTTGCTGCTATTGCTGACCACCTGAAAACAAAAATCAGAATATTTAATTAATGTATTAGATTTGAATTTTGCTTCTTGGAAAAAGTTAATGAGAAAATAACAAATTTTGATTGTATTCATGCATATTGCTAATGTATGTCAATAATATAGAAATATATTGTAATTGCATGTAGTTGATAAACAAATCAATGCTTAGTTGCTGAATATATAAATATCAATATATAGTTTCTTGGCTAATGTTTAGTATTATTTTATGATTTTACTTCTATTTTAGAAAATAATCTAGCAAAATAATATTATATGAAGTTGATTGAACTTGCTGTATGAATTTCTATATATAAGCAAATTAATTGTAATGATCATCAACTATGTACCTGTTCCCCAGCAACTCATGCATCTTAATGATAATTTCCTCTTCTTCATTTGTAAAATTTCCTCTCTTAATATCAGGTCTTAAATAATTAATCCATCTCAATCTACAACTCTTTCCACATCTTAATAAACCTGCATAATTGTCAAGAGAAGCCAAAACTAAATCAATACACAAAAGATAATAACATTTCAAATCATCCAAAAACTAAATCATGACATTTGAATGAAGATACACTATAAAATATCATATAAAATCTAACAAATATCATCAACTAAACCATCTCATTTGGTAAGTTAAGAGACACCGAATGAGTTTTTAACTAAAATAACAACTAATATACTAATATTTGTCGAGAACGATGAACAAATACCGGCATGTTTCGGGAGAGCACGCCAATTGCTATGTCCATATTTGTTGATGTAGGATGTGAGGATTTCATCTTCCTCTAAGGTCCAAGGACCTTTCTTCAATCCATTCTTTTCACAACATGGAGCTCTGACCATCTTCAAATTTTGGTACGTACAAGAGGCTATTATATGTATTTTTATTTTTGTGCTCTAACTAGCTAGCTAGTTAGGTTAATTCTCTTGTATTTTTTAGAAACAGGATTGCTCAACTTTGTTTTCCAAAGTTAATTTATATGTATACCGTAGGATATTCCGCACGCCACTATTCAAGATTGGCAAATTGAATAATGGTCCACGACAATAATAATTCTTCTTTTTTTCTTTTTTCATATTTATACCACTTGGGCATTTTAACACACCTTCCTAGAAATAGAGTATCTCTCTCTTAGGAAAATGTTTTATTTATTCGAGAAAAATATTAACATGTATCCTCAATAAAAATGTTTTATTTATTCGAGAAAAATACTAATATGTATCCTCAAGATATAAGTTTGTTCAAAAAAAAAAATTCCTCAAGACATAAGTTAGTATTACAAAAATAAATATTGTCTTTTAAAATTTATGTCAGTTTATTTCATAAAAAGTTGAAAATTATTGTTTTTCTTTAATAAATATTTATTATATATAGAATCTTTAACTTACACCGTTAAGATATAGGTCATAGCATCCTTTGTTTTAAGTTAAATTAGGAGTTTCCTTAAGAGAAAAAAAAAAGGTTAAATTAGGAGTTATAGATTTTGTTATGTCAGAGAACATGGGTTTGAACATTCTCAATGCGTCAAAAATCAAAAACATTCTAAATAAACACCATTTAGGACAAGATAACAACAGGTTTATGATGTCACCCATGTGACTGTGTGAAAATTTTGTTCGGGCTCGGTTGTGTCTTTATGTGTTAAAAGTCTAAAACGGTGGGAAAAGGTTTTTGCTTTTATAAATAAATAAAAAAGGCTTTCGAATAATTTTTATTTTTATATGTAGTGTACTTTTCAATTATTAATTGAAAATATTTTTTTTTGAGTGGCATTAATTAAAAGTATATTAATAGTGCACTTTGATATTTTTTTTTGTTGGTAGTAAGTGCACTTTGATATTTTCTTATCAAGAAGAAATGATAAAACTAAACCAAACTACAATCTCAGGCAAGCAACTTCAAAAGCATAATCAAGAATGGAATGATACAGTTGAGGAGGACAAAAATTTCAAAACTTTAGAAGCGTCAGGCTTAGCAAGCCAACCCGCACACTCGTTGCCTTGATGGACGGTATGATGAAAATTAACAATCCAATCTCGATGTTGCAGTTGAACAATGTTACTAATCAAAGGAGCGTGAGGATGATGAGGTTGGACATCCGACATGATTAAATCAAGAATCCTCCTAGAATCTGATTCAAGAATAATGTTCATGTGACCCGCATTATACGAAGGCCATGAAAAATGACTTACAATTCAGCTGTCAAGCAAGAAGTAATACCACAAAAACCATGAAAAGGTGCACTTTGATATCAATATTGTGTATTGCTTCTTAAAAAAAAATTGTGTATTTAATAAAGAAGAATACCTCGGATCCGTACCCTTTAAATATGTTGGGTACTGATATGCAAGAGCGTAAAAAAATTATATATGTATATAGGGTTTGCTAACTTAGACCAACAAAAAACGTGAAGGTCCAATTTAGCAAAAGTACACCTTTTTATTAGAAAAAAAAACCATATTCACTAGTGTAAACCAATTTAAAGTAAGAGATAGTTTAGTAAATTTCATTTAATTTTATTTTTCAATAAAAAACATCCAACAACCGTTTCCTAATTTTCTAGAAAAATTACTAAATTATCCCTTAAGCTATTTGTTATAAAATAAAAGCGGGTCTAAGTTAGCAAATTAGTGTAAGTTAACAAATATGTATTAATGAAAATTACTAAAGTAACCCTCAAGCTATTAATTTTAAATAATAAAGATGAATAGTATTTTTGTCCAAATAAAAAATATATATATTTACAACTAAATGAAAAGAAGTAGAATGCGCTCAATGTGCAAGAATGTCCGCATGTTTATTCACATTGCGGTCAATATGATGTAGTTTGGAGTGCATACTAGGAGTCTTAAGGATGTGAAGGATGTCTACAAGAATAGGTTGCATATAAGAAATATTGGTATAACCACGTTGAATCATATCCACTATTATTTTGGAATGAGATTCAATTAATAAATTTCAGAGGTGCTGGGATTGGACAAGCTGGAATGAGATTCAACTGACGATACAATTTATATGATCAATATTATTGTTATATTATAAAATTATTCATATAATTTTTTTTTTATAAGTATGTATATGAATAAATTTAGATTAAACTATTTTTAAAAATTATTTGATTTATCTAACAAAAGTAAAACTCATATTTGTGATGATATAAAATTGTTTTATACAACTTTTTTAAATGACAAATGTTAGTAATTATTTGTTAGATTAATTTTTCTCCTTTGTCAGGGTTCAAACTATAACCTTAAACCCTAAAGTAAAATAATATAACAAGAAAGGGGAGTTTGAATATTTGATCTATTAAAAAATTTCCAATTAGAATTTCTCAAGTGGAACTTGGAATTTGATTAGTTGGTTAGCAAATTAAGAATCAAGAATATAATAAGTGTGTGTGTTGTCAGTGAGACATTGAAATATAAATGAGATTAGGGAACAAAGATCACACACAAATGTTATATTGGTTTATCTAATATGGATTAGTTCACTCCCCACTATACTTTGAGATTTTTCAATAAGTAGTTGAGTTATAATTTAATCTCAACTCATTTTCTTAAATCACCTTAGATCTTTACAATCAACTTCTTTCAACCGTTACGGGACTAAGCACTTGCTTTCACGATCAAACTTTTAAAAATTTCGTTGTGCTCCTTTTACAAAGAGACTTTTTTACAAATGTTGAATACTCTTGAAGTAGCAGTACTATTTTTCTTGAAGGCTTTTCAACTAAAAGAGAAGCTTGCTCAAACTTATGTATGATCTTGATGAAATTGCACTTGATTTAAAAGGTCTTTTCTTGAGTGAGATTTGCGTTAATAAGTAAGCTCCAAATTCTTTTCTCTCAAAAAAAAAAAGTAAGCTCTAAATTCTTAAAATTTTCCTTTCATGTATTCTTCTATTTATAAGATAATGATGTCTTCAGATCTTCATTAAAATATTATTAACCTCGTTGTGAAACTTGCAACTTAAGATACAAGTAGAAAACTGAGATCATATTGATTTCTGCGGTATTGGAGCTTGGCTTTGTACTTGTCTGTTCGATACATTTTCCATTCGGAGAAGGCGTATACTATCGGTCATGGAGGATCCAACAATCAACAAGAATAATACTACACCTTCTGCTCAAGAGGTAAACTTAGTTTGTTCAAACATGAATAAGTTCACAAACAAATATTTTACCACACGAACCCTATGGTTTTATTAATTATAAGAAAATAAAGCATCATAACCAAGGAAATATATGTTGTTGTAATACTTGAGTGGAGTCGAAAATATTAAACATTTTACCCTTACCATGCCATGCATGCATGAAAAATAATAAGCCAATAAACACATAGAAAACTGATATATTTTTTTAGGGAAGAAAACTGACATATTTCTTTTCAAAAATTATAGAATAAGGATATAAATGTCTATAAATATAAATAAAAATTTGTTCATTTTCTTATATTTGGCACAAGAAAAATTACAAAAATCCTCTCATAATACGGAACAGATCAAGGAGTATATTAACTATACAATGCTAAATCAAAATTCCAATCCTGACTGCCTCAATGAACTTTAACCTGACTGCCTTGCTTACTTGTTCAAGGCTGACAAATAACTTTCAAGTTGCAATTATACCAGGAACGAACAAGTTTATGACATACCAATTCAAATATAACCATCCATTTGATTCAAATCAAATCAAAGCAAACACAAAACTACATATATGATTTTTAACCATAACCAGTGGAATAACATGTCTGTTTATCCGTTTGTAATAAAAAACAAATAAATTTATTTTTTGTAATGAAAAAAACAAGTCCTGGTCATTACTTGGCAGCAAGTCCTGGTCATAATCCGAGTTTCGTCTGGAGAAGCCTTTGGAATGTTAAAGATGTCATTCGAAGCAGTTTTAAGTGGAGTTTAGGGGATGGCGCTAATATTTATGTGTGGGATCAGTCGTGGATTTGTAACAATCATGTAATTCCTCGACCCGTCAACATGAATTCGGTCATGGCAGCAATGAAAGTTTCGGACCTTCTTCATCCAAATTCGAAGGAATGGCATACAAAGAATATTTATATTCTGTTTGACAATAACTCAGCAAATCATATATGCGGAACCCCTTTATTTGCCTCGGTTCAACATGATAGACCGGTCTGGAAGTTTGAGAAGCAAGGAACTTATTCTGTTCGCAGTGCATACAGAAAAATTATTGACATGAATCAAATTGTTGAGCAACATGGAATGAATCGAAATTGGATTCAGATTTGGAGATGCAAGGCTCCCCCACGAATTAAAAGCTTCCTTTGGAGAGTTACCCGGGGCTTCCTCCTATCGCGTGTTCGATTGCAAGCTAGGGGGTGAATTGCACCACACAATGCCCGTTCTGCTCGGAGAAAGAGGACAGTATTCACGCTTTGTTTCATTGTAAAAAATACTCGCAATGTTGGCAGCTTTTGGGTTTATGGAATGATATATCAGCTGTGGTTTATAATCCTAGTCACATTGCTTCAACTCTGCTTGAGATTCTTGACCGGGTACAACAGGCAAATCATGCTCTTTTTGGTACGCTTATGTGGAGCATTTGGAAAAACGGAAACAACAAAATTTGGAATGATGTCTCTGATACATGTCAAACAATTTGCAACAGAGCTACTGCATTTTTAGCTAGCTGGAAGAATGCCCAAGATGTTAAGATTGCGGCTCTTACAAACAACACTCGTACTCAAATAGAAACATGGTCAAAACTGGCTGAGGGTAGATACAAATGCAATGTCGACGCCGCCTTTTCGGAAAGTATGGACAGAGTCGGTACATGCATCTTCATCAGAGACGCAAATGGGGCTTTTGTGTTAGCTCGGACTGATTGGTTCTCTCCTATCATTGATGTTGACACCGGGGAAGCTCTCGGGCTATTACAGACTATGGAATGGGTGAAGGACCTACAGTTGGTAAATATGGATTTCGAGGTGGATTCCAAGACGGTAGCGGACAACATTTACAGAACGCAATCTGGTGTATCAGAATTTAGTGTGTTAATTAGTAAGGGTATACACCTTTTAGGCACTGATCTTATGAACTCTGATGTGAAGTTCATTAGGAGACAAGCAAACGGAGGTTCTCATAGCTTAGCTAAGGCGGCTTTGTCGGAAGCTAGTTTCCGTATTCATTATAACATCCCATCATGTTTTGAATTCCTGGTTACTGATTATTAATGAAATGCATTAAGCTTGTTTATATAATATATATATAGTCAGGATTCGTTGACACCAGGTGTAAGTCTTATGACTTACACCAAATCTCAACCATTCAATTTAGTTGATCTTAAGGTTCAAATTATTTCAACAAAAAAAAACTAATAAACCACACCTCAGCGGATCTAAGAATCTTGTTTTTTTTTCTTCTGTGAAATTAAAATAAATCATTAACGAGGCACAAACAATTCTTTCTTTTTCTGATTTTTCTGGAACCCTATTCTGCAAAGTGCAGATCGAGGAACCCCACTATCTACAAGAAGAGTATTTACATTCATCTAAATGGCAGACTCACGGAAGGTTCAATTTAATGCCCAAGTTTTGAAGATCTCGATTGAGATATTACTGTGAAGATCACCGGAAAAAAAAAGCATTACAAATAAAAATGTCTAATAAAAGAAAAATAAAATCACATTGCAACTAAATGGAAAGAAGTAAAATGAGCTCAACGTTCTAGTACATTAATTAATTAATTAACCAACAAAGAGATTATGACAATCGATCAATGACTATGGTGATGGAGAAGAGTGAGAGACCGAGGGTGTCAGATGTGGAAGGAGAACAAAGAGAATAAAAAAAGTAAGTGTTGTCTATAAACTGAGCCTTTGATCCGTATGAATGAAATGATTTAGGGTTTGAGTTTCTATTTATATAAAATTAAAGAGGTAATAAATTGATTTTCTACACTCAAGATGAGTTTGAGTATGAGTTTGGGGTGGGTTACTATATCCTCGTTACCCGTCTCATACCCGTGTTTTGAAATTGTATAAAATCCAAACACAATCAAAACGAGAAAAACTCATCAAATTAAATTTGGTTCGAATGAGTAACCGTGTATACGGGTTCTGTTGTTTTGCCGCTCAAGAGGTAAACTCAGTTAGTTCAAACAAGAACAAGTTCATTTACAAATATTTTACCACACGAACCTTATGGTTTTATTATAAGAAAATAAAGCATCATAACCAAGGAAATATATGTTGTTGTAATACTTGAGTGGAGTTGATAATATACCCTAACATTAAAGATTTCACCCTTGCCATGCCATGCATCCATGAAAAATAATAAGACAATAAACACATAGAAAACTGACATATTTTCTTTTCAAAAATAATGGAATAAGGATATAAATGTCATCTCAGAAATAAATATAAATAAAAATTGAGTAAATACAAAGTAGTCCTTGAATGTGCACTTCCGTTATCATTTTAGTCTCTGTTGTTAAATAATTCTGTTAATTGATGATGTGGCAAAGGTTTATGCCGACAAAGAGTATGAGGTGTCACAGGGACTAAAGTGAAAGTACAAAATTGTCACTTTGTCTCTGAACCGAAAATTAGTATCCCCAAAAATCAATATCCTCAAACTCGTCCCAACGAAATGTTGATCTTTGTCAAGAACTGGGTCATCTTCCTATATTAAGCTGTTTTGTGGCTGCAGAGACTTGTTTTTAGGTCCCTGAGCTGTTTTGTGGCTGCGGAGACTTGTTGTTAGGTCGCTGACTGTGCATATTTATTATCAGTTAGGTCCGTGACAGTAAACACATACTGTCATTAAGGTCCCTGACAGTAAACACTTACAGGTACAAAGTAGGCCTACTATGATTATATTTTATATTCGTTTATCAATTCTAGCAATATGAAAAATTGTTTTAGGCTTTCAGGTTTGGTTATGAATCACATTTTCCAAAATTTTGTATTTGTATATCTTGAATACCTTCATGGTTTCTTATTTTTAATTTCAATGCTGACTTTAAATTATACTATTTCACTTTTTAAGAAAGATTATTAGCTTGAAGAATACATATTCAACTTAATTTCAATTGATTATTCACAAATATTGTCCTATTATATTTATTAGAGCATGTGCATTTCTGCAATATGATTGCAGAACAGAAACTTAAGCCACTTGATTCAGTATTTGTTTTCAGATTAGCTATTACAGTAACCACTGATATGATGTCAAACCTGTTATGTGAATCGTTGGCTAATATTTAGCTTTTGCTGTCACATTTTGAGGCATGCTGTGTGTTCATGGAATAGCAGCCATTGCATGAAAGCATTACAAATGTTGTGTGTCTGTAAGTGTTTACTGTCAGGGACCTATAACTGACAGTAAACCGACAACCGAACCAAACTAAATCGGTTTAGTTCGGTTTTGATTGAACAAAACAAGGTCGAATAGTTTTCTATTATACCCCTATATATATAAATCAACAATGTGGTTAAACTAAACAAGGAATGTGACAAAAATTTGAATACTTCAATAACTTGTTTCATAATTTATTACTATTGCAATTGAATATCTCTAACCTAATGATATAATCTGTTTACAAGAAATTTTTGTTTAGCTAACCTGATGTTTTGCACACTATATTGTATAAAATAAATTTGTATTTTCCTTTTACATCATATATATATATCATCACCACCCTTTACCAATGATTGACTTGCTATTGAAACTAGATACAACAATGTGCCCCTTCACATATTGTAAAGAACAAATTGAATTTAATGACATAATTTAATTAAAAAAGTGTTTGTTTAAATTTAGTAACACACCATCAAAATGTGGTCTTGATATAACTCTAAAACTCTGGCAATTCTGTTGATTCTCCTGATTTGATGAACACGTCATACCAAAAATCCATGCCATCATCATTATCAAAAGGGTTTTGGAAATTTTCCACTGAATTATTAAAATTGTATTGTTGATCTGGTAATTCATTTGAAACTGTCATAGAATTTGATGGCATGGTGGAACTAATTTCATCATCAATTACTGTCTCTGACCAAAAGCTTTCATCAATTTCAGGCATTGTGACAAATGAGTCTTCAAGGTCTTCACAAATGATGCTATTGTCCAAGCTTTTTCCTTGTAATGAAAAATCACTAGAAAAAGTGCAATTTGATGATGTAGTTTCCATTTCAAGGAAATGATTATTAGGACTATTAGAAGGTTCATATGATTGAGTTATAGTGCTGGAATTGGAATCAGATCTTTTGATTTTTTGTTTTGACACTCTTTTTTTGGTATTTGAATTGTGATCCAATAGTCTTTTCTTCAAGTGAGTGTGCCACACATTTTTTATTTCATTGTCTGTTCTTCCAGGCAATTTTGCTGCTATGGCTGACCACCTGAAAGCAATAATCAAATATTTAATTAATTAATGCATGATTGAGTCAAAAAAATATTAATTAATGCATGCAATTCGAATTTTGCTTCTTGGTTAAAGTGATTGAGAAAACAATAATGTTTCTTTTTCCACAATAAACAACAAATTTTGGTTGTATTGATTTTTGGACTACATGCTTAGTGCTATGTATGTCAAGGACATATATTCTATAATTGCGTCCTAAAAAAATTATTGTATAATTGCATGTGCTTGATACGACAAATTAAATGCCTAGTATTATCTTAATTTGGATAGATATTTTGAAAATAATGTTAAAAAATAATATATATTAAAAATTGATTGAACGTTGATTTGAACCTTTTTATACATTAAACTACACAATTATAATCAAATATTAACATTAGTTACACAGCTTGTTTTTTTGGTTATATATTAATTAATATTAATCTTACTTACCCCCACTACTTAAATATTGTCTACTTAATTTTCAAAAAAAGGAAAATTGTCTGCTTAATTAACATAAAAATTAAGAAAAAGAAAATAAGCAAGAAATTTAAAAGGAAATGCAATTGTAAAAAACATAATTAACTCATAAAATTTCAGCAAATTAGTTGCAATGATCATAACCCAAATTCAGTTTTAAAAACATAAATGTAATGATCATCAGCTAGCATCCTACTATGAGGTTAAGACTTAAAACTACAAATTCTAAAAAAGGAACCAATTGAAAATATGTAGTTACCTGTTCCCAAGAGACTCATGCATCTTGATGATAGTTTCCTCTTCTTCATTAGTAAAATTCCCTCTCTTAATATCAGGTTTTAAATAGTTAATCCATCTCAACCTACAACTCTTTCCACATCTTAATAAACCTGCAATATTTACAAGAGAAACAAAAACTAAATCAACACACAAAAGATAAAAAACATTCCAAATTATCCCAAACGTAAAATATTATATATAAATCATCAAGTTCATTCCTATAAGGGTTTTTGTAACCTAACAAAAATATCAATATTTGTCAAGGAAAATGAAAAAATACCTGCATGTTTTGGTAGGGCACGCCAATTGCTATGTCCATGTTTATTGATGTATGATGTGAGGATTTCATCTTCCTCTAAGGTCCAAGGACCCTTTTTCAATCCCTTCTTTTCACAACAAGGAGCCCTAACCATCTTGAAATTGAGACAAGAGTCTATGTGCTCTCACAAGCTAGTTTAGTTAACTCTCTTGTGTTTTTAGAAGCAAGACTGTTCAACTTTGTTTCTCAAGGCTAGTTTATATATATGGTAGGATATTGCGCACACCTCTATTCAAGATTGGCAATTAAATTGAATGGTCCACGACAATAATTGATATTCGTTTTTTAATATTCAAACCATTTGAGTATTTAGCACACCTTCCTCGAAAGAGTCTCTCTCTCTCTCTCTTTAGAAAATGACATTTGGAATTTTAAGTGAGACTTAGGAGTTAAAGATTTTTCTACGTCACAGATATATGGGTTTGAACATTCTTAATAAACACTACTTAGGATAAGAAAACAACAGGTCTATGTCACCTATTATATGCGTGACAGTTTTTGTGCTGGTTCAGTTTTGTCTTTTTATGTGTAATAAAAGTCTAAAACGGTGGGAAATTATTTTTATTTATATACACCCTTCGAAATGAAATATAACTAAAAGTAGTACTTGAAAGTTCAATATATGTACTTAATCATTTTTGTTTATATTTTTTCTGGATCGAGGATGATAATATTAACAGCTTAATTGACAATATGGATATGGTTTATTGGATTAAATATGTTTTTTATTCTTACAAATGTATTAGCTTTTCGTTGGTTCCTTTAAAATATTCATGATTTTTCGTTTCAAAAGTTGTTAATTATCTCTTTTAGTCACTTATTTTAAGTCAACTCATATGTAGCATTTATATTTTTTAATAAAGTTTTTTAAGAATGTATATCTTCCAAAAAATTTAGACAATAAAATCACCAGATTAGAAGTGATTTTGAAAAGAGTACTTAAGTATAAACATAAGGAAATTCATATGAATATGATAATGAATTTTATGTTTTCAAAAGTTGCTCACACACATTTATTCAAAAAAAAAAGAAGTTGCTCACACATTTATGTATCAACTTCACTTCATGGTCATAAAAAGTACACCACCAAGCATTAATTATTTTTAAAATATTTATTCATATGTACATAAATACACACAGAATACTTGATAATAAAGAAAATACTGTGTAGTCCCGTGAGTATAGCTCAGTTGGTAGAACAATGTATTATTATATGCAGGGGGCCGGGGTTCGAACCCCGGACACCCACTTATTAATCTTATAAGGTGAATTCTAGCCACTAGGCAACCTGACAAAAAAAATAAATACTGTGTGTATTCCAACTTATTTATATTTTTTTTATTGTATCAATGGTTTTGATGTTGATTATTTTATTTCTTTTGTGTATATGCAGAAACTTGCACCATATCATTTCTAGACGTAAGACTCATAGGACGAAATGAACCAACTTGCACCATATCATTTCTAAACTTGCACCATATCATTTTGTGTAAATGTAACGCCTTATTTCTCTTAGGGAATATTTAAAAAAAAAAAATACACTCTATTTAAGACAGAAGAATATTCATAAAGAGTACTAAAAATAAATCTTTTAAACTTTTAACCAAAAACTACAACTTGATCAACTTTGCAAAATAGTTACAAGTAAAAGAAATTTGAAATCTTGGCATACAATAGATAATCAAATCCTAGACTCTAGACATTTTACGTGATCCGGTTCCAACTCAAGATACTGAATGGCTAATGAATTATTGGATATTTCTCGGTCATCCAATGTAAATTTAAATGTCAAACCTCAAAACATCACCCGAAAACATAATAAATAAAACTCAATAACATAGAACTTAAGAAAAATATCATGATGCTTTCTAGCCATGCCAATGTACTGAGCATTGAAAAATCTCTCCTTAAATAAACACAAAATAATTTACACTTAGCATATTTTTCAGGATATCACATAAAATATCAGTAAAAGAATTTAAATATCATTCTTGCATTTAGGCGGGGATATCATTCTCTAGCAAATAAAAACCATTTATCCTTTCTTTTCTAGACTAGATAAAATATATTTTAATACAGTTCATCATACATACACAAAAAGAAATCTAATTACAAGCTTCATCCACTATCCACAAAAAGTTAAGATCATGCACACACAATAAATAGTACACATATAACATAAGACTACAAAGAATCACATATATTTCAACCATGTTATTAATTTTGAGTATGTAACAAATTTCTTAAAGAATGTCCTTACTATTGAGATGAAAGTTGTAATTTAATCATACTAGTGAATAATCTTGAGCTTGACAGCATGTTGCTAGCACTTTTCCTTTTCATTGGTGCCTACTGGTAGTTTGTAATTCAAACCTCTTTTATCTTTGATTAGTTTGTTTAGGGTTAGTTACTTGTCTCTTAAATAACTAACTATTTTCCTTAAGTTTAGCTAGTTTGTTACACCTATTGCAAGTTACTTGGTGTGCAAGCAATAGAGGAACCCTTTGTGTATATATATTAATTCCTCGATGAATAATAGAAAATGCAATTCACATTTACTTTCCATTAACCTCTTAATTCCTCATTCTCTCTTTCTCATTCTATAACAGTTTCTTATTTCTCAAGTTACACAAAATTCACAAAACCCCAATCAATTGTTTCCTCTGACAATTGGTATCAGAGCCATGCATTACTTTGATCCAAGAAGATGATCAATCATGAATTCCAATGGGAATATTGCTGCGCATTTACCAATTCTTGATGGAAAGAATTGGCACAGATGGGTGAAATAGATGAAGGTCATCTTTGGGTTTCAAGATGTTCTTGAGATTGTCAACAATGGAGTTGAAGAACTTCCGGAAAACCTCACAGATGTTTAGAGAAATGCACATAGAGAAGCCAAGAAAAAAGATTGCAAGGCTCTCTTTTACATTCATCAATGCATGGACAACAAGGTTTTTGAGAAGATTGCATATTCAGAAAGTTCCAAGGAAGCATGGATACACTTGTGAAGTATTTCAGTGGAGATGACAGAGTGAAGAAGTTTAAGTTACAATCACTGAGAAGACAATATGAATTGCTTTAGATGAAGAAAGAAGAAAAGATAGAAGAGTATTTCTCATCTGTTTAAGCAATCATAAATCAGATAAAGCTATGTGGTGAGACAATTTATGATAAATCAATTATGGAGAAAATTCTCAGAACTCTTCCATCTCAATTTGATCACTTGGTGATAATCATAGAAGAAACTAAGGATCTGAATGAAGTGAAGATTGAATAACTTCAAGGAACTTTAGAAGCTTATGAGATGAAGATTACTAGTAGGAAAGAGGAGAAAGATGAAGAGCAACCACTTCTTGCAAGATTCAATCAAGAAGAATCCAAGAAAGAGTTTTGGAAGAAGAAAAAGGGAAAGAATTAGTATAAAGATAAGCAAAAGCATGGTGACAAGCCTGAATCTTCAAAGAGTGGAGGTGAATTTTCCAAGAATCAAGGGAAGAAATTTGATAAGAAAGTACAATGCTTTAACTATGATAAGTATGGACATTATGCTTCTAAATTTTGGTTCAATAAAGATAAAAAGGGAAAGAACAAAGAACAAGAAGCAAGTGTTGCTCACGAAGATGCAAATTCTGATTTTGATATGGTCATGTTAATGGCTACTACAAGTTATAAGGAATCAGAAGCAATATCAGATACTTGGTATCTTGATACTGGATGCTTAAGTCATATAACTAGTAAGAAGGAATGGCTAAGTGAATTTGATGATAGCAAGAAAACTAATATGAGATTGGCTGATAGCAGAAGTATGAAGGTACAAGGTATGGGGAATGTAACAGTACAAGGAAAAGATGGAAAGAAAGCAGTGATAGAGAAGGTGCTCTATGTTCCAGAAATGAAGTGTAATCTCATGAGTGTAGGTCAACTCATAGAGAAAGGTTATTCAGTAACAATGGAGAATGATACCTTGAAGTTGTACAATTCAGAAAAGAAGCTTATACTGCAGTCAAATCTTACAAAGAATAAAACTTTCAAGACCAGCATAGTGATTAAAGAGGAAATGTCATATAAATTTCAGTTAAAGATGATTAATCTGAACTTTGGCACAAAAGGTATGGACACTTGAACTATATAAGCTTATGTCTACTGAAATCTAAAAATATGGTGATTGGGAAATTAAATGTGAAGATCCCTGAAAAATCATGTAGCATATGCTTAGAAGGGAAGCATTCTAGGTCAGCTTTCAAGTCTGATTAGAAGAAGAAAGAAAAGCATGTACTGAATGTAGTGCATTCTAATATTTGTGAACCTATAGAATTTCCTGCTTATAGTGGAAATAGATACTTCATCACCTTTGTGGATGAATACTCCAGGATGTTATGGTTATACTTGATAAAAGTCAAAAGTGATGCTTTGGAAGTATTTCAACAGTTCAAGGTGCTAGCTGAGAAACAAAGTGGCATGAAGCTTAAGATTCTAAGAACAGATGGAGGTGGTGAATATACCTCTAAAGATTTTGAATCTTAATGCACAAGTTAGGGTATAATACATGAAGTAATATTTCTTTACACTCATCAACACAATGATCTTGCTGAAAGGAGGAATAGAAGTTTGCTTGATATGGCTAGGAGTATGTGAAAGAGAATATTTTACCTCTTGAATTTTGGGGTGAAGTAGTTTATACTTAAACTTATATTCTAAATAGATGTCCTACTAAGAAGATGAATGATAAGGTGCCTGAAGAAATTTGGTCAGGAAGGAAGCCTTCAATTAGTCATTTGAAAGTTTTTGGCTCAATCTGTTATAAACATATTCCTGATTCTAGAAGAAAGAAGCTAGAGGACAAGAGTTAAGCTATGACCTTAGTTGGATATCACAATACTGGAGCATATAGATTGTTTGATCCACACTTTCAGAAAATTGTAATCAGTAGAGATATGAAAGTTTTAGAGGAAGAATACTGGGATTAGAATTCATATAAGTGCAGTGTGTCTGAGAAGCAAGTTATCATTAAAGATAATAAAGAAACTGATGAGCTTACCATCAATGAAGAAGCTATTGAAGAAGAAATACAATATGAGGAGCCATCCACTATAGTCAGACCACAAAGAAACAAACAAATCCCAAGGAGATTGCAAGATTGTCAAGTAACTGGTGATGGTGAAGTAGGTTTTGATGGTGAATTGGTGCATTTTGCAATGCTTGCAGACACTGAGCCATTAGATTACAAAGATGCACTATGTGATAATAAATGGAAGGAAGCTATGATAGATGAGTTGAATTCTATTGAAAAGAATCAGACATAGGAACTGATGAAACTTCCTAATGGTAAGAAAGCAATATATATCAAGTGGGTTTTCAAGTTGAAATTGAATCCTGAAGAGAAAATTATGAAGAACAAAGCAAGATTAGTGGCTAGAGGTTTCCTACAGAAAGATGGTTTTGATTACACTGAAGTTTTCTCACTAGTTGCAAGGCATGAAACTACCAGATTGGTTATAGCAGTAGCAACTAGCAATGCCTAGCCTCTGTATCACTTAGATGTAAAATATGCTTTCCTGAATGGCACATTAGAAGAAATTGTGCATGTCACTCAACCACATGGTTTCATAATTAAAGGGAAAGAAGATAGAGTATTCAGATCGAATAAAGCTTTGTATGGCTTGAAACAAGCACCTAGAGCCTGGAATAAAAGAATTGACAAATTCTTTGTTGAACAAGGTTTTAAGAAGTCCCTAGCTAAGAATGAAGTATATATGAAAGGGAGTGAAGGAATAAGCTTACTGATCATATGTCTTTTATGTCTGTATGTAGATGATCTTATGCTAACTGGAAGCAACATGCAAGACATTCAAGATTTCAAATTAGTCATGAAGTCTGAGTTTGAAATGACTGATTTAGGTAAGCTTGCATATTTTTTAGGCATGGAAATTCCCAGAACCTCAAAGGGATTGATACTCCATCAAACCAAATATGCTGTTGTGATCCTGAAGAAGTTCAATATGTTAGATTGCAACTCAGCCATCACTCATGCAAATGCTAACATCAGAAATGAAGTAAAAGAAGAAGATGAAGGTGTTGATCCAACTATGTTTGGAAGGCTCATTGGTTCACTGGGTTGGTGTAAGCCCTAGAGGCCAATAGTTTATGTTGAACTTATCTTATGTACCATGACTTTTATTATTGAATAAATATATGGCAATCTTTATTATATTTATAGTAATGTTAATAAAGTCCTTAGAATAGATAGTTCATGTAATAATATATTAAGTGTGACTTAATCATGAGATTACAT
>Ga0228711_1001330_pt1 | contig 35909 bp, 12 predicted proteins | sample MedpolnodulmetaG_2_FD_177996 | JGI IMG/M metagenome (GOLD analysis project Ga0228711, IMG submission 177996) | Root nodule microbial communities from Medicago polymorpha collected in Santa Monica, California, United States - brown nodules | ecosystem: Host-associated > Plants > Roots > Nodule... | reverse complement strand
CTATTTCATTATAAATTTAAGATGTAATGTTGGGTTAGTCCACAACTCCTCAAAAAAATAATGAATTCTTAGTTCCGTCCGCCATCTCATCTAATGAATCAGTAAGATTATGAAATTTAATATAAGCTTAGGTATTCACATAGATATAACAAATTTATTTGTTTTTTTGATGCAAAATTCATAAGTCTTTGGAATACTTTTAATTTTAAAATATTATTTGTTTTTTTAATCTACTAACAATATATAAAAAATTATTTAATAAACTCAATAAAATTTATAGTCCTTTTTTAAAAGCCAATATATTATCATGATAATTATCGAAGACTACCTTTTTATTTGATTTAGAAGATATAAGCACATAAATTCTACAATGAGTGCGGTGTAAATATATAATGGTGTTTTGGGAAAACAATACAGTGATGTTGATTTGACAAAAAAATAATATACAATGATGTTAATATTTTGAAAATAGTCATGAGTTTCCAAATTTTATCATATCGATTAACACATATGGTTACATAAATAATAAGTCTCCATATATAAGCATATAAAATCCTCAACGAGTGTAGTGCAAATATTTAACAGTGTTACAACTATAAAATAAGAAGTTATGTAATATAAACACTACATGGATGTTGATATTACGAAAATAGTCGAATTCCAAAATTTAATCATATCTATTTTCTCATATATGTGCATAAAATTTTATTTATGCATATATAAGCACATAAAATCTGCAATGGGTGTTGTGCAAACATTGAACGGTGTTTTGCTTATAAAATAAAAAGTTATTCTTTTTTTTTTGTGGTGACCGGGGTTTGAACCTTGCATATTTTATGCGTTGTCCATACCAATTGAACTAAGCTCACGAGGACAAAATAAAAAGTTATTCAATATAATAACTATATTAATGTTTATATTTTGGCAATATTAATGAGTTCCACAATTTTATCATATCAAACTTCTCATATATTTACGTAAAATTTATTTCTGCAGATAAAATATATAAAATCTGCAACGGGCGCGATGTAAACATTAAACGGTATTTTGCATATAAAATAAAAATTTATTTAATAAAAACATTATATTAATTTTTATATTTTGAATATAATCATGAGTTTTAAAAAAATTATTTTATTAACTTTCTTATATATGTATATAAAAAATTGTTTTCGCGTACATAATAAAATAAAATCCACAACATCATATGCGATTCAAATATTTAACATATTTTTCTATTTATAAGAAAAAAAGTCAATTGAAACATTATATTAACGTTGATAATTTTCATTAATTATCCTTAAACATTTGACAATATTTACAATGTAATTATTTTTTATATGATTACCATAATGTTATGCGACCCGTGCGGAAGCACGGGTCTATTACTAGTTATAACAATAATTACTAAGTCCGTTTTATATAACCAATATAGAAAATTATTTTTAACAAATTTGAAAAAGTATTTTCTGCAATAGTACAGTACCATCTCCTATGAATTTTGCCTCTTTAAACATTTTGCATACCGATGGGAATACACGTTTTATTTCTTCTAGTTTTAATTTATATTTGCTTATAAAAAAATCTATTATCATTTGAATGTACTATATAAAATTAACAATAGTAAAAAAATTAATAAACTCTCTTCACTCATCACTAAATTTGGTGACGGATTTTTAAGGATGTTATAAGTTTTTTTCCTTTAATTTTTTTTCGCTAATTTGATTTTTTAAATAGATGATTTTTATTTTACCCTCTCTCAACATTCGTTGCAATATTTAAATCAATATAACATAGTACTTAAACTGTTTTGGATATTTTGTTTAATATTTCTTTTAACAACAAAATCTATTAATAACCAATTCTGTGCACAAGACAAATTGAGACTAGTAGGACAAAAACTACACAACAATGTGTGTCGTATATAGGCGGAACATCCAAAAGAAAATTCAAACACCATGCGATATAAACACCAATAAAAACACGACTCAATTGAAGGCTACCACTAACATGAATAAAAACAAAACCTCTAAACCCAGAGCCAACACTAAAAGCAAGCTAAACCCCCACAAACCAAAATAAACCAAAAATTTCAACCATGGCCTTCAATTCCATCGCGGTTGACCATAGAGACCTATCGTTTGCTACTCACACCAAACCCCTATAACACAACCATCACACCTGCCAAAACCCTTAACAAAAACAAATCACCTTCTCACCACCACAATTGTGCCCAAATAATCACCTGCAAATGACTTATTCGACCACTCATTCAAATTCCATAACGTATCAATCCTCGGTTTGCTGAAGAACAATCTGACCCCCAATCTTTAATCAAAAGCGATCGGTCCACCAGACTCCTGAAACAAATCACTAAAACACCCCTCAACTCCTGAACCACACCCGGAAACACCTTAACCAGCCTAAAAACTTGAAACTGGACACTGACTTTCGATCTCGAAGCAAAAGTGATTGGCCCATCAGAGTCCAAATGACAAACCTCTAAGATAGTCAACAAGTGGAATGGTAGCACACAAATAGCCAACTCGACAACAACCCAAAATCGATCCACCAAAATCAAGCAACAGACCAACACGATAACAACCCAAAACTGACACGAGTAATCAACAACAAAGGGAGTTCCAGATCCGAGGTCACCACATACAGCCTGCAAAAACAAAACACAAACCCTCAAAAATGAAAAAATCACCCACAAACTCCTCATCACCAACACCACAACCAAAACCTTACCATAATCAACACCCAAACAATCAAAACCATCCACAAACTCCCCACAATCTTGTTGACTCCTAACATCACCTTCACCACTATCATAATAAACCCTAATGAATGTTTTGTTAGGTATATGATATGTGACATACAAGTATTCTTCTACTAAGCATTTCATGTCAAATTCGTTCAAATTTAAACAATCAATTTAAAACCAAGTTGGGCTTTTAACATACTGAACTTCGATTGGTCTTGATCGGTTCAAATTCGAGTACATCAACATAAACACACAAAACAACATAAACACACATAAAAAAACACAAACACACACCGATCCACACACAAAATACTGCAACACAACACCGTCACATCACTAAAAAACACTAGACAAAAACAAACTAGCAAACAAAGAACCTTCAACAACCACCACTGAACGTGAGAGGACGAGCCAATCATAGACCAACTAGATATGCACGAACAAAGTGGATTGAGGTGAGGCGGATGGTGGAGATGAGCTTCCAACACCTCGTCACCTCATCGTCAGGTAGGATCTACATGATGAAGCACATGATTTGGATTTGGGAGGTAGGAAAGAGTGGTGGTTGTGACCCACTCCCCCACATTAACCTAACTAAAATGTTTATAAAGTTACTAGATTAATTAGCAACTAATATCATTAGTTTTATACTTCATATTATTTTAAATTATCTGGTATTTTGTAAAATATATCGTCCTCTCCTCACCATATTTTAAATGGAATGAACATTAATGATATAACTTTGTAAAATAAAAGGCTCTTTTAAAGCCAAAAAAAAGTAGAAGGGAAAATTAAAACCTAAAACAAAAGTAGGAGATAAAAATGTAATTTAGTACTTAATGTATTATATTCTTTTTGTGTTAACCCTTCAATTTTCGACGTAAAAGGGGTATGGTGACCCGGAGTTCGGCAGAGAGGCAAATAAAGTCTGACAAAAAATTGTTCTACTTGAGAATTGAACTCAAATTTTTCAGAACAATTATTCGTTTGCTAAAAACATTTAACCTTATAACATATGCACTATTATTTTACTATTTTTTTACAAGGGCATTTTTGTTTTTTCTTTCTGATTTTTATTACTTTTTCTACTAAAAAGCCAACACTTGTATATTGACTATACTTATTGATTAATGTCTCTCATACTAAATATAGATATAATTTTCTCTAACAAACAAGAAAAATACTAGCTTAAGGTTTCTTATATACATTTTGTATGTAAAAAAATAATATTCAAATTACGTTCATTGTTCGCTCAAAAAAATGTACCTTGTACTCAGTCCCCCTGACTTTAATAAATTTATGGCTCCATCTCTGCCACTGGTTACCATATACCGAGTTTGTTTGTTTAATATTGATCTCCCAAAAATGTCAAAAGAAGAACCTTTACTATTTTTAAAAAAATAGTGAATTTATAAAAAAGGTAAGTGTCCATTTTGGTACAAGACATACAGGTTCATTTTTTTTTTGACAAAACATATAGGTTAATATTAGATGTATCATGTATACATTAACATTGAGAGCTTCGTATTTTTTCGTTTTAGACCATTCTCAGAGTACCATTTTTTTTTTGGTACAAGACAGAGAACTCCATATTTGATTTATCCATCAAAAAAGGTAGGTGTCCATTTTTATAAAAAAAAAATTAGGTTCATATTTTTACTTTTTTTTGAAATAGGTTCATATTAGATTTTTTTTTTTGAAGGGTTCATATTAGATGTATGCATCAATATCGAATATGTCAAATACGAACCTCCGGTGTAAATATAGACCTGTTTTTTTTTTACTATTCTTTAGTATAATTGTAGTCTTGGTTAATTTTATAACATTGATATATAAATGATTTAACTAGCTTGTATTAGGTTAGGTCATATATACATATATGTTTGTGGTTTAAATGAGAATCATCAGAAGCAAAGTTGTACAAATTAAAGTTGACAGGAAAAAAGCATAAGATTCCACTATAGGATAAATATAAATTAAATCAAGGACAAAATAAATGAAACTTTTGGGTTATATGGATGGATCGTTTTATTTGGGTATAATATGATGGTACGTGGGGTAGGTGTGGAGGTTTTGGACAAGTGTGAAAATTTTGTACAGCTTTCTTTAATTACATTGGTTTCATTTCATATACGGGCCACATGGGTCAGGGTCATGCTGCCACTTCCTTGTACCTATGTGTGTGCATATATATTTTAAACATAAAAACGAAATTATACTAAACATTCTCCATTTTATACACTAAACCACATATAAACGGACATGAAACATAGATTCCAGTTTTGACATTCATATAATAGAAGAGAGAAGCCAGCCATTCGGTCTCCTCGTAAACTCTTCTACCTCTACGAAATTTGCTTTCTTTTAACAAAAAGAATTAAGGCTCCGTTTGGATAAACAGCTTATATAAATGCTTATAGTATTAGAGTTTATAACATTAGAGCTTACATCATAAGTTCTTATACTTGATAAGCTATTTATGTTTGGATATGTACACTAAAAAGTATTTACATAAATTGAAGTGGTTGGATGTGACATTAGATAAGCAATTATCGAAATTTTAAATATTTTTAATTTAACAAAAAAATCAAAGAATCAAACCACAATTATCAAGATTTTTTTTGATAAAATTAATGAAGATGTAAAGAACAATATTATAATATATTAATTATAATTATATATATAGTATAATCAATATTCGTCCTAAAAAAATATCAATATTCATATAAGACAAAATTAACATTAGATAAGTATATAGTTACGTAACAAAAAAATATTCATATAAGAAAAATATTAACATTCAATTTCATTTTGTTATGTAACAAAAAAATAATAAAAATCTTCCTTAAAAAAAAAAACTTTGTTACGTGTGTTAATTTAGTAAGATAAGTATATAGCAATTTTGTTACTCATGCACCGCCAAAGATAACTAACATTATAATTAAAATATATGTTTTGAAAAAGTGGATCCGGAGAGAATCGAAGGAGGTTACATAAATTCATAAGCTCCTTGTTAAGCCGGAGGGTAAGCTGAAAATTTAGGCTTATTAAAATATGGCATAAGCAGCTTATGAAACTATGATAACCTATTTTTATTTATTTACCCAAACACCTTTAAAAAGGCTTATGAGAGTAGATAAGCCCACATAAATTCAAAATAAGCTAATCCAAACGGGGCCTAAATACAAAAAAAAGTTTAACGGGTACTCAATCGGGTTAGTCTACATTTTAACCCCTAAAAGAATTTCAAACGAGGGTATACAAACCATTATTCATAATAACAACAATAAGAATTAAAAGTGGTACCAAATTGAATATTATTTAACGTGTTTGGATGTCCTTTTAAAAAATCAAACGAAATTGAATACATATATTTTAATAGTTATTTTTGTATTAGTATGATATATTGCATTATTCTATTATTTGTTAGTTTTTAATTTTTATAATACTACTTATTTGTTTAATTTAATCTATTTTTCTACTATTTCTTTTTGGTTTAAATATAATCAATCATTATCATTCCCTAATACGAATTTTTAAATTATTACATATTATATTTTGCATCAAACAATTATTTTATCATATCTATATATTATTAAACATTAATTAAAAACTTAAAATTTGTAATTTAGACCTTGCTTTTAACTGAGTCAGATCAGATCTTTTAAATTAGTCATCCAAAATAAAACCAAACGTAAATTTATCCTTAGATTGAATGAATTTTTTCTTTAGAACCGATCCATATCATCCGCGAACACCATTTCTATACCCTTTCCAAAAATCATTTCCATGATGTTGTCATGACGAGTCTGTGAAACATCTCGACTGCATGTAATTTATCAAATGTTGGGTGAGTTATTTTCCTGTAGATAAAATTAGAGTCCTTAAATTTTTTTTAGAGAAAATTAAGGTGATATGTTAGCGATTTAATGTGAATAGTCCTACAAAAAGAAATATACCTGTATTTTTTTTTATATAATTCGTTTAATTTTTTAAGGTAATTTTTATTTTATTTTCTTATAAAAGCTACACAATTACTGATTATTACCTTCCCTCAAAAAAAAAAAAATACTGATTATTACCTATTTGAGTGTCAATGTCACGCGCAGACGAAGCTTCCGCTGGAAATTAACAGAAATCTATTCCTTTTTCTACTTTTTAATTAGCATATCAATGCTTATATGGTAAGAAACTTTTGGGTGATGTAAACTCTATATACAGAGGTAGCACATAGTACCTTTTTTTTTTTTTATTACGTACAACAAACTCATCAAGAGCTTACATGATTATGCATGGTAATCCAAGTTATATCCAGCTCAGATAAATAAAACCCCAAAAGAAAAGTTAGACCTATGTCGATGACATACCCGAAATTTGGAAAAATGTTATTTTAATTTGGAATATAGAATAAATGTTATTTAATTTGTCTACATGCCAATAACTTCAAGAATCAAAACAAATCCATTAGTTGTATGGTAATTTCATTAATTATTTTATTGAGGTAAGATAGTGTATGAATTAGGTTATATGTGTATCTTAACCGATTGATTAGTTTGTCACAAAGACAATATTCACTTATATTTGTGTCATCTTCTTCCCCTCTTTCTTACCCTGTGTATCTTCTTTTGGATTTGGATTAGACGTAGTAATGCATCATACAATTACTCGTTTTAGCTGTAAATATGATATTTACGGCAAATATTTTTTACAATTAATTTTATCAAGGTATAATCTGAATTGTTCAATCTTGTTTAATGTCTTTACAATATATATGTGTGCCGTTTAACAGTAGCAATCTGGGTCCGTATCTTGGCACAGTAATAATTTTCAAAATTTTGAAACGTGTTGCCTATGTGATTATGATATAAGTACAATATATATAGTAATTATGATTTAAGTACAATATATATTTTCTTAATTAAAAAGCTTACTCGAGAATATCATATGATATAATATTTTTATTAATCGAAAAAAGCAATAACGTTTTTTCTATTACGACCACTACTAGTTTAGGACAGAATGGAGATGTTGTGTGCTGCAACATGTTTAGGGTTAAACGTGCCTTAGCCTCCGTTACCTTCCAAATAATAATAACACCAAAAATCTTAGGGTTTCAAATAACGCTCCACTCTTTACCTAAATCTACTCTCCAAAACAAAAAGTGTAAAACACGCACCAATCAAAAACATTTAATGTGGAAATGGCATGATCAGTACCTTTAACCTTAGATGACACGACAGGTACAAAATTAATAAATGAAGCGCTGAAAAAAGAAACGCGTGAGATGAACGCGCGAGTACTGTATACCCTTTTTTTTCACCCCTCTATCTAGGGTTTTCTCGCCGTCCACAACACAAAGCCCATTATAAATGGTTAGTGATAAGAGCCGCACATTATCTACACGTGGATGTTTCTCATTGGATCTAATTTTCTCTCTCCTAACATTCTCTTTCGGTATATTTTTTACTTTTCTTTTTTATTTAATTTTTTTAATTTATTACAAAAATACAAAGACATCTTCTTCCAAGGACAAGAAGATAAAAATTCTCTCTCATCTATATCTAATATCTTCACTCACTCTCTCTCTCTCTCTAACTCCGAAACAATCGAAACCCCTCTTTTTCTTTCTCTCTCTAGGGTTTGTGCGTCTTTCGCGCTTAATTTATACCGACGCAGTAGCGAATCAAATCTCCGAGCTAAGCTTTATATCTTCTCCGTCGAACGCTCTGTCAAACGGCGTCGTTTCTGTCCAAAGCCGTTGAGAATCGGTTAAGCTTCTGGGAGAGATCGTGTGCGGTGATCCACAGGTGAGTTCGCGTGTACCTTCTCCTTTTAGATCAATCGTTTTCTCTTCTTATACATAATTCGATGAACGTTTCCGTGTTGATCGGAAAATTGTTCTGAGATAAATCTCGAGATTTTTAGATAAATATTATTAAGCTCTCACTGTACTGTTTATGGTGTGTCCACTTCAGCTTTTACTTTGCATTTTCCTTTTTTTTTTTTCCTTGCTTTATTGCTACCGTTTCACGCTCTTTTTTTTATCATTTTTTTTTTCCTTCTCGAGTTTTCTTAGCTGGTTAATTCGCACTGAGTTAATTCATGTTTATCTATTGATGTGAGAGATAAATTAATTTTAAACGGCAAGCCCTAGGATAATTTAATTGTGTTGATATTTGTGCATCGTTTCATCATCATCTTGTAAGGTGAGTTTCTTGCCACGCATTAAATCATATGATTCGGTGATGATATTTTAGCTGTAAGATGACAATTTTCTCCTCCATTTTTTTTTATAAAAAAACCCTAATGTTTTGCTGGGTTTTGTTAACTGTCTCTATCATTGAACTAATTGTATGGATGACATGGTTACTGGTTATTGCAGTTGCGTTTAAAATCATCTATTATAATTTTTAGTTGGTTTTATTGAATTAGACCTAGGGTTTAGCATCTTTCATAATTTTGGATGTTATGATTTTATGTAATTAATCACTGTATTTTGAGTTTTTATTGCTTCTATATTGCTTTATATTGTGCTTTGACTTTGTCGACCTTGTCTTTCCTTTTTATTTGTTATTGGATATGCATGAACCCTAATTTTTTTTCTCAAAGCTTGATTAACATGTTATCATATGATAGGAGTGCTTTCCTTACTTTGTACATGTTTGCAACTATTTGTTTGATTAATAATAATAATTTGGCTTAAGTATTGGACATTTTAACCCATTATTTCCATTTTGAAATTTAATCTGAGTTTAATATATTTGTGAATAGGAGATATTATTTATTGGTGCTTCTAGCTGCAGTTACTTGTACTGTGATGTGCTTGCACAGCAGTGGATAATTATTTGCACGGTGGTTCTAATATATTGGCTGAGTTCATGGGATCGTCGTTTGTTGAGATTGACTCGATCTCTATTGATCTTAATACCACTATTGACAAGACGACGGATGCAGGCAAATGTGAACATTTTTCAATACGGTAAGCGTTGACACCACATACATATTCTTAAAAACCTACTATACTTCAGCTAGGATGAGGAGAGGAGCATATTTAGTTATATAGTTTATGCCTCCCTTAATGCACACTCCCTCCAGTCACATTTATGAGCAAATATTCCTTTTTTCAGATTCATTGAATAATTGATCTATCTTAACTATAATAAGTTTAGATACATCAATTATTTAATGAATCTGAAAAAGTCAAAGTTGCATATAAACGTTACAGAGGAGTATATTTTAACAGCTAAATGTTAGTGGTTAGTTTATTCGGGTGGGAGGTAATATTAGTAAAAGGAATCGAACACCGAACCTCCTTGATGTAACTCTTTTGGTGTCCCAACTCATACCATTGGGCCACACCTTTAGAGACTATTCCTAAACTACTACTATCTTGTAATATATTTGTAGTTGATTACACTGTCTTAATTAGTGGAGTTTCTGTTATTTTTATTGACTATAGGACACATACTGCAATTAATGTGTATGTTTACAATAATATTTGAAGTTGGAACCCTTTCAATTTTTAATGCATGGGAATAAGGACTTTATCGCGAGGCATATGATTGGTGTTGCCTAAATATAGAAAGTTTTGAATATTGTAGAATTATTTTGAGAAGTGTTCGGTTTTGTAATTAATTTGCGAGGGGCTGGCCTCTTCAAAAAAATTGCAAGGGGCTGATATCAAACTTTCTCTTCAGAATTAAAAATAAAAACTCTAGATTATATTTTCTTATGTGTAATCAACTGTCTTTTGATTACCCTTCAGATTCTTTAACACTATCTTAATTATTGTTAGTGCAGTGAATATGTCTCAGAAATTCGGAAAAAAGATTGGAAACTTTGTTGGCCATTTCCAATAGATGAGTCTGACAAGCAACCGTCATTTCCACCGCTAGATGTGCCAAAACACAGATGTTGCCGTTCTCCAAACTATGAACAAGAAAATGCGGCCAAAGACATTCCTAAAGATATCCAAACAGACTTTAATCGTGTTAGTACTGGATGCAGATCTGATGCCAACTGCAGTAATGCAGCTCTCAAACCTTGTATTCAGAAAGATCCAATATCTGACATTATTGTGAGAAGAGACATTGATCTTAATGCTAACCTGAATAGTGTCGATTGTTTCTTACCAATTACTATTGAGAAAGAAAAGAAAGGACTCGGCAGCAGAATTGGTAACTTTCAATCAGTTATATATGAGTATCTTTTTTGTTGTTTTAATTAGGTTTTAATTTTGTTGAATTGCTTCCTCCAGACCTTGAGATCGGATTGGAGGATAATCTCAATCACCAAGTAACAAGTGCTCCATCGCCTAAAATTTATCCAGACTTTCCACAAGAAGTGAGCACAACTAAAAGAGGTAGTTTCATCTGAATAAGACATTTTAATGTCAAACAGCAGCACTCTTATTTATTTTTTTGTATTATTGAAGTGACAAGTTTGTGTATATTATAGTGATATATTCTTAATTTCAAAATGTACAATTGAAGTAAAAGGTTCTTTTTTATTGGGACAGGTGGTGAAAGTAATGGAGTGTCTTATGTTCAGCTTGCTAAAAATCTTAGACTTAAATGCACGGGTAAGAATTCTGCTGAGATTTGTAATGGGGGAACACCTGCAGATAACCAATGCCGGAAAGATTTAGTAACAACAGCCATGGAGGCAGATAATAAATATGATCACACAACTGGACCACCTATTGAATCCTTTGCTTGTAATCATACTGTGCCTGCAATAAGTACAGACAACATGGTTGACGATGATTTTCAGGATCATCATTCAGAAAAGACCACTGGTTTGTCTCGTAGGAAACCTCGAAAGGTGCGTTTGATGACTGACTTGTTGCGTGAAAATGGTGAATCAAAGACTGAAAAAATTGCAGTACAAGAATCCCAATTCCGTGGTACTTCCAATACTTCTGCAGCTTCACAGGCACGCTCAAATTTCCTACGAAAGGTGGATGTTCAAGGAGATCTGACTTTAACAAACAAGGGTCAGACTAGGAAAAGGAAAATCCTCCCGGATGAAGTACGGAGTATGGAAAGTATGCCTTTTCAGAGAGCTGGAGTTGAAGCTCAAAACTTAGAGGGGAATGGAAAAACAACTAGTACAGTTTTCAATAATAGATCCAATTCCAAAAATGTACTAGCAGGAACATGTTTACAATTTGCTGAGAAAGGTAACTGCAGTAAATCTGGACCTGAAAGAAGCCAAATCATGGGTAAGAAGAAGAACAAAAAGAATCAAGTTGGAGACAATTATTACTTGATTCCTGAGCCACAACAAGGACAGAGAAGAGAAAATGAGGACACCGTGTATACTACAGATAAGGCATATGCATCTAAAACTGTTTCTTCTAGATTATCTCCTTCTGTGTTCACAGGGAAAGAGGTGGATGATTTTTCTTTCCACAACCTAAGAATAGAAAATGAGTTCAATACATCCAAAGAAAAGGGGAAAATGCTGCAAACCGATGGAGAACTTAATTCTTTATCCTACCACAGAAATGACATGCATGGCAGAGATTCTTTTGCATATTCAGGGGTAAAAATTAGGTCTAGTGTTGCTGCAGATGTTCCAGTTCCTTCAGACCAAGGGGTGATGAATGGAAAAGGAATGGAGGAGGGTTTGCATCTTTCTTTGAACAGTTATATGTCAGAACATGGTTACAACAAAAAATGTATCCATCAAATAGAAAACCGCCTTCCCTTCTCATTGCCTTTTCAAGAGAGCACCTCAAGAGTTCCTCAGTTTAATAGAAACGACAGTGAAACCAATGTTTTTGGAGCACCTAGCATTCCTTGCAGGCACACAACAAATAATATTTATGGAAAAGGAGTTCACTCTAAAGTAAGTTGCCACAAAAATCTTCGGAGAATACTTTTCATGATTAGTTGAATAAGTATGCCTATCAGATAAAGATGAATTAATTCCTCTGACCAGTTAATGGTATTATGTAATTTTCCCCTCGTTTGTGTGAGCATTGAGCAGAGTTTAGTATTTTTAATCAATATTGCATTTCTATTAGACTTTCAATTTGAACAGTTTTGACTTCTTTAAACAAGTTTCTAGAGTGATCATCATTTCCTTTTTGCAGGAAAATACTGGTGCAAGAAACACAGGAAAAACTGTTGAAGATGTGGAACAACTAGGTATTAAAAAAAGATACAATGAACAAGCAGCTGAGGGGTCTGAGCAGGGAACATTAGATGGTATACCCATGGAAATTGTGGAACTCATGGCAAAGAATCAGTACGAGAGGTGTCTCCCTGATGTAGAAAATAGATGCTCAATGTTTGAAAAATCTTCTACCAGTAGGAACACACAGATGACAGCTGGTACTGCTGTTTATGGCAAAGGGAAGATGAGCTTGTTAAAAGAAGGGCAGAAGGAGAAATCAAGGGGAAGACCTAAGAAAAATAACACGGTCACAAGAGAGAATGTGAAGCCTAACAAAAGAAAGCCAAATCATTACTTTTCTCCATTCAATGGAAGTAATTTGGGAGTGAACAGTCCGTATCCACCTCAACCCTCCTTCGGATTTGAAATTCCCCAGTCCCAAAAGTTGTCAAATGGATCCCAGTTTTCACCTATGATTTCTAACCAGCTTGGTAGTGCGCGGAATATCAAGTTTAATGGGAGTCTTGAAGAGCGCGCCCCCTCTAATGTTACTTTGCAATCCCTGGGAGGATGTAGCTTACACAAGAATATATTACAGCAGGATGATGAAGCTTCTCACATTTGGGCATCCTTGGCCCCAAATCACGCTTCCATAGGGTATAATGGATTGCAAAAGGTTGTTTCTCAGCCTAGTAGTAGCAACATAGACAGAACTTCACTCCAATCTGGTGCATTACATAAGCAGAACATGAGGAGGGATATTGATCTTAACTATACAAATATCAATGCTACATGCCAAGAAAAGCATAGTAGAAATACAGGTCCTGGAGTCTTCAGCAGGGTGAATGGAGAATACTCAGTTCCATGCAAACATAATGGAATAGAACCTCATCAAAATGTGAGGGGCTCTTTGGATTTGTATTCTAATGAGACAATACCTGCCATGCATTTACTTAGCCTTATGGATGCAGGCATGCAGTCACGTACACCCTTCAATGTTGGTGTTAATGCTCAAATGCTCAAAAGACCCTCCTATCCTGGTGATTGCAATACCAAGTTGGAAATTGGTGCGTCTAAGGCCAATGGTACCCTGAAAAGGCAGCCGTCTGATTATTACAACAGAAGTTACTTATCAGAAAAACCACATGGCTGTTTCATTAGCTCTCCAACCTTCGGTGCATCTTCATCAGCCCAGCATGGTAATAAGTTTACAAAAGATGATGGTTCCAATGCTCAAAATTCAACTAAGTTTGGAAAGAAAGAAAAGATGAAGAGCTCCAACTCATCCCTGCAGAATAGATTTGTTAAGCAGTGTAGCTTGTCTTGTAACGAAACAGAAACTTCACTGCAACGCAGATTGGAAGTTCATGGTACTCACACATCTGTGCCGTTAAAGACCACATCTGGCATCTCATGTACGGTGAATAGAAACCCAGCTGAATTCACCGTTCCGGAAACAGGGAATGTCTATATGATCAGAGGAGAGGATCTGAAATTTGAGAGGAGCATTCCCCAAAACAAGCATCTTTTCCCTATTCATTGTGGACACAAGCAGCAGAGGAATTTGAAGGGAACTAAAATGAAAGAACACTCAAAACATTGAAATCCTCCATTATTCTGTGATCTGGTAGCTCTTTAGGATCTCCTTAATTTTATTTTTTAGCTACGAACTTTATAATTAAGCATTTCTTTGATAAACCTTATTTTTCCTGTCTTTCTCAAATATTTCAGCAGGTGAGTCGTTCATGCAACGTGAGAATAGCAAATGACTTTCATCTCAGTGTAGAAGGTGATCTTTGACTTGGAACCTCACATCGATCGACTTGGGAAGGAGTTAGCGAGATGCCACGCTGAAAGCTGATTAGAAGACAATCATGCATCTATTATGCAATTGTTGTATCTAGTAAACTTACGTACTTCATATATATTATGTTGGTGTCATAAAATTTACGGGGAGCCTACATGTAGCCCCTTAGAATTAAAGTATCAGTATGATGTCATAAAGTTTATGGGGAAAACTCAAAAATAGCCCCGTATAGACTTAATATACTATGGTTACAATTCATACAAGTGCCAAAACCAATGTAAAAGATCCAGTTTGCTGCTGAGATGTTTATTTTTCCTACAAAATCTACAAGGAAAATACTATTTGTTTGTGACGAAAATTTCACTGGTAGTACGTGATTGATCTCTTTGATGAAGTCTATCAATCACTTGAGCTCAATTGATTTGTTTGTGATTGATCTTTTTGATGAAGCTTATTGATCACTTGAGCTCAATTGATTTGTTCGTGATTGGCCTCTGGCCTCTCTTAACTCGTAGCTTACAAGATTTTTCATAAGACTGAATTCAATGCTGATTCTCTATTTAAAAACTTTACATGTATTGTTTTGTGCTTTTGATGATAAAATTCTAACCCCGATTACATATATTATAAGCAAGATTCAAATTATATATTTCGAGCGAGCTATAGGTCATGTCATCGAAAGGTTTAAGATTTGAATCTTTTGTTCGAATAAAAGATCAATCTATGAAACATCCAAAATTACTCAATGAAATTCAAACCACACAACCATAAAAAAAAAAAAGGTGTTACAACAACATAGGAGTTAGTTTATTTTTATCTATAATTTGTAAGATCAAACTCTACGCAAACATGTTCATTTCTGTTAGAAACAACAATATCGGCTAGAAACACATTCGTCCTCAGAAAATATTAACCTCACTGATGACATTGAAAGAACGATGTATGAAACTCACATATCTTATTATATATTTTCCATTTTCGCACATTTGTGCATTTGTTTTTCTTTATTTATTTTTCTTTTATGCCTTATTCAAAATCCGTAAGTTTCTACGATTCAATAACTTTACACTTACAACTTTAAACTAATCAACTAGGAACTTTGTTAAGGATCAAACTCGCGTCCTAAATTGATCTATCGAGTTATTTGTCATGTTGAAATGTTTTCGAATCAACAAACTGCCACGCCTGGAGGGACTCTAGTTTGATATAATTTATGTCAAGTTTTTAGTTGTCAAATAAGTACACCAAAATATATAAAGCATGACTCCTTCCAAAAGAAGAAATGCTAACAAAAATAACCATTCTAATAAGATGAACAAGATATAATTTCATTTTATAAAATGTGAATTCAATATGTCCAATTTTGTTCGCGCTTGTTACTCTCTTGCCCAACCCCAAAGCTCCTCTCTTGTGGCCTCACATTACATTTTTCCTTCATACATCTCATTTTATTTGAAAATAAAAGAAATATTCTTCTGTTATTGATAAGATTGTGTGTTTTGTTGATAAGTTAGTGAATAATTTTTTTTGTTTTGAAAAAGTCATATTTTTGGACAATTTTTTTAAAAAATTAAATTTTTAGCTTTAAAAAGGTTACATCTAACCTAAGAATTAATATATTTGTTTTAGAATTAAACAATTGTTAATTTCGAGTGCAAAATGGAAAAGAATAGATAAAAAAAAGGTATATATGGAGAAGAGAAAACTCTAATAAATGGAAAAGAATTGATAAAAGAAGGAAGAAAAAGTGAATAAAAAAAACAAGAAATTAGAGTGCAAAATACAGTAACTTATATAATTTTATCTAAAATAAGAGTAGAAATACAATAATTGTTATAACTTAAAAAATGCAAGTTTCATATAAAATATTTACTATAGAAGTGTTGGGTCATGATGAAAGTTCAGATGATGATTTATAAAAATCTAAGAACAACTATATAAACATCATATTTTAACTAAAAATCCTAAAACATCAAATTTATGAATCATCTCATTTACAAATTATTCATTTGAAACTCCATCTTTCAAATAATATGAAAGTTTTAACTCACCCGAACTTGCCACAATAGAATGAATATGCATATAATATAAGAGAAATGATATTTGTACAACTATTTTGGTACAACTTTTGTACAACTTTCTCTCTCATACTCACATTATGTTTTTATTCTCTCTCTTCCTTTTTCTCTCTCTACTATTTTTGACCAATGAGAAGAGAGAACAACAAAGTTGTCTCAAAGGTTGTACCAAAATGGTTGACAAAATATCACTACTCCATAATATAATATATGATATATTTTAATCGAGTAAAGAAAGCTTAATTGAGAATTAAATAGAAAACGTCAAAATTTTGTTGGCCACCATTCAATTATTTCATGACATCAATATTCTTTTATAACTAATTATTTTCAAATAAATTCAAAAATTATGAATTAAATTTAACTTTGGATACATGGATTTATGAAAAACTCAAAACACCAAAACAAAATGCGTTAAACAAAAAACTAGTTGCAGGTTTTGGGAAATAAACATAAGAGAGCAAGAATGATTATGGGATGGAAAATTAGAGATAGATCTATGAGTTGAAAAAGAGGGACAAGATTATACCCAAAACGACGACATATATAGTGGGTGAGGTTTTTTATGCTTGCTTGGTCCTTTTTTCCTTTTTATATCAGCTTTAATTAAATTAAACTGAAGGAAAATAATAAGTAGGTCAGATCTGAACCCAGAAATATATAACAATACTAATGAAACTTTTCTACTGTGGTTGTAATTAAGATTTAAGATTTAATCATAAATATTAAGATTTAGGATTAAATGATAGATTAGTTTTGATAGAAGGAGTAACGTAAGATCCTGCAGATAAGACACAGCACAAAGGCGCGCTTATGAACATTAATTCCATTTCTCATGCAACAAATCGCTTCTTCAATCTTTCTTCCTACTCGATCTTCAACATTCGGTGGGACCCATTTGTTTTGATGTTCCTCCTGGTTCGAGTCTGTTTGTTTTGGCTTTTCGACATCAAGAAGTGCTTCTACAATCCTCAAAAGTGAAAAATTGAGTTTTCAATGGTGTTTGGTTTGACTTTTAAGAATTGTTTCTATCCTCCTGATCCGTCATTTCTTTTTGCATATTCCACAGGTTTTTTTTTGTCACACATGAAAAAGGTAGATTTTGAGTGTTATTTTAGTAGCTGTCTTGATGTATTTGATCAAATTTATTAAAATTTGTAGTATTTATCTTGTGTTCGACTTCTGAGTACATGATTTGATGAAAGCTGAAATATTCCTCTTACTATAATGTCAAGTTCAAAATGCGCTTGTGCTATTGTTGTAAGGATTGACTACCCCATTACTCCTTTTAATAAATTATTTTTCTATTTTTAGAAGAATAAAAAATGTTTATTAAAAAAAAATAGTGAAAAATCCGGGTTCAACTCGGAACACCTTATGGATGGATGATTTAAAGGACAAGTAGAATTTGATTTTGTAAAGAAAGCACACAGTTTCACACAACTTTCTATTAAATCCCATAGATCATTATTTTTGTGTCACATATTATTACTTTATCAAACCATCTAATACTTGAGATCGTAACTTTGTTGTTTTTTACGACACTAAATCCACATGCTAATGATAATAGATGGAGTACTAAGTTCTTTTTGGTACTTTGTGTTTTGTTGCGTAGACACTTGTCATATCATTTTTTTTATATTTTATTATTTTACAATAAATTTAAATTTTGAATTAATTTTGTACTAGTATCTAACAAAATTTAGAACATTAAAGAATTTTCTATTACTAATAATATACATTTAACTCATGTAAGATAGACTAATTCTACTTGGAATATTTTGAAAAGATAATTTAGTGAATTAACGCTTAAAAGTCATCTAAAACTTCAATAATAAAAGTATGTGATTCTCCTCGTTCTAACGATCGAGTGCTATGAAAAACAAATTAGCACATCAAAACTTAATTCATTTATCATCTTTGGTTTAGTTGAAACCCTGATATAATCATCATCTCACTTTTGAGAGCAATGTCTTCAGGAATATTCCAAGCTAGGATATACATACCTCTCCACTTTCTTTGGAGGATGACGTCCTTGCCGCTAAATTTCTTCTCAAGCTATCTAAAGAGCCTGACATGAATTTTTCAGCTCATGGTTGGTACTGTATTTTCTAGATTAAACAATCCTCAAATCTAGTGGGCCCAGTGCCCTCGGTCTTTGCTGATTTTCTTCCTTGTTGTGAACATAGCAGAACCGAAATTGAAGGTTTGTTACTCTTTTCTGCCACAGAGACTGAGAGATAGATCAACAGTGAGATAATAAGTATATATAGCACACGTACATATTCATAGTCTCTATCTCATGTTGGCAAGTCTAATGTTTCAATATTGAGCAAGGCTCGAATGGCCACAAACACAAATGATTTGATGTAGGCACGTACACAATTGATAACAAGTAAAAGAACAAATCTCTTTATACTTTTTAATCAACTGTGCATGTGTATGTGTATGTGACTAGATCCAAATTATTTATGTTTGTGACTATAAATATACTTTCATCAAATGAAATGTGAAAATATAAATAAATGACTTCCTCATGATTTTTTTATAAAAAAGTTTTTATCACACAAAAAAAATGTAATGTTTTTTATTTTTCTACATTCAACAACTTATTTTCTCTTTCTTTATCTCTTCATATCATATCTATCACATTATTCTCTTTTTTTTCTCTCTCAAGATATACACAAGATGTTTGAATTCCAGTAGATAATTTTCTAAAAAATATTGCATTAAAAAATAATTTAATTAGTGTACAATTATTATTTTTTTAAGGAAATTAGTGTACACTTATTTTAAACATATATCCAATAATATGTTCCCACATAAATTAATAAATATGACAATTTATGTTTTAAAATAAATGTACAATGACATATTATACTAATTAAACTCTTAAAAAAAGAAGTGCTGTCAAGGACCGTGTAAACATACTACTAGAAAAAAAAAGGACCGTGTAAAATTAGCTACAAGTGTATCTACACTATTCTACATTAGTTATTTATCCACGCATATAAGCTTTTTTAAGGTAGAGTCGTAGGCCAAAGCCAGAAAGGAAAAGAGATGTGCCAATATATATCAAGTAAAAATTAATGATTAATTACTTTCCTTTCATAAATAGAAAATTTGATCGGTATTTTTCTTTTAAGAAAATAAGTGAAATTAAAGGAGCTGGGTGTATACAATTTCTGAAAACGCGAGATGATTTTCCTTATATCATGCGAACCCTAAGAAAACCTACGTACTCCAAAAATGATGATAATTATAGTGTTATTGGCAAGAATTTGAAGAGTAATCAGTTTTTGTATGCAGCAAATTAAAGAGGACATTGTAGTTGAATGCAAACAAGCAGCTTTAATTTATATTCTTTCCTTAAACAGTACTATCAGTAAAATCGGAAATGCACAGGTGCAAACACTAGTAAATCTTTGCACGATCCGGTTTTAGACATTAATTGTTGGTCAAACGACATAGGGGTAAGATTATATATTATGTTTTGTACGTAACCAGAAAATAATTAAAAAGCTGTGTAAGACTAGGAGTACCATATATAAGAGCATCATGTTATTGAAGAAAGTAATTACCTAGCTATAAACTTTACGACTAGCTTTGTTGTTGACAAGACCTTGGATTGGAAGCAAAAATGAAAAATATAACCATCCATTTATGGGAGAACACCAATGTCTGTCTCTTTGTTTAGTCTTTTTTTCTAGAGTCTACTACAGCAAATAAACCATTCAGTTCTGCCTGACAAATTAATTAATTAATTAATTAATTAGTCAACACATTTTGATGATCCCTATTTAATTTGTTTTGTTTAGAATGTAACCTGATCTGGTTAAACTGCAATTGCAGCACGTACACAAGAGCCAAGAGTGCTAAGTTATTGTGAAAAAATAACTGAACATATACTGTATAATGATCAGTTACCTGTTGGATAATATGGAATGGGGTACCCACTAGCTAACTACTACCCTGGATCATATAATATATAGGTCATAATAATCTTCAACCTACAATGCGATAGCCAGAATGCCCCAAACTGGTGTGCTTAGTTTCGTTTTTGAAAGGAAAGTGGTGTGCTTTATTTATGGATCCACATTCGCATTTCAGACCATAAACATCAATTTTACAATTATATTTCTTTTCAGATGGGATATTATACTATATGTTAAAATATAAGAACAATCAATGGCAAGTCATAGATTAATTAGAACAATACATGGCAAGTTATAGATCATAAACAATAGGCTTTAAGGGTCCATTTTTTAAAAAATGCTTTGAATATTGAATTTTAATACTCCATCTATTTCGAATTATATGTCACTTTATTGTTAAAAAAAAAACTATATGTCACTTTAGCATTTTTATATAGATTAAAAAATATAGTTAATGTTTTATAAAAAAAAGTAATTGTGAATTGTTTTAGAAAAATATCTTTCATTACTAGAGACCCTCTTTCTGAGAACCAAATTGAGTTCAAACCAATTTTTTTTTTTTTTAAAATTACTCCTTATTAACGACATCTGAAAGAGAAACTAAAAAAAATTGAACGAAGAGTTAATAATAAATAAGAAAGCTACAATAAAAAAAATAAACAGTAATGTTTCATTGGTGTTGTAAAATGACTTATAGAAAACACAACTAATTTTTCCAAAATGACATATAGGATTATAAAACATGTCATGCATTAAGAAATACATGTAAGTATCAGTATATACAAATGCAACGTTGACGCTTCATTTTTTGACTCGTTGAATTTAGTAGGGATTAGAATCTGTATACAAGATGACCAATGGACGTTTGTGTCGGCTCGAACTTAGTGTTTCTCTCCCATTCTTGATGTAGACACGGTAGAGGCACTAGTACTTCTATCTGCTATGAAATGGGTTAAGGACCTTCAGCTGGAATATGGACTTCGAGGTGGATTCGAAGACGGTGGTTATAATCATATATATCAATAGTAATAATTTGACGGAATTTGGGTAATTCAACCTTTTTAGTTAAAGGTTAAATAGTTTGAGGTCTTGGGCTCAAACATATATACATGATTAGATATTAATTTAAGACTAATATTAATATTTTAAAAAAAAATTATTAATATTTGTCATTAGAAAAATAAAGTAGTAACCATTTAACACTTTTATTTGATACAGAAATGAATATCTGCAAGTGATTTTGTTTTGTGGTAATGTTGTCATGTTTTGTTATTATGCGATGCTGCTGGTTGATTTAGTTTTGGTGATTTTCTTGTAAACAATTTCCACTTTTTTTCCGCTCTCCTTAATAATAGTTTTTGTGCTTTAATTATTCCATTTTGCCTTTTAAAAAAAAAATGAATGCATAAAATATAGGGTTAAATATGTTTTTGGTCTCTACAAATATACCTACTTTTCGTTTTAGTTCCTCTAAAATTTTCCTTCAACTTTTAGTCCTCCAAAAAATTTTCATCTTTACTTTTGGTCCTTTTTTAAAGTAAACTCATATGTAGAATTCATATTTTTGAATAAAAATTTTCAGAAAAATTCATAATATTATAAGAATCTCTCCCGAAAATTTTTAGAATTATTTTAACAGAACATGAATTTTTATATTTTTGATGGTTAAAAATTCATATTAAATTTATGTTTTGTTAAAAAATTATAATTATTTTTGGGAAATATTTTTACAATATTCTACACATTTGCACAATTTCATTAAAAAAATACTAAAATTAATTTAAAAATAGGGACCAAAAGTAGTGATTGAAAATTTTATAAGAACTAAAAGTTGAACGAAAATTTTAGAGGGACTAAAACGAAAAATTGATATATTTATAGGGATAAAAAACATATTTAACCCTAAAAAATACAAGGGTAAGGGGGAAATATCCCTTTTTGTTCCATTCCCTTTAGATTCAGAGGTACATCATGATGTACCGTACATGATATGGTATCTTTGAGTATTTATAGATATATTTTTAATGTACAGAAGACATTACAAATGATGAGCTTCTACGTAATTAGTATTCGAGAGCTCCTGCATCCGTATATATACTACCTGACAAAAGCAAATTGTCTAACTCTCCATTTATATCAGATTTTAATTGCTGGTTGTATGAACAACTACCAATCCACTCATATCATCTAAAACATTCCAGAAGTCCTCGCTACCCAACTCATCATGTGGGAAAGTTGGTCACAATGAAAGTTTCTGTATTTCCAGCTACCCTCTTAGCTAGCATTTGTTGTACTATTATTATATATATATGGTGATTATGATTATAAGATAATTAACACATTTTCCAATAACAAATTAATATAACAGGTGTATTTGATTAGCATAGGACACAGCCAAGCCAATTGTGAAGCCTCTTCTGTAATTTTTATCCACTGTCGAATATGTCAATTAAGTTGAGAGTGACTACATACTAGACTAGAAGCTGTAGGGGTGCATTTTTTCGGTCTTTTGGTAGGGCTTAAGTAGAGTTTGACTTTGGATGATCCGTTGGAAAATACTATTTAAGTAAAATTGTGATCGTGGAGCAATGGTTGATAGAATAAAGTTCTCATCTTAGAAGTTATTTAGGGATGAAGACCTCATATACCAATTCTCATACTTCTTTTTAGGGTCTGATCATAGAGTTAAAATTTAATTTTAATTTTTTTCAAATGTAATATTAATAGACCATATATATGAGATATGTTGGTATCGAGATCATACATGTTAATTTTAAAGTCTATTTATAATATTTTTTGAGTTGTTGAATTGATGAGATCGAATATTATTAAATAATAATAGGTAATACATACTTACATGTAAGATTCACTTGAAAGTAAAAGATCTATTGTTGATGGTTTTAGTGAGTAGTGTAAACTTTGAATATTGTAAAGTTCAACTACTATTCCTTTTACTTTGAGTTTTTAATATATCGGTCATTAAAAAAAACCATAAAAACATGTAATTCTTTTCTAAAAAAATTATTAATCTGCTAAATATTCTTTTAGGGCTAAATCAATTTTTGATTTCTGTAAATATTTTAAATTTTATTTTTGGTCTTTCTAAAAAATTTCAACATGCTTTTGATTTATTAGATATTTTCTATCATGACTTTTGATCCATAAAAGAAAATGTTAACTAATACCTCTGATATATCGGTTAAACACTCAAATACAATAGCATTGTATTAAAAGTTATGTAGTCAATTCATTAAAAGTTTTTTGAAAAAGAATTACTTAAAACTTTTTTAATTCCTTTAATCATTATCCGAGATATTGGTTAGTATGACTCATTACCTATTTTCTTGGAGAGGAAAAGAGAGACCAAATCAGAAGAAAATATTGACGTAAAGCATAGTATGATTAACCAACCAGTCCCACAGGATGCCACTTATTATGTTACCATGTGGTTGAGGAAATGGAGCCATCACTCTCTCGCACCATATATTATTCTCTGATATATCTCTCCCAAATCTGACATATTTTCTGCAGAAACAAACTCCTTCCAACTCATATTTTCAGCAATTCCAGAAACTTAACCCCACTCCACGTGAATCTGACACGCTCAATTTCAGGAAATAAACCTAAATTAATTACATTACCTAAACTTTAATTTAGAATTTTGAAATTATTTTACATATGTTCCCCCGTCCAAGCCACGTATATAATATTTCATTAAATCTCTTCATAGTTTATATAAAGAGGTAGACATGTAGTGGTAGCAGTTCATATAAAAGTATCACTTGAATGAGCTTCGAATTCAGGTTAGAAGACTGCGCACCTTAACACTATGTTTCCATGTTCAAATAAATAGGACAGATCCAGTTCAATCGGACGGCTTGTTAGATTTTTTTTTCTCTACATAAAATGAAATAAGTATAGCTATTTTTTGAAGAAAAAAAATTACCAATACTCCATCTGTCCTATAAAAACCATCACATTTGACAACTAAAACATTAAGAAAATATGAAATGAAAGAAAAAGAATTGTAATTTTACTGTGTTATCTTCATTTTTGTAGGTGAAGTTATCCTGACTAGTCATCGATTTGTTCTCATTATCATAAATCATAAATGTAAAGTGGAAAAAATTAATTTCAGTTATATATATAATATTCTTCTTTCCGCCCCAAATTACATGAAGTCTAGTTATAGCTAAATTATGCATGATATTGTTAAGGTGGAAAAGTTTCATATCTCCGAAGATTGGAAGAGTTTGTGCTCCAAATGTTTGCCATTTTCTACGGCAGTTTTGTAGGAGTTGTTTACCAACGTATAAGAGGCTCCAAGAGCATCGGGGTTCCATGTCCTCTCATTGAAGTTCCTAGTGAAATAGCAGCATATAATAGTAGTATACTAGTATAAAAAAAGTTTATAAAAATAAAAAAAAGAGGGGGAACCACAGCCTCTCTTGACCACTCTAGTACCTTTGCCCCTCGTGTTGGATTAGTTCTAGTTTGAATCATATTATGCAGCAGAAAGTTGGTCGGGTGAGTATGTTAACGTGTGGAGTTTGGCATAATCGCAATAATTAGTTATGGAATGAGGAGAAAGTAGTTATTAATCAGATTGATGTTCATTCAATTTGACTATCGGAAGAATGGCGAAGTATAAATAGGCAGAGTTTGATTCAACAGGCTGTAACCCTTGGTGCTCCTCTACTACAATGGGAAGCAGTTGCGTTCTAAATACTATCATTTGGATATTATTCAATTGACAAAAACACCAAGCCATTTTTTAGAGTGATTCACATGTCCTCCTAGATGAAATTCACTCTCATCGAGTTCTGTATACGCTGTAACTCAGTTTTTTAGTTTCACATATTATAAGTTTGATGTCGTTACATCTATGAAGCACGGATATGGACACGAACACGTCGATACAACTAATAATTAGAAAAAATCACATAATTCAGTGTAATTACAAGTGTCGATGTCATATCGGTGTCAGACACAACACGTATCCGACACATGGACACTAATCCGAGGAATGTATGTGCTTCATAGCCTTACATCCAACTTTGATTGTAAGTTAATTAAGTGGCAAATTATATATTATGGGGATTAAATATGCAATTTAGCCTCACAAGAACAAGGAAAAGATGGTTGCATTACCACTTTGAGTCTTCAATTTCAGTTCAGGGATCAATCAATGAAGTAACTTTGAATCCAGGAAGATGGTCTGACTCAAAATGGAAAGGATAGCCTGCAACTGCATAAAACGCTCTTACCCCAATTTTAATTCTATGTCTATTCATTATTGGTTTGTACTTTATATGTATTTTTATTTAAAATTTATAATTCATTACTCGTAGTATACATGCTCCTTCTTATTTAATTTTTAATGAAAAAAATATTAAATCATAATTGCCATAAACATCATAAGTCTAGTATTTGAAAATACAAAGGCATGATGCAGATGCAGCAAGCGATAATGACAGTAAAGTTGAAATGGTAAAACTTGACAGTAGATACATTATTATCTATTTTTTAATCGCGAGTGAACAACACGCTCCAACACTAACTTGTGTCTTGCGAGTGGGGGTGAGAAAGATGTTGCAGTGTCTTCAAAAGCTGGGCCCCTTTTCTCTTTCCTCTAGCACTACACTCTCCTTGAAGCGCCAACTCCACCGCACGCGCCACCTCTTCTGGCGGAGCCGTCTGCATATCCCCCACATCACCGCCGTAAATCACAGCCAACACACCAATAGCATACTCTTTTCCACGCGCCCCCGTTTTTCCCATGACAGTAACCATCACTGGAACCGCCAGCGCGTGAGCTCTCACTTCCTCCGCACCTTCCGGCACAGTACACATAAGCTCTAAAGCAGCGAGAGCTCTCTCAGCTGGTGCACCGTCGAGTTCAGGAGCAGATTCCACGACGGCGCCAACGGCGCCAGCTTCAACGGCGACACGACGGTTGGCTTCTGAGAGACAAAGCGCAAAGAGAATCTTGGTGGCGGGTTTTGATTGACGTAAATTTCGTATGAGTGCACGCATGAGGTTAGGTGGACATGGTGGTTGGTCTTGTGGAGGGTTGGGAACAAGGGAACGTTCTAGAAGGTTAAGAGCAGCGTTAAGGTCTGTGGTTGATTGTAGTTCTGACACGTGGAAGAGTTCTTGGAGGTTAGGGATGGTGGAAAGAAAAGGAGGAAGTGGTGGAGGAGGAAGGTGAGGTGGGGGTGTGTTTGGAGTGGAAGTGGGGGTGGGAATAGAGAAACGCCACTGTGTGAAGCTTTGAGAAGTAGTGGCGGAGTTAGAAGAGGATGAAGTGGAAGATTCGCATGTTGTTGAAGTGTGAGTTTGAGTTTGAGGGAGTGGTGGTGGGGTGGGACCCGTGGCTGTAGGACTAAGAACTGTTTGGCCGCAGTGTCGAAAAAAGCCACATGAGAATAGTTGAGTTTTAAGCTGCTTTGGTTGATGGCTTTTCATGGTTGTTATTCTTTCTTCTTGCTTGTGTGAGGTGAAGTGATTCTTGTGTTGTTTTCAAAATTGTAACAATGATAGTACACTACACATACACATGTTGTGACTTGTGAGTACTGTGCAGTACGCTGCTTTTTCTTGCACGGTTCACTTCACTTCACTTTTCACAGAGTTAAATAGTGAAAACTCAATTCAATTTGGTATTTTTGGAATGGAAAATGATTACTGTACACTAATAGTGTCCATTCTTTTTACATCTTGCAAGAAAAACAAATAAAAAATGATGATATTAAATGGAGATCATCATAATTTAAGAAAATGTTTTTAAACATCCCAAAACCTTGACCGAAATAGAGATAAGAGAGAATCTAGTGAGAGAAATGATATTTCTACAACCATTTTGTAATAACTTTTTGACAACTTTCTCATTTATACTCACATTATGTGTTTATTCTCTCTCTTCCTTTTTCTCTCTCTGTTATTTTTGACCAATAAAATAGAGGAAATGGAAGTTGTCTCCGATGGTTGTTCATATATCATTGCTCATGAAGTAATATATGTAATATATTGATGATGTGATATGAAAAGAGAGAATAAGGTGTTGAATGAACGTATATATATTTTTTGAAGGTATGAAAATTTAAAATGTCTAAATATCCATGTTGTATGATATATTAATGATGATGATATGAAAAAAGAGTATTGATGTTTGAACATAAAAAAACGACAACATATATCGACAACGTACACCATTTCATGTGGATCATGTACGCCCTTTCTCCCAAAACATGCATCTTAAGGTGCACAAATAATTGAAGAGTCAACTATCTACATTGATATAACTTTCTCTATCATACATTCATTACGTTTTTACTTTCTCCTTTTTTTTCTTTAATTCTCTATCTCTATTTTTTTATCAATATAAAAAGAGAAAAAATAATATTATGTCAAAAGTTGTCGCAAAATTATTGTGCAAATATCATTACTCTATACATATAACATTATTGATAAAATAAAAAGGAAAAAATAAGTGTTGAATGGTTTCGATCTCATTCGTAATATGTCACTAGAAATAATATAGTTCGACCAAAGATATCAATTTTTTTAGATTGTTTAATGATAAACTTCCTAAAAATAATTTGATTCGTAACAATTTAGCATCACCTTTGTGTGTGGAAGGATGTAATTGAATAAAACATCAAAATATTTGTTTTTTGAACTTCTGTTTAAGATAAATTATGATAAGATGTCTTGTTATGGTTATGTTTGGGTTGTGCATTGACAAATATTAATTATTGTCTTGTAGTTTAATTTATGTGTTGAGAAATATTAACAACACACATTTTAATATACTTTTTTTTTTTATTGGTTATAATTCATATATTTTTCAACAAACTCTCTTTAATAGGTTAAAACTCACATGGATCCCACCAAATCATGTGGGTTAAAATGTGTGTTGCTAGCATTCCTCAAAATCACGAATGCTGATGTGCTAAGCAGTGGCAGGATATAATTTCCAAAATTGGAGGAATAAATATATTCGCTATTCATGACCCTATATTTTGGCTTTAAAAAAAAATTGGCACAGCTTCTTTTTTTTTGATGAAAAAATTGGTACAACCTAAATTAAAGAATTGTCAGATATAATGTGTGCATGTATATATGATTGTTTGTATAATTTAATTTTATTATTTATAAAATGATATTTTGAAAACAATAAAAGAGTGATCAGTTTGTTTTGAGAGAAAAAAAAAGTCATCATTGTTCAATTTGATTTTTTTTTAAGTAATACAATTGTACATTTAAAATTATTATAAAAAATACTCTTTAAAGATTGGTACACATACTAAAAATAATAATAAATGTAGATGCATACTTCCTCTAAAATGAAATATAAGCAAAAATATTCCAAAAAATTAAAGGTATTTGACATAGTTGAACCAAATAGGCAAATATATTTAACTTTTTGAATAATTTTCGCTTATATTTTATTCTGGAAGGAAGGAGTATCTTTTTCCCTTAATCAACTAGTAAAAGTTAAATTCATCAATACATGTATTTGATTTTGGTAAGGGTACAACAATATTTTTTGAATTATCGTTAGTTTTTGTAAGTAAAGTTTAATAAAAAATTGTTCCATCCAAAAATTGAACATAAATTCTCCCAGATGATTTGTCTTAGTAATTATGTCTTAGTCTCCTAAAACAACCAAAGTTTTAAAACAAAAATAAAATTAAAGAACAAAGATTAAGGCCAGAGAGAGTAATGTAAAAGATATATTATTAAGTGATTCACGAAATCAATTTTGTTATTTTTTATCAATATTTATAAATGAGATGCAAATTATCAATGATCTTTGGATTAAGGAAAGATTGGTCCTTCGTTTATAGTCACATACTTCGTGAAGAAAATCAGTGTGGTGTTGACATGTTAACTAAGATGAAAGCAAATATTTGGAAGTCGTGTATTGTCATGTATGATTCTCCCCGTCGATGGGCCCGGGCTCTATTAGCATGTTGCAAATGGAGTTTATTTTGATTACGCTCTTCGTCCTGCACAAAATGTTCGCACCCAACTGAAAAGACATTAATGTCCCTGCATGAGTTAAGTCACGCACTACTGGCATGTGCGCGAGTTAACTCACGCACCTTGACCGGTGGTCAGAGCTGAAGGACACACGATTTTGCACGTTTTTGTTAAGTTTTTTCACGTTTTTTGACTATATTTATGGTAGATATAACCTATGTTACAATGTATTGAATAAAGTAAATAAATGAATTAGAATAAATTCAGCGTGAATTCGAATAAAAATTGCGTATTGAATAAATTCAAATAAAGTTACGTATTACAAAAAATCGAAAAAATGCCTAATTAAACTCAGCGTGAATTCGAATAAAGTTGCGTATTGAATAAATTCAAATAAAAGTTACATTACATTATACAGACGAGTCATTACATTACATTTGGGAATGTTCTTTCCAACTACAACAATTATCTTACCACTGAATGAGGTAAATTCAAACTAGCTAATCACCATCTCTTAAGCATTCATCCGGAAGTTCTATTGTTTCATTCAAAAGATTAAATTTTTGTTAGTTTGGTTTAGATGATGGTATTCAAATGTCAAAAGAATGAGGTTCAGTCCTTGACCCTTCAATACCACTTTGTCACCAATAGATGTACAGTTACGAAGTCTCTAATTTCAATTTCTGCGATTCGTCCATGAATCTATTAAATCTAGATTTTCCTTTTGTAGGAGCTTGACATCCAACCTAAACAAGGTATACAGATACATCTCGGTGTTTATTAGATTTCCAAGAAATAGGACTTGAGTCTAACGTGGTGAAAAATGCCTGGAATAAAATTTTGAATTGCGAGAGGCAACCTTATCATTGAAAATAAACTAATGTGAATTATTTTACCATATAATATGAGACACAGTTATCTTTAGAAAAACCATTTTGGTCCTTAATGTGGGGATCTGCAATCATGACCCAAACGTGTAGAAGTAGAACAAATCTGCATTTGTTCTTTTATGCAGAATCTAAGGCTTTGCTGCAAATCTGCAAGAATGAAACAATCAGGAAATAAAATAAAGAAGTTAATTGACAGAAATAGGTTTCACAATCTTCCATGACAAAACTTGAATATTCCGTAAAACAAGAGCATGTTGATTTTTCCTGTAAGAAAGAAAATGTAGACTTTCTGACATTACATGTGATTAGGGCTGGCAAGAAAGTTAATTAACGGATCAAACTCTCATTCATGAGTACCTATAAATGCTATTGAATCACAAATCAGTGTTAGGGTCTATTCAAACTCTCATTCATGTTAATGGACTAGACTGTAGGATTTTAACGCGTATGGTGAGCGTGGACGAGAAATATCTCTGTCAATGCTTCGAATTGGTACATAATTGTGCACTTAAAGCATCTCACTGGAACATACCTATGAACTTGAGAGCAACAAACATAGTGACGTTATTAGAAAGCTTAAATTCAGCATAAATCTATTGATGGAAGTTTTGTCTTTGACGCTCTTGTGGCGACTGAGACTGGGGGAGTAGTTATAAGCACTGATCCCTTAGAAAGGAGAATTTGAACAGGAAGAAGTTATATGACAACAAGGCCTGAAAAAACTAGTCAGGACACGATGAACTAACAGGAAGAAGTGAAACAGTCAAGATACAGAAGGGGTGGTGTTAGTTTCCTTATGAACATAATATCGATAATGATCCATGTTTAAATATGTACGATTGAATAGCCAAATTTTGTTTTGTGATTTGTGGTAGTTGTGTTTTTTAAGTCCCACATCGGAACATCAAATGAGAAACAGAGCAAATGTTAAATATAAAAACCCAAACCTTCCCTCACCATCTGTATGAATTTACTTCTGATTTGTTATGGAGTCCATATCTAATCGTTTGAAGACATCTTTTTCAAGAAGATGATATGTTAATCACTTTTTAAATTAATTGGTTCATGTTTTTGAAAAGATGGTTTTCGAACGATTGAATGTGTTGCACCTCTTTTTAAAAATTCAAATTTTGAATGTTGAGTTAATAGATATACTCACACACTTTGAGTGTGGAGAAGTGGATATTTGATTTCTAATTATTTAGTTAAAAAAATGTCTACAAACTAAGCTATCATAGTTAAATGTTTTTTGATTTCTAATTTAATTATTTTGTAAATACTTGAGTTTTTAAAAATTTTATTCTCGATAAAAGTCAATGTTAGCATGTAGTCGATCGGTTGTTTCCATGAACTTAGCTCAGTTGCTAGGGATAATGCATAATATATGCAAGGTTTGGAGTTCGAACCCAGACACCACAAAAAACATGTAGTCGGTGGAAGGCGAGCCCGAACAGTGACAATTGGGAGGTCCACATGGCAATTGCATATGTTGCACCCTCTTCAAAAAAAATTCCAAAGTTTTTAATTTCCATAGCATGTATTAGTAAACGTCGAGAACAATAATATATGGGAGGTCCATATATCCTTCTGCCAGATATCCTTCCAAGATCAATGAATATGCTTCTTTTACGGAATATCCATTTCTAGACCAAACCCACTTGTCTTCCTCTTCTTCTTTACAATGTATTTTCTGCACCTTTTCGATTATTTCCAACTCCAATCTTTTTTCTTCTTCCATCAAACTCCTCCTCCACCTAAGTCATTCATATCGCCTCTCCACTTCCCCTTGCATCACTTCTTTGATTGAAATTCCTTTATTTTCAGTCAACTCAAAGAGACTCGGATACCTATTCTTCAACGATCCCCCATCTATCCAAGGATGTATCCAAAAAAGAGTTTCTTCGCCACTTTCTATATTCCTCCTTAATTTGTCCGAAAACCAATTCGATTTAAATCCCCAAACACCCCCTCTCAACAAAATTTATTAATTCATGGATACATCCAAATCTATCCAAGAATGCATCTACAAAGGAATACATGGGGAATATGTTCTTTTTAAATGATTTAGGTTCTATATTTTGAATTCTATCGTGCACTCATATTTTTTTCATGATAAATTTGGATATCCTAGTGAATTGAGTGATACTTCTTTGAACATTACATGTCTTAAGAAGAAGCTTGTTTATCAAATACTCCATCGATCTTATAATAAGTGTCACTTTTGTATTTTGTCTATTTTAAAATAATTGTCACTTCAAAATATATCTATTCAATATTTGGTGTCGTAAATATTTTTTCTTTATGTTTGTTGGTTTAGATTACTTCTCGATAAATTAAGTGTGTACTAAATGTAATTTGTAACAAAAATGCTATATCCAGCGAACAAAAAACTCAAGAAAAAATCACGATTGCATGTGATTGGCTGTTTATCACCACTAGGGTGAATTCCACCAATTCCGGGATTTAGTTAATAAACATGATCTACGTTTTGCTTTTTAACTCACAAAATAACAATCGTGAAATTTCTAGAAAAAAATTTCAGGACATATAACATCGCTGAATTTGTAATTAGTAAAAGAATATGCTAATATCAAATAAACCAAACCCGAGCGAACTTTGGTATGGATAAAATTAAGCTGCAATGTGGATTCACTTCTCCTTCATTTAATTCATTACTAGTATAGACACCCGTGCCAAGCACATATAAGAATTTCGTCATATTTGAGCGAGAGAATATTATGATGTATCGAGTGTGAGTTAAAGACAAACATTAGATGAAACAGTGGAAGTTGAACAAAAATTAAGTGCAATGAAACTCATATACTTAAAACAAAATCCTCAATTGCATTGTGGCTTGAAATCCTCAATTCAACAACGAGCTGCCTACTTGGGGCACTACTAATCTTCATTTTATTTTGACAAAACACTTACTAATCTTCCTTAAAACAAAATTGATAGCACTTGTTGATAAATAGAGTGAAAAGAGTCGTAAAGACTTGAATAACAATAAGACTTAGAGAATCATTTTGATAAAGGATAGTCAAATGAATACAAGGGATGCCCTTAAAAGGTTAGCAAACTATAACCACCTAATAACAAACTAACTAATCTCGTACTATTCATAGAAAAATTCTAATATATGTCCTTATGATAAAAGATAGTCAAATGAATACAAGGGATGCCCTTAAAAGGTTAGCAAACTATAACCACCTAATAACAAACTAACTAATCTCGTACTATTCATAGAAAAATTCTAATATATGTCCTTAAGACAATTGTTAATGAATCAAATTTTTTATCCTCTTAGTTAAAGTTTGATACTATTGTTCAGAAAAATTAGTGTCAATAGAAGCTCCTTTCACAACGTAAGCTTCTACGTAGCAGGGACAATTTACTATTTTAAGCGAGATGAACACTAAGATATCAGATCATTGCTACTTCGGCCAAGACAAAAGGTAACTTGTATACTTCTTCCATACTCCAATGATGCTAAGAGCAATGAATGAAATAGTAAAGATACAATAGGGGAGTGGTCTCAAAGGAAAGTGCAGATAAGTTTCTTGTGGAAATTAACTTGCAAGTTGGTTCAAAAATCTTTCATGCTAAAACTTCATTATAATATATAAGGGAAAGAGAAATAACTTGTTAGTCCCACATCGGAACATCAAGAGAGAAATACAACAAATCTTTTAATAAAGGACAAATAAACGACAATGATGAGTGTTCATTAGTTGACCATAAAAGAGAGAAGACCTAAATTTCGTATTACGGTTGTAGTTTTGAAGTCCCACATTGTAACATCAAGAAAGAAGTACAACAAGTGTCCAATTATAAAGTCCAAAGTGAACCTGCACAATAGCCTACATCAAGAGAGAATAGCATGATTTATGATAGCTCCCTTTCTCATCTCTCTAGTAGACATAAATATTTGATTCCTTCTTTTTAAGAATTGGTTTTCAAAATTTATGTTGACCGGAGGAAAAGAAAAGGAACTCTCTAAGTATATTTATTGAGGGAAAATCCTCTAAATTTATTCTTAAAATTTTGTTTATGAGTACAGTTAATTGTTATTATTATTTTTTAAATAAATTTCAGTTGATTTAAAAATCTAATTCTTGATCTAAGGCCCCTCCTGGCCCAGCACTTAATTAAAAAACTAATGTAGTAGATTGCTAGTGGGTTCTTAGATTCATGTTACTTTTTCGTTGCCCTGTGGCAGACCACAAAATTAAGTTCTACAATTTTTAATTTCTATTTCAATTCTAAATTCTAATTCAAATTTGGAAGTAGATTTTCTGAGTTTACTTGATAAATACAACTCGGTTTTCAGGGTTCAAACGATATCAGCCCGGCCTTAAGGATGGTAAATGTTCACGACGATCTATTATTATATCCATTTCCACCAATAAAAGCAGTTAAAGGGAACATACCTATGACCTTATAATATAAGAGCAACAAACATGGACATTTTATCCTAAAGCTTAAATTCAGCTAAATCTTTTGATGGAAGTTTTTTCTTTGATTGTTATGTAGCGACTAAGATTGTGGGAGTAGTTAACTTATCTTATAAGTGCTGATTCCAGAAAAAAAATATGATAAATATATTGAACAGTGCTTTGCTTTAGAAGTTTGGTGATTCTTATATAGAAGTGACAATTGAAACAGGATAAACTTTGTGATTTTATGAACTCTTCTGGTGGTTTAAGGCTCTGACCCGACTTTATTTTAAGGTTTAAAGCCACTTTAAAATTAAAGCAAAATATAAGACCTTTAAAATAAAAGCGACCACATACATCATTAATGAATCTAACATTTGAGACCGGAGGGAGTATACCATGTGTCGCGTCATTTTTGGAGATCAAGGCTATTTTATTAGCATAGACTCACTATTTTATTTCACGACCGAACATTTGTTTTTTTTTAAGAAAAGGGGAAAAAAGTTCAAACCAGCCCTTTGAAAAGATTTTGGGTTCGGGGGTTAGTTATATTTAGGGAAGGTGTTAGCACCCTAAATATCCATAGTATTCTATGGGAACCTCTTGATTTTATTTAACTTTTGTGCTATAGCTTGCTTGCTTTTTTTTTGTTTAAAAGAAGGAATTAAAAGTGATAAAGGAGAAGAGACCTATTTATCTACATTTTTTATTGATTTGGAAGGACTAGGTCCTTTGCCTACGTACCCGTGAGGGATCAAGACCTCGTAGTTCGGGGTAGAAATTGACGTTTGATTTGTTGTGTGTTTTTTATTAGTTTTTGAAAAAGGTTTTAAAATAAAAAGCCAAGTGGCAAATAGAATTGGTTTGTATTTTTTAATTTGAAAGA
>Ga0228711_1001328_pt1 | contig 35930 bp, 12 predicted proteins | sample MedpolnodulmetaG_2_FD_177996 | JGI IMG/M metagenome (GOLD analysis project Ga0228711, IMG submission 177996) | Root nodule microbial communities from Medicago polymorpha collected in Santa Monica, California, United States - brown nodules | ecosystem: Host-associated > Plants > Roots > Nodule... | reverse complement strand
ACTCTAAAATCTTTTTATTTGTGGGCCTAAAAAAGCCCTACTATAAAAATAAAAAATAAAAAGTTTTTTTCCCGGTTAAAAAAAAAGTTTTTCCGGTAAAAAAAAAGTTTTTTTCAGTAAAAAAAAAGTTTTTTTCCACTAAAAAAAAGTTTTTTTCGGTAAAAAAAAAGTTATTATTATTTTTTTAAAATGTTTATAGAAATTTTGGGGCCTTTTGATTTTTTTATTTGTGGGCTTGCATGAATGTGGGCTTTTATCTTGTGAATTTTCAAGGGGATTGCTTTTTAGGCCCCCTCAATATCTCTTTAGGCCCCCTAAAAATACGAAAATAACCTTTATAAGATGTCCGATAGTTAAATACCGGAGCCTCCAGTAGGTAAACATTAGTAGTTCATTTTACTTTTTCACATTATACACCTCCGGTATGTACATATTGAACGCACATTTTCAAATTTGCACATTTAGCACATACGATAGTTTGAAAAGCAACTTATTCCTTCCTTCATTCCAATCCGATAAATATAAATGGCTATCTGATTAGTAATTAGTAATTAGTAAAAGAATCACTGTTGTTCTACCAAGAAGCTCTTTCAATGTTACTTTCTCTCCAGTACTTTCCCTACTATGACCAACATGCATTGTAGCATTCCGCAAGAGCCAAACTGTTGGGTTTTGTACTGTTATTACCATGGCCACTTCCTTGTTCATTATTTTTTTCATATGAATCTCTTACGTTTTTAATGGAATTACCATGTTGTCTAGGCTGTGTCTGGTAGAAGATCTTTGAAGCAACAAATTCTCCATCTCTTTCTTCTTCATTAATACCATATGTATATTAATGTGAAAATGTGCAAATTTGAAAATGTGCCTTCGGTATGTACATACCGGAGGTGCAAAATGTGAAAAATTAAAATGAACTACTAGTGTTTACCTACTGGAGGCTTCGGTATTTAACTATCAGACGTCTTATAAATGTTATTTTCGTATTTTAAAGGGGCCTAAAGAGATATTGGAGGGGCCTAAAAAGCACCTCAATTTTCAAACCCCCTTACTATGTGGGCTGAGGCCTAAACTTCAAAGCCCCATGATATTGACACCTCTAGGTATACATATACATAGGCGATGAAAAATCACTCTGTATAGGTAGAAATGACAAATTTGATATTTTTCATCTTTCTCTTGATTTTTGACATCTTCAGTATGAAAAGAACCAAAAAAGAAAATCGCAAGAGGAAAAAAGTTCTTCCTCTATGTCGCTGTCTCTTTTCTCACATCTGCTTTGTGTCTTGGTCGTCATGAGAACTTTATTTATAGTTGATTATTTCCATCTCATTACATAACTAATTTATTTTGACATTTTAGATTTGGGAAATTCTGTGGAATCGTTACTGCAGAGTCCTTTGCTGCATCTGCGATGGGTCTTACTGTTGGTGCTATGGTTCCAACCACTGAAGCAGCAATGGCAGTAGGCCCCTCTCTTATGACAGTATTTATAGTATTTGGTGGCTACTATGTCAACCCTGAGAATACCCCAATCATCTTCCGCTGGATTCCTAGTGTTTCTCTGATTAGATGGTAAGCATAGTCGGATTTGTTAATAATCAAGGGGAGTAAAACTGTCAAATATATAACCCGAACTAAGAAACAGAACATTATTGAGTCAGAGGGCTAAGCATCATTGCAAACGTTGATATATGTTTGTCAGACTCTCGTACTAATGGATACCAACTTAATTTATGCACACTTTCAGGGCCTTTCAAGGACTTTGCATCAATGAATTTCGTGGTCTTCAATTTGATCATCAGCATTCATTTGATATTCAAACTGGAGAACAGGTGAGGAGCCGCAATCTTTTAAATTTCACCTGGAACTAAGTTTGTTTGATAAAATTATATAAAATACTTATATATTATGAGTTTTGACCAGGACGTATGAGTGAAGTGAATAAACTGAACCTGTGACTGTGAGGCTATGATATCAGTTTTTACTCAAGTTTTTATGTTTTAATATTACTGTAATTTAGCTGCTCCTGGAATAGAAATGTTTTTGCTCTTACACCATCAAATAAGCGATAAATTTAGAAATTAATATATCCCCATTCAACCATTTATGTTATGAGTTAAATTAAAATTAAACTATGATATACCGTCAATGTTTCTTGGATAATGTAAGATTGGTTGTTTAATTAGGCATGCTTTCTTGAATGCTGATCTGTTTCACTTGCTTGTCCATTTCTCTATTTCACAGGCACTAGAGCGTCTTTCCTTTGGAAAAAGTACAATTAGGGATACACTGCTAGCGCAAAATAGAATATTGTTATTTTGGTATTGTACCACCTACCTTCTCCTTGAGAAAAACAAGCCCAAATACCAGCAACTTGAAACAACCCCTCCTAACCACAGTAAACCACATTTAAAACTCGAGGAGTTAAATCCTGAACAAGTTGATCAAACACATGAAATACCAGAGGTCAGCCAAGTTGGTTCGGACGAGCCCCTTGAGTCAACTGAAATAGACCCTGTTGGCTCCTTTATCCTAGAAGGTTTGTAATCAGCTGGGCATTACTACTGTTCATATCAGACATTCATCTATTTAATAATTTATCTAATACAGGTGCTCAGTAGAGTGATATCTTTGCAAAGGATGACCTGCAGTTACTGAGAAGTGAGCCTTCTCCTATAGAACAAGACCACAATCACTGATTTCCACGATGTCATTATTTGACATTCAAAAAATAATAATCATAAAGCTTATGTTATCAGATTCTTAGCTGGCTGCAATAGTAAACAGTGACAGTGGATCATTTTAAGCAGTTTCATGTTTGGTTCATTTAGTTAAAGCAACTATTTTTTATTCAGTGATAGGAGTATGTGGAAATCGTCTACGTTAAGAGTTTTTTCTTGATTGTGAATAGTGCTATGACCAATGATGTCTGAAAATTGAAGCAGTCAGTTTTTTTTTTTTTTATGACCATAGTTTAAAATTGATCTAGTGGACACTAAACCTTCTAGACTTTGTTTCTTGCCCATTGTTGGATCATTTTTAGTCATCTTTTTGCGTTGGAATCGAGTGACAAGCTCACCTTTTTGATTTACCATTTATTTATTTTTTCAATTTGTCCGCGTAATTTATCATTTGTTTTGACATGTTCTCTTAGTTATTGGTAAAAAGACAAAATTTATGTGCATTTTGGTAGGTACAATTCACATGATTCTTAACAAAAAAAAATACATTTTTTTGTTGTTATAACAAACTTTGAAAAAATTATAGATTTGAAAAAATATCATAGATAATTTAGTTAAGTCATATGAAAAGCACCATATGCACATTGTCTTTATGAAAATACAATTTTTATGTAAAGTGACATCATGTTAAATAAATTAAGCAAGGCTACTGGTTATTTGACGTATCAGCATTGTTTTTATATTGGCATCGTAGCGTTTTCGGCTTTGCCTCATGATAGTTGATTTAAAAAATTATATTTGTCGTCCAATATACTATGATGATGATGGTATCAGTGATTTGGACAGGAAACAAATACAACGTGATGCAAATTGAATGAGAAAGACAAAAAGAAGGTTCTTTCTTTGGCGTAAGGAAGATTCAAATGAATCGACACGCTTCCTCTAATTTCAAAAATATGATGTGACGTGATCCCCAATCTCTCTTTCTTGGAATTAAACTCTATTTTACGCCCCCAACTTCCTCTCCACCGCCCTTAAAAAGTACCAACAGAATACGCGCAAAATATGTCTTATATGGGTGGCACCTTCTTATATATATGCACGACATAATCAGCAGCATAAAAATATTCAACAATACGTTCCAAATACAAATTGCAATTCAGACCTAGCTATTGCTTTCTTGCATTACAAACCTTTATCACTTTGAAGATTTTCAAGTCCCAGAAAATGCAAACAACATTTATATCCTCGCATGTTATTCTACCAAGCCCTTCTTCAGGAAATATAATACGCCGAAGTGCACCATTAAATTCACATAATAACAAGAGTTTTATCCGTGCATCAAAAAGAGACCCATTTGGCCAACAATATGATGGCAAATTGGTGGATGAGAACATGATCATTCTTAGAATGCGAATCCGTGAGATTGAGATGGTGGAAACAAAGACTACAGCTCATTCTGATTGGACTGAATGGGAGAAGAAGTATTTTGAGAATTATGGTTCTGATGTATGTGATGCAGTTGGATTGTTGCAAAGAATTTTGATGAACACTAGACCTGCCTTGGCTGTAGGCATATTAGCTCTGTTTATGCTAAGCATGTCAATGTCCACGACACTACTTGTGTTTCATCTGGTGGAGTTGGCAAATACCTCAATGATAGCTTTTTCATCAATCTAATTTGGAAACAACCAACGCCTGGTGAAGAAAACTGCCAAATGTGCCATGGATTACTATGTCACAAATATTATTTGTTAATACAGTAAAATATAACAATTTTCTTAGCATTTTTTTCCCCTAAAAGAATATTATATGCAAGTAATGTCGAATTCCAAAATTATTTGTAAGTAGCGTTACAACTTTTTTAGAAACTAGACTTTTGACCCGTGCGACGCACGGGTCTTGTCGACTATAATAAAGACCAATGAATAATCTTTAACCCGTAAGATCATGGGTCGATTAATAAACGCAAATTAGATTATTAGAGATACAATATTACAATCAAATTTGTCTTACTATGTCATTCATTGACATTTGAATCTTATCAAACTTTACATTTTAGTTTTGAAAAACTAATCAATTAAAGACCGTTATTTTATCACAATATATTATTGAGACATTATCTTCTCATTTTTTTTTAAAAGTTATAAAGAAAAAAGATAAAAAGAATACAATAATATATTGTTGCACGGGTCAATTTTATTTATTACTTTTATAGTTAAACTTAAAAAATTGACTTGTAATAATTGTTTTTAATTTCTACTGACATGAAAAACAAAGTCACTTCAATTAATAGAATTTTTAAATTACATGTACAGCTCTAAAAAGAATAATTACACTTTGATATTTACTAAAAGTAATAATATATTTTTCCAACCAAATACATATCATATCTGCATATATCATAGAATTTAATAATATAAGAGATCTTATACAATGTATTAATTATTTTGAAGATGTGTGCTTGGTTGAAGAGCTGTGTATTTTTTAAGGGGTATAGCAATAGATGTATTTTAATGTGGTTCAGGGTTCCTAACAAAAAATTTTGAATTTCAAAATGAAGAAGTGTTGGAAGGAAATACATAATTAGGGTTAGCACTTAGCAATTAATGCGGATCATTTGAAGGGAAATTTCTAAGTTTAGTTGTTACAAATCTAATAAGATTAAAGAGTAAGGGACTAATTCCCCGTGACAAACTCTCTCTCAAAAAAAAATTAATGATGCATTTCAAAGTTAAATGCAAACTTAAAACCTTAGAATAGTCTGGAAGAGACTGTCCTTAAAAAAAAAATAGTATGGAAGAGACTGAAATTATCTCATTCAAACTCTCTTATGTCAACATGAATAAAACCTATGTTAATTATTGACAAATGCCATTTAGCTACTATTTTTTACACAAGTTACCTTTTCTTTTTGAAGAGACTGAAATATTTTTCTTCACACATGTATTCCTCGCTAGATTGTTGGATCAATATCCAAATGAGTTGAAAGAGTTAAAAGACAAAAATTCAAATCTTAGTGAAAGCGGAATATACTAACATTTGTTTCTCCATAAAAGATATTTTTTTTCGCTTAACGTTGCTTAGATGAAATAAGATTTTACAAACATCACTAAAAAATTGAAACATCAATAATTTGCATGTCAGTTTATGTTAATATAACAGTTTTTTTTTTACGGGAAGTAAAACAGATTTTATTAACTAAAGCAACAATTTTAATTACATTTTTGTTTTTGGTCTTTTTTTTTAGTAATATTTCATAAAAGAAATCCATGCAATACACGAAACACTTATTAGTACACCGCATATTATCGCTATGATATATGATGCTTTAAATATGATATGGTGAAAATGAAAACACCGGTTGAGGGTGTGAAAATGAAATGTTGCTGGATTGTAAAAAAAAAAGTGAAATTGTTTATGGACTGAAGTCTGGTAAATGTTTAGGCCCTCTTTGCGTTTTATTGATATTTATACCCTCATTAAACCCAGTATTACTATATACACCCCCCTTTGTAAAAAAAATTGGGCCCATTATGGGCATGGGCCCTAGGCCGCCGAACCCCCGATCTTTGCCTTGAGCCGGTCATGAAGTCGGTTTTGTAAGGACGAGTTAGACCCCAAATTTCAATATGGGTATGAGAGCTAGGTTAAAGATTACATTGTGGGAATTGGACCCAGACACACGCTAGACATGAGAGTTGGGTGTTGAAGTTGATTTTGAAGTTGTTTATAGTTTGTTATTTGTCTCACACTGCTCATGTTTCTGGACTGTTGAGTTATAGAGAGAAGACACATCGCCTTACAAGTCAGTTTTGTAAGGAAAAGTTAAGTTTTAAATTTCAACAATGAGGTACCTTATGATGGGATGAATCAGGAGAAACATAATTATACAAGCTATAATTTAATCATTTGTGAAGCAATGGGAGTTTACAGACCCGATTGTTGAGCACTGGGCCAAGTATTATAAATTGATGTACCTTTGGTGTTGTTTTTCTTCATCTCATGGATCCTTCTCCTCAAGATTACAAATTGACGAGCATTGTCCCAAGTACTGCTCTTGGGGCTATAGCTTTCTTGCGTTATTGTTTATCTTCATCTATTAGAATAAGTTAAGCCAGTTTTAGCTGGAATTAAGAATTAGTTAAGCCAGTTTTGGCTGGAATTAACATTTCTTAGCTCTTTTGTGATGTGATCAACTTAAACTAGTTGCCTATTCATTTCGTTATATATTTTTACATACAATCTCATCATATGATTTTTTTTTTAAGACATATTGTTACATACTTATATATATTTTTTGTAATACTCCATCCGGACCTAAATATAAAAGAAAATTCTTTTTTCTGGTATATTGAATAAATGATGTATTTAGAAGGAAGTATTTGATTAGTTCTCTTTAGATCGACACAAAATGCTTTAGGGAAAAATTTAAATTAAAAAAAAATTGATTTGTTAAGAAATCAAACCATTTTTTTTAAATCTCTAGCAAACTGTCCAGTCCATAATAAGAAACCTAATTTTATATGACATAAGTAAGTCTCTCGTTCTTTTTCATCCCTACGCCGTTTCCAACAAAAATAAGAATGGCAACCATCGCCGAGCGTCACCACTTTCCCAATCACAGCAATTTCACCGTCAACATTAACAGAACTAAGATTACTGTCATTGTTACCACGTCTGCCTCCGTGACCGATGCTTGATTATCCAGCTCTATCGGGCCGAGTCGATACCACAAAGCCTCCGCAAATTGTTCCTTGATTGGGTGTACAAATTCGGAGGATTCTCGAACGACTAGCATCGCAAGAGGATAAGACGCTCGAAGCATGGTTTGAGGATGCACAAGGATCCTTTGGAACTGAGGTTATTAAAGGATGGTCTTGAAAATCTTTCTGTGGAGAAGATGGTTTATGAATGTCTAGGATTCGAAGTGGAGCTGAAAAAAGAGATCAGAAAAAGCGATTGGAGTCAAAATGATCTCAGCGATGATCAAGTTCTTTATGCTTGCGTTGAAGCTTACTCAGCTTTCGCCATTGGGGTTAAACTAAGGATGTGGGATCTTTGCTTCTAATATTTATCTTGTCATCTGAAAAACCTACAAAATGTCAATCATTTTTTTATTACTAATTTCCCTTTGGTTTTTAATTCTCGTGTTATTTATTTTATACAGTCAGTCGAAATTTTGAATATAATGATGGTTGTATGTCTTGTTTATCATCTCCAATCAAGCCATAACAAAATCAAATGAAACTAAGTGCAAGGATGATTTTATAAAATGGCGTGTTATTTGAATAATTATTTGTTACAACTTTTAGATTAATCATAAATTTACAAAGAAAATTAGTTATTGACATGGAAATCAAAATAATAGAGAGATAAATTAAAAATATAATGTAAAGATGAGAGATAAAATTATGATAAAAATGAACATCATTTCACATTTATAAAAGCCACATAAGATAAAGTGCAACAATTATGCATGGTCATATTTTTTATACTTGCCTCTAATAAACAAACATACCAATACCAAACCAAGGAATAATAACTCACATGAAATAGAAAAACGACGAGTTCATCAACTCTAAAACTAACATATGACAAATTTAAAATAAAAAATCTAACGTATAAAACTAATAACGTGAATGGTAAAAAAATTATGAACACTTACTTGCTATTTGATTGATTAGTTGCTTGACTTTGAAGAAATTTGATGAAGGTTGATTTGTTGGTGTTTGGAGGGAGAACGGTTTCTCTTTGCGTTTTGAAGAAGTGTGCGAACTAATGTTAATGTTCTGAAATAAGACTGGAACGCAACGAACTGCCATTGGGAACAATTAGCGAGCGACAATCAACTGTCGTGTGAAGCGAACGCCAGTTCACTGTCGTTTGGGATATAGTTTACAAATGTTAGCACAATAATAATAGCAAAAAGATGAACACGTGACTGGGAACAACATCATCAGACAAAAAATGATGATTGATGTTCCCACTTCAATTTTTGAATAAAAACACATGAAAATTACACATTTAACTCCAATGGTAGCCAACTACCGTTCGAGAACAAAGAAAACGAAGGAAGTCGAACAATTGTTAGCTACCGTTGGAATTAAACGTGTGATTTCATGTGTTTTCATGCAAAAACTGAAGCGGGAGCATCAATTTTCAAAAATAATAGACAACTTTTGGACCTTTAAGGAAGAAAAAAAAATAACATAGAGAAAACACCATTAATTAAACTGAGTTGTTTTTTACTCTTTCCATTTTGAGGTCTAATATCACATGGACCTCTGAGACACTGCGTTTCCAGCCAACCACCAAGTTTGCACTATCTCCGACCTTCATCTTTTGGCCTCCTCCTACTACTATAACATGATTTTTGGGTATAAATAGGAGCCAACATCAAAACAAGAAGATAGGGAAGGAATGAACATTACCTTATAGTTCAGGGTCAATATTCAATATAATTTACACCAGTAAAAGGATTGGTCCAACTTGGACTAGTATAATATTGGCCATGAATTTAATATTACATCTTCTTCTTCGTCAGATTTCACTTCAAAAGAGATTACCTTTCTCTTTGGATCCTTTTCCATCACAGTCTATATTCTATGCAAATTAGAAACGTTTTAATAAAATAATTGTTTTGAAGATTAAATTGACAATTAATTATGAATGCTAGTGATGTTTACCATCTTGAACTTCCCTGGAAATTGCATTTGATCTCGTCACTACTCTTTCCACACAAAAGAACATCTTTAAAAATTAATGGGTCTTTGCAAATGGTGGAGAATAGAAATCCTCAACGGATGCAAGGAAAAACGAACTTACTTCTTCCATGTATTCTGCATTCCATTGTTTAATGAATTCCATTCAAAACTCTAATTTATTCAGCATAGAAACACACAACTTTTGAGGAAAATCTTAACAGTTTTTACCCCCTTTTATTTGTTTCGTTATTATAATTTGTCTGCTTTACATTTTATTTCCATTTTTTAACTATCGTCCTTTTATATAATTTTACCCCATTGTTTTGGTTTATTCACTTTTGATATGCTACATTATTATTTATTTCTTCATCTCTTCTTCTTTTTTCGTAATAATCTCTTTGTCTATATTAATATATAATGAGAATACAATATTTTAGACTGATTTTTTTTCCTTTTCAGTTTTACTCATTCATTTAAACTATTTTATCGTTATTATTTAAACTATAGATTAAAAAATTAGATAAATTCCATTAAAATATAAATAATCTACAATAATAAGAAGAACAACCAACATCAATAAAATCAATATTAGACAATATTAAAACCTTATAAAAAAATTATTGTATTTTGTAATAATATTTTTTCTACCAATTTTTACCATATCTTAATTATTTTTATTTTTTTGAGCGAAACCATATCTTAATTATTATTTACCAGTCAATGAACGATTATGAAAAGAATAGAGAATGATCTATGAATGTCTAGGATTCAAAGTGGAGCTTAAAGAAGAGAACAGAATGAGCAATTGGAGTGGAAAAGATCTCACCAATGATCAGGTTCTTTATGCTTGCGTTGAAGCTTACTGCTTCTAATATTACTCATATCATATGCTTGTCATCTGAAAAACCTATCTAAGGATATATGTGGGGTCTTTGCTTCTAGCTACTATTTCTCCTGTTTTTTATTATATGCTTATCATCAAATTTGTCATCTGGAAAATTGTTTCTTTTATACAGTCAGTCGAAATTCTTAATATAATGATAGTTGTATGTCTTTGTTTATCCCATCTGTATAGTCGAAAAATCACTGTATGCATGGGTTGAATTTATAAAAACCAGAGTTAGTGCAACTATTATGCCCATAACAGCACATCGTCGTATGTGTGTCTATATGTGTGCCACTAATAAATAAACAAACATGCTAATACCAAATCAAGAAATTGAATCTCTATATGTGTCTATACACTCGTGAATAAATTTACTTCATCCACTTATATATATATGTCATTGGCTACTATGAGTTTCTTTCAAAGAATACAATATAATATCATCAAGCATATTGGGGGTAAGAATACAATATAATATCCTCATCCTTTTCACTTTCTTTTTTGGCTTAAATGCCGTTTTAGTCCTTCAACTTTCATAAATGTGCAATTTTGGCCCCATTGGATATTATTTCTGACTCTATTAATTACTTTGTCTTTACAAATTGCATTTGCATATTTTTGCTTTGGTTTTAATTCTCATGTTATTTATCTATAGTCTAAATCAGTCTAAAATCTGAATACTAGGATAGTTGTAAGTGTTGTTTATCATCTGGAAGCCCTGATCATATAAAATAAAATGAAAATAATTGTATAAGTGAATTTATAAAAACCTAAGTGCAACAAATATGCACATAGCACATGGTCATTTATTCTATATTTGTCTCTAATAAATAAGTATAGTATACCACAATGTACAAAAAAAAATATGATACCACAAGTTTTAGCTTCCCTCCTACAAATACTGGAATTGTTAAACTAGACTCTGCAATCAACGTTGGAACCCGAACTCTCCCATTTATATGTACTAAATTTCCAATGACTCTCATCACGATTTCTATCAATATTGATATCGTAATAATATGAAAACTCTTGAGGTAATTTCATTGTAATATAGTCCAAGGTAGAGTCTTATTATTTTTAGTAAAAATAATTTTTACAATAATAAATAGAAAATAAATTAATATTTAATTAAAATTTACGAAAATAAATAAGACCTTATTTATAAATTTGTTTGCCATCCTTTAAAAAAAACTTAATTTGTTTGTATTCCTTATTTTACTAAAAATAATAAGTTCCCTTTCAAAATAAATCGTTATTTTCTTGAGATTTGTTCTAATCTAAGCATAATTGTATCGGTTTAAATTTTTATGAATTACCTCAATTTTATTTTTTTACGAAAGTAGACTTGATAATGTGGTTTAATGTCACACTTTTGTGTTTATATCTCTAAAACTATTGTAATAAAAGAAATAGAAAAAGTAGAAAATGGAGAGAATCTCAACTCAAACTTGGTATGTTATGGTGAGAGAGATCATATGGGGAGGAGGGAGGAGCACTTGTAAACAAACAAGAATGTAGTCTCCAATGATTCACTAGTTGCAATGAGTAATTAAGACAAAAAAATCAAAACGTGATTGAAACTAATCATGTGCGAAAACTAATCTTCCATTAGAGCTCGAATATGGTACCAAAAACTCAAGAGGCAAGAGCGTTTAGATGAGATATGTCATCGGTTGTTTCCAATTTAACCAAGTTCTTGAGTTTTGAATCTAGCATTGGGCATGCAACAACGTTAAAACTTTTAGAGAGAGTTTAACGTCTATTCGAATCCCACAAAGCTCAAACCCTTTCATTTAAAAAAAGTACGGTTTGATGAATGATCTGTAAATAACGTATATCCGTTGAACACGTGACTTTAAAAAAGAAACAACGAACCAACCTTCATTGTAAGTACACAAACCCTTTCATTTAAAAAAAGTACGGTTCTTCCCTCAAAAAAAAAAGTACGGTTCTGCCGATTTTTTATTTTTTTTTAGGGAAAACTATATTAAGGACCATTTAATATTAAGTTTTTGTAAAAATATTGTATTCAATGCATTGGTATATGTTATACTATTTGACTTTATGTGTCAAGACTCAAGAGGCATACATTAACGAGACTTCTTTTTCTTAATATAGAAAAACTAGATTCCTTCTTATATACTCCTCCCCTTTCCCAAATTATTAACGTTAATAAATTAATCACAGAAAATAGAACCTTCCCCAAATGTTTATAAATATCATGTATGATTGCTCTTTCCTTATACCAGCCAAATTAACATTCCAAACAAGACAAAAAAAGAAAAATTGGACACGCTATTTTCAAGTCACAAACAATATCAATATGCAATCCATTTTTTTGATAAACTCCACCTCAATATTCCACCAATTTTCATCAACCAAATCAAATTGTTTAAATTGCAGAAAAGCAATATATTTTACTCCAATTATGGCTTCCAAAAGAGACCAGAATTTTGGTGGCAGATTGGTGGATGAGAGTATGATAATCTTAAGGAAAAGGATCCATGAGATGAACATGATTGAGAAGAACTATGAGGCACCTTCTGATTGGATGGAATGGGAGAAACGTTGTTTTACAAACTATGATTCAATCATTTGTGAAGCAATGGGTGTTTTGCAGACTCAATTGATGAATACTAGGCCAAGTGTTGCTCTAGGAGCTATTGCTTTTGTTGCAATTAGTATCCCAACTTCCTCTGCAGTTGTTTTTCTTCATCTCTTGGAATTAGCTAAGTCTGTTTTAGCTGGGATTCATATTGCTTAGCTAGTTTGTGTTGAGGTTAATTTATTGCTTTGAATCAATGGTTTGTTATTTGGAAAAAGAAAAGAAAAAAAGCATCTAATTCATTTCAAATATAAATTTTGGGATTAAATATCGTACATACCAGTACTTTTTTGCAATGGTTATGCATAATAAATACTGATTGTTGTTGCTTTTGATTTTGATATATTTGAAAAATCTCATCATGTGTTCGTTTTATTTGACTGACAAATTCTCAAAAATACATTAATTCAGCTTAGTTGAAAAATGTTGAACAAGGATCAGGACAATCCACACAGGATAGTTTATTGCTTTTACAAATGTTATATTTCTTTTACTTGTATAATACGAAATAAAGAAAAAGAAAGGAGTGTTTATTCCTTCCTAATTTGGATGTGCGTGTACTTTGTGGGTGAGAAAATTCCCACCAAGATGAATACTCTAATCAGTAGTTGCAAAGTCAGACCCAGAGTTTTCATAGAAGTTGGATCTTAGATCTTCAGATACAGTTTAATTGCCTGAAAGTGAAAGGGCTGATATATGCATCACGAGAACACATATTCAATTCAATTTTTTTATGTGAATCAGATATTCTCTATATATAACCGTAGAGATTAATCATTCCAACTGGATAGAAATTCAATATGTTGTCACATATTCAAATTTAAGTAGAGATATAGTGATTAGAAGATTTGTAATTTAACTTAAAACCTCTGCCCCAAGCCATCACCTAGTTGACCAATTATGAGCTCATAGTTGTCTGACCCAAACCCATTATGAAATTAATTAATTTTTTACATTGCACGATATGTTGATATTAACATATCTCAATCAAACATTAATTTTAAATTTTTTAAGATCACCTAATAGAACGAGGAAAAAAATCCAAAAATCTAAATTATAATGAAAAACTGGTGTGCAGTAAAGAAGAAAATAATCTAATTATAATTAGTAGAGTGTGAGAATAGCAAAATCACAATTTTTATCATTGTAAACATTGGATTACATGACAACAAGACTAAATTCACATGGCAGAAGCTCGAAATTGGAGATGGTTTCGATGTGTCAACATCTCCACTTTGCGGTTTTGAGACATGTATAGTTGTACATTAAAAAAGAGATGTATATAGAAGACGAATGTTATTTGAACAGCTACTGTTTAGGATAACTTATAGAACATCTGAAATATACACAAAAAAGTAAATATTGGCACAAAATCCAAAACAATAAAGAGTAAAAACAATGTAAATATAAGTGAGAAAGTTGTCAGAAAATGATTGTTCAAATATTATTTCTCTATAGGGAATAGGTATAACACCGCCCTGAAATAACTATTTTATTCACTATATACACTGCAAAAAAGGCGGTGTTACTTTCCTAAACAAAAGTCCAAAAAAATTTGTCAAAAGAAAGTCCATTAAATTTATGTGGAAAAATAGTGTGCATGTTACACTTTTGAAAGAATTTCACAATGTTGTGCTAAAATCCTGTATTTCATGCAAGTTTATCCATAATCTAAACTTCATCTCTATCTCTAGAATAGATAGATACTGATATTGACTCAAAAAAACAAATAGATACATACTGACATGAGCACAAGTTAACATTACATATAGATGGCACGATATAATTTCAAGCAAACACTGTAGGTACGGGACCATTCCCCATTCGTAACTTAACGGCTTAACACGATATAATTTGCAAGTTTTTACTTTAGTACATAATAAAACAATCCATGTTTCGACAATTATCGAACTTCAGTATTCAATTCCAATATACTGGCCATCTTGTACTTACTAACAACCTACAATTTATCCAGATATGAAGAGAATTCAATATTTCCAACTCGTCATAATGAAGGTGATTAACTGACACAAAATCTGATTAATATATGGAATGGATAACACTTCTACAAATATTTTCATAATATAATGTTTAGAACGTCACAAAACTGGAGGCTCTTGCACCTACAATGAGGATAGTTCATTACTAACTTTTAAAATTCTAAAAAACATCGTTTCTTGCCACCCCTCATGACATGGTAGACCATCTGCCTTCACCTAGGGGAAAAAAGGTAATAAAACCAAATCAGTTAGATGTGTACACAAAAAATTCAGGATATTCAGCAAAATCATCTGTTCTGTTGAAAGTTGAACAGCAAAAATACATCAAACATTTTATGTTGATATCTCTCTAGAAATCCATTAATTTTGGAAAGAGTTCAATCCTAAAAATCCATTAATTTTGGGAAGAGTTCACTCCTAAAAATCTCAAGACGAGAGCAATAGACACACAATTTCAACATTATTAGGTCATCTAAAATGAAACCCTGAGAGGGCCCACTCTCCTTGTTGAGGTGAATGACCAAACTTTTAAAGAAGAAGCATGTTACCTACTCAGTCTTCGAACTTTATCTTCTTTGGAGCAGACTGGAGGTTACCCACCTGCAACAGCAATTAGACATAGCATGAGAAAAGATCAAGAAATGGACAATCAAAACAACTAATCAATCAAAGAATGGCGAAAAAAGCTCACAATATCGGGACATTCATAATCAATGCCAGCAGCCTCTATCTTTTTGCGTCGCTTTTTGTCACGTTTCATAACTCTATCAACCAACTTTTTTTGTTCTTCCAATGTTCTTTCCTGAAATAATAACAATAATTAGTATTTTTTTTTTTATACAGAGCACCAGACTAACAAAATACAAATGATATACTTCCTCATCACACTAGATACCTTGTCATGTCGCTCTCGTTCAATTTGAAGAGTGTCCAAGGGCTTGTAGCGGTAATTGAATCCTTTCCATCTACAAAGAAAAATCCCACCTTTTAATTATTCTTCTTGATTATGTTAAGAAAAGAAACAAATTATTTAACCTCAGACATGGCATTTAGTATACCATTAGTTCCAAAAAAATTAAAAATAATTCTGCTAGATGCTTCTATTGTTTAAAATGTCTGATATGTTGGTTTATAATTGTATTCTGTACAGTACATCATTATATAGCCTTAGGCCTTAAGAAAACCGACTTGTGATTTCTTTAAGTGCTTCAACTGGCTAGGATTATTTCGTTGACATAATTTAACAGTTTCAAGTGTGCACAAAAGCGAATCACTGTTCCTTATATCTAAAAACAAATGGGTGCTTCTGTATCAGTTTTCAGTCAGCTAATTCAAAATATGAATATTATTATGTTGGAATTTCTCTTGCACTTTCCCTAATTTCCTTCTTTATGATTTCTAACAAACTGACATACCAGATATGTCAGCTTACATCTTACATTTTAACACAAGGTAGGAAAATGCTCGGAAGCTTTGCTCTTTTTCAGACATGTGGGGTATTTGGTTAAAACTTAAAAGGCAGTGCTAGACATTTCCTTCTGAACATTGTGCGATATGATAGTTTTCCTACCTACTATTTGGGTATGGTGTCTTCATCTATTTCCTAAGCCTCTAATTTATTTTGGGGAAGAGATCAAAATAAACATGATGGATGAAAGCATAACCAACCTAGAAGGCCCGCAATCCTGCAACTTTGACAGTATCATCACGCAATGGAACCATAGCCATAATCATGTTTATCTGATATCTAGAGGGATAGGTAAGTTTGTGTGCTGATTTACCTTTCCTATGATTCTAGAAAATCCCCCCACCCAAGGATTGTTGATCCTCCAATAAAATTTCTTATTTTCTCATAATAAACTCTCTTTCAACAGAAGAGAAAGAAAACAACTTGAAAAGAGAATATAACAGACTTATGATGAAGCCTTAAACAAAAATAAATATGGATAACAAATTAACAAGTTAATTAGTAACTTACATTCTAGGATGAACATGTTCTGAAGGTACCACAAAAACCTGTAGTAGGTGTTCAAAAAGCAAATAATTGTGCATAGTATCAGCAACAATTTTTGCTACCTACAAAACAAAATCAAAAAACATCAGCACAAACAAGAGTTTATACACCAAAAATCACAACACAATAATCAGAAAAACTAATTTTACCTCGGGAGATTCAAATTCTATGAACCCAAAATGTCTTGATTTTCCGGTCTGTTAAACATAAAAAAATGTGCTATCAATATTAATCAAAAAGAGCAATGTCTATCAATGAATATCGAAGGTAGTTAACTATTTAAATATTGTTGAAATCGGGCATTCTACTAAAACAAGTAACTCGAACTCGAAGGCACGGGTGTCAAATAAAAATTCAAGAACCAACCAAATAAAAAGGATAGAATTCCTGATAAACAAAGGTTTTACCTTTGAGGAAACGGGTGCAAAAGGGGAAGAACTAGGTATCATTGGAACTACTTAACAACAAATTTGAAGAATTGGCAATGTGCATAAAAAATAATTATTAAAATTAAAAGATAACCAATATACATTAGAATGAAACATTCTAGAAAAATTATCATCAAAATTATAGTTCTAATGGATGACACAGAATAATTCAATACAGTAGCCACAAATCATCATTATCATGTTGATACAAGTCTAAGCAAACAAATGCACGACGAAAAGAAGTATAAGAGCTTAACCTTTTTATTTCTGGAAATTCTCAATCTCTTGATGGTTCCAAATTGTCCAAAATAAGCTGCAAAAACCAAATAATTCATAAACACAGATAAATACAATACAAATCTAGAAATTGAGAAAACATAAAGATAAAAAATAATATAAAAGTGTAAGCAGGTACCTTCCATCTCCTTCTCATAGAAGCCATGTGGAATCCGACCAATATACAAAACAGGGGAAGAATTCTCCAATGGTTTAAGTTCAGGAAGTTTGCGACCAGGACCACCTTCCAACGGCTACACCAAAATCAAGCAACAAATAATCAAAAATACCATCAACAAAAAATTGAAAAACAAAAGTGTTATCAAAAATTGATTTTGACATACCAAAAAATCAGCAGCATGCTCGGATGGTTTATTATTGATAGCATTGACCCTTTTCAAACTCTTCTTCTTCATGGCTTTCTTTGCCTTCGTCCCCATCTTGGTATCAAAACCCTAAATTTGAATCAACAGAGTTCAATTTTCACACCAATCACCAAATGGGATGAAGAGCTTGGAGCTTAGTTGTGTGAGCTCAGAAATCCTAAACCCTAATTTACGATATTTTTGTTATAATAAACCGGGCTGACCCGCTCCTTTGCAAAACCCGTTAGTTAACTGGGCCGAATCGATTCGACCCACACACATGTTGTAACTAATATTAACACCTCCATGATGCTAGAATTTTATAAAGCATAAAACTTTTTCTTTTTTAGTGGAAAGCATGAAACTTTTATCCTTAACATTTAGGCTCTCTTTGGATAACTTAAAATTAACGGAGCAGAATGGAACATAACGGAATAGAACGGAACAAAAATTTCATTCCACCATTTGGATATTTTATGATGGAATGATACTAATTCTCATTCCATTGTTTGGAAAATCAACGGAATAGAATAAATTAAAACTTTTTTATTCCAATTTTACAATTTATTTATAAAAACGTCAATTTGTGAATTTTCCAACTCAATAGCAACCATATACGAAATAAAACCATTACACTATGTGGAAACACCAAAATATATATGGTGTGGAGTATTCATTAACATAAGTCAAATAGGCGCACAAAAAAAAATACATGTGTGGCGTATTCATTATTATTATTAATAACCAATTTAGTGATTGGTTAGTTTACGTATAGACATGGTCACCTACTCAATTATTAATTATAGTTGAGAGGAACAGTGAAGAGTGAAGACTAACATGAAGAGAATAGTGAAGGAAAAGGAGAGGTTTGAGAGAAAAAACGAGGGGAATCAAAGGTTGTAACGAAATAGAAAAAATAGGGACAAAATTGTAAGTGTATTATTAATGTGTTCCATTCCATTAGATACACCTTAAATTAGATGAAATGGAAAATTGGTTGAATCACTGGTATTGAATTGAATAGAATGAGTTCCATCACACTCCATTCTATTCCATTCCTTTTTTAGAAAACCAAACAATGAAATGTGGCTTTATCTCACTCTATTCCATTCATTTCCATCATTCTCCATCAATTCAAACATAGCATTTAGGATCCTATCAATAAAAAATAATCAAGAAACTGTTATAAATTTATCCCCATAAAAAATGTTATTCAAAATAAGAGACCAACGGAAAAACCACACAAACTATGTAGCAAAACTAGGCTGACAGTGGGATTATCCCACCATAAAATAACTTAAAACAAGTCTTGTCAAATGCGGATTGATTCAATATATTATGGGCCTGTTTGTTTTAAATTTAAAAAAAAAATAGATTTTCCTTTGTATTTTTTAAAATGGATATTTTTGCAATTTACTCAAAAAATAGAAAAAGTTATTTCAAACTTATTTGATATATATTAAAAAGGAGATTTGACATTCACTAATTTAAATATTCATTGTTCCAGATTTTATATAGTAAAAATCACATATTTTTTTAAAACGACATCTTTTAAAAATGGTTTTTATGAAAAACTATTTGAAATAGTTTTTTTTTAGAGATTTTTTCAAAATTTTAGATCCAAAAAAATTTATAACCAAATGATGAAATATTTAGAATGACATTTTAAAATAAACTATTCAAACGAATTTTTCATTTGAAGTTTTCCTTAAAAATTTCTTTGTTAAAAAAATTATAACAAAAATACTTTACGGTATCAAAATCTATTTTAAAAAAAGTTATAACAAACGGTTCTATGTCTCATTATCATCATTTGTGTACTACTCCATTAATTTCTTAAAGTATCCTAGGCATGCATTCAAGATACACGGGTTTGGATTTTCTGCTGTTACAACAGGGTGCTGTAACAGATCAGGACCGTCCAATTTAAATCAATGACTCAGATCATTCAACTGTGTTAAATTGGTGTTTAATACGAATCGTCAATTTTGATTTCAATGGTTACGATTTGTTACAGCACCCAACTGTGTGCTTTTCTACGACACCAAATTCCGATCCCAAGATACACACATGCAAGAGTAGCTTTGCGGTATATAATATGTATTCGATATTTTATCAAGAAAAAATAAATAACTATGATACTTTTATGTATATATTCGTGAGTATATGCAAAGTATCGATATTTATTAAAAAGAAATCAAAATCTACAATAAAAAAAATTATACCTTTTTTTTAAAATCAATAAAATTCTTATATGATTGAATTGTTGTGGTAAAATATGATATACATCTCACTAAAAAAAATATGATCTACATATTTTTCTTTATCGAGAATATGATATACATCTTCAAACTTAGTAAACATTTCTTTCTTTAAAAAATAAACATTACTTGACCCACTAAAACTAAACTATATATTCATTGTCCTACAAATATTTATCTTCTTTTTTCGTACGCAAAATTGTATTGAAGCAACGCCTTCCCCATCAAGATACAACACAATTAAGATATAATATTAAAGCTGACCACCAATCAGAAAATTTGCATCTTGATGTGCTCCCCCCTCTTTCTAAATAAACCAGCCCCAAGCTGACGACTAATGTTGGCTCCCTTCACTTCAAAAACCATCTTATTTTTTATTTATTTATTTTGAATAAAAAACCATCTTATTTCTTGTTGTCCAAAGTATCCAAATTACTGATAGTCATATGATATGATGTGTCGAATTTTCTTCCACCTCCCTAATGAAATTACCATGTTGAAGGAAATGATCCAATTACAACATAAACTCCATCAAACAAAAATAATCCCTAAACATAATAGGCAAATGAACATGAGAACAATAAATGGTTGCAATCCTCCTCAACATAAATTTTGATGGAACTGAACAATTCCACAATTTCTAGACTCTCTGCAACCACGTCGACACCAAATTATGTGAACACTGACTTTGCAGCATTAAATATGCAGATTTTACCGAGGAACCAACAGCTGCGTCGGGTTTCCAAATCCATTTATCGTCACTTCCCACGTTCAAAACAGTCCTTGCTATGATAGCCTCCAATTATTGCCTAAAAATATTTATCTAATTTTGATTTAAAATAAAAACCAATACATTTTCTCAAACTTCTAAGTTATTGTCATATTTTTAATATAAATTATTTTATTTTTTTGTCTAATAGCCTATTGGCTAGAACTGACACAATTAAATATGGAAAAATGAGGTGTTTGGGGTTTGAACACCGGCCCCTGCATAAATTATGTAATGTCTCTGCCAATTGAGCTAAACACACGGGGACATTTTAATATAAATTATTATTAGTCTTATTTATGAATCTTAATTGATTCACAAACTGTCTTATTTTTTTTAATTCTATATCTTATATAAAATACAACATTGCAGCTATTTGAATATTTAGTCTTTTATTTGTTAAAAGTATTATATAATCTTGTGTCTATTGTTTTCATATAGTTTATCAAAAGATTGTTTTTGAAGTTTTAAATAAAAGGTTTTTCCTATAATTCATGTTTGTATTTTTTTCGGTTAATTAAATAAAAGGTCCTTATAAATATTCATATTTCATTTTTAATCCCTACAAATAAAATCACACTTTTTAATACATGTAAAATTTTCCATCAACATTTATAGTCCCTACAAAACTTTTCATTAACATTTTTAGTCCTCACAAAAATAAACTTGTCGGCGCTTTTGATCCATAAAAAGTTAAAGGAAAATGTTACATGGATTAAAAAATATAATTTTATTTTGTAGGGAGCGAAAACAAAATTGTCCATATACTTAATTAATTTAATTTCAATGAAAAGCTTACTTCTTCCAAAATATAAGGTAATGTTTTGACGAGTAAATGATTTCAATTAAAAAGTTGGATAATATTTTTTTTAATAATACAAATGATTAGATAACGTCAATACGTCAAAATTATATGCAAGCTATGATAAATAATTGGAAAAAAATCACATTATTTCGTTTATTGTAAGAGATAAAAAGGATTAATGGCACATGATAATTTTGATACTGATATAGGGAAAAAAATGCAATTTGTTACTAACTTATTAATATTTGCGCATCATAATTCTATATTATTTTTTATAGAAAGTTAACTAAATGATAATAATAAATCAATAGAAATGTTCCTTTTAAAAGATAAATAAATCAATGGAACTAAAATTGTTATCATCATTATTTCAAAAAAAATTGTAATTATTAATTTACAAGTATGATCTATAATTAGAGCAATGTCTAATAGTCTATACAATCTTTGTGAAAGTGAATTCATATCTATACCATGATGGCTTTAGTACCTATAACATCAATGTTTTGTTACTTTGTTTCGGTGTTAAAATTGATGATCATACGTACCCTTTTTTTTTAAAGGGCTGTTCTGATTCTTTGAATATTGACAATGATAAGGGTAGGGGGGTTCATAGGGTTGTGTTTAAGCTTGGTTGAAAAGAAAAGAATGTATTAGCCACAACCCTGTTTTGATCCCTCCATGCTTTTTCTCTCTTCATAAATACAGTCTTTCTCAAACTCATTCTCATTTTCAAATGCTCATTCATTCCCAAACACTAGTTAGTCTCTTCTATCTTCCTCTAACTCTTCTTCATCTCTTCTTCTTATCGAAATGGAATTCTTTCCTGCCAAGAATAAGTATATACAAGAAAATGATATGTTGTACATCATATAAAAACTACGGTTAATATGTCTTTACCCGTCTGTCTGTCTTTTGCGCGAGTTCTGGTTTACCCTCTAAAAAAAAAAGTTTAGATTCCGTTCCTAAAATATGAAGATTCTTTCGAAAACACCCATAACCTCATTTGACACACTCCACTTGCTGACGTGGCATGACATGGCACGCCACTGTATATTTAATTTAGTTTTTATTTATTTTTTTAACTTGACATGTGTGTAATTCTTTAACACATCATTAATTCCCTTTTTAAAAAATCTAAAAAAACAGAAAAAAAAATCTAAAAATCGAAAAAAAAAAGTCAGATTTTTTTTAAAAAAATTTAAAAAATCCGAAAAAAAAATTAAGTTCCAGAGTTTTCTTTTAAATCAAGAAAAACATACAGCTTTTTTAATTGTTTTTAATTAATATTTTAAAAAGCTAAAATTATTTTAAAAATCAGGAATTTTTTTTTTTTTTTAAATTTGAAAAATAAAAAAAATCAGGATTTTTCAAAAATTAAAAGAATTCAGATTTTTATTTTGAAAATTAAGTCACAAGTTTTTTTTAAAAAAAAATCTACCTAATTTCGAAAAAAAAAATATTTTATTTTTATTTTTTATCAAGTTCCAGAATTATTTTTAAAATTCTTCCTAATTTTGGAAAAAAAAAAATATGAATTTTATATTTTTTTAATTTGGAAAAAGAATTCATAAAACTTTAGGAATAAAATTTTCGAATTCTTTTCTAAATTCTAACTTACTATTTGAAAATAAAAATTTCCAGAATATAGAGAAAAGAATTCGAAAAATTTTTAATCCTAAATTTTTATGAATTCTTTTTTCAAAATAAAAAAATTATTTTTTTTCCGCATTTTTTATCCAAATTTTTAAAATAATTTTATCTTTTTAAAAAATTAATTAAAAACAATTAAAAAATCTGAATGTTTTTCCCTATTTAAAAAAAAAACTCTGAAACTTAATTTTTTAAAAAAATCTGAATTCTTTTTTCTGATTTTTTAATTTTTTTAAAAAAATCTGACTTTTTTCCGATTTTTTTTGTTTTTTAATTTTTTTTTCCCAATTTCAACTTTTTTTTAAAAGAGGAAATTAATGATATGTTAAAGAATTACACATGTCAAGTTAAAAAAAAACTAAATTAAATACAGAGTGACGTGCCACGTCAGCAAGTGGAGTGTGTCAAATGGAGCCAGAGGTGTTTTCGAATGAATCTTCATATTTCAATGACAAAATCTGAACTTTTTTTTTACAGGGGATAAACCAAAACTCGCCCAAATTATAGGGGGTAAAGACATATTAACCATAAATATTAAGATAAATTTAGGCTAAAGTTAATCTACAAAAATGAATTTTTTTTTTGACAAATACAAAATGAAGGTTTTCTCTAATTATACAATGATAGTACAATTTAGTGAAGAGCAGCACTTACACTTGGGAAAGTGTACATGTTCTAAAAGATCATGCACAAAGTGACGCTTCATGATATAACACACGCTGCAAATTAAACAATGATAAGAAATTTCACATAATGAGTAAACCATTTAAATAAATACATACTAATATTAGAATTAGAAGGTAATAATTATGAAGATATAGTTGCTGGAGGCGATGAAGAGGCCCCTTCAGTCCAAGACATGACAGTGACGGCTGGAATGCAGCTCCCACATCGTTGGATCAGAAGCACACACGCTGACACTATACATGTTGTGAGCTATTGAACCAACGAGTCAGCAGCTGAGTCTCAGCCATCTTCTACCGTCTCGGACTGGACTGAAGTGAGCCCCTTCGATCCTCCTTCCTTCCCTCCATAATTACACCACCTTCCATTCTAAGAAGTTATGAAAATTGAATTAAGCAGAGAACATCCTTTGCCCCTTAATGGTTATAGAAGCAGTTTAACGTTGTTACAAAACAATGAATAAAATATCTTTGTGGGGAGAAAGAAACTCTCTTGTTTAGCTAGGGCAAGGGTATGTTGTGAGAGATGAGAGAAGTAATGGTTTGGGGTTGTTAAATAATATAATAGTGAGAGGATGTTATGTCATAATAATAGTATAGTACAATAATAATTTGCAAACATGTAAATCTAAATGCAGAGTGAGATAGAGATTTTAGAGCAGGTATGGAATGATAATAGTGTTGAAATTAATTTATTTGAGTGATGCCTTTTCAATTTCATTTCAATGACAAGAAGACAAGTCTTATTGCGCGCAGTAGCTAGGTAGTGCAATCTAATCAAACAGCAAAGATGCTTAGCATTATCTGTGCAGCAATGCCAATATAATAGGGTCAAGTTAGCCCAGCTGTCTCACTTGCATTGTATTTGCATAAGTCTATACCTAGCTATTAATTCCAGAAATATACTATTTCGTATCCCAGTTTTTGCTTGGTTCTCACTTCTCTCTCAGACCCTACAATTTCTGTTCAACTGTTGTACTTGATTAAAACTGTCGTTTAACTCGTACTATGAGTACTAGCTACTTTGGTAAATATTATACTACATACTACTATATACACACAATTATACTCATCATGGTAACATTTTCTTAAAGTAGGAAGAGAGCCGGCCCAATAAATGTATAAATTTAAGATTTAAGATGAAGTCCTAGGTCGTATATGGTTGTACAGTATTGAATAAACAACTTTTAATATGGAGAGTCGGAACTAGAATGCATGTTTTTTTTTATAGATGATATAGTTATGTTTATAGAGTTGAGAAAGAAATTAGATGACAGGTTATAATAGAAGCATATGAAACAAAAATTTAACAAAAAATATGAAACATTTCTAGCACAGAATTTAAATATCATATCTTAGAAGTCGTACAAGTTAAACATTTCAATTCATTATACAAAAGGATAAAGATGTTGATGTATTTGTAAATTGAGTAGTGTTATTTGACCAAGTCGTACAAGTTTATTGAATTCAAAATGGGTGATTAAAGAGGAGGAGCACCTTAGTTGGTTTATGTGATGCAAAAGTAACACTCAAATTGAAGAGAAAATTCTATAACCAATTGTCAGACTTACGATGTTGCATGAGACATGATGTCGACAATAAAAAATTCAACACTAGACAAGAATAAAATTAAATGTAGTTGATACGAGAATATTGCATTGAATATATGATAAAAACTATACAGGATTAGATTAAGAAGGACAAAATCAAAATAAAATTGGGGTAACATTTATTGTAGAAAATATAATAAAGACAAACTTGTGTGATTTAGTCCGTGGAGAGAAGACTTCTAGATTATAGAGGGAGGGGTGAATATCTAAGAAAACTATTAAGAAACGCCCTAGACATTATCGAGTTGGATAATAATGTAATACACAACACAATAAATTGATGTGCTTGATCTATTTAGTCGTTCATACTTATGGTGATCATGGTACTTCTAGATTATAAAGGGAGGGGTGAATATCTAAGAAAACGCCCTAGACATTAATGACTTGGATAATAATGATCATGATAATGTTACGTTATTACCGCAATGAATAACAGAATTATGGCGATGAATTACTCTCTCCGTCTCACAATAAATGACCAATTTAAAAATGCGCAATTTTGACATAACTTACTTTCACTATATTTTTCTACTAATATACAAAGATAAATAATATCATATAAGACGTCGTTAAATTCGTCTCGATGAGTATTTTCAAAATATAAAACTTTCATAATTTTTTCTAATATATTATTCAAGATATTTAAGCTCAAAATTATGCATTGTTATGTGTAATAGGGTCAACTGTGTCATGTACTATGGGACGGATGGAGTAATATTATCAGATCTAAAAAATCAAATCAATTAATTAAATTAAAAAATATTAATTTGAGGTCTAAAGAAATTTGAAGTCTAAGTTAGATGTTTTATTGGTAAAAAAAATATACAAAGTTCGTGGTTTAAACTCCGACCATCACAAAAAAAAAAGATGTTTTATTGTTAAAAAAAATGGTATATTGTGGCCGACTCTGAGTGCAAAAGTGTCGTATCAAAAAAGGAGAGAAAACATGCATAAATTATGTTTGATATCGAATAAAATGTTAAATAATCATAAAACATTTTATTAAATAATCTTAAAATGATCTTAATCATATTTGATTAAGTTTTATAAATATTTTATGACTTCCTTAATAAAAAAAAATCCTCCACTTCTCTTCCCAGTGAAATATTCCATTCAAACAAAAAAAAATTATTTCACTATTATAAGTAAAAAAACACTTTTTATGATTATTGAGTAATTAATGTATATGATCAATAATATGAATCAAATACAAAAATTATTTAATAAACTTAAAAAATTATTTTTTGTTTATAGCAGTGATCAAAGTCTTATTTATTAAAAATAAAAAATAAGCAAAAAAGGTAGCTAGTTCCTTCCTAACCTTATACTTACTTGATCCTTAATGACATGGTTGCCATTCCTTTCAAATAATTTGTAAACCGTACTTAGTCAAGTTCCATCACCTGGCAATGGCATTCATTTTGGGAGCTGAGACATAGTTTACTTGATGAATTAACTCGCTTTTGGTAAAGGAAAAGAAACAAGTACATTTTTATCATGTTGGTGTTATTTGTAGCAATTGATGTTGTAGATGACTTGTGAGGGTGAGGCAGTGTCACTCACTCATACTTATGGTGATCTGTACTTATGATTGATTTAAGAATTCAAGGGAATCATTTTCGTGCACACGACTTGTCTTTTCATCACCTATCTATGTTAATGTTCCTCTCCTCCCTCTTCATCCAATTGCTTTTTCTTTCATCTTCCTTGATTACTATTTTTATGGCATTTAATCATTCATTCATTCATTCATCTGCAAACGAGGTACGTTGATCAGAGTTTACAATGACACCGGTATAGTATTTTCAATTGAGTGATTGTTATTTTATTTGGACTAAATAAATTAATCTTTCACTAAACTTCAAGAAATTAGTCTTTAATCATCATGCATAGATTTATTATGGGTCTTGTTAGGGCACTTATTAAGTATTCAAAAAATAGAAACAATTGATAATTTTTATGTAGAAAAAGTTACGTTTTAATGTTTTAATGTGTTGAATGCACAAATTTCAAGACAAAATTTTTATTTTAAATTTATTATCAAGTGTCATAAGGGCACTTGTTAATATTTCTCATTTATTATTTACGATTAAATTAACAAATCGAGTTATATCTCATTTGATTTCATGAAAAGATTTATTGATCTAACAATGAAAATAAACTATAGTGCAAAATTGTTATTTTTTTTTTTTAGAAAAAAAATTGTATTTGTTGTGTCTATGAACTTTGTCCTTTTTTTACAAGAAATTGAGTGATTATATCTAAAGTGGATTTTTTTTTTTGACCCTAATGCCAAAAAAATTCCAAGTCTGACCCCCTATGAATATTATTCACCAAAATGACCCACTTTTATTTTTTGTAGTTTTTTTCTTGTCGTTTTCTCCATTCCCGTCATTTGAAACGGCGGGAATGAGCCCCCTTCCCTGACACTTGTCAGCTCGTGATAGGCGAGATAGGGGAGTATATATTTTAACATAAGAGGAGAGGGGAATGTATTTCAAGCATCTTTGAGGGGAGGGGAGTGTAATTTACTCTATTATTTATTATCCTAAATCAATCAATCCATTATTTAATATATAAATAATATTAGATTATAGCAATTCAGTATATGAGAGTCTGGTTTCGTTTGTATTCTCTGTTTCATAGATCTCTATACGTCTTGAACAAAGAATTTGTTAATTCAAAAAAAAGTACACGAGAGTCTCTATTGTGAAAAAAAAATGAGACTTATACTTTATTTTTTAAAAGTTGATATCTGACTTTAAGATCGACTAATTCGTAGTCAATCTCATCATCCACTAGCGTAGAATATAAAACCTAAATTATTTATTTTTAAATGTCATAAATTTTCGTCAATTACATAAAGGAAAATGTTATTTATCTCAAAAATTGTTGTGATGATGACCGAAAGCATAAGTGTGATTGCAACATCTATTTTAATCTCATTTACCCGATGTGTTATGCAACAATCAAGATTTAACTCTTATTAATTTGTGATAACTTCTCAAACCCTTCTTAATTCGTGATAACTTGTTCGATATATATAACATTGCTATTAAAAAAATTAGCTAGCAACTACCAACAACAAACATAATCTTTTTTTGGGTACAAAAACAAATTTATTTTCTACTGAGGTTAGTATATCTATTATGTAGGAATCATAAATTTTTATTTACAGTCGTCTCCTTCAAAAAATTTGAGTATGAAGGTCTCCAAATGAACATACAATCTTGTGTGAATCTTCTGATCCCATGAATCTTTGGAGGTAAGATGATACTAAAATATTATAGATGCAAGTAAAATGAATGATCATACTATCATAGATGATGATATTTGAGTAGAGAAAAATAAAGATATAGGAGAGAGAAGGAGAAGATCCAATTAACCTTCTAAAAGAACCAATGCAAAATTGGTTCATTAATTTTCTCTCTAAAAATTGAGAGTTGATAAATTGTGTACATCTACTTGCAATACAAACATTCCATCAAACTTTGTCATAAAAAAATCATTTACTATAATGAATTTAGCAGTATGTAATATATCCAAAATAATACTAATTTTTTAAAAAATATTCGATATATCTTCACCCTGATTTTGATTTGAAAAACCGTTTAATCTTTTGTAGAAATGATTTTGTAGGCTTCTTAGTAATCTATAAAAATATCTGTTGTTTTCACTAATACTAGAAGGTAAACTATATACAGCGGCGAAGCTAACACAATTTTTACGAGGGGGCTAAATATAAAGAAATAAAATATATTTAAAAAATTAATATATTAAACTTAATTAATAAGTAAAATAAATTTTACTTATATTTAATGAAGCGACAACGAAAAAAATAAAATCTAACAATAATTATTTATAAAAGTTGTACTCTATTAAGTTTTAACAAGTCAGATTTATTTATAATTGACACTAAACTAAATAGATTATAAGTATTTTTTTTAAAATAATCTCACTTTAAACCAACAAAATTGTTTGGAGTAGTCAAATAATATATTAATGTGGGTAGCTACGTTCAAAACTATATGAATTGTGCAAGGTTTATTTTTTCTTTTGGGGTAGCCAACGCTACCATTGTTACGGAGGGATTCGCCCCTAACTATATAACAAGGTTAACAAACAACAACAAAAAAATATAGAGTTTCTTAAAAAAATATGGAGGGTTTTTTAACTTCACACCCTTTAAAATATACAATCCGTAGGACGCGCAAGAACTCGCAAGTGTGGGAAAAGCAACTTTCAACATTTTTAAAGATTCCCTAAAAAAAAACATTTTTAAAATGAAAATAAAAGATTGAAGATGGTCATGGAACATTATACCCTATACCCCTACATTTGTATCTTCATCCCTACATAACATTTATAGTTCCAATTTTATCCTTTTTTTGACATGAGTTCACCCCAACATAACATTCAAAATATGTACGTTTCAGATCACTTCAATTCAAGTGACATTTACACTTCAATTTTTCTACGGAATAACTATCAAAAACGTTTCTGGTTTGTTTTAATTTCAAAATTCATATTACCTTTTCAATTAATTAAAACCGGAAAACAATAATAAAACCATCCATTTTGTTGTTAATTCTCGTAAAACTAAGCATAATGCTTATAGAATTGGTATCTGCATGTTGAATGTTTACAAACACAACGTTTCTAGAATCCTTTCCACTCATTTTAGAAAACAATTAATAATAAAAAAAACATTATTTTTTAACAATTTAATAAAAAATTGTTCATTATCGTTTCTGAATCCTGTATAATCGTTTCCAGTAAACGCAAAAACACAAACTAGAACAGTCGCTAAATCGTAGAACCGTCGCAAAATCATGTCAAAATTGCAATCGTGATATACGTTTTCCGCTAACCAGATCTAAATTGCAAACCTTTTTAACCGGATCCTAATTAGAACACATCGAATGTCGTAGGGTGATGTTTCCGACAGTAAAACGCAAAGTAGAAGATTGAAATTGGTGATTCTAGAACTCACTCTTGTTGACGTTAGAAATCAGTGATTTGATGATTTTGAGGAGAAAGAAGTTTTTGTAAGGGATGAATATTGGTGGGGTGCAACCTGAGTTGTGTTTTTCCGGAAAGGGAGAAGTAAGTTGTCTGGTGTAGAATTGGTGGAGTGAAGGGTTAGATCGATAAAAAAACACTGAAGTGGTTTGAGAGTAAAATGGGTAATTTGTGTAAAATCTTAGGGTGAGAGTATATATGGGGTATAATTTCCATAGTCATGACACGTCCAATTCCTCAACTTGGGCCACAATATTGTCTACTCATAGGCGACTTATGGTTCTGTGAAATTCTTCTTCCACACACCCCACACCCCGCCAATATCTTGCGAGTTCTATAGATTTCTCATTTTACCACAATTGAATTCTACAATTCAAATCATAAAAAAATGCTTTGGATTAGAGTCTAAACTTCGAAACCAGGTCAACATAAAAAGAGGAATGCTAGCAACACTCACTTTTCAACATTCTCTCTAACACTCACTATTTTATTGAATGAAATCAATGTATGTTCCAGCAGTTTGTGTGTGTTCAATTTTAAAGTATAAATCAATAATGATTTAAACCAATAAGAGAGTGTTGCTAGCATTACTCATATAAAAACATTCTCATCCTTTTTCCCTCATTTCTCCATTTTCGTTTTTTAACCTAAAAAACTCTCAAAACGCCTTAAATCTAAATCTTCCTACGTTGTAATGTTGTGGTTGATTTGTTTAAAGTACTATTGATTCAGGTAACGAGTTCACCTCATTTAAAATTGATTAGTCAACAACGAACCATACCACTTTTTTTTATTTCTTCTATTTGTCATTATAATAATATTTTTATCTTCAAAGGATAGTGCACTCATGCATTTTTTTAGGGCATTGCTATATATCCCAACTGATTTTGTCCCGAGAACTTCCGAATACAATTTCAGCTAATTAAATTAGGCTTTGCACGGAAAACAAGGAGGGTATAATGTGTGATGTGGGTCACACCTATTATAGCAATGCCATCGTGATATCCTCGTGAAGCAAGATTCGGGATATCAAGCATCATCCATTTTTTTTATAACTCATTAATGTAGATTATGCACTTATTTTAATAGTATAAAACTATGTGATTTTTTTTTTTAAAGAAGTTAAAATGGAATATATTACCAACAAAAGTGTCTCTCTTAGCATAAGGTGTACTTAGGAAGAAACAACAAGGTCCAAACAATATTTACAAAAACAGAAATAACAAAAATAAAACAGAGATAACTCTTAACCTATGTCTAGCATGGTGAACGGACTAAGCCACCAACCATGTAAATTGAAGGAAAAAGTCTTAAACTTCACCATCAACCACATAAACGTTAGAGACTTAATCTTGAAAAGAAGGAACTATGTGATGTTTGAAAACAAAAAAATATATTATTAAAAAGAAGTTTATTAAATTTTAAAAATATTTATCTGATTGAACAAACTAAACCAGCACGTTCTTCGTTGATTTGGATATCGTGAGAAAATATTATAAATAAGTACCGAACCAAATCTAAATATTATTTTTTATTGGTTCAGATTTATTTATTTATTTCAAAAAATGAATCAAATCAACCCGATACGCCCCTATTTACGGTGTCATACTTTTTTTTTTTTTTAAAAAATGGTGTCATACTTGATATTTTTATTCTTTCAGACTTTTTTAATTTTTTAATTTTTTTTTGAGGGAACTTAATTAAATTTTTATTAATTAAATAATGTTAGCAACACACTGTTCACTTTCAACATTTTCTCCTTTTTATTATAAGAGTCGTATGATAAGATGCGATCCTCGTGATTTTTAACTAATAAAAAAGTGTATTGTGGGTACTGTTTTTCATCATTTTTTATTACTTTTAAGTCTGCCAATATTTAAAAAAATAAAAAATAATGGCGAGCTCATAGTGATAAACAAGGTAAAAAGAGTAGTTTAACTCAAAAATTGAAAGAAAAAAAAAATGAAACTCAACGCAAAATTGATGATGTATTAGAAATGCTTGATGTCAATTATTTAATTATTTATTAAATTTATAAATTGTTTTTTTTAAGTCAATTAACCGGTTCTTTTATTTTTCACCAAAGTAAAGTTAATTATTATCATTAATCAACCAATATTCAATACAAGAAGGATAAAAATAAAAAATAGGGTGACTAACTCAAGAACAGGCCGCACTAACTAAAGTATGAGCAACCATGTTCGCTTATCTCCTAACAAACTTCATTAATTAGTTCTTATGATGCCATGAGTTTGTTATTAATCGTTCTTATGATTTTCCTTGTTGGCATTTTCTCAAAGAAATATAAAACTTACTCTCTTAATAAAGACTAGGCTTTATAGCAGTTTTCGCCCTCTAACTTTCACGAAGTTGCAATTTTGGTCCCTTAAGAAAAAAAACTACAAAACCGCCCCCTAAGTTTTGCAACTGTAGCAGTTTTGGCCTCCAGGCAAAAATAAAATTAAAAAATAACAGGTGGCACCTCACTTAGGGTGCCACGTCAGCATAGACCGTGTCAAAATTGGTTTTGGGGGCCAAAACTGTCATAGGTGCAAAATTTATTAGGCGGTTTTGTAGTTTTTTTTCTTAGGAGTCTAAAATCGTAACTTTTGAAAAGTTAGGGGCTAAAACTGCTATTAAGTCTAAAGACTAAACATTGTTGGACATAACGAAAAAACTACTGCAATGAAAGGAAAAAAAAATGAAAAAAAAAGTTATATTTGGTTGATATCAGTTCATTAATCCCAATCGAATGATCGTGAAGACATGAACATATGGCAGATTCAGATCAACAAAATAAGTTAGTGAGTGTTGTTAAGATTTTCGTGAATTGAAAACTATTTACGGTTGGCCACAGCATGACATACGTGAAGCTTTTTTATACTTTTCCACAAAAGTGGATCATAAATTTTGTATAAATTTCATCTTAATTTTCTTGTGTGACTTCTTCTACTTGTTTTTGTTATTCACGTTTCGTTGTCATTATTAATTTATTATACTATAGTATATGATATGTACATGCTCAAAGTCTTACTATCTTAAACTTATCACAATCATCCTTAGTTTTAGTCTTTGTTGCGGGAATTCACAGTAATATTCAGGTAATCTTTCTCACAGTTTTATCAGTTTAGCTTCCATGTGATGATTATGAATATTGGTGTTATTGCAATCTATTCTGGTTGTCTCATATTAAATGTTACGTTTTTGTTTTAAATATGAAATATTTGTTTTGCCTTATATTATTTGTTTCTCTTTTCTTATGAACTCAATTGCAGGAGATTTTGTTATTCTTCGGTCATGTCAGAAGATTTGCATGAAAATAATAATGAAATGAGGTCTCACAGTGAAGACATTAGAACTGCTCTGCAGCCTTTGTTGAAGTTAATCTGCCTTACACTCATAGGACTACTTCTTGCAAACCCAAGAATGAAATTAATTCCTAAAGCCACATTTAAACTCCTAAGTAAACTTGTATTTGCACTATTTTTACCCTGCCTAATATTTAGTGAACTTGGTTCGAGCATTACTCTTGAGAATTTTAAGGAATGGTGGTTCATACCAGTTAATGTGCTTCTTAGTACATTTTTTGGATGTTTACTTGGATTCATAGTGGTTACTATATGTCATCCACCTCAAAGGTTTAATAGATTCACAATCATAATGACCGGATTTGGAAACACTGGCAATCTTCTCATTGCAGTAGTTGGATCTGTTTGTCATACTCAAAATACTCCTTTTGGAAAGCAATGCAATGCAAGAGGTGTAGCTTATGTTTCTTTATCTCAATGGATTTCTGTGATTCTTGTTTACACTTTTGTCTATCACATGATGGAACCTCCTTTTGAGTATTATGAGATCGTTGAAAATGAAGCTGGTATTAGAGAAGAACAAGAAGAAACAATACTTAATGATATTAGTAGACCGCTCCTCGTCGAAGCTGAGTGGCCTGGAATTGAAGATAAAGAAACTCAACATTCTAAGACACCCTTTATTGCTAGAATCTTTAAGAGCTTTTCCGGTATTTCCTCATCTGCTAGTCCTAATCCTGATTTCGATTCATTATCAGGATCAGTAATGGCGGACGAGGAAGAAAGTAGTGACAATGATCATATGTCTATTACGTGTTTGGCTGAGCCTAGAGTTGTTAGGAGAATAAGAATTGTTGCTGAACAAACTCCAATTCATCACATACTTCAACCACCAACAATTGCATCTTTGTTGGCTATTATCATTGGAACAGTGCCTCAGTTGAAAACATTTTTCTTTGGAAATGATGCACCAATGTCTTTTATGACTGATAGTTTGGAAATTTTGGCAGGTGCAATGGTGCCTTGTGTAATGCTTATATTAGGGGGTATGCTAGCTGAAGGACCAAATGAATCAACACTTGGAATTAGAACTACAATTGGGATAATTATGGCAAGACTTGTTGTGCTTCCTGTTATAGGAATTGGGATTGTTGTGTTGGCTGATAAGTTGAATTTTTTGGTTGAAAATGATGCTATGTTTAGGTTTGTGCTTTTGTTGCAGTATACAACACCAAGTGCTATTCTGCTTGGAGCAATTGCTAGCTTGAGGGGTTATGCAGTTAGTGAAGCTTCAGCAGTTCTATTCTGGCAGCATGTGTTTGCTCTTTTCTCACTTTCTCTGTACATTATAATTTACTTTAGAGTAATTGATTACCTTTAGAGTTACTGCATATTTTTCACCTCTAAACATTACATTAAATAGTTTTTCCATGCCAATGGGGTTTATCCCCTAAAGTTGATTCATATTTATAGAACCAGAAGTTGTATTCAATATTTTTATTTATCATTAGTAGGATGCTATTATAGTATTATGTGAATGTATTTAATCTGTATATACATATTTCGACGATGTAACTTTTATTATAAATACATAAAAAAATACATCCAATTATATCTCACTATAAAGATATTTTATCAACTAACATAATAAAGAGCAGGGCCGTCTTAGACGATTTGAAGGCCCCGTTTCAAACTTATAAATTGGGCCTCAATAAAACAAACACTAAAAGCATAATTTAAAAAAAAAATTGACTAAAATCACAAGCATAATTTTAAAAAATTGACTTAAATCACTAAAAATGTGCACCAACAGGGATAAACAACACTAAAAGCCTAATTTAATTTTTTTTTGACTAA